>JABAHS010149129.1_pt1 | contig 10313 bp, 8 predicted proteins | sample 7062111 | NCBI WGS metagenome assembly JABAHS01 (sample SAMN14534600, study PRJNA622989) | marine sediment metagenome | biome: marine biome [ENVO:00000428]; feature: marine pelagic biome [ENVO:01000023]; material: deep marine sediment [ENVO:00002113]; isolation source: pool of 4 deep marine... | reverse complement strand
GCCTTAGGCCGGTTTAGCGATGCCTTAGAGACGCTTTCGGAACGGGTGAATCCGGCGACGGTCCAAATCACGGCCACGGGGTATGTCCCGGGGCCGGGCATGACCCGGTCCAGCGAAGGCCTGATCACCAAAGAACGCAGCAGCGGGTCCGGAGTCATTCTCGATCCGAATGGCTACATCGTGACAAATGCCCACGTCGTGGAGGGCGCTCGGCGCATTCAAGTGGTGCTGGCCAAACCAATCAAAGGAAATCGCCCAAGGCACTCCATTCTCAAAGGTCCGGGAAAAATGGTTGGTGCACAAGTCGTTGGCATTGACCAGGAGACGGATTTGGCGGTCCTCAAAATATCGGAAAAGGGGCTTCCCCACCTTAAACTGGGTGATTCGGACAAACTTCGGCAGGGAGAGTTGGTCATGGCGTTTGGCAGCCCGCTGGGTCTGGAGAACAGCGTGTCAATCGGTGTCGTGAGTGCCCTGGCGCGCCAATTTCGCCCTGAGGATCCGATGATCTATATTCAGACCGATGCGCCCATCAATCCCGGCAACAGCGGCGGCCCGCTGGTCGATATCGATGGCAACGTGGTGGGCATCAACACCTTTATTCTGAGCCAGTCGGGTGGAAATGAAGGCATCGGGTTTGCGGCACCCAGCAATATTGTTCGCGCCATCTACGAGCAAATACGCAAAACCGGCCGGGTGCGGCGAGGCGTCATCGGGGTGCACGCTCAAACGATTACGCCGCAACTTGCGACCGCACTGGGATTGCCCCAGGTTTGGGGGGTCATTCTCGGCGACGTCTACCCAGGAAGCCCGGCAGACGTGGCCGGTCTTCAAATTGGCGACATGATCCTCACCCTCGATGGCAAAGTCATGGAAAATGGGCGCCAATTTGATGTAAACGTCTATCAGCGCGCCATCAGAGATTCGGTGAAACTGGAACTCTTGCGCGGCACGGATACGCTCATGGTTGACGTCGAAGTCATGGAACGCCCGGATGACCCGGAACGCTTTTCCGAAATGGTGAGTCCTGAACGAAATCTCATCGAACGGTTGGGCATTCTCGGGCTCAACGTGGATTCGGAGATCGTGCGCTATCTGCCGAATCTTCGAGAAAAATCAGGGGTTGTGGTGGCTTCGGGTGCAATGAATTTCAGTTCATACGCCCAGGAGGGGTTTAAACCCGGCGATGTGATTCACACCGTTAACGATACGAAGATTTCGAGTCTTTCGGACCTACGGGAAGTTCTGAAGAAAATCGAGGTTTATGAGCCAGTGGTCATCCAAATTGAACGAAAAGGCCAATTCCGATACATTGCAATTGAACTGGAGTAACCCGAGTTTTGAAAATTTGGGTTTGGTTTGATTCACAGCGCGGCGTCGCAATCAAAACAAGTTTATATTGAGCCACTGATTTACACCGATGCACACGGATACATGTGGTCAAAGGCAAAACAATTTCGGGCAAGACTATTCAAAATCTAACTAAAACCATAGCGAAAGTTCTGCCATGAATGATAGAGTATCCATTTGTTTTAATTCACTAACGAACACTTTTCAAAACAGAGAAACCAAAGATTTTGGGACACACATTTTCACTGATTTGCACTGATTATTCTGATTTTTAGTTAGTGGCTGAACGAAAACGGGTGTTGCAGNNTTCCGGCACAAAACAATGCCGGAATGACCTGCCCTAACGAGTTTTCGTTCAGCCACTAGTTATTTTGAGTGAGTATAATCCAATCTGCGTTATCAGCGTCAATCTGTGTCCAAAACACAAAATGTCCGGTACCAAATTGTTTTAAAAAAAACCGTCATTCACGAGGAATCTTTCTGGTTTTTAAACAATGTGCCGCTAAAATAAAAAGATTTTTAACTTAAAGAATGACATTTGAAGTTCCGTTGTAGTGCTAAAACTCTACTAAAAAATACAATGTTGCACATTTGTAGAGATATCCGAATCCGGAATAAACTCAACAGAAAGGACGGACCATGCCCAAATTTCCAAATTTTGCCGCCAGAGTCAATCAAATCACGGGATCTGTTTTCGAAAAATTTCGCTCGAAAATGGTGACGCAGGGTGAAAATCTCGTCAAGCTGCATATCGGAGACACTTATTTGCCCACCCGATTTCAGCTACCCATTGACCGCTCGGTGCTGGAAAAACATCGCGATTACAACCGTTACTGCAACACCTTCGGTGTCGAGCCTTTGAGAGAGGTTCTCACGCAAAAACTGCATGCGGACAATCATCTGCAAGCGGAACCGCGCCATGTGTTGGTCTCCAACGGCGCCACCAATGCACTCAGCATCAGTGTCATGTCGGTGGTGGATCCAGGAGAGGAGGTATTGATTTTAACCCCGGCGTGGCCGTTCTTTTTTGGCATGGTCAAAGTCGCAGGAGGACACATCAAAGAAGTGCCCTTTTACACACGCCTTTTTGAGAATCCCAACCTGGATGTTCCAGAGTGTCTCGAAGAAGCTCTCACACCCAACACCGTGGCGCTTTATGTGAACTCACCCAACAATCCCAGCGCCAAGGTGCTCGCTCCTCAACACTTGCAACAAATTGCTGACTTTGCGCACAAGCATCAACTGTGGGTGATCTCCGATGAAGCCTATGACGGATTGACCTTCGACGATCGGCCGCACATCTCCATCGCAAGCTTGCCGAACATGTTCGAACAAACCCTTTCGATTTTCACGTTCTCCAAATCGTTCATGTTTGCGGGCTTGCGCCTGGGTTATGTGGTGGCCAACGAAACTGCCGTGAAAAGTCTCAACAAGATGATGGTGCACCAGCTTTACAGTCCATCCACCATTGCTCAATATATGATGGTGGAACCGGTCAAGACCCGCGATCAATGGTTGCCTCCCGTGCGTCAACATTATCAAGACCTTCGCGATCTGTTTGTTAATGAGTTGCGCATCGACTTTCCAAAACCGGAGGGCACCTATTTCATCTTTTTTCCGGCGGACAAATATCTGCGAGGGCGGGATTACTGGGAACTCATCGAAACCTGTCTCGATAGCGGCGTGTCGGTCGCACCAGGAGACAGCTTTGGCAAAGACTACACGAAATACATCCGGCTCTGCTTTACGGGCGAGTCACCGGAACGACTTGAGATGGGCATCGAGCGATTGAACCGGATTTTTGGCTGAGTGTTCAAAAGAGCTATCGCAACAAAATTTGTTGCTTTGAATGTCGGAAACGCGAGGGGATTGGAGCGCAAAAATCAGCGAGCGCAGCGAGCGTATTTTTGCAAGCCGGGTACGGATTCTGTACCCAGAATCCATTTCAATCCGATAAGCAAGCAACGAGCAAGTTGTAGACATTTTCTGTCCTCCATATTTCTGTTTTCTGAAAGCGTGGCCATTAAGTTTTCTAAAAAGTAACTAAATTGTCTAAATTTTAAGAAATAGCTTGCTTTTCTAAAATTTTGTTATATATTAGCCCAATCAAATTTCATAACCCAAAAATCACAAGGAGACTGAATCATGCGTAATCCTTTCCCGACCGTCGATGTCGACAAGGAAGGATGAGAATTCGCGATTAGCCCGTAAACTGAAAAAAAGCTCTTAGCTGGCGGTCTCTTCCCACTTCACTGACCGTTTCTTTTTTCCTCAAGCNNTCTATCAATCACGTGTTGAATCCTATTCAGCACTTAGTCGTAACGACATTTCTAACTTTAGAGGCGATCATGCGTAGTCAATCTTTCAAGACAGATACCTCAACAATTTCAGATAAAATTCAACCTGAGGCGGAAAGACGGCTATTTCAACTTTGGAGAGAGATTCGCGAAGCCGTTCGGGGTTCGGATCAGGACTTCACAGTGGGCAGCATCGGACGGGCGATCGTCCTGCTTTCCATACCCATGGTGCTCGAAATGATCATGGAGTCGATTTTCGCGGTCGTGGACATCTTTTTTGTCTCAAAGCTTGGCCCGGATGCTGTGGCAACCGTAGGGCTTACCGAATCCATGCTGACGATTGTTTACGCTGTGGGAATCGGCTTGAGTATGGGAACCACGGCCATGGTCGCGCGCCGCATTGGCGAAAAGAATCGCGAAGGCGCGTCCGTGGCGGCCGCACAAGCGATTACCGTGGGCGTCGTAGCGTCGTTGCCCTTTGCAATCATCGGCCTATTCTTCGCTCCCGCACTTCTGGAGCTTATGGGAGCTGCCCCGGGCGTCATCGCGTCCGGTCAGCATTACACGACCATTATGCTTGCGGGCAATGTGGTCATCATGCTGCTGTTCATCATCAATGCGGTGTTCCGGGGTGCCGGAGACGCCGCCATTGCCATGCGAGTTCTGTGGCTGGCGAATCTGTTGAACATCATTCTCGACCCCTGCCTGATCATGGGATGGGGCCCGTTCCCGGAATTGGGTGTAACGGGCGCGGCTGTGGCCACAAACATCGGTCGAGGCATCGGCGTCCTATATCAGCTCTGGGTGCTGTTCCGCAGAAGCGGCCGAGTTCAACTACGCCGCGATTCCTTGCGTTTGAATCCAATCGTCATGTGGCGTTTGTTGCGAGTGTCCATAGGTGGGATCGGGCAATTTATCATCGCCACGTCAAGTTGGATCGGTCTGGTCCGAATCATGGCGACATTTGGCAGTGCATCCCTGGCGGGTTACACCATCGCCGTTCGCATCATCATTTTCTCGATTCTGCCGGCCTGGGGCATGAGTAATGCCGCCGCGACGTTGGTGGGACAAAACCTGGGCGCCAAACAGCCGGATCGGGCGGAACGTTCGGTTTGGATGACGGCTGTTTCCAACATGATTTTTCTGGGCCTGATCGGCGTCACCTTTATTTCGTTTGCGGACCATCTGGTTCGGTTCTTTACCAGCGAACCAGCGGTCGTCAAAATTGGCTCGCAATGCCTGCGCTACATCAGCTACGGCTATCTGTTTTACGCCTATGGCATGGTGATGGTGCAAGCGTTCAACGGTGCCGGTGACACCACAACGCCGACGATTATCAACTTCTTTTGTTTTTGGTTGCTGGAAATACCCCTGGCATACGTTTTGGCTTTGCCTCTGGGATTTAATGAGCGTGGTGTGTTCCTGGCCATCATTATTGCGGAGTCCGTTGTGGGCGTGGTCGGGGTGTTGATTTTCCGCCGTGGAAAATGGAAAGAACGGGAAATATAGCATACAGCGAAAGATTTAGGCATTTCAGCCAGAACCTTTAAGAACACAGATGACACGGAAGAGACGGATTTACACTGATTTTTATTAGATTGCAGATTTGAGAAAACTGCAAAATGGTCCGAAACAGTTCTCTACACGGTCTGTGACCGTGTTTTTCTGAAGCACTTTCTTAATTGATTAAGTTGAACTTAAGGAGACACCGTTACAAACGGTATCGGATCGATTTCGGCCTTTCGGCTTTGCTTTAGTCAGAAAAATGAATTTATTCTTTTGCTATCGAACACTTGCTACCTGACACTTTTTGTTACTGTTCGTGATACGTAGCATTCGACATTGAGATGTCACCACTACGTGGTTCTTGGTATTAAAAATGAATGGAATTTTCTATAAACATGACACCGCTACGCGGTTTTTGAACCGGGCCAACCCCGTTAGGGGAAGACATGTTTATAGTTTATAGAGTCTTGCGCCCAAAAACCCCGTATAGGGGTGACATATTATCACCTGATGTGAAAAGTGTCAGGTAGTGAATGTTTTGGACACAGATTGACGCTGATGACCGCAGATAATCAGAGCAAATCCGTGAAAATCTGTGTCCAAAAAATCTTTTGATTACCGATATTCTACAAGCGTAATTGCAGCATGACACTCAAGAAGACACTGTTAGAAACAGAAAAGACCGTTAAAGTTGGTGCGCCGGTGGTGGCTACTCAATTGCTGCAGATGTCCATGGGATTTGTAGACACCATCATGGCCGGAAATTTGAGTGCCAAAGACCTGGCCGCGGTGGCCGTCGGCACGAGTCTCTACACACCGATCCTGGTTTTCGTTATCGGTATTTTGACGGCCACCAATCCGATTGTGGCGCAACTTCATGGAGGTCGGGAAGATCGAGAAATCGGCAAGAACCTGTGGCAATCTTTGTGGTTGAGCCAATTCCTGGCCGTGCCCTGTTTTTTTCTGATCAGAGAGATGCATGTCGTCATGCATGTCATGAACATCCGGCCTGAAATCATGCCGATCACACAGGGCTATCTTAACGCGATTTCCTGGAGCTTCCCGGCGACCTTTGCCTACTTTTCTTTGCGTTCTTTCAACGAAGGTCTGTCCGTAACCAAGCCAAGCATGTATTTTGCCTCGATTGGATTGGTTTTCAACATCATCGGGAATTACGCTCTGATGTACGGCCACTTTGGGTTTCCCGCCATGGGTGCTATCGGCACGGGATGGGCGACGACATTAGTGAGATGGATCATGATGTTTGGTTTGCTCGCCTTTACCCTGAGCCACAAGAAATATGAGAGATTTCAGATCCAGGAGGGGCGGCAGCTCCCGTGTTGGGCTTACATCGGCAAAGTCCTACGAATCGGCGTGCCAAACGGAATCAGCGTCAGCATTGAAGTGTCCATGTTTGCTTTGGCGGCTTTGCTGATCGGTTCGTTTGGTGTCGACATTGTGGCGGCGCATCAAATTGCCATCAATTTTGCTGCGATCACCTTCATGATCCCCCTGGGCTTGTCCATTGCCACCACGAGCAGAGTGGGGTTTGCCGCAGGGAAAGGAAGTCTGAACGAGGCGCGTTTCATCGGCTACATTGGTGTCGCACTCGGGGTTGCGGTGATGAGCGTGACCGCCTTGATCATGTTCACCGTGCCGGAAGTGATCGTCGGGATCTACACAGACGATGCAGATGTCATCCGCATCGCAGTCCGGCTCCTGTTCTTTGCTGCTGTCTTCCAAATCTCGGATGGCCTGCAGGTGAGTGTGTTGGGCGCACTGCGTGGACTCAAGGATACCAAGATTCCCATGATCTTCAACGTCATCGCATACTGGGTCATCGGAATCCCAATAGGCTACGTCCTCGGCTTGAAGCTCGGCCAGGGCGCGGAAGGGCTGTGGACCGGACTCATCGCAGGCCTAACGGTCGCGGCCATTCTGCACAACCTGCGCTTTTATTATTTGACAACCCGCAAAGAAAAGAAGCGAGAAATTGCAGAGAGTTTTGAACACGCGTCTGTGGGTCTCGAAGAGGGGAGTCCGCTTAATCCGCTTTCCAAGTAATCTCGACCAATTCCCCAAATGTCCTGAAGCCGCCCAAGGAAGGCAAGAGTAATTTTTTATTATCCATAACTCACGCCTTGTGTCTAATATGACTTGAGTCGGGATAAATTCTGGAACTACTCCGTAGAAGTCGTCTTTATATAAAAAGCACATTGAAATTAAGGAGAAGTCCAAGCTTGTTTCTGTCGCCCGTAAAAAACTTTGCGTATCCTTTGCGTCTCGGCGACTTTGCGTGTGCCTTTTTCTTTTTGGTTGCGGATCGTCTGGATTAAGATATGGCATCATCGAAAAGAAATCGAACTTCGAAGAAGGGGTTCCACCAAAAAGGAATACCTGCTATGCGGCACTGGGTCACGCACGAGATTCAATGGAGCCGTCCTCAACGATGGGCGGCGATTTCCTCTTTTGTTCTCCCTCTGGCGATCTACATTTACTTTTTGTGCCCGACCATCGCAGCCGGAGATTCGCCGGAACTGATCACCGCAGCGAAGATCTTGGGCATCCCGCATCCACCCGGGTATCCGCTTTTCACTTTGATCGGTCATGTCTTCACGTGGCTACCCATAAATTCAGTCGCCTGGCGTGTGAACTTGTCCTCCACGGTGTTCTGTGCGTTGACGTGTCTGTTCGTTTATCTTTCCCTCCTGCGTCTAACCGGTCGAATTTGGCCGGCACTGGCAGGCGCATTTGGATTAGCGCTCTCCCGTTACTTCTGGCATTACGCCGAGGTGGCCGAAGTTTTCCCGATGAACAATTTCTTTGCTGCGCTTTTGACCTATGTGCTGATTGTCATCCGAGACAACGTGAGTAAAGCTCAGCCAAATGAAGAACCAGCATTGCGTGAACCCCCTAACCCATCGGTGTTGAAGTCCTATTGGCTCCTCAGTTTCCTTTTTGGCCTGGCTTTGTCCAATCACCACACCATCATCTTGTTGGCGCCTGCCGGTCTGTTCTTTTTGTGGAAAACGGCACCGAATCTACTCCGCAATGCCCGAATCGTCGGGATGGCATGCTTGTTCTTTGTCGTTGGACTGACGTCCTATCTCTACTGTCCGCTTGCGGCCATTGGTCAGCCTTTGATAAACTGGGACAATCCGGTGACTCTCGAGAATTTCTTGCGGTTGATTCTACGCGTGGATTACGGCAGCTTCTCACCCTTTGCCTCGCAATCGACCGTCCCGAGGCTGTCGCAAGTGCCGACGTTTTTCACGAGTCTTTACCATCAATTTACCATTCCGGGCATTTTGCTTGCCGCCCTTGGTCTTTTGAATTTCAAACGCCACAAACTCTTTCAGGGTTACCTCGGGCTTGCGTTCTTTTTCAGTGGGATATTTTTTGTGGTTTATGCGAATGTGCCCATCAACAACCTGCTGCTGTTTGGCGTCCTGCATCGATTCTACATTTTGCCCGCCATTATTTTTTCTTTTTGGATTGGATTGGGGTTGGAGCAGCTCCTTGAATGGCTCACGGAAAGAAAGTGGCCACAGTTGTTTCCCCGTGTCGCTCCGATTCTGCTCATTCTAATCTTGTCGGTTTGGCAGTTCATGGCAAATGTTGAGGAAGCCGATTTTCGCGAAAATTACGTCGCTGAGGATTTCGCCCACAATTTGCTGATGAGTCTGCCCCAGGATGCGCTGTTTTTCGTGCGCGGCGATGTCGCCTCCATGGGAGTTGATTACTTGCAGATGGTGGACGACCGGCGACCGGACGTGAAGACACTGGATCAGACCAAGCTGACCTACGATTGGTACTATGCTCAAGCCAAGAAGCGATTCCCGGAAGTCAAACTTCCCGGGGAACGATATGATGGCCGCCTGGTTCAGAACAGGGAACTCATCGAAAAGAACATCGGGAGGTTTCCGGTCTGTTTTATGGATTTCAAGGAAGAAAGCTACCAGCAGAAGTTCAAAGCCCTGCCGCATGGGTTGGTCTACAAGATGCACCCAAAGACACAGGGTTTTTCCGTGGAAAAGTTTGAAACCATTACCAACGAATGTTTTGCTGAATTCAAGCGGCGTGGTTTAGACCAGACCTATCCACCCACCACATTTGAAAACGAGTTGCAACAAATCTACGCGGAGCCGTATTTTCGATTGGGCTATGAATTTGAGCAGGTGGGCAATTTTAAAAAAGCCGATACTTACTACACAAAATCCTTGACCCTCAATCCAAACAACCACCGAGTTTTAAAGAACCTGGCGGTGCTATACTATTACAAACTGAACCGTAAGGCAGAGGCTGTTACGCTTTTCAAACGCTACTTGAAACTCAATCCTTACGATCCTGAAGCTCACAATATCGAACAGATTATTGAGAGCTTCGAAGAGTCACACAGTGAGTGATGCTCAGTCTGACGGAACATTACTGTGATGTTTGGAGTGCACATAAAAACGAGCGAACGGTGGCCGGTGATTGAAGACTTTTTGCTTTCACTGATTCTGGAAATTTTGTATATTTAAAAGGTAGAATATCATTCGTCAAGCGAAACTTAAATTAAGGTGCATGTAATATGACAGCCAACATGTCTGAACTATTGAAAAAGATGACTCCCGAAGAAAAAGCGGAAGTGGAAGCTTTTGCCGCCTTTGTTTTAACGAGGAGGAATCTACAAAACCTACAACTTCTTACTGACGATATTTCGACTGAAGAATTGTTAAAGCTCGTCGAAGATTCCGGAAGCTTTGAGTGGCTGAATCATGATGAGGAAGATGTATATTCTCTTGTGGATGGCGAGGAGGCTGAATGGCCAAGCGCGTCGTAAAGCGAGGAAGCATAGTACTCGTTCGATACCCGTTCTCAGATTTATCAACCACGAAAGTACGCCCAGCAGTCATTTTAACTTCCGACGATTTGCTCATCCGAGTTGATGATGCCTTGTGCCTATTTGTTTCATCTTCAATTCCAAGCGATTTACTGCCAACAGACCTCATCATAGAAAAATCACATTCAGGGTTTAATAAGGCAGGCCTAAAGTTTCGTTCTGTTTTCCGAGCTCATTAGCTCGCATTATTGCATAGATCCCTTATTTTGCGTGTTTTGGGGGAAGCCGATCAAAACTTGATGGAAGAAATTAACCAGAAATTGCGAATCGCTTTG
>JABAHS010043511.1_pt1 | contig 10316 bp, 10 predicted proteins | sample 7062111 | NCBI WGS metagenome assembly JABAHS01 (sample SAMN14534600, study PRJNA622989) | marine sediment metagenome | biome: marine biome [ENVO:00000428]; feature: marine pelagic biome [ENVO:01000023]; material: deep marine sediment [ENVO:00002113]; isolation source: pool of 4 deep marine... | reverse complement strand
CAGCTCCCGGCTCAGATGGCTTCCTTAGCGGTGTAGAAAAACCCCGCCTTGAGGCGGGGTTTCTTTCTCATTATCGCGGAGTGGTTCGACCGCTTACCGGTGGTTCACTTCATCTAGTTCTGAAAACAAACCACATCGGCGCCACGAATCTGACCATCAGAACTTGGTGGATTAATTGTGCAACCCACCAGGAGTACTGCTACGCCCTCAGGCTGCTCGACGATGATTGTCGCCGATGTGAACGCCACATCGATGATTTCTTCGATCCAGCGGACATTCGGACAATCGGGAGCCCCTTCGACCGGCGTCTCCGGCGCATCGGTCTCGACGGTGAATGTAAAGTTGCCATTCTTTTCGAAGTCGTCGGGATCAAATGCCTGCGTGCCAGTCAACGTAACGGGCGCCGGATTCTGACCGGGCGGAAAGTGCTCTCCATTGCCCGGGTTTTGGCAGGTAGCGATCGGATTGCCCTCAGCAATCAACGTCACGAGGCCGTTTTCGTTACCCAGACCGGCGATGGCTCCGATCACCTCCAACTTTAATCCATTGTCGAAAAAAGTTGGCTCTGCATTCTTTCCGCCTTTGAGATGGACATTTGCGGCGACAGCAATGGTCGTGGCCAGTACCAGTGATAAGACGAACAGCAGCTTCTTCTTCATGATTTCTGGTCCTCCTGGTCTGAAATTTCAGCGCAGCAATTTACTGCGAACCGTTTGTGATGTTCGGCAGCTGGCTGTCTTGATTCCCTTGGGGGGTCATCCATGACTTCGAAAAGGAAGCGAGGACCCATGGCTTTGCGACGCTAACTTTCGTTAGCTTTGCCTTTATCGCGCAGGAGATTTTGCGCTAATCGGGGTTGGTGTCAATTCTGGGATGTACTTAAACTGGAATTAGTCTGAGTTTAGACAGCGCAAGTATCAACTTCCGGTTTGGGTTCACGAGCGGAAATTATAGCCCAGGAGCCTTCAACGGCAGCTTCAGGGCCGTTAGCAGTCGTCAATCGACCAACTCTCAGCGGGACTCGGAATGAGTCTAATTCATCGAGAGCCGAGCGTCGGCTCTAACCGGAAGCGGTCATCCAGATCGATCAGAATGCCCTGATTTTGACAGCCGCTTACGGCTCAAGTGCGGCCATTCAAAACGGACCCAGATCTTGGACAATCTGCGGTGGCTCTTGCACGATATCGACGCAATGTCGGTCATGTTNNCTCCGATACAGCAGAAGTCGACAAACCTGAATACGTGACCGCGGCGCTAGGAAGCCCGAGTGATAATGACCTCAAAACGGTCAAGATACCCGCATCAACTAATGCGGGTATTTGCACGCGGTACTTTATCAACACTCGAAAACAACCAGTACCAATGCTATTCAACGTCAATTCACAAAGCCAGACATATCATAGACTGTGGGGCCCAGGAAGAAGGGAGGCTCGGCCGGAAGACACCCACCATCTATATCTCCACATTGAAGGGGTTGCTCGCTTGGGCAGTTCGGCGTGGCATCATCGTTAAGTGTGAGCACATAATCAACACTCGTACCTGCGAGATCTCCAGTACCCTCCCATGTCCCAGATAGAGTCGAAAGATCTTTAGTCTTGATAGAGGCTGTTTCTTCAAGCACCGTGCCTGTTGTGCCTACATAAGCTGTCGGCGTCAAAACACCTGTCCAGTTAAGCCAGTACACCTTCCTGGTGCTTTTCATATCGGAAGTCAGCAGCTCCCATCCATTAACCAATCCTTCAGGAGGGGTGCCCCCAACAGGGGCTGTCTGTATGAAATACAGGCTCACAGCACCAGACATATAACTCACCCCACTGTTACCTTTTTGGTCTATTTGTGGCGGTATCGCACTTATGAAACACAGCGTTGCAGTACCCTCATAAGGAATTGGGTCTGCTAACGCCTGCAACATTCCCACTGCGAATAGCGCCGCTGTAGATAGGGTAAGGGCATACTTGGTGATCTTGTTCATATCGTGCCTCCTTTGCTGCGAACTGGCGGGCTGCGACGTGTCACAAGCTGCTAGCTTTCTTCTCACAGAACTCGCTATTACCCGACTTTATTTACATTGCCCGAAATGTGTTTCTTGCGTATTTCCGCTAGCTACCAAACTGTTACAGACTGTTACCTTGAGGCTCGCGCATTCGATTCCATGCGATCTAGGGTCCTTCGGGTAGTCATTAACGAATTCTCGGTATAAGCGAGGACCCATGGCATTGTGTCGATGACTTTGGCCAGATCTGCTTTCTTTGGCTGGAACATTTGCTTATGCCCGATAAGGGCCGGACACGCCAGTTTGGATATGTGATTGGAATAGATTTAGTCTTCGGAAGAAGTTGCGAATGACCGGAAAGGGTTCACGAGCGGCCCATTTGAACCAGTTTAGCCCAAGGGCCGCTACCAAGAGCAAAGCGGACGCTTCCTGGCTCGATTTCTCGACGCCGTGAGTAGAACGTCACGTCAGTTCTCACCAAGAGCGGCCCTACAAAGCTACTGAAAGACGCCGAAATCATGGGCCGCTTCCGGCTCAGGAGCGGTCGTTCATACCAAGCTTGGCGAAGAGGTCGGATCAGGGCAACAAGTGGCCGTTCTGCAGCTAAGATTGCCGCCCCGTTCTCTCACCCGGACAGATCGAGCCGCCTCTGGTCCCGCCCATGACAGTAGTCCTGGAACTCCATGACACGCGCCGCTTTCGTAGGAGTGCACAGGCTGCCGGACCGGCGCGATCAGCGCCGGTCCGGCGCATTTGTCTATCGATGGAGAATCAGAACTGCCAGGCGACACCCAATGAGAACATGTAGACCCGATCCGAGTCTTCGATGTCGAATTCTTCCCACTCTCCGCGGATATGGAGGTTTCCGAGAGCGAAACGCGCTCCGAGGCCGTACATGAGGTCGGTGCCGTCTTCGCTGAGGGAGCCTAACCCGAAACCCGGATCGATGCCGCCTATGCTGAGACTGGCATCCCAGGATACCCAGCCTGCTTTGGCATAGATGTCGAAGGGCCCGAAGTTGAGCCCACCCAGGCCCACGAGGTTCAAGCCGTCTGCATCGATCTTCAAACTGGTGTCGACGTCCAGCGCCCCGGAAGGGCTGCCGAAGTCGATATAGCCACCCTCGACACCGAGGTTGAAGAGGGCCATGTTCCAGTTGTATCCCGCGAACAGCTTGTAACCTGTGTCGTCTTCGTTGAAGTCGGGCACGTCCGTAATGTCGGATGGGACCTTCAATGTGGACTGGCCAATCGAACCGCCCACATAGAAACCGCTGTCCGCCGCCTGTGCCGTTCCGAGCAATACGAGAGCGGCCGTTAGGAACAGTGTCGAAATGATTGGATTACGATGTGAACCCATGTCTAGCNNGTCGGAATGATTGGATTACGATATGAACCCATGTCTAGCTCCTGTTGTCTGAGGTCAATCCCGGAGATTGATCGTCGCCCGTTGCGATCGGGTTACACGGGAGCGACGAAATTCCCGGCGACGGTATCGGAGCATGGGGCCGTCTAATGTTNNGTCTAATTTTCAATCAGGGATAGCCGAAGCAGGGCTTTAATGATGAACAGCAGCGGGGCGGGCCACAATGGGTTATTCGTGCGTCAGTTCCCAATCGCTTTGTCGTACTTTTCGTACGTGAACATTCCCGGATTTGGCTGACGCCGGTTCGACCTGTTTGCCATTATGCAGCTTGCTTGAGCAATCGTTGTGGAGAACCTCCCCTATATCCGATTTCACCGTGTCGCGAAGTCAGGATCGTAATCACTGTCATTACGCAGCATGGCCCAGGCCATGTACGCGGTCTTGTTTGCCAGGGTCACTGCATCGACGTTGGGATGCCGCCGCGTCGCGATGTTCGTCAGCCACCGGCTGCGCCGTTCATGTTTATGTCTTGCTCGTACCACCACAGACCGTGCACCGTGGGTTAGCGGGGTGCGCAGCTAGACGTCACCACGCTTGCCGTTGGCGAGCCGCTCTATCACTCGGCCCAGCTCGTGCACGCGATCGTCCACCGACAAAAGATCACTCCACATGCCATTCAACAAGCTGCGGAGATGATTACGTAGACCGTTCTCAGCATCCTCCAGCCAACATGGGATGGCTGCGCGCAGCGCTTGCAATGACGATAGCGCAACAATGCCGTACTCAGCCGCCAGACCACGGATCTGGTTCGCCTTGGCGGTGCGTTGCCTGGATATCCTGCTGTTCCACTGTCTTCACCGCGACATAGCGCATGTTCGGACGGCTCATTGCCTCGCGGATCGCTTCAGCGTCGTTGGCATCGTTCTTGTTGCTTTTTGCATAAGGCTTCACGAATTGCGGCGAAATTAAATAGCGCCTCGCGGCTCAGATGCGGACAGTCAACTCTCAGACAGGGCTCGGATCGCATTCAATTCATCGGCATCAAGCCATACTCCGCCGCACGCTGGGCATTCATCTATCATGATCGCCTGCTTGGGGCTGAAACTTCTTCGCATCATAACGACATCCGTGTCTTTCGGGCATCGCAGTCTCATAGATGTGGCGACTAGCGGGCGATGACTGGTCACCAGTTCGTCGAGTAGAAACTCTCCGAGCAGTTCGTGCGCTTCGTCTACCTTGCTTAGCTCGAAACGATCGAACCAGATGCCTGCACAGCTTTGGCAGATATCCGATTCAAGAGACCCGACTTGAACGGTCGAGAGACTCATTCCGCAGCGTGGGCATCGCATCGCTTGGCACCTTACCGTGTATCGACAAAACTACTCCTTCCGCCCAAGCTGAACAGCTCGCTCACTTTTCACCCAATCGAAATCTTTGGGGGCTCCCAGTACCAGCAAGATTGCAGAAGCCGAAAAGTGCGGCACTCAAGTATCCGCAACGGGTTCAGTAAACCTCATTTTGCCAGAATTGCAGTTCAGTGGTAAGCCGCAAGTAACCTACCACTGATACCATCATGCATGCGTCATGGTGACGTGTAGATTGCGCCCGCTCCCGAGATCGGCGTAGTCTGGCCAACGGAAACAAATCGCCCGTTGCCATACGCCATTGCACGAGTCTGGTAGTAGCCATCAACGTCGAAAGTCTCCCACGTGGCACCGCCATCCATGCTCAATATGCCAGAATCCTGATGCGGCGGAGACGAATCCGTTATCCACCAATACCACCAAGGCATTCCTCCGTGAATCACGAGAGCCGATCCGGCACATGCGGCACCCCTGTATTGGGTGTGAATGTCTTGCAGTGGCGTCTGCAGTTCCCTCCAGTCGAAGCCATCTACCGAAGCAAATACGGCACGCTCACTTCCGGTAGCGATAAACCTTTCACCATCATGCACTATCGCAAAGATCATCGTGAACTCTTTCCGCAAAACGAGCTCCTGCCAAAACTCGCCATCGAAAGAGACCAGTATACGAGCGTCGGTTTCCGGACTAAAAGCGTCAGTACCGGCAACGAACAACCCGTTCGCATAAGCGAGCTCAATGACGAAATGACCTGAAGTCGGCAAAGGCTCAACCACCATCCATGTTTCACCTCGGTCGGCAGACCTGACGATGAATGCATCCCCTGTTGCCTCGGCCAGGCCATGCCGCCTGCGACAATCTGTGGCGCATTGATGGTGACCGCTCGCAGAGATCCAGGGTGTCCGACGGATTTGGTGCTCCAGCTTTGACCGTGGTCGCTCGATAGCAGCACATTCCCATCTTTGCCGACGGCGACCACGTCGATTCCATCATTTGCAACAGCGAATAGGTCGAAATCGACTCCAGTGTCTTGCTCCGTCCACACGAGCCCGTCGGCTGACGTCAGGACTGCGCCGGCGTCGCCAACCGCGATGAAGTAATGACCGTCCCAGACGACGTCATTCAGAACAAACGGCAGACCTGTCAGCTGGTTCGTCCATTCGGTAACTGCGGCAGCGGCTATGACTTCGAAGTTTGCGGTAGCATGATTTGATTCAACGCCGAGTTTATCGACAAGCCACACATCCAAGATGTACGAACCCACCGTGACGGTCGACATATCGAGCGTCTCAATGTGTGTTCCAGTCTCTGTGCTGATTGCCTCCGGAAAAGCCAATGTCAGGCTGGTACCATCTGACACATCTATTTGAATAGTCGCAATGTCGAGGCCGGAATCAGTGAACGAGAACTGGGCCTCTACGGGCACGCTGCCGTCGCCGGCCATGTATATGGCAGTCGCTGGTGACAATTCCAGATCAGCTATTTGCGGTACGTGTTGCGCCAACTCTACAGGCTGAAATGGAGTCCCGACATCAGTACCGCCGCTGCTGCAGCCTGCAAGAATCAGCGGCATCAAAACTAAGCGTCTACGCATTGCCAACACCTCCTTGATCACCTATCAAATTGGGCGCGGTAGCCCGGCGATCTTGGGGTCCTTCGTGGCGTAGCAGGAGGCGTCCCGGAGGAAGCGAGGACCCGTGGCTTTGCGTCTCCAGCTTTGGCTGGATTTGCCTTTATCGCGCAATGTATGTTGCGCTGTTGGCAGAAATTGTCAATTCGGGAAAATACTCAAGCGTATCCGCTCTGGATCAGTAGAGGCGCCTTAAAACAGGTTAGCTCAATGGCAGGTACCACCGGCAAAACAGACGATTCCGAGCGCGGGTCCTCGTCGCCCTGCATCCATCGTCACCTCTCACCGAAAGCAGCCATTCGCTCAGTCTGTAATTAAGGTTACTGCGCGGCGGCAAACAACCGTATTGGGTCATTTTTTTGCGTTGATTAATTCCAACTCACGATCAACGTATTCGGCGAATGATGGACTTACGTAACTCCTTCCGTCAGCATTAAGCCACCAGTCCTGAACGCCTTTGTGCGCCAGATAACTTCTGATGATTTTCGCAGATTCGGACCATTCGTCTTCACCAAGCGCCCCAAGCGTGTACTGATGAAATTGCGCTGACAGATACCAGAACCCCCTGAGAAGAAGACGACGGAACCGCAAGATCTCTACCGTATCCAATTTATCGGGATGATCCCTGCCTTTGTCGTGCAATGCGGCTAACTCTGGATTTAGCAAAAGTATGTCCATAAAATCGACAAACTGCCTTGTCGATTCTTGTTGCTGTTGTATGCGACTTGAACGCGTATTGTCTCTGATCTGCACTGCCAGATAGACGAGCGACGCGATTACGCCGACCGCTCCAACTATCTCTGCGATGGTCGCTATAGCTTCCCAGTTCATGCTCCACCAGTCCTGCCCCGCGCTGGCGCCCCTATGCGGCAATATATTGTTTGCTGCTGGCTAAAAGTAATGTTTCAGACCAATTCTAGCTCAATGACAGGCTTACGGCGGAAGGGCAGCTTCCACTGATACTGGACGCTCAGACACGCTGAGAAAACTCGATTTGAACGGCAGCTTACAGCTCACAAGCGGCCAGCCCATACGCCGTGTCCGTCCTCCAAAATTATCGATCGCCAACAGCAGGAAGCGGAATTCCGGAACTGATATTTACCCTGAACTCCATGTGTTCGAACTGCGTGGCGATACCACTAAGCTTGGTTGTGCCCCATAGCCTGGCTACCGAGGAGTCAGGATGCGCTGTTACCGTCACCGGGCTGCCCGAGCCGAAGGGAATGATGAAGCCTGAATCAAGAGCCTTCATCAGTGTGCACCGACCACTATCATCACATGTCTCGTGGAAAAGCCTGTGGTTGACGCCGATCGGGAGCTGTTCAGAGGGGCGATTGTTCTCCACGAAACTGTAACTGATATCGCTTTTTGCACGCGGAGTGTATGCCTCGACAACTCCACCAGTCCTTACGCCATCAGTGTCGAAACCGAGCTCGATGGACTCAATCTTCGACGAGGTAATACCCGCCTCGCGTAGTTTTCGTCTCAAATCCATGTTTGTTGTTGGATCATCAAGCATGTACCAGTAGTAGGTAGGAACAGTTCGGGATGTGCCGGGTACTGGCAGGATTTCGTGTGGCCCATCAATCCGAACCCAGTGATGCACCATCTTTACCGGCGCAAGTTGCATCCCATCCCACGATGCAGCGGAGCATTCCTGGTAGATAACAATAAGAATAGCACTGCCATCTGGTAGCGCCCGGCTTACATCAGCCGCATCTCGGTCGGAAACAAATACGGTATATCCGACTGGCAAATAACCCTGGGCTCTTGCAAGATCCACAGCAAGAAATTGGGCGGATTCCCTGCACGCCAGTTCGAACACATGCTCAGTTCTAGCGATGATGGTGGTGTGACTCTCAGTTGCTTTCGGCTGGGAGCCACAGCCAACTAGCGAAAGCCCGGTGATCAGAGCGACACCAAGTAGCGGGTCTAGCAGAGCCTTCATACGCTTACTCCGGGTCTCCGATAAAGTTACATGCACGGATAGAGACATGGCAGCCCGGCGATCTTGGGGTCCTTCGTAACATCGCAGAAGGCGTCGCGGAGGAAGCGAGGAGCCGTGGCTTTGCGCCTCCTGCTTTGGCTGATTTTGACTTTGTCGATAACGGATCGTGACAGGGTAGGAAAGCCCGTCAATTCGGGGATGTACTAAGTCCGACTCGACGCTTACCGTGGGATCACAAGCAACCTCTTACAACAGGTTTAGGTCATCGGCTGCTTTAGGCCGCTTAGCAGAACATCTCAGAACGAGGCTCGCGGCGATTTGGAACGAGTCTTACCTTCTTGCCCGAGTGTCAGCTTCCACCGCCAGCGGCCATTCAACCTGACTGAAAAGCGATCGTTTTGAAGGCAAGTAGCGATCATAAGCCGCCGCTCACGACGCGGTGACGTTGCCAATAGGCACAATAAGGTTTTTTATTCAAATGACATATGACATCGCAACCGATCATGGGGCTTCCTCTTGATTGAGCAGCTCTAGCGTAAGATCAAATTCCTCTCGTATCTTCCTCGTTAGGACCGGCAGGGCAGACTGGTACCGCACCCATGTCCAAAGGGCCGCAATCAGGTCCGTATTCTGGCAGGCGTCGCTTACGGGAACGTTTAGCCGCAGAACGCGCCGATCTCCGGTGAAGTCGATTCCAAGATATCTGGTTCGTTTCTCTTTCCAGGGACCCGGCGAAAGAACCGGGATTCGTTCCGGACGGTTCTCGAGCGGCATCTGCTCGTAAAAACGTGCCTCCCGCTCGACGACCTCCAAGTAAAATAGGAGGTCGGCAAAACGTCGGCGCATAGCCGGGGATTGAAGAGAGAGCAGTCTTGGCGTAGATGTCAGTTCTTCAAGAGCATTGTTGCGCAGGGTCACGCCGCTAGTTCCGCTTATAAACGCCAAGCCGTCATTTACCTTGCGTAGCGTCCTTGGATCATCGGCACATGTCTCGAGCGCATCGAGGGCTCCTCGTACCATTGGAAGCTCTGTTGAAAGCTCTTCCTCGACAAATCCTATGGTTTCAAGATTGGCCGCCACTTCCCCGCGAAGACGGTGAACCGCTGCTTCATAAGCCTGTTTGTCGGTCTGATGCTGCGCCCATGTGTCAAGTTGCAACGCAACAAGCACGCCAGCGACAACCATTAAGAACTCGATGGCAACTGTGTACCAGTCCTGTCGCCTTAATGCGGTCGCGATACGGCGGAAGATCAAGGCCCGATCTCTCCCTTTCTAGCTTTGCACTGCAGGATTATACGTTTGCTCTGTGTCGGAAGCGGCACCCGAGTAGTGCTCGCTACCCCATCCAGAATCCCTTGCGATGTGATACGCCCAAAGTCTTTCGGCACGACGGACAAAAGTAGAGATACCGCTTTCCGAATACGCCCCCTGAAAGCTCGTTGTATGAAACCGTATGAATATCCCNNTGCGTTAGATTTCGAGTAACGGCCAAGCGCCATGCACGGATATCTTAGCTCATTCGTCCAGGCGCGATCATTCAGAATATTGCGAACATATCCAATACGTCGACCGCATCGACTGGACTTACGACAACTTTGTGAAGCGTTTGATTGCTTCAGAGCATACATGTGACGAGCAATAGCATAACAATCGCAAAAACGCTTATCGCGACGATGGTGCGCCATTCCAGCGCCCCAAGGACTGAGCAACGTGGCCCAGACATTGAGCAACGCTGGACCAAGAAGAACCAGTACGATAGATACGACAGCTGACGTGCATTCAATTTCGCTCATATTGTGGGTCCGTTCGACACACCGGAATCGAAGATGCTACACGAGAGACAATAATGTGGGATACAGTCGGTTTGTCCGCTCTTGGGTGCCTGGGGGCCCTTAGGCCTGAACCGCAAGTTCTCTCCGGTAGCGAGCGCTCGACCGAGCGAAAATAGCCAAATTGAACAACGATTATCGGCCAGAAGGCCCCGTGAAGCGCTCTCTCAGTCGTCCCGCAATCTTGTTT
>JABAHS010037889.1_pt3 | contig 10317 bp, 8 predicted proteins | sample 7062111 | NCBI WGS metagenome assembly JABAHS01 (sample SAMN14534600, study PRJNA622989) | marine sediment metagenome | biome: marine biome [ENVO:00000428]; feature: marine pelagic biome [ENVO:01000023]; material: deep marine sediment [ENVO:00002113]; isolation source: pool of 4 deep marine... | reverse complement strand
TCGAGCAGCCTCACCTTGCGGTCCTGCTGTTTCTTACTGACCGGGTATTCGATGAGCGTCGCACCGGCGAGTGCTCCGCCGGTCAGATCGATCTCGACGTCGAGAACGTCCGTTACGACCCGCACGCGATTCGCGCTAATGGCGGGCGCCTCGGATTCTGCCGGCGCCTCGGCCGGCGCCGGTCCGGCATCGAGGCCCGGCAGATCCGGGAGGACACCCTCCGAAACCGCGGGCAGATCGGCGGCATCGGACGGTGCTGGTGGTTCGGAGTCGATCGAGGACGGTCGGGCCGGGGTTGGCTGTTCGCCGTAATCCATCTCCCAAGTCTGGAATGCCACCCAGAGAAGCGCGGCGAAGCTGATCCACAGGATCATTCGCATGTTGTCCATTTTCAGTCGCTTCCCTTTCTAGGCCTCTGGCCTGATTTCGGGTGCCGGGGCCCCCGTCGAATATTGTCCCAGCATCGCTCGAGACTCGCCTGCAGCGCGCCGCTATCGGCTGCCGCCGCCGCCGGATTGGCCATCACGACGATGTCCACTGGCGGGAGTTCTCGCCTCGCCTTCTGGAAACTCTCCCGGACCGTCCGCTTGAGCCGGTTTCTTCCGACTGCGGTCGGAACCCGACGACGCGAAATAGCGAACCCGAGACGCGCATGGCCTTCGCCGTTAGGCCGGAAGACCATCGAAAAATGGCGATCACCGACGCGGCGGCCGCGCCTGAGAACGCTCGCGAACTGGCGTCCGCCGGACATTCGGGCGGCGCGGGGGTATTTCGCGCGACGTCGTTCCGTGGAGACTTCCACGGCCTGTCCGGATCGTCGTTATCAGTGCGAGAGCCGGGCCCGGCCCTTCGCTCGGCGGCGCTTCAGAACGAGTCGGCCACCGCGCGTAGCCATGCGAGCCCGAAAGCCATGGGTCCGTTTTCTCTTTATTCGACTTGGCTGATATGTGCGTTTCATGGCGGTACCGAAAAATTCCTGAAAAACAATAAGATGGGGGCCGCGCGAAAGGCCGGCAAGGGTACCGGCGAGACCGTGTATTGTCAACACCGGAAGCCCTGTGGATAACTCGCGAAATGCAGTATAGACTTCCTAGCCTTGCTCTCATAACAATAACCGCCAGGACGACCGGGCCGCGCCAGTGCAGACCTCACTCTGGAACCGCTGTGTCACGCAGCTACGCTCGGACATGTCCGAACAGCAATTCAACACCTGGATCAGGCCGTTACAGGTCGAGGAGCAGCCGGACAAGCTGCGATTGCTGGCACCTAACCGTTTCGTCGTAGACTGGCTCAACGCGAATTACATGGATCGGATCCGCGAATTCGTGGGAGGGCATCCGGATCGACCGTCGATCGTGCTCGAGGTCGGCAGCGCGCCGATCGACGGCTTCGCCGACGGTATTTCAACGCCGACATCCACCGAAAGCATGCGGGCGCCCGACACGATTCTCGGCAACCCACTGAACCGCGGTTACACGTTCGACACCTTCGTAGAAGGCAAAAGCAACCAGCTGGCGCGAGCAGCGGCAAGCCAGGTCGCTGAAAATCCCGGTTTTTCCTACAACCCGTTGTTCATCTATGGTGGCGTCGGGCTGGGCAAAACTCACCTGATGCACGGCATCGGCAACCTGATGCTCGCCAACAATCCTGGTGCTCGCGTGGCCTACGTTCACTCGGAGCGATTCGTGGGCGACATGGTTCGCGCGCTACAGCACAACACCATCAATGACTTCAAACGGGCCTATCGGTCACTCGATGCGCTGCTGATCGACGACATCCAGTTTTTCGCTGGCAAAGAGCGTTCTCAGGAAGAATTCTTTCATACTTTCAATGCTTTACTTGAGGGCCAGCGGCAGATCGTGCTGACCTGCGACCGTTATCCGAAGGAGGTCACCGGTCTGGAGGAACGCCTGAAGAGCCGGTTCGGATGGGGCCTCACGGTGGCCATAGAGCCGCCGGAGCTCGAAACGAGCGTTGCCATCCTCATGAGCAAGGCAGCGGCCGAGCGGGTAGATCTTCCCGATGAGGTCGCATTTTTTATCGCCCAGCGCATACGGTCGAATGTCCGGGAACTGGAAGGGGCACTGCGCCGCGTTATCGCGAACTCGTCTTTCACCGGACGGCCCATCACGCTCGACTTCGCCAAGGAGGCTCTTCGGGACCTCCTCGCACTACAGGACAAGCTCGTTACGATCGAGAATATCCAGAAGGTCGTCACGGAGTATTTCAAGATCAGGGTTGCCGACCTGCTGTCAAAACGGCGGAGCCGGTCTATCACGCGGCCCAGGCAGATTGCCATGGCTCTTGCGAAGGAGCTGACGACCCACAGTCTCCCGGAGATCGGCGATGCGTTCGGCGGCCGGGATCATACGACCGTCATCCACGCCTGCAAGCGCATACGGGACTTGCGAGAAACGGAGACGAGAGTCGGCGAGGACTACCAGAATCTTTTGCGTACGCTGACTGGATGACACGCGGACGCTGCGGAGCGAAATAGACAGGATCTGAAAAGTTTGTGATTTCCAGGGGACACAAACTGTGGAAAAGCTGTTGGGAATTTTCGGACCGCCGCGAGTCCACAAGTTATCCACACAGCAACCCGGTCGAACCCACAGCTTTAGAAGTTGTAGAATTAGTTTAACTTATTGATTTTAAATTATTTATCATAGTTATTCGACCAATCATGAGTCGCTAATAACAGCAGTCATATATACATATAGATAATCATTAATACGGAAGCATCTATGAAACTCACCGTATCGAGAGAAGCAATTCTCGATCCGCTCCAGGCGGTGATTGGCGTTGTTGGCAGACGTCAGACCATGCCGATACTCGGCAACGTTATGCTGGTTGCAAAAGATACCAGCTTGTCTCTGACGGCAACTGATCTCGAAGTCGAGTTGCATGCGTCGGCTGAAATCGAAGGCATCGAAGTTCCGGGTGACATTACGGTTCCCGGCCGCAAGCTCATAGATATCGTGCGCGCGTTGCCGGAGGGCGCGTCGCTGACGATCAAACTCGACGGCGACCGATTGACGGTGCAGTCCGGCAGAAGCCGATTCGTATTGTCGACTCTGCCGGTAACAGAGTTCCCGGTCGTTGACGAGCTGGAGGCAACTCATCGACTCGACGTTTCGCAAGCCGATCTTGCCTACTTGTTGGAGAAGACCCACTTTTCTATGGCGCAACAGGATGTGCGCTACTACCTGAACGGGCTGTTGCTTGAAATCGGTGAAGGGATTCTGCGAGCCGTCGCGACGGATGGTCACAGGCTTGCGTTGTGCGAAGTTTCTGCCCCCGGCGCGGAGGGCACTTCGCACCAGGTCATCGTTCCGAGGAAGGGTGTCCTCGAATTGCAGCGCCTTCTGGGGGAAGACGGTGACGTGCAAATTACCCTGAGCGCCAACCACATACGTGCTGAGGTTGGCTCGATCGTATTCACCTCGAAGTTGATCGATGGCCGGTTTCCGGACTATGAGCGTGTGATACCCGCTGTCGACGGGGTTCGTCTCACGGCCAGCCGAGGCACGCTCCGCGAAGCACTGCAGCGCGCCGCGATCCTTTCAAATGAGAAGTATCGAGGTGTTCGACTCGAGATCGAGAGCGATCGGCTTCATATCCAGGCCAACAATCCGGAGCAGGAAGAAGCCGAAGACGAGGTGGAGGTCCAATACGGCGGTGAAGCACTGGAAATCGGGTTCAACGTGAATTATCTGCTCGATGCGCTAGGTGCAGTAGACTCGGAGGATGTCGAGATCGGGTTCGTCGATGCCAACAGCAGCTGCCTGATACACGCGCCGGGCGCAGCCAGCACGCGCTATGTCGTTATGCCTATGCGGCTTTGAGCCTGCCTGGTCAGGCTGATGGCCAAATGAAGGTCGCCTCAGGCGTCCGGTTTCAACGGTGACGCTCAAGTCGATCCAGATCACTGATTTCCGTTGCATCGCCAGTGCGGAAATGGCCTTCGGCGATGGTCCAACGCTGATTTCAGGCGACAATGGTGCCGGCAAGACCAGTCTGCTCGAGGCGATATTTTTTACCGGACGTGGGCGTTCTTTCCGGTCTGCGCGCCCCGCTGAACTCATTCGTGAGGGGCAGAACGAATTCATCCTCTCCGCGCTGGCCGGAGCGGTTCGGCTCGGGATTTCGCACAAATCCAGCGAAACGACGATCCGGGTCGGCGGGAAGAACGGAACCGGCGCCGATCTGGCGCACGAGTTGCCGATTCAGGCTATCGATCCTGCTGTTCATGAACTCGTTACCGGTTCGCCCGGCGTTCGAAGAAGCTACATCGATTGGGGCGTGTTCCACGTGGAACATCGTTTCCTGGATGCCTGGCGCCGATACCGGCGCGCCCTGAAACAAAGGAATGCCCTGCTTCGGCAGTCCCGAGCCGCCAGGGAGATCGCCGTCTGGAACGAGGAGCTCGTAGTGTCAGGTACGGACGTCGATATTTTCCGGAGGGCGTATCTCGAGGCCGTCGAGCCAACGCTCCAGTCGGCACTGGGTGAATTGCTCGACTTTGACGTCGCCTTTGAATACGTCCCGGGCTGGAGTGCGAATCTGGATCTCGCGGCTGCGATTGAACGGTCCGCCGAGCGGGACAGGGTGATGCAGTCGACGCAGGTTGGACCTCATCGGGCTGATCTCCGAATACAAGTTTCGGCAGTCCAGGCGAAGAAGCGCGTATCCCGAGGTCAGCAAAAGCTGCTTGGTGCGGGGCTTTTGATCGCGCAATTGCGACATTTCGCGGCTCATTTGGGCAAGAACGCCGTTTTGCTGGTTGACGATCCCCTGGCCGAGCTCGATTCGGCGCGCGTGAAGCGGCTCATTGCAGCGGTGGAGGCTACGCCGGCTCAGTTGGTCGTTACTGCTATCCACCCGGACGTGCTGCCCCTCTCGCGAGTGTCTGCAAGGTTCCACGTGGAACATGGCGAGGTGGCCAATTTGTTATAATGGATCGGTTCCGTTTCGAGCCGTTCCGATGCCCGATACCAACGTTTACGATTCCAGCAATATCAAGGTCTTAAAGGGCCTCGAAGCCGTTCGGAAAAGACCGGGAATGTACATCGGTGATACCGACGATGGCACCGGGCTTCACCACATGGTTTTCGAGGTGGTCGACAACTCTGTCGACGAGGCCCTTGCCGGTCATTGTTCGACGATCAATGTGACCATCCACACCGACGAATCGGTCACCGTGTCTGACAACGGCCGGGGCATACCGGTCGGCGATCATCCTGAAGAGGGTCGGTCGGCGGCGGAGGTCATCATGACCGTCCTGCATGCGGGCGGTAAGTTCGATGATAACTCCTACAAGGTATCCGGCGGGCTGCATGGTGTCGGTGTTTCCGTCGTCAACGCGCTTTCAGAGACACTAGAACTCAAGATTTTCCGTAACGGCAAGCGGCATGAGCAGCAATACTCGCTCGGTGAGCCGCTGGAGCCGCTGAAGGTCACGGGCAAGTCGGAAAAGACCGGTACGACGATCAGGTTCAGACCGTCGCCGGAGATCTTCACGAATATCCGGTTTCACTACGACGTTCTGGCGAAAAGACTGAGAGAGCTGTCTTTCCTCAATTCCGGCGTCAGCATCGAGCTGGTCGATGAACGCGACGGCCGCCAGGATCTCTTCCGATTCGAGGGTGGTATTCGTGCGTTTGTAGAGCACCTCAATCGCAACCGGACCGCCATTCACCAGACGGTGCTGCATTTCGGGACGGAAAAGGATGGCATGCAGGTAGAGGTTGCGTTGCAGTGGAACGACGGCTATCAGGAGAACATGTTCTGCTTCACCAATAATATCCCGCAGAAGGACGGTGGAACGCACCTCGCCGGTTTTCGCGGCGCGTTGACGCGCACGCTCAACACTTATATCGAGCGGGAGACCTCTGCCCGCAAGGACAGGGCGAATGCCACCGGCGACGATGCTCGTGAAGGGCTGACCGCAGTCCTGTCGGTCAAAGTGCCGGACCCCAAGTTTTCTTCGCAGACCAAGGACAAGCTGGTTTCCTCCGAGGTCAAGGGCGCCGTGGAGTCCGTGGTCGGTGAGCACCTCGAAGATTTCCTGATGGAACACCCACAGGAAGCCAAGGTGATCGTTTCCAAGATCATCGACGCCGCGCGGGCTCGCGAGGCCGCCCGAAAGGCCCGTGAGATGACGCGTCGCAAAGGCGCGCTCGACGTCGCTGGATTGCCCGGCAAGCTTGCCGATTGCCAGGAAAAAGATCCCGCGCTATCGGAACTCTTCCTGGTGGAGGGTGACTCGGCCGGCGGCTCGGCCAAGCAGGGGCGGGACCGCCGGACGCAGGCGGTGTTGCCCCTCAAAGGCAAGATTCTCAATGTCGAGAAAGCGCGATTCGACCGAATGTTGTCATCGGCTGAGGTCGGGACGCTGATAACCGCGCTGGGCTGTGGCATCGGCCGCGACGATTTCGATCCCGACAAGCTCAGGTACCACCGCATCATCATCATGACTGACGCAGATGTGGACGGCTCGCACATTCGTACGCTCCTTCTGACCTTCTTTTATAGACAGATGCCGGAGCTCATCGAAAGGGGACATGTCTATATCGCGCAGCCGCCGCTATACAAAGTCAAGAAAGGCAAGCAGGAGCGGTATGTAAAGGATGATGCGGAACTCAACGCTTACCTTCTGACCGTTGCTCTCGATGGCGCTGAATTGCGCGTCGCTGAGGGCGCTCCGCCCATTTCGGGGTCCGCGCTCGAATCACTCACATCCGGATACCTGACGGTCATGACTATGCTGGACAGGCTTTCCCGCAGATATGATCGTCGCGTTCTGGAGCAGCTTGTCTACGCACCCGCGTTCGAGACCGGCTTCCTGGATGACCAGCAGGCACTGGAGGCATGGGTTGCCACGCTCGACGAGCGCCTCAAGGCATCAATGAACGGTGACGGCACAGACTACAACCTCTCCCTGTCTCAAAGTGCTGACAGCGACGACAGCATTGAAGTGCGTCAGACTCGACATGGCGTCGATCAGGTATCGAACATCCCGATGCGGTTCTTCACCTCCCCCGAATATGACCGTATCGCCAATCTGGGCCGCGAACTGCACGGCTTGATCGGCGAAGGCGCGACTATTTCACGCGGTGAGCGGGAACGAGAGATCGGCGCGTTCCGCGACGCTGTTGACTGGTTTTTCTCAGAAGCCAGACGCGGCCAGTCGATCCAGCGATACAAAGGCCTCGGCGAAATGAACCCCGAACAACTGTGGGACACGACCGTCAATCCGGATACGCGGCGGTTAATGCAGGTTCGTATCGAGGACGCTGTCGCCGCCGACGACATTTTTACGACGCTGATGGGCGATCATGTCGAGCCGCGACGCGAATTCATCGAGCGCAACGCACTTCTGGCTGAAAACATCGACATCTAGTAAGAAATAGCCGCGAAAAGTGTCGAAATTCGCCTAAATCTCGCTTTTATGGCGCGCTGGGAGCGGTCTGCCCTGTTTCCAGATGAGCCCTCGGCCCATCGTAAGGCCAATTTCAAGAATCGCCCATTTCGCTGTAGATAGGCTTATTTTCGACGACGATCGAGACATGAGGATTTCCGCGAAGTGGATTGCGGGAGGGGTGCAGCGAGTCTATGCAGGGGAACCCGGAGGCCGTAAAGAGCACGAAAGAGACTCTAATTGTTCCGATCGTGCTGCTTTAAGTCGCGGATATCGCGAACTGAGGATTCGATCCAGTTTCGAACGTCATCGATAATGTCCCGTGGATCACGGCCGGCAGTTTCGATCGGTGGCCCAATACGGAACGTCGCGGTGCCGGGGCGCTTGCGGAGCCCGCGGCGCGGCCAGTAATCACCGGCGTCGTGGGCAACGGGAACAATGGGTCGCTCGGCGCGTCTGGCAAGCAGTGCACCGCTGAGGCCGTAGCGGCCGGTCTCGTCGGGCGCGACACGAGTGCCCTCGGGGAAGATGGCGACAAATATGCCGTGCTCGAGTCGCTTGAAGCCGAGTGTGACGACCTGGTTGACCGCACTTCTGCCGCCGCCGCGGTTGATGGCGATCGGCCGCACGCAAGCGAGGGCCCAGCCCAGGAAGGGCACCCACATCAGTTCCCGCTTCAGAACCCAGCACTGCCGCGGAAACAAGGCCATCTGGACGACCGTTTCGAAAGAAGACGTATGTTTGATCATCAGGACGCACGCGTCGGCCGGCACGTTGTCAGCACCGTCGACCTCGTAATCGAGATGGGAGACTGCTCGAAAGACGAACAGCACGGTGTCTCGCCAGAACATCGCGACGGCATAGGCTGCCTCGTAGCTCAGGAGTCGGGCGAGAAGAACGAAAGGGCTGATCAGTACTACGCTGATGAACAACCATGTCGTTGAGACGATCGACCGCAGGAGATTCATGGGTCTGCCTCGCCGCTGGCGAGCAGCCGATCGACGACGGCGGCCAGGTCTTTGAACTGCGCCGCGCGCCGCCCGGCAGCTGTACCCGCCGTCTTCCGGCCGTTGCCGGTCAAGACCAGCATGGGCAGTGCGCCGGCGGTCTCGCTCGCGACGAGATCACGCTCGGAATCCCCGACCGACGGCGCACCGTCCAGGGATCGGCCGATTCTGTTCGAGAGCATCTCAAAAAGGCCGGCCAGGGGTTTGCGACAGTTGCAGTCGTCGTCCGGTGCGTGAGGGCACACGACGATGTGATCGATACTGCCACCGGCTTCTGCGACCGCAGTCCGCATCCGGCTGTGGATGGCGTCGAGATCTGCCGCGCTCATCAATCCGCGACCGACGCCGGACTGATTCGTCGCAACGCAGATGACATAGCCCGCCCGTTTGAGTCTGGCGATCGCATCCAGGCTGCCCGGCAGCGGGTTCCACTGTTCCGGTGCGAGGATGAAATCGGGCGAATCGAAATTGATGACGCCGTCGCGGTCGAGGACGATCACCGGCGCCTCAGTTCCTGTCATGGTGCGGGCAGGCAGGACAGGTCAGCAACGTCCAGGAACAAGGCATGTATAGAAGAGAGCAGGGCCAGACGGTTGTCGCGCACTGCCGGATCTTCCGCCATGACCATGACGTCGTCGAAAAAGAGGTCCACGGGTTGGCGAAGCGCCGAGAGGCGGCGCAGCATGGCCGTGTAACTTCGGTCAGCACGGTCGCGCTCGTGATCGCTCCGCAGGCTTTCGATGGCGTCGAACAATGATCTCTCGGACGGTTCTTGCAGCAGATCTGCGGCAGCGCCGCCGGCCGGGACGGATTCTGCGCTCTTCAGGATATTGCCGATCCGCTTGTTGGCGCTGGCCAGCGCGGTGGCTTCGGGCAGGTCGACGAATTCCCTTACCGCCAGGATCCGCTGATGGAAGTCGAGCGGTGAAACCGGAGTTCTTGCGAGGACACTCTCGAACATCTCGGGCGTGATGCGGCTGGCATTGGCGGCCCTGTCTGCATCTCTGTACCACGCTCGCATTCGCTGAAACGTGAAGCTGACGAGTTCGCCTGTAATGGCCGCGGCATCTATATCGTCGACCGGCTGCAGATCGACGGCCGCTCGGTATAACGCCGGCAGATCCGCATCGATCTCGTTCTCCACCAGGATCCGCACGATGCCAAGCGCTGCCCGTCGCAATCCGAAAGGGTCTCGATTGCCGCTCGGTGACTTCCCGAGCGCGAAAATCCCGGCCAGCGTGTCGAGTCGATCGGCGATGGCGAGCGCCTGGCCAACCGGCGATGCGGGCAATGCGTCGTTTCTCTGTGCCGGTCGATACATTTCCTCGAGAGCGACCGCGACATCCTCCGGCTCGCCGTCATCGCGCGCGTAATAGGTGCCGATCGTGCCCTGTAACTCCGGGAACTCGCCGACCATGTCAGTCAGGAGATCGGAGCGACAAAGGGCCGCTGCCCGGACCGCAGCTTTTTTGTCGGCGCCAGTGAGCGGTGCAACGATGGCGGCGAGATCGACCACGCGGTCGACCTTGTCGGCCAGTGTCCCGAGGCCGCGCTGATAGACGACTTTCGAGAGTCCTTTGCGGCGTGAGTCGAGCGACTGGCGTCGGTCCTGATCATGAAAGAAAGCCGCGTCAGCGAGTCTCGGGCGGACGACGCGTTCGTTGCCGCGACGCACTTCGTCGGGCTGCGTGCTGTCGATATTGCTGATCGTGATGAACCTGGCACCGAGTGAACCGTCGTGCTCGCGTACCGGGAAGTAGCGCTGATGCACCTGCAGCGTCGCGATCAGCACTTCCTCGGGCAACTCGAGAAATGACTCCTCGAAGGCACCGGTTACCGCGACCGGCCATTCCACGAGCGCTGTCACTTCGTCCAGCAGGTCCGGGTCCA
>JABAHS010002127.1_pt4 | contig 10320 bp, 12 predicted proteins | sample 7062111 | NCBI WGS metagenome assembly JABAHS01 (sample SAMN14534600, study PRJNA622989) | marine sediment metagenome | biome: marine biome [ENVO:00000428]; feature: marine pelagic biome [ENVO:01000023]; material: deep marine sediment [ENVO:00002113]; isolation source: pool of 4 deep marine... | reverse complement strand
GACAACGCCACCGATGATGTAAGACTTTTTTATTTTCATACATCCTCTGAGGTTTCTTCCAGTTTTCTGATTCTTCTATCCAAGATAAACAGATAAAATGCTATGCCGAACCATATGATCAGATTGACACCCAAGACGAAGTTTAACCCATCTTTCATTTCATTTCTCCTCTAGAACATAAAAATTAACAGCCTGGATCGCGGCTGACCTTCGACAAACTCAGGTCGGGGAAAGCCGCTCCGAAAAGTTATAAGTTATTAGTTATACGTTATACGTACTACGTCACTATCTAATTCGCATTGCGCAATTACCAAAGTGCCTCGTGCATACTGCCTAGTCCCTAGTACTGTGCTGGCCTCTGACCTCTGATCTCTGACCTCTGATCTCTAATCTCCGTCTCGCCGTTTCTCCGTGTCCCCGCGTCTTTACTCTTCCTCCTCGGCCTCCAGATTCACAAAGTCTGGTTCCTTCAAGCCCTCCAGGCGCAAAACCCTCATCTTTAGTCTGAGCATCCAGACAAACAGTCCGGTGTAGGCAAGCAAAGAGCCCAAAAAAACCTTCAAGGTTCTCGGGTCCATGCCTGGTTTGGCGGGATTCATGGTATCTTCAGGGTGAAGAGAGGCCGTAATCCTCGGTACCACAAAAACCAGAAAAGGCACGGTCACAAAGGCAAGGATCGAATACACTGCAGCAAAGACGCGCCTTTTTTCCGGATCAGGTACAGCTGAGCGCAGGGCAAAATAGGCTCCGTAAATCATCAAAAGTATGACAATGGAGGTTTGCCGAGGATCCCAATTCCAGAATGAACCCCAGGTCGCCTTGGCAAATATGGAACCGCTAGCGGTGGCCAGGATGCAAAACAATAATCCCAGCTCTGCAGCTGACAGGGCCAGGTAATCCGTCTTGGCACTTCGTTTGGCCAAATAGATGCAGCTAGCGATCATGGAAAGCAAGAAGGAAAGCGTGGCTATCCATGCCTGGGGGACGTGAAAAAACAAAATTCGAGAAGTCTGTCCAGGAAAACCGGCGGCCGCTCCTGCGTAAAGAAAAGCAGCAACGATCATTGCAGTCATCCACAGTGTTAGCAAAGCTTTACCGATCATTCCATCTAACCTTTACTCTTCCCAGATCAAGGGAAACAGAAATATCGACATGATAATCATGATAATCGTATAAGCAACAGCGATTCTCACTTCGGGCCAGCCTGCGGTGTTCATGCCATCGGCGGCCCTCTCACAGCCTTTGATGGCGGTGATCATAAGGGGCAACAGAAGCGGAAAAGAGAGGACAGAAAACAGAGCACCCCGGGCGCTGGCCTGAGCTATCATGGCTGCGACGATGGTGGTGCCGGCACCCAGGCCGAAGCCACCACTGATAACCATGGCCACAAAAAGAGCCGGAGAAGCTATCTTGTAATTCATCAAGAGAATAAAAAGGGGCACGATAATGAACTCAAGGGCTCCCAAAAGCGTCAGGTTAAAGAACAGCTTACCCAGAAAGACCGACTGCGGACGAGCTGATAGTTTCAGCACATCCATGGTGCCAGCCTCTTCTTCTCTTACAAAAGATCGAGAAAGACCGGACAAAGCAGAAAAGACCAGGATAATCCAAAGCAAGACTGCATATAGAAAAGGCTGTTCAGCATCTCCAATCCGGAAAGAGCCTATTGAGAAGCTCACGGCAATCAAGGTGGTCACAGCAAACATCAATATGGCATTGACCGCATAGCGCGTTCTGAACTCTCCACGGAGATCCCGAAGCCAGATTGCTACGGCCTCACTCAGATAGGTTGATGACCCTGTCTCCGTAATCCACCTCCCGTTTTTCATTGGATGCAATCACAGTCATTCCCAGTTGCCGCTGTTTAGAAATAATCTCTTCGACAACTTCCATCCCCTTACTGTCAAGGTTGCATCCTGGTTCATCAAGAAGTAGCAGTGGAGGATTGTGGAGGAGTGCTTGAGCAAGCTTCAAGCGCTGCTTCATGCCGGACGAATAGTTCCGGCACAACTTGTGAGCCTTTTCCGTCAATCCAACCTGCTCCATGATGTCGCGGCAGCTCTTGCGATCGTAAGCAATTCCACGCACTTTGTAGAAAAATTCTATATTTTCAAGGGCCGTCAAGTCCTCGTACAAAGACAAGGCGGGGGCCACCATGCCAAAAAACCTGCGCCTGACTTCCTTGGATATGGACTTACCCTCTAAAAACATTTCAACCTTACCCGATGATGGTCTCACCAGCCCGGCAATTATTCGGAGTAAAGTACTCTTACCGGAACCGTTCCACCCTGTGATGGCTATTACTTCCCCAGGGTGTAACTCAAAGGAAATATCCTCAAACAGTAAGGTTTCAGTGAAATGCTTGCTGATGTTGCTGAGTTTTAGGGAATACATATTCTTGCCAAGATTTTCGCTTCCGTAGAAATGTCCGGACGTGAACAGCGAACAACGGCGAGAGTTTAACACAATCCAGTCTTTTGTAGAAGTTCTTCCACAACGAGAAACACCCAGGGTAGCGTGAGCTACCCTGGGTGTTCGAAACTTTTACAAGTGGTTAGAAGCTAATCTGCATGGCTTCGTAAGGGCAGGCAGGAATACACAGTTCACAAGCTATGCATTTGTCGTGACTGAACGAGACATTCATATCCTCCCTGGCGACAGAGAGTGCACCTGTAGGACAAATAGAGACGCAAGCGGTGCATTCAATGCACCTCTCCTCATACCATTGGACGTCCTGGGCGAGTGGTTTAATGTCCACGCCAAGTTCAGCAGCATACTGCAAACCTGCATCCAGATTCTTTTTCTTGCCACTAACTTCCACCACCAATCTGCCCCATTCCCTCGGTGTAATTCTGGCTCTGAGAATATTTACCTTGAGACTGTGCTCGGTAATAAGCTGATATGTCACCGGCTGGTCGATCAAATGGGGTGGAAAGTTTAATGTCAATCGCTTCGTTGCCATCTTAGACCTCCGTATATCGTAGAGCGCAAAGAGCAGAGCGCAAAGCGTTGAGAAAGGTTCTTTCGCTATGCGCTTAGCGCTATGCGCCATGCTTTATTAATCCACCGCCACCCGGGCGTTATTGAAGATTGGCCTCTCCTGAAGGAATTTGAATTTAATTCCCGAATCCACGGATGGGACTGGAGCCACCGGCTCGCTAAGGAGGAATGAACTGTCCGCAATCCAATCCTTGACAATGTTGGCAACCTCCCTGGCCCGGGCATAAGAAGACAGTCCGGCAGTGGGGACTTTCTTCCCGTTTACGGTGATGGAGCCCGACTTGAGCTGGGCGTAACTAACTTCCCCCAGGCTGCCAGGAACACAGTTGGGATAATTTTCGCTATAATCAACAACCTGGGCGAAAATGTCTTCATCTGTTACCGCAGTGTAGCTGAGAATCTCTTCATTCAGGACGGGAATGGGTATGCCAATCCCCACAGCCAAAGTGACACCATAGCCGGTAAAGGCAGCACCACGAAGCCAACTGGAACTCATCTGTTTCAGATCTCCCATGACTGCCAGCGTGCCCGAACCCATCCGCGGGACTCCTTTATCGGTGCGGGGCACGTCTGGATTGTGCTGGGTACCCCTGTCTACTACATAGCCGATTCCACCGCCAAGGAAGATACGCGTACCCACTCCGATGGTATGGTAAAGGGGATCGTTGAGTAGAGGACTCAGCTGGCCGGCACTGCAGTAGGTGGCATTGCGCAGTTTCGGGTGGAGTACACCCATATAGGTGTGGATAATGCGGTCGGATAGATTCACCGCCACATTGTAATTCTGGTAAGCATTGCGTATGTTGAACAGTACCGCCTCGTTCATATCCTCAAGTCTGACCCAGGTCTCAAGTTTGCGACGAGGATAGCAATCGGTGCCATAGGCCCGGGCTTCGAGTCTCACATCTTTTCCCGCCACCAGATCCGCAATCAGATGAGCGCCGCCGTAAGCAAATTTGCCCGGATAGATTTTGTTTCGTGGATCGTCTTCCGGTATTCCAGTGGCGCCCACCAAGATATCCACAGCAGCAAAGCCGGTATAAACTGGCACATCGTTCATAGTCACAGTGCCACCACCCAGCTTGATGCGGGGATTGGAGTGTCCAACATTGAAATAGGCCCCAGATGAACACATGGGTGCGAAAGTCCCGGTGGTGACCACATCCACCTCGGCCGCAGCTTTCTTGACGCCTTTGCTTTTCACCACATCGATAATCTCTTCAGCAGTGTACACCACCGCTTTTCCTTTCTTGATTTTCTCATTGATTTCCTGGATGGTCTTCGCCATGAATTCCCTCCTCTGTTCTCCTATTGATTGTATTACGCTGTACGTCTGTTGTCTGAATGCCCCCTTCAGGGCTAGCCATTATCCATAGCATGGGACCACCCCCTTCATTGCCACATTTAGCATCTGTCATTTCACATTTATCATTCGGTTGCTGAAATGCCTAAAGTGTCTAAATTGAGCTAAGATGTCTAAAATTTTAAGGATATGTTGCAAAAAAGAGCATTCGCCGCGTCTCCGTTTCTCCGGGTCCTCTCGTCGTTCCGCTCTGCTTAGTGCCTAGTGCCTAGTTCTTAGTGCCTGTAACTACGGCCAGGTGCTTATATACCGTTCTCCCGTACTTGGGAGTATGACAACAATAGTTTTGCCTCGATTTTCATTACGCTTGGCGACCTCTAAGGCGGCCCAGGTAGCTGCGCCGCTGGAGATTCCAGCCAAAACTCCTTCCTCACTGGCGAGACGAGCAGCCATTTCCTCAGCTTGGTCAGCATTAACCTGAATGATTTCGTCGATGAGATCTACCCGGAGGACCTGGGGGATAAAGCCGGCACCTATTCCTTGAATCTTGTGAGGGCCAGGTTGGCCACCGGAAAGAACCGGTGACTCTACCGGTTCAACTGCAATTGCCTTAAAAGAAGGCTTTTTAGGCTTGATCACTTCGGCGACGCCGGTAATGGTACCGCCGGTCCCAACACCAGATATCAGAATGTCAACTTTTCCGTCGGTGTCATTCCAAATTTCTAAAGCGGTGGTTTCGCGATGTACCTGAGGGTTGGCGGGGTTACCAAACTGGTCCGGCAAATATCCACCGGGAGTGGTGGCCACCAATTCCTCGGCCTTCTGGATCGCGCCCTTCATACCTTCCGTTCCTGGAGTGAGCACCAGTTCCGCACCCAACCGGGTAAGAAGCTTGCGCCTTTCGACTGTCATGGTTTCGGGCATGGTCAGAATGAGCCGGTAGCCTTTGCTGGCTGCGATCATTGCCAGGGCTATGCCGGTATTACCACTGGTGGGCTCAATGATAGTGCCCCCAGGCTTAAGTTCACCTGAAATCTCAGCTGCCTCAATCATGCTTCGACCGATGCGGTCTTTGACGCTGCCCAGGGGATTGAAATACTCCAGTTTGGCCAAAACCTTTGCTCTGGCGCCATCGGTCACGCTCTTAAGTTCAACCAGAGGTGTACCGCCGATGGTGTGTCCAATGGTTGATTTGATATCCATGAGGAATTACCCCTTGTTAGATTCTGGTTCCGAGTTCTTGTAAATGAGTTTTGGTGGAGCCAAGAAGACCTTGGTACCCGGGGGTACCGAACTGGTAATCCAGACGCTGCCGCCTATAACAGAACCGCGTCCTATGACGGTTTCACCCCCCAATATGGTAGCGCCGGCGTAAATGGTCACATCATCTTCTATGGTTGGATGCCGTTTGGCATGCCGCAGTTGTTCTACCTGCTCCTTGGGTAGTGAGAGGGCTCCCAGGGTCACCCCTTGGTAGATTCGCACCCGTTCGCCGATTTCGGTAGTCTCGCCGATGACCACTCCAGTACCGTGGTCAATGAAAAAGCTAGAACCAATTGTTGCTCCGGGATGGATATCGATGCCGGTGATGCTGTGGGCATATTCTGACATCATCCTGGGCAACAAAGGAATATCTTGTTGCCTGAGCTGGTGAGCAATCCGGTGAACCGTAATTGCAAGGACACCGGGATAACTGATCACCACCTCATCAATGGTCTTGGCGGCCGGATCGCCTTGGTAAGCAGCATGTACATCTGTTGTTAAAATCTTACGTATTTCCGGCAGACGCTCGAGGAAGCGGATGGCCTCCTGTTGGCCACGCTCCTGGCAGTGGGTGCAAACCATGTCGTAGCGTTGACAGTCATGTTTGATGCTCAAGGCTATCTCTGCAGAAAGATTTTCAAATAGCCGAGTCACCTCCATGCCGATGGCATACTCAAGTTGGTTATTGTCCAACACCTGGTCGTTGAAGTAGCCTGGAAAGAGTAAACGCTTGGTGCGATGCAGAATATCTACAGCCTTTTCCACAGATGGTACCAGCTCTGCATCCACGTGGGCGAGTAAGTTCGGATCTCGACTGGAAACGACAAGATCATTGATGATAGCAGGTAGCCTATCGCGATTCTCAATGGAGATGTCAATGGCCAAACGGCAGGCATCTGATTCCTTATCATAAGACTGTTGTTTTGAATTCATAATTTCCCTTCCATTACCTCCGGCTGCAAAGAGTTGCACGTCTGCGTCTCTGCAGTCTTGGTGCTGATGTCGTTCCTATTTCCCAATGATGAATTGGCTAGGCTGGCGGTAGGTTCAGTTACGGATGGGTCAGAGGCTGGTGAATCTTCGGGATGGTGAGCTACGAAGTGTGGCCATCGGACGCAACCGTCGGCTATAGCCGCTAGCCTTGTTGTTCAGCTGGACAAGGCAACAACAGCACGACATGTCATCCTCGCACATGACCATATCCACGTCACCACCCCCTTTCATAATTTCATATAGGTTTACTAGTATAACCGAGAACGTGAGCTTGTCAAGTAGAGAATAGGCCTCTGTCGGAGCTTGCTAAGGATAATAGCCTTGACATTATATAGCTATATAGTTATATATAATCTCATATGAGATGGAGGTACCCATGAGAGAATACCTGAGAGTCATGAAGGCGGCTGCTGACGGTACCAGAGTGAAGATCCTGAAGATGCTCCAGCAGAGAAAGCTTTGCGTCTGCGAGATGCAGGCGGTGTTGGGGATCAGCCAGCCCAGCGTCTCGCGTCACCTCAGGCTACTGGAGGATGCCGATCTGGTGCGCAGTGAGAAGGACGGCATGTGGAACAACTTCCGTCTTGCTCGGGCAGAGGAGGCGAACCCATATGCCACAATAATCCTGGCCCATCTTCAGGAGTGGTTGGAAGATGATGCCTCCGTGCAAAAACTTTTAAAGCAGGCCAAAGTAGTTGATCGGTCGACGTGCAGTACGTAGTAGTCGTAAGGCATAAGGCGCAAGGGGAAACAGCTGGCAGCAAGCAGATTTTAGATTTTGGATTGGAGATTGCGGATTGCGGATATGAATGTGGGATGTGAGACGTGCGATATGGGATTCAGACTTTGGATTTTTGATTTTTTGGCTGAAAGCTGACGGCTGAACGCTGACAGCTAAAAACAAGCTGATAGCTAAAAACAACTGGCTAAACTGTCCAAACTAAAGATGGGGATGGGAAATGGACGACGCGAGTGTGATTGAAAACGAGTCTGTTGCGGGGGAAGAGCTGGTAGAGGAAGTCGAGGAAAGCCTGATAGACTGGAATATTCTCTGGAAACCGATGGCCGTGATCATTGGCCTTTTCCTCATATTCTTCTGGCTTCCCATCGACAACAGCAGGTTTGCCGGTGCGGTCATTGAATCCCTGGCCCTGGTCAAATGGTACGCGCAAGAGCATGTCCTTTTGTGTCTGGTGCCAGCCTTTTTCATTGCCGGTGGTATTGCCTGCTTTGTGTCGCAAGCAGCGGTAATGAGATATCTGGGGCCTGCTGCGAAAAAGGTTCTTGCCTATGGCGTAGCCTCGGTCTCTGGTACCATTCTGGCTGTGTGTTCGTGCACTATCCTGCCCTTGTTTGCAGGTATTTATCAACGGGGTGCGGGCTTGGGGCCGGCCACCGCCTTCCTTTACGCTGGACCGGCCATTAATGTTTTGGCCATAGTACTGACAGCAAGGATACTTGGGGTTGCCCTTGGCACTGCTCGGGCGGTAGGGGCAATACTCTTCAGCATCGTCATTGGCTTGCTGATGCATCTCGTTTTTAGAAAGGAGGAGCAGGCGAAACTGGAGGCAGCTGTTCACCTGCCTCCCCCTGTGGGGGAGCGGTCCCTCTGGCAGAACATTATCTATTTTGCAGCCATGGTAGGAATTCTGGTGTTCGCCACCTGGGGAAAACCTGCGGTTGAGGTGGGGCTGTGGAATGCAATCTATAGTGTCAAATGGTTTATGACCGGGTTGTTTGCCGCATTTCTTGGTGCGATCCTTGTTCTGTGGTTTCGAGTGAAAGCAGTAAAGGTGGTTCTTACCGGATCAGTTGTGCTCGTCCTGGCTTTGATATTTCCACGTCAACCACTTATCGCTTTTTCTGCAGGGATCGTAGGCGTGACAGTACTGACCACTACGACTCGAGGTGAAACAGAAGAGTGGTTTCTCTCAAGCTGGGATCTTGCCAAACAGATATTACCGCTGCTTTTCGCGGGCGTCCTGGTTGCAGGATTGTTGCTGGGAAGGCCGGGACAAGAGGGGTTAATCCCGGCTGGTTGGGTAAGCGGTTTGGTAGGAGGCAATTCCTTAGGAGCGAATCTCTTCGCCTCGGTGGTCGGTGCTTTCATGTACTTCGCAACTCTGACAGAGGTGCCAATTCTACAGGGTCTTCTGGGAGCTGGCATGGGCAAAGGACCGGCGTTGGCCTTGCTTCTTGCCGGACCGGCCCTGAGCTTGCCCAACATGTTAGTGATTCGGAGCGTAATTGGCACCAAGAAAACCCTGATTTTCGTCTGCCTGGTGGTGGTAATGTCGAGTATCAGTGGCTTGATATTTGGAACCTGGTTTGCCTGATTGCGGTTAACGTTGAGGAGCCAGGTTTCAGGTGTCGGGTGTCAGGGAAAAGAAACAAAAAACTTGACACCTGAAACCTGCATCTTGAGAGCTGACTACTTACATGAAATGGGGGTTACATATGGATATTAAAGTTCTCGGTCCTGGTTGTCCAAAATGCCACACTTTGGAGAAGAACACCCGGGAGGCGGTGAAAGAACTGGGCCTCGAGGCTGAAGTGAACAAGGTCACTGATGTGAATGAGATCGCCGGTTATGGGGTATTCATCACTCCTGGCCTGGTGGTGGATGGTGAGGTCAAGCTAGCAGGGAAAGTAGCGACCAAGAACGAGATTAAGAAGCTACTGAGCGAATAGAATTCGCTGTCAGTAGTCCGTGGTCAGTTGACATAACCCGTAAAGCCCATATTGTCTTTTGCCTTTGGCGTCACAGACAAAACCGGCTAAATTGGCTTAACCGAAAAAGGATACAAATGTGAATAAGGAAGACGAAGTAGCTAAAATCAAAGTTGGCCAATTCAACGTGGGGATAGTAGGGCTAAAGGCTGCACTCGAAAAGGTGTCTCGGCAAGATTTGTCCACGGATGATGAGGTGGCGGAGTACCTATTTGAACATCTAAAATCAAAAAATTACATTCCGCCACGCGCCCACATGGATTACAGACTGGCCTTTTTGCGAGAGTATAAGAAATATAAGGGTGAGCCAGTGGCGGTCGAAGAACAGCGAACCCTCGAAGTTAGGGTCCTGGGTCCTGGCTGCCCAAACTGTGATAAGCTGGAGCAAATGGTTTATACGGTAATGACGTCCGAGGGAATTGCTGGTGATGTGGAACACGTTAAGGATCTCAACAAAATCGCCGCTTATGGTATGGTAGCAACGCCGGCGTTGGTGATAAATGGCGAAGTGAAGAGTATCGGCCGCTTGCCGCGAGAGAGTCAGTTGCGGCAGTGGTTGTTGGAGGCGAAGGGGGAGTAGAGATTGGGCAGGGGACAATGCACATTGCGCATTTATCAATTATCATCTGGCATTTCACTCAAATGTTTCAGTTAGTGTGGTCTGTGAGTTTTCAATGATAAATGCCAAATGCGAGATGCGAAATGCGAAATGACTAGCTGGCCCAAGGAAGAGAACAGATGAGACTCATTGTCTTTGGAGATATTCATGCAAACATAGTAGCCTTGGAGCGCTGCTACGAGGAAGCGGTGCGTCATGAACCGGACAGGATTATTCATCTGGCCGATCTGGGCGGCTACGCCCCTTTTGTAAATGAGGTCACCGAGTTCATGATCGAGCACGGGATAGAGGGTGTTCAGGGCAACTATGACTATAATGTGGCGCATGAAACTGAAAATTGCGGCTGTAAATACGAAGATCCAGTGCAAGCAGAGTTGTCCCATGTCTCCTTTGAGTGGACCAAGGCTCATAC
>JABAHS010132415.1_pt1 | contig 10322 bp, 23 predicted proteins | sample 7062111 | NCBI WGS metagenome assembly JABAHS01 (sample SAMN14534600, study PRJNA622989) | marine sediment metagenome | biome: marine biome [ENVO:00000428]; feature: marine pelagic biome [ENVO:01000023]; material: deep marine sediment [ENVO:00002113]; isolation source: pool of 4 deep marine... | reverse complement strand
AGTCACGGATGCCAGGAAAGCCAGCGGGTTCAGACTTGGCTTCTGCCTTACTTCTCTTTGCTACCCCCTGAACGTAAGCCAATATATCGCCCGTCGGGGGTCTAGTACAATGCTGCCATAGCAATTCAGCACAACGCCCCGCCCCACCCACAGCCTTTGCCGTCTTGCCCACATAGCCGAAAGTCGGTAAATCATCCCGCGTCGGGAAACTATCAGGATACAATTCCCAAAGCATACGCCTCAACACGGCCACTCGATTATCCGAATTCTTGACAATGACAAGCCATTCTCCGAAACAGGTGGGAGTAGAATACTCTGGAGAGTCTTTAGTAGTTTCCTCCCTGCTTTCTTCAGAAGGTATCTTTGTTTGACTTTGTGACTTACCCTGCCTTGTCTTTGTGTCTGAGCCGCTTTGACTTTGTGACTCACCTGCCCCGTCGCTTTGTCCTACCTCATCCCTGTTGGTGAGACTTTCTGACTTAGCGGCTACCAGTGCCTTAATTTTCACCTTGCCAACATCTGCATACTGATGCGGTGCATTCTTTCGACTGGGGGTCAAATCTCGCAGATACCCCGCTTCAACTAGCGCCTTGATGTGTCGCTCGGCTGTCTTGCGGCTGATTCCAACTCGGTCAGCTATTGTCTGAATTGACGCGCTGCACACCTTGTTTTCCATCTGACAATAACGCCACACCACGCCATAGACCACGGCGGACATTAGTCCGACATCCTTCGCCACTACGTCTATAACTGGAGTAAACCCTTCAGTTTCGGCCAGAAAGCTGCCCATCGTGGTCTTCAGTGTTGACCTTGAAAAGCTCGTCTACTATCTCATCAAATAGTTTATCGGCTTCTTGCATACATAGATTATGAATTCTATCAAAAAGTGTCCAGCACCATTTAGGGTAAGGGCCATCTCGCCAAGTTAACCATTTAGGTGATGTAAAGTCTAAGGCGTTCTGTCCCCTGTCGTACTTCCATAGTATGACCTCAATACCACCGCCCTCAGCAGCAGCGTGGACATTTTGCTCTATGCTTGAGCCAATCAGAACAGGAATAACTGCTGGCTCACTATCTTGTGAAAGACCATAGTAATGTGACCACAAATCTGCATAAGCATCTAGGCGCAATGCTCGCGGCCATTCTCCCCCATTGGGATGTTCAAAGGCTCCCCAACGGTTAAACTCTGCTTCGACGTCCCGCTTATATCTCAGCACTTGCCCTACGTCTTTTTCTTCAAGTGCCCGCGCCTTGAGTTCGATAACGAGCACACGCCCGTCCCAGGCTAGGATGTCAAGCCGACCATGTTCTACCGTGATTTGCCGCCCTATGATTTCAACGTCCTGCCATAGAGAATATTCGGGATGCTTACAAATGAAGTTTTCAAGCTGTTTTTCTGTTATATGTCCCATAAGCATTCCCCCCGCCCCGTGGTGCCGGGGGCGGCGGCGGCGCTACAGCCAGCCCCGCCTTCCCAAATAGTGCCAGATGCGCCCCCAAAAGCTCGGCGGCGGAATGGGCCAGCGCATCTGTTCGTAGGCTTCCACCAGAATCGCCCACACCTCCAGGCGGTCGCCATCGGGCGTGTTGGGTTCGGCGTCCCATAGCCGCTCTATCTCTGCCAGTGCCGCCTTGTGCTCTTCGTCTGTTTTGATGGGTTTAATCTGCATAGCCAATCGCTCTCTGCCCCGTGGTGCCGGGGGCGGCGGCGGTTACGATGCATCAGCCCTCTAGCTTGTGAATCGTGAAGAAACTCTCACAATACCGCCAAGGAATCAGCACGTTAAGCGTGCTCTTGATGCTGTCAGTGTCTACCCATACGCGCCGTGTGTCCCCCCTGGCTTCTCTGGTGTATGCCTGAAAAGCCTGTCTCAGTTCATCAGCGCGGCACTGGTATATGCTCTTCACTTGCGGCGCATAATACAGGAACCATACCGCAGGGGAACGCGCCGACCAGCCCAAGACGCAAGCCTTGTCAGGTTGACATGTATGGTTGATGCGTAAAATCTCAAAGAGCACATTGCCACTCTTGCCCAAGTGCCAGTCTGACTTGACCTCTGCCAGCGTGACGCGCCCATCCACCAACTTGACACCAAAATCAATGTCGGCCTCATGCACTTGCCTTAACTGGCGGAAGTCCTCAACGCCCAATACCCAAGGGCGCTCTTTCAACCAGTTCAAGACAATCTGCTCTGCTTCCTTGCCCACTTTCATATAGTCACCACTATAGCTGCGCTGGCGATTGGCCCCTGGCGTCGCGCGGCTTATAGCTCGTTGCCCCACGCTTCCCATGTTTCCCTTCGACTCCTTGCGAATAGTTCGATGTACGGCCCATCAAACATCGCCTCAATCATTCCGTAAACCTGCGCAGGCTTGCGGCTGTGAACTGGTCCGCGCTCTGCCTCAAAGCAACTGTCGGGGCGCATCTTTGGATGCGGGGTGTTGCGTTTCACCCCAATAAGCAGAAGCTCATGTTTCGACCTCAACCACCAACCCTTGCCCCTGCCCCTGTCTTTAATCCACGCGATGTTCGTTTTGTACTCAAAGCCCCATGCCTTAAGTGTTCGCAACGCCTCTGGTAAAAGCGGATTGGTCGCCCACAGAAACAACACCGTCGAATCCGTGGCAAGTTCACCAATCGGTAAGGCACAGATATCGTCAATGGGCATCGTTGGGTACTGAGACTCCGCGCTTTCGTTAAATCCCGTATTGTCATACTGCCACGGCGGGTCTGCATAGATTACGGCATACTTGCCTGCCGGCGGTTCTGGTCGGGGCATTGCCGCCCGCTGGCGCTTGCGCAGTTCCCTTTTTGCTTTGGGGATTGTGTACTCGCCAACCCTCACGCCTTCCAACAAGTCAGGCGCTTCCTCTTGTAGTTTCTTGGCATCATGAACATAATGCGGATTTGTGTTGAATAGCTGGGCAGCTTGCTCTGCCGCTGTGCCTTTTCCAGCTTCCTGAAATCTTTCAGTAAGCTGGGGGGCTGCACCTCCCGTGCTCGTTGCCTGCCGCTTCCGCGCTTCCTCCTCCAGCATCGGCAAGGCATCCAGCGCAATCGCCGCCCGCTGGCTGCTAGTCAAGTGGCGGCGGTGCAAGTTCATCGACACAATGAATGCCACCAGTGACCCCGTACCGCCCCAGGTGCGGAAGCGGGGCTGCGTCTCTGTCTCTATGCAGGCGCGGTGCCTATTGCGCCCGTCTATAACGCTGCTGTCTGGATGCAGCCAGATTGCCTCGCGCAAGCCGTGCGCGGCGATGTCGGCCTTGAACTCGTCAAAGTCCTGGCCTTCCATAAGAGGGAACAGAGAAGCAAGGGGATGGTACTTGCGGTGCACTTCCTGGTCAAGCCATGTCATGTTCGTTGTCCCTTATACACAAAACGCCCCTTTGCACAAGGTCGGGGTCGGGGCAAAACCCGCCGTCAACAGTCGGGAGATTCGACCTCCGACCCTGCGCAAAAGAGCGTTCGGCTTGTTGACGATATTGGGCTTTGCCCTTGCCCATGTTACGTTGTCCTTTCTAGCTAGCATTATACCATGTTTCTGGGAACGCGCAACCCGCCTCCCGCGCCCCCGCTCGGCGGGGACGGGGGCAGACCCGGCGCTGCTACCGCGCCCGCAGCGCTGGCCACGTCACGGCGATGAGCGCGGCGACGGCCAATACCGCTAGCGCGCTCATCCGCGCCGCCTCCACTGATGTGGCGGGAACGGGCGACGGTCCCGCCACGCTGCTTCGCGCATCTTGTCGAACGCGCAGCTATGGCAGTATTGCTGGCTCTGCCGTTCTGCATCTCGTTTGTCGGTTGCCGTAACCATGTGCCCGCACAGGGCCGATACCTGTCGCGGCCAGTTGCGCGCAACGTCTGCCTCGGTCATGTTTCGTTCTGCTCTAGTCATCGTCAATCAACCTCCGTTAATCCTGCCACGCGAATTGCCCATGCCTGGTCAACCCCCACAGCATCTAGAAACAATGCACCCCAGTCACTTCTCAGCCACAATTCTGCTACTGCGCCCGTTACGGGGTCATCATCTTGCTGTGCCTCCAGTACGGCGCGGTATATGGTAGCTATAATGAGGCGGCGGTAATAGAGGTCTCGTAGAGTGCGCACAACATCGCTCCGTTATGCCTATTCGCTACCTGGATGCTTGTTGCTCGCATCACCGCTTCCCCCGTTTCCGCTTCTGGCGCTTGCCCGCTTTGTCACAGTTCGGGCACCACCAGAAACTAGGGCGAGCGCGCCCATTTCTCACAGGTTGCCCCCGGTCCTCTGGCGTGACGCGCTCCATATAGAATCCGCACTTGGGGCAGCGTTTCACCGTTTCTTTCCCCGCTTGCGCCGACAGTCCTTGCACCCATCCCGTAATAAGTCACGGAGTGCGCGCCAGTCCCCCACTTCAACTTCTGCCATTTCCCCGCACTTCAAACATCGTTCTTTGACCTTCACCGTTTCACTCCCTATGGCGGCGGGTAGTTGCCGCGCTTCTGCTGGCGGCGGCGCTGACGCTCGGCTTCGCGCTTGAGTGCGGCGGCTTTCCTAGTACGGCAATAGGCACAGCCATCTACTAGCTTCTGCCTAGTTTCTGCGTTCACATTCACTTCCCGGTTGCATTGGCATCTAGTCGTCTTTTCCACTTCTCACCTCCCTACAATACAGCTCAATCTGTGCTGGATGCCGTATAATCCCATAATTCAAATGCGGCCCTACATGCGGCGCTATGGCCTCAGCAAACTTCCGTTGCGCGTCGTTCAACTCTCCCCCCGCAGCCTTCAGTTCAAGCAACAGTGTCACGCCATCACGAAATGCCACACGGTCAGGAAACCCCCGCATCTGCTGAGGGGTAGACTTATGTTGCGATGTAGCTATAACGTACCACCCTGCTTCCCGCAGCCGTTTCGTAACCTCGGCGGCAAGTTCAGCCTCAGTCGCGTCAAGCGACCACTGCGGTCCCGGCTCAGTCACCGCCGCCCTAGCCTCTCAATGATGCCCAGTGCCAGTGCCGCAATTATGCCCACGGCTATGAGGCTGCCGAATATTGCAGCAAAGACTAGCTCTATGTCAGTCACTGCCGCCGCCCTCTTAGCGCCACGACAAAGAACAACACTATCATCATGATTGCCGCTGCCGCAATTATGCCAATGGACACCACCGCGACAATGCTACCCATTACTGCCACCCTCCTGCTCCCTCCCCCTGCCCCCGCGCCTCCTCGATGCGGGCGGCCAGGGCGCGCAATTCTTGTGCTGTTCGCAATAAACCAAACCAGTCATAAAGCAATGTCATATTGAGATGTTCTTTATTCCAAAGCAATTCAACGCCTTGACAAACCTTATCTAACTTTGCCGCATCAGGCACCAGCTCCGCCAGCGCCTCAGCGCGGGCTAGCCGCCGCTCCAGCGCGGCGACGGCTTCAAGGGCAATCTTGCGCTCACACCAATGTGCGTGTTCTGCTCCGCCCGAAATATCTGCGCCGCACCAGAGGCAATAGCCATGCTCATCGTATTCTATTGACTCCAACGCATCACGTATTGCCTCTGTCGCCGCCGCCTCTGCCGCCAGCGCGGGGCAGTTGGGGCATTGTTCGCATTCGTGGGTGTCAGTCATTCTACCAACTCCTGTGCTCTGTGGGCAATGGACTCAATCGCACGAAGATGCGCACTCTTTTCATCTTGCGCAAAGTCGGCTAGCCAGGGCAAAACATATTCCTTCCAATCAGCATCGGAAAGCGGCTGCTTGCTCAATCGCATAATCAATCCTAGCGCATCTGCAATGCTTTCTTTGAGTTTGCCCAATGCCGACTCCCGCACGACCTCAATCCCCATCGCCCGCCGTGCCTGCGCGGGCGTCATCTGTTCGGGGATGACGCGAGTACGGATGAAGTCAACTGGCTCGACCTCAGCTTCTTCAGCATGTAGGAGCACTGCCCAGTAGGTGCCTGGTTTGACGTTCAAGTCAATGCAATCCTGTGGCAAGTCGTGCATCGCCGCCAGCCGCTTGACCGTCGTCTTGCTGTACTTGAGGTGGTCGGCCACGGTTGCCACCGCCCCTGGTCCCATCTCTACGGCAGTCGCACTAATGCCAATGGCGTCAAGCAAGTCCTGCAAACGGTTGACACTGTTGTCTGCGGCGCGCTGTTCTAATGCGTCAAGCTCCATCCTTTCCCTCCCTCTGCAACCGCCCCCACGCCTCAGCCACCCGCAGGAAGCGGGCGACAAGGACGCCAACGGCCCGCACTTCTGCCGTGAGCGTGCACAGGCGGGCAATCTCGATTAGGTCCAATCTATAGCGAATCATCGCCAGTTCATTGCAGCATTCTGTCTGGGTCATCTCTCTCCTTCCTCCACTTCCTCACTATAGTTGCACTTGGGACAAACCCACCGCCACGCCTTGCCCCAGCCGCGCCGCTTTTGCATCCTCTCGCCACACTCTGGACACATCACAACCCCTCCCTCCCGCCGTTCCCGCCGCTGGTGCGGGCTTCAATGTCGCGGGCTAGAATCTGCAAGGCCGCTGCCGCGTTACGCAACGCCCTGGCCTCGATGTCATAGGCACGCTTTGCGCCTGCCAAAAAGGCATCTGCCTTATTCCTTGCTAGCTTGGCGCACGCCTCCCGCTCCGCCGCCACCGCAGCGGCGACGGCTTCGGTGCAAGACACGCTCATAATGTGATGAACGTCTACCATATAACCCAGGTCGCCCAACGCACGCGCTACCGTGTCAGTTGCCAGGTCACGGTCTACCTGTTCGCCATGCACGGTGAAGGTAAACTCAACCGTTTGTCCCATCCCTCACCTCCATCACCTTCACCCGCGCCAGCCCCAGTGACGTGCATTGCGCGTCCACGTCACGCAACCACGCGGGCCACTTGGCGCGATCCTCGTCCTTCGCCTCCCGCACCACCGCCTGTGTCGGCTCCCGTTCGCGCCCAGGCCACGGGAAGCGGCGGGGGGCGGAATCAGTGCCGAAGTATGGGCGGTTCCATTCGGCGTCAAGTTCGCGCTGGCGCATTTCGGCTAGTGTAGTCATCGGCTCCTCCTCCGTTCCCGCCCCGCCGCCCGCCCCCGCCTGCGGTGAGCGTAGCCGAACCGTTGCCAGAGGCGGGCGCGGGGTGGCGGGTTACTTCGCTTCCTTGTCCTTCGCGTGCTTTTCCAGCAAGGCGTAAAGACTTTCAGCCGTTTTGCCCTCTGGTACTGCAAGTGCCGTGCCGTCTTTCCAGAACACCAAGTCCTCATCGCCTAGCTCTTGGCGCAAGGTCGAAAGGACGTGCTTCTGGTGGTTATAGTACGGGCTACCGTCAGGACCAGGGATGTTCTGCATTGCGCGGGTGGCAAATGCGCCCCAGTCCTCTTTCCATACATCGCCATTATTCTGCTGCTGGCGAGGTTGCTGGCGGGGTGAAGGGCCACGACGACGCGGCGCATTGCTACTGCCAGGGGCCATCTCTTCCGCGCTCACATCGCCAGTGCCCAAAAGGTCAGCAGTGGCCCGATTCTTGGCCCGTGTATGAGCCTTGGCGCGGACATTGTGCCGCGATGGGTCAATGCGACCGCGCTTCATCTCCGTACTGTCACAGTACCCGTCGCCGTCTTCATAACGCCCGTCGGGGAACGATGCCCGCACGGAGACAAGACACCCGAACTCGCCATCGCCCAAGTCTTCCCACGCTTCGTCCATCACCGTAATAGTGACAGAGAAAGCGCGGCGCAACTTGGTGAACGCTGTCCGCTTGCGGTGTTTCTTGCCCGCAATGGTGGCGTAGTCATCGTCAACGAGAATGGCCTTCATCACTTCCTGCAAGGCGTCCATCGCCGCCTTCGCTTCCCCTGGTGACGGCATATATAAGCCCGTCTCAATCACTGCAATCTCACCTGTCATTGTCCCTTTCTCCTTTCTGTTCCGTTCCTGCGCCGCGCCCGCGCCACGGGGCGGCTGGGCTAGTCTTTCTCTTTCTTGTTGGTCTGCCTGGCCTTAAAGAATGCCCCAACAAATCCCAGAAATGCCCCTACCATTGGCAGTGATTCACGGGCAAGTTCAATGCCCAGCACACCAGCGCCGCTCATAACCCACCGTCCTGCAAATGGGAAAACGTATGCCAGCACTGCGCCTGTAATGAACCCTCCAAGAGCATAGAACAATGGGGCAAGTACAACAAGCACGGCTACTACTACAGCTATCGCAAGTCCTGCTATACTGCCTGCCAAGATGTCATCCCACTTCATAATCTTCTCCTCTCCTCTCTCTTCTGCCCCCGCTCCCGTCCCCCGCTGCGGGGGGGCTAGGCGATCAGCCATTCACGTTGCCTAGCGCGTTTTAAATATGTCTTTCTGAGGTAAGCGGCGAGCCGTCGCGTTTCCTTTGCCCTGGATTTTTCCTCTACGTGAAACTGGTGTATATGATGGGCAATGACATAGCTGGCCGCCTGCCAGGTCTTAGTGAGAACATATTGATCTTCATCTCCCCTTGCAGCAACGTCCTTGACAAGCCGAACGAGGGATGAAATAGGCTGAACAATTTCTGCCCCTGCCTTGTGGTGTTTCTTGATGGCGTCAGACAATCGCCTTGCGGCCTCTTGGCGAATATATTGACAAGACCCACTGCCATTGTACCAACGGTAGTTCTGTCCTAGTCCAATTTCCCGCATAATCGTTTCTTCAAGTGGTAATGCCATCGTCCTCTCTCCTTTCCTCTCCTGTTCCAACCCCCGCAGCGGGGCGGCGCTGGCTCTGCCGCCCCCTGCCTGCGAGAGCAACCGTTAAGGTGGCGCGGGCGTTGGAGGGTGAACTTGGGAGACACTGTGGCCAGTTCAACAAGTCACCGCCGCCCCTTGCGGGCGCAGCCGCCCGCGCCTCGATCTGCGCCCCGTGCCGCCGCCAGTGGCTTGCTTGTCTCCTCTCCCGCTCCATGCTGCCACGCCATACAAGCGGTCCGCTCGTCGTGGCAGCCCCGTCGCGGTAGACACAGGGCGCTCAATTGTCAACGTTCAAGCGTCCGCTAGTTCTGGCCCGCGCAACAGTTCCCGGTTGCGCAGGAACTCGGCTTGACGCGGGTCGTTCTCATCCCATTCGAGCGTCGTGATGCTGGGCACGAACGGCCCCGCCCCCAGCCCCGCGTCGTCACGGGACTGCTCGGTGGCGGTGGGGTGCTCATGTGCAGCCAGGGCAGCGTAGTCGGGGGACATGGGGTCGAAGTCGGCTGGCTCCCAATAGTAGCCCGAATCTGGAGGGAGAGGATGGCAACTTACAGCGTGCCCAGTCCATCCCTCTTCAATCGGCCATCGCCGCCTTGCCAATCGCAGAAAGTGTCCCTCAGCCTCTTCGTCATTGTACGGGGCTGCGCTTATTGCGGGCGTCATTGCTGAAATTCCGTCTGTACGCTTTGCGTTCATCGCTGCAATATAAATCATCCCCTCATCCTCCTTGCCGCCGCTGCCGCCCCGAAGGCGGGCGGGTTAGCTCCAATCTAGCACGCACTTGCCCACTTCATAAACGGCAATCTTGTGCGTTTCGTCTAGACGACACCGCTCTAGTTCTTCTAGTAGCTCTGGAGTAGTTACAAGTCGCACAACTTCATCACCGCCGGTATAATCTTTGATGAGCCAATACTCATAACTGGGCATCTCCCTCTCCTTCCCCCCGCGCCCGCTCCTGGCGCTCGCGGCGTTCGTGCCACTCGCGCAAGAGCTGGCGAAGCGTGGCGGCTTGACTCAATCGTCGCTGCTTGGCTTCTGCTTCGATGACTTGCAAAAGCTCATCGCCTTCCTCAAAGTATGTGGTCAGTCGCTTTAGTTCTGGTTTCTTCATAGGTTTTCCTTGTCTAATCTGTTACATTATAACACATAATCACAAAAAGCACAAATCGGCTCACCCCTCCCCTCCGTCCCCGTCCCCCGCCTCGGCGGCTGCCCGTCCATACCACACTTCATCGGCCAGCTCCATTATGTCCTCGCCCACATCGCTGTACCATTCCGTCCATTCCCCGTCTTCAAAAACTTCCAATCCGAAAGCGTTGGAAATCACGCTCTTGTCCCGAAGCTGCACATCCGTCAACTTGTTGATGATGGCTATTGCTTCATCTGGAGAATCGACAGGAAAGTGCAATGCCCTGCTGGGCGGGTTGACAACGTTCCACACTCTGAGATCGCTCATCATTCTCCTTTCGTCGCACAGTCCCCCGCCTCGGCAGCCTCAGCGCCGGGGGGCGTGAAGCCAGCGGGCCATTGCGTATATTTATCTGTGATGATCTCGCGCAGGTCGGCCTCGCTCAGGTTGGCCCCGCGCAGGTTGGCCCCGCGCAGGTTGGCCTCGCGCAGGTCGGCCCCGCGC
>JABAHS010102559.1_pt3 | contig 10323 bp, 9 predicted proteins | sample 7062111 | NCBI WGS metagenome assembly JABAHS01 (sample SAMN14534600, study PRJNA622989) | marine sediment metagenome | biome: marine biome [ENVO:00000428]; feature: marine pelagic biome [ENVO:01000023]; material: deep marine sediment [ENVO:00002113]; isolation source: pool of 4 deep marine... | reverse complement strand
TATACTCCGCGCTTCCGCCAGGCTTACGCCCGGATGCCGCCATCACCATTCGCGGCAGGACCGGACGGGATCGCACGCCAGTCGCGATTCGAGCCAGGCATGACCATCCCAGGGCCTCGCCCCTAACAAGACAGGATTACTCATGTCCTTTGCTTCCCTCGGTCTCTCCGAGGCTTTGGCCGGTGCCGTCGAGGCCGCCGGTTACACCCAGCCTACTCCCGTGCAACAGCGGGCCATTCCCGCCGTGTTGCAAGGCCGTGACCTGATGGTCGCCGCCCAGACCGGAACCGGCAAGACAGGCGGCTTCGCCCTGCCGGTACTCGAACTGCTGTTTCCGGGTGGTCACCCGGATCGTGAACACCGCTACGGCCCGAAACAGCCGCGCGTGCTGGTGCTGACACCGACCCGCGAGCTCGCCGCCCAGGTTCACGACAGCTTCAAGGTCTATGCCCGCGATCTGCCGCTGAAAAGCGCGGTGATCTTCGGCGGCGNNCTTCGGCGGCGTCGGCATGAACCCGCAGATCCAGGCCCTGGCCAAGGGTATCGACGTGCTGGTCGCCTGCCCCGGTCGCCTGCTCGACCTGGCCAACCAGAAGGCCATCGACCTGTCGCACGTGGAAATCCTCGTCCTCGACGAAGCCGACCGCATGCTCGACATGGGCTTCATCCACGACATCAAGAAGGTCCTGGCCATGCTGCCGGCCAAGCGCCAGAACCTGCTGTTCTCGGCCACCTTCTCCAAGGACATCACCGACCTCGCCGCCAAGCTGCTGCAAAACCCGGAGCGCATCGAGGTCACCCCGCCGAACACCACCGTCGAGCGCATCGAGCAGCGCGTGTTCCGCGTCGCCTCCAGCCACAAGCGGGCCCTGCTCGCCCACCTGATCACCCAGGGTGCCTGGGAGCAGGTGCTGGTCTTCACCCGTACCAAGCACGGCGCCAACCGCCTGGCCGAGTAGCTGGAGAAACACGGTCTGCCGGCTGCCGCGATCCATGGCAACAAGAGCCAGAATGCCCGCACCAAGGCCCTGGCCGACTTCAAGGCCGGCCAGGTGCGCATCCTGGTGGCCACCGATATCGCCGCCCGCGGCCTGGACATCGACCAGCTGCCGCACGTGGTCAACTTCGAGCTGCCCAACGTCCCGGAAGACTACGTGCACCGCATCGGCCGCACCGGCCGCGCCGGACGCAGTGGTGAAGCCATTTCGCTGGTAGCNNCGAGCGCATGACCAAGCAGCGCATTCCCGATGGCGATCTGCAGGGCTTCGACGCCAGCAGCATCGAGGCGGAGAAGCCGGAAGTCCGTGAGCCCCGCCAACCGCGCCCGCAGCGTGGCGAGCGCAAGGCACGTGGCGAGCGCGACAAGCCGGCGGAAAAGGGTGCCGAGCAGAAGGAGCGCAGTCGCCGCAGCAAGAGCAAGACGCGCAAGCCGGCCCGCGATGGCGTGGCCAGCGAAGCTCAGGGCGTCGCCCGGCCGCCGCAACTGCCACCGGATCGTGCGCCGGACGAGTTCCTCGATGACGAAGTGGACAACTTCGGCAATCGCGTCGATTACGTCAGCCCCTATCAGAACAAGCAGAACCGCGGACGCCGTACCGGCGGTCAGGCCCAGCCGGGCTCCGCACCGCGTGCAGCTGGAGCTGGAGCTGGAGCTGCCCGCAACGGCGGTGGCGGCGCAGCGGGAAGCAAGGGCAAGCGTCCCGCCGCTGGCCAGGGCCAGGCGGCGCGCAACGGCCAGCCACGCAATGGTCAGCCGCGGCGCAAGAACGAGGGTCGCCGCATCGATGAGCCGGTCGTCACGCGTCAGGAAATGGCCAAGCCGCGCGAGAAGCAGCCGGTGATCATTCACAAGGAATCGAAGATCGATCGTCTGCCCAGCCTGGAGCAGCTCGAGCAGTTGCCGTCCCGCCCGCGTGGCGAGAAACCGGCCCTGCTGACGCGCAACCGCGAAGCCTGACCCGCGCCGGAACGAAAACGCCGCCCACTGGGCGGCGTTTTCTCATNNTCCTCAGCCCTCGGGGGTGGCCTGCACGGTCTCCTGCCAGCCGCCACCCAGCGCCTTGAACAGGTTCACCTCGCTGGTCAGCTGCGCCAGACGGTCGCTGATCAGCTGCTGCTGCACGCTGAACAGCTGGCGCTGCGCGTCGAGCACGGTCAGGTAGCTGTCGACACCGGTGCGATAGCGACGCTCGGCGAGGTTGTAATAATCCTCGCTGGTCTGCAGCAGATCACGCTGGGCCTGCACCTGGCGCACATACGTGGCCTGGGCGGCGAGCCCGTCGGCGACCTCGCGGAACGCCGTCTGGATGGCCTGCTCGTATTGCGCCACCTGGATGTTCTTGCTGATCTGCGCGTAGTCCAGGTTGGCCCGAAGCTGGCCGGCGTTGAAGATCGGCACGCTGATGCTCGGTGAGAAGCTCCAGTAGCCGGAACCGCCGTCGAACAGACCGGACAGCTCGCTGCTGGCGGTCCCTGCCGCGCCGGTCAGGCTGATGCGCGGGAAGAACGCCGCACGCGCGGCGCCGATGCTGGCATTGACCGCACGCAGCTGGTACTCCGCCTGGAGAATATCCGGGCGTTGCTGCAGCAGGTCCGAGGGCAACCCGACCGGCAACGTCGCCAGCTGGGTGCGCTCGAGACCTTCGCCGCTCGGCAGACCGGCCGGCAGGCTCTGGCCCAGTAGCAGGGTCAGGGCATTGCGGTCCTGCGCCACCAGGCGGGTGTACTGCTCGATACTCACCCGCGCACTGTCCACCGCACTGCGTGCCTGACGCAGTTCCAGCGCCGAGGCGACGCCGACATCGAAGCTGCGCTGGGTCAGGCCCAGGCTTTCCTCGTAGGTCTTGAGCGTGTCACGGGTGACCTGCAGCAGCGCCTGATCGGCCTGCAGCGTCAGCCAGGCGTTGGCGACGCTGGCGATCAGGCTGATCTGCGTGCTGCGCTGAGCGGCCTCGCTGGCGAAGTACTGCTCCAGCGCCTGGTCGCGCAGGCTGCGCAGGCGGCCGAACAGGTCCAGCTCCCAGGACACGCCGAAGGTGGCGCTGTACTGGCTGCTGATGGCCGGCTCGCCGCTCATGTTCAGGTCGCCCGGAGTACGGCTGCGCGTGCCCGCCGCATCGGCGCTCATCGCCGGCAGCACATCGGCGCGCTGCACGCGGTACAGCGCACGGTAGGCATCGACGTTCAGCGCGGCGACGCGCAGGTCGCGGTTGTTCTCCAGCGCGACCTCGATCAGCTGCTGCAGCGCCGGATCACGGAAGAACTCGCGCCAGCCAAGCGCCTGCGCCCGAGCCTCGGGGGATGCCTTCGAATAGGCTTCGCCCTGCGGCCAGTCGGCCGGTACCGGCGCATCCGGACGCTGGTACTCGGGGATCAGCGAGCAGCCGCTCAGCGCCGCCACGAGCGCGAGACTCAACAGAGACTTGTTCACAGCGACTCCTCCTTGGCTACCTGATTGGCGGACGTCGTGCGGTCGAAGAACGTACAGATCATCACGTAGAACAACGGAATCCAGAAGATTGCCAGCACCGCCGCGGTGAGCATCCCGCCAATCACGCCGGTACCGATGGCGTGCTTGCTGCCGGCACCGGCGCCGGAGGCGATCGCCAGCGGAACCACACCGAGGATGAACGCCAGCGAGGTCATGATGATCGGGCGAAGACGCATACGGCAGGCCTGCAGCGCTGCATCGGCGTAGCTCATGCCCTGCTCGTGCAAGGCCTTGGCGAACTCGACGATGAGAATGGCGTTACGCGCGGACAGGCCGATGGTGGTGACCAGGCCCACCTGGAAGAACACCTCGTTGGACAACCCACGCAACAACGTGAAGGCGAGCGCGCCGACGATCCCCAGCGGTACGACCAGCATGACCGAGAACGGGATCGACCAGCTCTCGTAAAGCGCAGCCAGACAGAGGAACACCACCAGCAGCGACAAGGCGTAGAGCGCCAGCGTCTGCGAGCCGGCCAGCCGCTCCTCGTAGGATTGCCCGGTCCACGAATAGCCCACGCCTGGCGGCAGCTGAGCGGCAATGCGCTCCACCTCGGCCATGGCATCACCGGAACTGTAGCCGGGTGCCGGCTCGCCGAGCATTTCGATGGCGCTTACGCCGTTGAAGCGCGACAGCTTCGGCGAACCGTACGTCCACTCGCCCGTGGCGAAGGCACTGAACGGCACCATCTCGCCGTCGGCGTTGCGCACGTACCACTTCTGCAGGTCCTCGGGGTTCATCCGCGCACTGGAAACACCCTGCAGATAGACCTTCTTCACCCGCCCACGATCGATGAAGTCGTTGACGTAGCGACCACCCCAGGCGATCGACAGCGTGCTGTTGATGTCGGCCAGCGAAATGCCCAGCACACGGGCCTTCTCGTCATCGATCAGCACCTGATACTGCGGCTCGTCACGCAGGGTATTGGGGCGAACCCGGGTCAGCACCGGGCTCTGGCTGGCCAGCTGCAGGAACTTGTCCCGCGCCTGCTGCAGCACCTCCTGGCCCACGCCTGCGCGGTCCTGCAGGAAGAAGTTGAAGCCAGTGGCGTTACCCAGCTCCATTACCGCCGGCGGCGCGAAGGCGAACACCTGGGCGTCGCGGAAGCTGGCGAAATGCTGCTGCGCACGCTGGGCCAGGGCGAACACGCTGTCGTCCTTGTTGGTCCGCTCGCTCCACGGCTTGAGACCGATGAACGCGATGCCCGAACTCTGCCCACGGCCGGCGAAGCTGAAGCCGGTCACGGTGAACACCGAGCGGACGATGTCGCCTTCCTCTTCCAGCAGATAGCTGCGCATGGCATCGATGCTCTGCTGGGTGCGTTCGGCGGTGGAACCCGACGGCGTCATCACCTGGGCGAACAGCACGCCCTGGTCCTCCTCCGGCAGGAAGGCGGTGGGGATACGGTTGAAGAGCACCACCATCACCGCGACGATCAGCACATACAGCAGCAGGAACGGTGCCTTGCGCTTGAGCACGGCCTTCACGCCACGCTCGTAGCCGTTGACGCTGCGCTCGAAGGTGCGGTTGAACCAGCCGAAGAACCCGCGCTTCTCGTGATGCTCGCCCTTGTCGATCGGCTTGAGCAACGTCGCGCAGAGTGCCGGGGTGAAGATCAGCGCCATCAGCACCGACAGCACCATGGCCGAGACGATGGTGATCGAGAACTGCCGGTAGATGACCCCGGTCGAGCCGCCGAAGAAGGCCATCGGCAGGAACACCGCCGACAGCACCACGCCGATGCCGACCAGCGCGCCCTGGATCTGGCCCATGGACTTGCGTGTGGCTTCCAGCGGCGAGAGCCCCTCCTCGCGCATCACCCGCTCGACGTTTTCCACCACCACGATGGCGTCGTCCACCAGCAGGCCGATGGCCAGCACCATGGCGAACATGGTCAGCGTGTTGATGGTGAAGCCGAACACCGCCAGCACGCCGAAGGTGCCCAGCAGCACCACCGGCACCGCCAGCGTCGGGATCAGGGTGGCGCGGAAGTTCTGCAGGAACAGGTACATCACCAGGAACACCAGCACGATCGCCTCGAGCAGCGTGTGCATGACCCCGGTGATGGAGGCGGAAATGACCGGCGTGGTGTCGTACGGATAGACCACCTCGACACCCGGCGGGAAGAACGGCTTGAGCTCGTCGATGGTCTTGCGCACGCCCTCTACGGTGTCCAGCGCGTTGGCGCCGGTGGCCAGCTTCAGGGCCAGACCAGCGGCCGGCTTGCCGTTGAAATGCGCGCTGACGGCATAGGTTTCACCGCCCAGCTCGACCTTGGCGACATCGCCCAGGCGCACCTGGGAGCCGTCGCTGTTGACCTTGAGCAGGATGTTGCGGAACTGCTCGGGGGTCTGCAGGCGGGTCTTGCCTATCACCGTGGCGTTGAGCTGCTGCCCGGGCAGTGCCGGCAGTCCGCCGAGCTGGCCGGAAGACACCTGGACGTTCTGCGCCTGGATCGCCGAGCTGACATCCACCGGCGTCAGGCTGAAGTTGTTCAGCTTGGCCGGGTCAAGCCAGATGCGCATCGCGTACTGGGCGCCGAACACCTGAAAGTCGCCCACGCCCTTGGTCCGCGAAATCGGGTCCTGCATGTTGGCGACGATGTAGTTCGCCAGGTCACGCTGGTCCAGGCTGCCATCGGTGGACACCAGACCGATGACGATAAGGAAGTTGCGCACCGCCTTGGTGACGCGAATGCCCTGCTGTTGAACCTCTTGCGGCAGCAGCGGCGTGGCCAGCTGCAGCTTGTTCTGCACCTGCACCTGGGCGATATCCGGGTTGGTGCCCTGGTCGAAGGTCACGGTGATCGTCATGCTGCCGTCGGAGTTGCTTTCCGAGGAGATGTAGCGCAGCCCGTCGATGCCGTTGAGCTGCTGTTCGATGACCTGCACCACGGTGTCCTGCACCGTCTGCGCCGAGGCGCCGGGATAGCTCACGGAAATGCCAACGGCAGGCGCGGCGATGCTCGGATACTGGTTGACCGGCAGCTTGAGGATGGACAGACCGCCGGCGAGCATGATCACCAGGGCGATCACCCAGGCGAAGATCGGCCGGTCGATGAAGAATCTGGACATGAGCTAGGAACCCCTCAGCCTTCTTGGCCTTGGGGCTGTGCAGACGCCCCACCGCGGTTATCGACATTGCCCGCCGGAGCCACTTCGACCTCGACGCCCGGCTGGATGAACTGCAGACCTTCGGTGATCACCCGATCACCCGGTTGCAGCCCTTCGCCCACCAGCCAGCGATTGCCCACCGCGCGCTCGGTCTTGATCGGGCGCAGCTCGACCTTGTTCTCTGCATTGACCACCATGGCGGTCGGTTCGCCCTTGGTATTGCGCGTCACGCCCTGTTGCGGCACCAGGATCGCCTCGCTCTTGAGACCGGCGACCAGCTGCGCATGGACGAACATGCCCGGCAGCAACACCTTGTCCGGGTTGGGGAACACGGCACGCAGGGTCACCGAGCCGGTACCGGGGTCCACCGTCACTTCGCTGAACTCCAGTTTGCCTTCGTGGCCGTAGTCGCTGCCGTCCTCGAGCTTCAGGGTGACCTTGGCCGCGTTCTCGCCGGCCTTCTGCAGGCGGCCATCGGCCAGGTCACGGCGCAGCGCCAGCAGGTCGCGGGCCGGCTGGGTCACGTCGACATAGATCGGATCGAGCTGCTGGATGGTCGCCAGTTCCTGGGCCTGGCCATTGCTGACCAGCGCGCCTTCGGTCACTGCGGAGCGGCCGATGCGCCCGGAGATCGGCGCCAGCACCTTGGTGTAGCGCAGGTCGATGCGCGCCCGCTCCAGCTCTGCCTCGGCCTGCAGGCTGGCCGCACGTGCCTCGTCATAGGCCTGCTTGCTCACCGCCTGGTCCTTGACCAGTTCGGCGTAGCGGTCGGCCAGCGACTTGCTGGACGCCAGGCTGGCCTGGGCACTCTTCAGGGTTGCCTCGTACACCGCCGCATCGATCTGGTAGAGCTGCTGCCCGGCCTTGACCTCGCTACCCTCGGTGAACAGGCGCTTCTGGATGATGCCATTGACCTGCGGACGAACCTCGGCGATGCGGTAGGCGCGGGTACGGCCGGGTAGATCGGTGGTTACCGCAAAAGGCTCTGCCTGCAGGGTCACGACGCCCACGGTGGGCTTCTGCTGCGCCGGGGGTGCTGCTTCTTCCTGACAGCCGGCCAGGAAAACAGCCACGGCGAGAATGGACATCAGGGCAGCGTTGGCTGACTTGATTGGCATGGAAAGACCTCTTGAAGACCTGGCAGGCGGGAATGGGCAACAGCGCGGCGCAGACGCCGCGTAGAGTGGACCGAAATATACTTACATCCATGACTGTCTGTAAACCGCCAAGGAGTCATAGTATGCGCATTAAATGTTGCGAAACATTCGCAACGAACGCTCGGCGCGGATGCCCCGCGCATGATTCGCATCGCTCCAACGCAGAACGCCGGCTGGCGGCCGGCGTTCGTGCTTCACACGTCTGGGCTTACTTGCGCACGCCTTCGACCGAGATGATCAGGTCGACGGTCTGCGACGCCGGCCCCAGGTCCATCTTGATGTCGAAGTCCTTCAGGGTCAGGGTCGTGCTGCCCTCGAAACCGGCGCGGTAGCCGCCCCAGGGATCGTCGCCCTCACCGATGAACTTGGCCGCGATCACCACCGGCTTGGTCACACCGTTAAGGGTCAGATTACCGGTGATATCGGCGGTGCCTTCACCTGTGGACTTCACCGATGTCGATTCGAAGGTGGCCGTCGGGTGCTTGGCGACATTGAGGAAGTCATCGCTGCGCAGATGCTTGTCGCGCTCGGCATGATTGGTGTCGACGCTGGCGGTCTTCAGCGTGACGTTCACCTTGCTCTGCTCCGGCTTGGCCGCATCGAAGCTGAAGCTGCCGTCGAAATCCTTGAAGGTGCCCCACAGCCAGCTGTAACCAAGGTGGCTGATCTTGAAGTTGACGAAGGCGTGCTGGCCTTGCTTGTCGATGGCGTAATCGGCGGCGAATGCCTGGCCGCCGACCAGGGCGGAGCCGAGGACCAGCGCTGCGAGCGTTTTCTTGAGCATCAATGACTCTCCTATCGGGGTGATTAATCGGTGCTGCGACCGAGCATGCGCATCAGCGTCGCGTCGCGATCGATGAAGTGGTGCTTGAGCGCGGCGAGGGCATGCACGACGGCGAAGATCACCAATGCCCAGGCAGCGTATTCGTGAACCAGCCCGGCACTGTCGGCCTGGTTGGGAATGGAGGTGATCAGCGCGGGCACTTCGAACAACCCGAACACACTGATCGCGCGGCCGTCGGCCGTGGAAATCAGGTAACCCGAGAGCATCACCACGAACAGCCCGAGATAGAGCATCCCATGGCCGAGCCTGGCGGCCGTTCGGGTCAGGCGGCCCTGGCTGGCCAGCGGTGCCGGTGCCGGGCTGACGAAGCGCCAGAGCACCCGCAGCAGCATGACCAGCAGCAACAGGATGCCGATACTCTTGTGCAGGTCCGGTGCGGTCCGGTACCAGCTGCTGTAGTAGTTCAGCCCGACCATCCAGAAACCCAGGGCGAACAGACCGAATACCGCGACGGCCACCAGCCAGTGCAACACAATGCTGGTCAGCCCGTAATGCGTCGGGGAATTACGCCAGTGCATCGAATCCGTCCTTCAATTTCGAGGGTTAGAAGCCTAGCCGGTTACCTATCGGAATAGAGCGCATTTTTTTGCTTTGAAACATCGAGCAAACCGATGAGTACCCCCGTCGAGACGCGACCGCCAGTTCTGCTAGGCTGCGCAACTCACCGCGCAAGGAGTCACCATGAGCCTGAACGACAGCTGGATGCAACGCGACCTCGCCGTACTCTGGCACCCCTGCACCCAGATGAAGGACCACGAATAGCTGCCGCTGATCCCCATCCGCCGCGGTGAAGGCGTGTGGNNAAGCGCTACCTGGACGCGGTGAGCTCCTGGTGGGTCAACCTGTTCGGCCATGCCAATCCGCGCATCAATCAGCGCATCAAGGACCAGGTCGACCAGCTCGAGCACGTGATGCTCGCCGGCTTCAGCCATCAGCCGGTGGTGGAGCTGTCAGAGCGCCTGGTCGCCTTGACGCCGGACGGGCTGGAGCGTGTGTTCTACACCGACAACGGCTCCACCGGCATCGAGGTGGCGCTGAAGATGAGCTTCCACTACTGGCGCAACAGCGGCCGCGAGCGCAAGCAGCGCTTCGTCACGCTGACCAACAGCTATCACGGCGAAACCCTGGCCGCCATGTCGGTGGGCGACGTGGCACTGTTCACCGACACCTACAAGCCACTGTTGCTGGACACGTTCAAGGTGCCGAGCCCGGACTGCTACCTGCGGCCCGAAGGCGTCAGCTGGGAAGAACACTCGCGGCAGATGTTCGCGCACATGGAGCAGACCCTGGCCGAGCATCACCAGGACATCGCCGCGGTCATCGTCGAGCCGCTGATCCAGTGCGCCGGCGGCATGCGCATGTACCACCCGGTCTACCTCAAGCTGCTGCGCGAGGCCTGCGACCGCTACGAGGTGCACCTGATCGCCGACGAGATCGCCGTCGGCTTCGGGCGCACCGGCACGATGTTCGCCTGCGAGCAGGCCGGCATCACGCCGGACTTCCTCTGCCTGTCCAAGGGCCTGACCGGCGGCTATCTGCCGATGGCCGCGGTGCTCACCACCGACCGCCTGTATCAGGCGTTCTACGACGACTACTCGACCCTGCGCGCCTTTCTGCATTCGCACAGCTACACCGGCAATCCGCTGGCCTGTGCCGCCGCACTGGCGACGCTGGACATCTTCGCCGAGGACAACGTCATCGAGGCGAACAAGGCGCTGG
>JABAHS010035727.1_pt1 | contig 10323 bp, 9 predicted proteins | sample 7062111 | NCBI WGS metagenome assembly JABAHS01 (sample SAMN14534600, study PRJNA622989) | marine sediment metagenome | biome: marine biome [ENVO:00000428]; feature: marine pelagic biome [ENVO:01000023]; material: deep marine sediment [ENVO:00002113]; isolation source: pool of 4 deep marine... | reverse complement strand
AATAAACTTCTCCTATCCAATCTACATTTCAAGCATCCTCGGATATATGGCAACGTGGGTGGATCAGCTGTTCATACTGCCCTACATGGGTGAAGCTGGTCTCGGCGTTTACGGCTTGGCTGTTAGAGCCGCTTCGGTCGCAGGTTTGATGTCGACCTCCATCATTGCTGCCCTTTTCCCACAACTCTCGGAATTATATGCAAAAAAGGGAGCGGATAGTCTGAGGAATGCTTTCCATGTTTCAACGCGATATGCAGTTCTAGTTAGCTTTCCGATGTTCGTTGGACTCGCGGCTTTGGCGTATCCCGTGATGATTGTGTTTGCTGGAATGGAGTACGCTGAAGCTGCTTTACCCCTAGCCATTGTTTGTTTGTCCTTTCTTCCTACGTTGCTTCAAATTTCGATTAGTCCGACGCTGTTAACGCTGGAGCGCACCAAGACCGCCTCAGTGATTACCTTGATTACCATATTCTTCACCACTATCGTAAGCTATATCACCTTGACCCACCTGAACTTAGGCATAATCGGTCCGGCTTGGGCAAGGTTCTTAGCTGCATTCGTAGGACTAGGACTGGGAGTATATGCTCTAAGAAGAATTCTCAGTGTCACCTTCGACATGGAAGCGTTGTGGAAAGCTTCAGCAGCCTCACTCTTGATGGCAATAGTGGTCACACTTTCTCGTACTCTGGAAGGTTTTGTTTCTCAACTGTACCTACTTCCTTTCTATGTGATCGTTGGCGCAACGGTTTATTTCCTCTCTCTTGTTGCCCTGAAAGCTATCAAAAAGCGTGACGTGGAGCTCATTCAAGAGTATCTTCCCAAGAGATTGAGGCGATTGATTGGTTGGCTGAGCCGCTTGGTACTAATCGAGTAAACTTTCATTTGAGGAACTTGAAAGATGAGGGGAAGCCTAAAGACTCTTCTTACAGAGAAGCTCAAGCCCAACGAGCTCAAGCTTCTCTACAAATCCTACGACATAGTAGGTGACATCGCCGTCATTCGTGTTCCCGAAGACCTTCAGCAACATAGCGAGATCATAGCTGAAGCTGTCATGCAAACTCACAAACATGTCAGAAGCGTTTGGCGTCAAATCAGTCCAGTTTCCGGTGACCTTAGGTTGCGCGAACTGGAGTGGATGGCGGGTGAAAGGACAACTGAAACTGTCCACCTAGAGCACAACTGCATCTTTAAAATTGATCTTAAAAGGTGCTATTTCTCACCTAGACTTTCGTATGAGAGGATGCGAATCGCCAGGCAAGTTCAACCCGGCGAGGTGATTGTTAACATGTTTGCCGGCGTGGGCTGCTACTCCATCATAATTGCCAAACATTCTGAAGCCAACAAAATCTTTTCCATAGATATCAACCCAGTTGCGGTTCAATACATGAAAGAAAACGTTGAACTTAACAAAGTCATGGAGCAAGTCCTTCCACTAGAGGGAGACGCAAAAAGGGTTGTGGAAGAAAAGTTGCGAAACGTAGCGGATCGGGTTCTTATGCCCTTGCCTGAGAAGGCATACGAATACCTCGACTTCGCCATGTTAGCGCTCAAGCCGACTGGAGGTTGGATCAACTATTACGACTTTGAACATGCCAAAAAAGATGAAAATTCCATCGAAAAAACTAAGAGAAAAGTGTCTGAGAAACTACAAAACTTCAATGTTAACTTTGAAATACCTTTTGGTCGAGTTGTGCGAACCACTGGACCCAATTGGTATCAAGTGGTCATTGATATAGAGATATTTCCAGAATGAGAATAGAAATGTTGATTACCGAGTTTGGTTTGTTCTTAGGACCAAAGGAGAGATTTCAGATGGATGAAAGAAAACGGTGTCCCAATTTTGAATTTAACGTGAAAGATTGCAGTTGCACTTATTCATACTGTGAGAGGAAGGGAAAGTGCTGTGAATGCATACGTTATCACAGGGAAAGAAATGAACTTCCCGGCTGCTTATTTCCACCCGAAATTGAAGAAACCTACGACAGGTCAATCCAAAAATTCGTATCCACCTATTCCAGTTGAGGTGTGAACGAAGAATCTTGGTTCTTTCAACTCTAATCTTTTCGCCGTTTAAAGAGGATTCTGACAAATCTTTTATAACTTTTCTGGCTTAACAATACAGTTAATGGAGGAATGAATCATCAAGAAGAAACTAATGGAAATTCTCGCGTGTCCCATTGACAAGTATTATCCTCTTGAGTTGCATGTATTTGAGGAAAAAGAGGAAATAGTGGCGGGCGTGATCATATGTCCAAAGTGTTCGCGCTGGTATCCTATTCGAGACGAGATTCCTGAAATGCTACCCGACGAATTAAGAGAAGAAAAGGACGAGTTGCCCTTCCTACGGAAATGGAAGAACCAAATTCCCAAAAAAATATTGACTGAAGGCAAACCATTCAACATCAAAACTGAAATCGAGAAATAAAAAAGATCCAATAAACCTCTATTTGTCAAAATTTAAACGGGAAAAAAGAAATGCCGAAGTTGCCAGAGGACGCAGAAAAAGTAGTGACATTGCTGATAAATCTGTCTCTTTTAAAAAGGTTCATATTCCTAGGAAGGGAATTGCTGCAAAGACAATTTGAATCAAAATCAAAGCAATTGTAACGTCTCTTTCACTGAATTTATGCAGATTCATTAGCACATGTGTCCAACTGTATATTTTCTTCCCATATGGAGGATCAAGTTTTCCGTCTTCTCTCAATTTTCCTATACAGGAAGTTTTGAATCTACTTCTAGCCTTTAAGACAAACTCAATTATGAAGGGAAACATCACTATCAAACCAACTCTTTGCATGTCTCCAATGATAACGCCTGCCGCAACCAAGGAGCCCAGCAGATAAGTCAAACTGTCCCCTGAAAGGATCTTCGCTGGATACCAATTGTACCTTAGAAACGCCAACAAAGCTAGACACGCTGTGAGAAGCAATATGGCTGCTTCGGTTTGATTATTTATCAAAGCGTATAATCCGAGACTTAACGTGTACACCGCTCCCATTCCAGCTTCCAGTCCATTAAAGCCTCCAAGCATATTAACAACGTTTGAGGCGCCCACAAAACCAATAGGAATTATCAACAGAGGATACAGTTCATAAAAATCAATCACTCCAATAAAAGGCAATACCATTTTTGTTACTCCCGCTTTTATAACTATCAACGGAATTGCTCCGGGCAAAGTCAACAAAGGCTTGACCCATTGCGGAAAACCAATCTTCACATTTATCCCATCTTTTGTTTTCACAGCCCTCATCCTAACATTCAAATCATCTAACAAACCGCTCAGCGTCACGATGAGTATGCTCGCTATAACCGCCAACAATCCCAACAATGGGATGAAATTATTTTGGGGATCTGATGAGAATGGAAAAGAAAACGTCTTCACTCCAACATAGAATAAGATTCCCACCAAAATTCCAGAAGTAACGCAGATTCCTCCACTCGTTGGTAGTTTTGGCTTATCCTTTTTGTGTAAATCAACCGCAACAATTTTAGCGGCACCAAAAAAATCAATAATTCTAGGTGTCAAAAAATACGTTGTAAGAAATGACAATAGCATAGAAAGCATAAAAACCCAAATAGTTTCCATTTTTTCACCAAACTACTTGACCGCCACCCCTAGTCGTATGATATCGCTATCTAAATCGAATCCGCGGGCTCATAAATGTTTTCAGAAAATCAACAGTGCAGTTGCCGTTTTTACTCGGTGGCTAATCCCCTTCCTACGCCGCGATAAATGAAGCCTTCTTTTTCAGCCTTCTCTGGGTCAATAACGTGTCCCATGTCAACTATTGCAGCTGGGCTTCTAACTAAAAACTTGATTTTATTTAGGTTTAAACGTTTGAATCGGTCGTGTCCAACAGCAATTACCAGACAGTCTGTACCTTTAACGGTTTTAGCTAACGTTCTTTTAGCGGGATATCCTAACTTTGTTAGTTTTTTGTAGGAGAAAATGGAATCGTACACTTGGACTGTTGCGCCTTTGTTTTTCAGCATTTCTACAAGCTTCCTTGTTGAGGAGCCGCGTGGTTCTTTTACGTTTGGACGGTAGGAAACGCCGAGGACTGAAACTTTGGCTCTTCTCATGGCTTTTCCACATAACCGTAAAGCGTCCCTCACTAAACGAACTGTGTGGTTTAACATGTCATCATTTATTTTTCTCGCAACTGTCAACATCTTAAACTTTGTATTCACGTTTTGCGCCTCTTCAAGAAGAAGGTAAGAATCATTAGGAATGTATCCGCCAACAATTCTTGGAATCAAAAGATGACAATAGGGTTGAGTGTTAGCGGCAGCTTGAACCTCAATGATGTCTACACCAGCTTTTTCACAAAAACTCGCAAGTTCATTTGCCAACCCGATGTTGACGTCCCTGTACACGTTTTCGAAAAGATTAACAGCCTCCGCCGTTTTTATATCTCTTACTTCAATTAGTTCCCCCTTTACAATCGTGCTCAGAACTAAACAAGCAACCTTTAAGCTTTGTTCATTAACAGCACCTACCACCCTCGAAGAAGAAGTGATGTCCTGTAACATTTGCCCCGAGATGACGCGAACTGGACTGTAAGCTAAACCGAAGTCAACTCCAGCTTGTAAGCCAGATGCTGTTTCCAGCGTCTCTTTCACCAAGGTTTCGGTTACTCCAGGACCTGTTGTGCTTGCAAAAATTACTAGGGAACCAGAACGTAAACCCATGCCCACATCTTTACACGCTTTTTCAACATGTGAATAATCAGGTTTTTTGTTTTGATCAATGGGTGTTGGAACAACAAGCAGAACAACGTCGCTTTTTGATGCTGCTTTTCTTGCATCTTTTGTGACGGTGAGCCTGCCATTCTTTACGTGTTTCTTTAAGATTGTATTGAGTTTCGGCTCAGCGAAGAGAGCTCTACCCATTTTCATCAATTTGGTGACTTGCTGGTTTGTGTCAACGCCAATAACTTTGAATCCCGCTTCGGCGAAGAGGCAGGCATGTGGCAGTCCTCTTCGTCCACATCCTACAACGCAGACAGTGTATTCTCCGTGTTTTTTAGGAGTATTTACGCTGTTATTTTCAAACGTCATTGCTGTGGACATTTACTTCAACCCGCTCTTCAGCTTTGGTAGTTTGGTATTTTTGCGTATAATTCGTATAATAGTTTATGTGACGAAACTAATATGGGCTTTAAAAATTGAAAATATGCCAAGCAAAATCACTTACTGTTCGCTCATCTAGGAATAATCGGCAAGGTGATGTGTGAAGGATGTTTTGTGTCGTGATAAACTGTCTGAGTAGCCTTAACTGTTTCAGCGTCTGTGCCAAACTTGTTTCCTGTGTTTGGATTTCGATCGTACCTGTTGAAGTTGCTGCTGGAAATTTCCACTCTTATTTTATGTCCCTTCTTAACCACGTGGCTGGTCGCCCAAAGATCAATAGTGTACTCATACGTCTTGTTTGGCTCGATTAGTGATGCTTCTCGATCAGAATTCCGATATCTAGCCCGCACTATACCCTCCTGTATCATGTGAACGTATCCCGTGGGGAAGACGTCGACCAGCGTCGCAGTGAAGTCAGTATCTCTTGCAGAGGATGCAGCATACAACGTTGCCGTGATAGGCCCCGTTATCTCCAAGTCTTCCTCTAATTCAGATGTGGTGTAAACAAGCATGTCTGCTCTCTTTTCCGCGGAGGTTCTGTCCTTCAAGTACTTTGCGAGTTCCCAGAGGTACGTCTCCAGTGATACCGTGATTGGATCGTTTGGATCGTAGACGTAGCTGTCGCTGGGTTCATCCTTAGGCTTGTTCGTATCTAGCACGCCATTTCCGTTTAAGGTGTTTGCGGAACCGCTACTGTGAAAATAGTATTTGGTGTATTTTGTTCTGGCTAGGGGCCATTCGTTTTCATATCTCCATTCGTTGTCGCCTGTAACAAATATTTTGACTCTTGGCGTCNNTTTCAAACCTTTCTCTCCTATATGCATCTTGCCAATCTTGTGAGTGTATTCGGTGGTCCATTCGTGATCTATTGGTCCAATCAAGAGCCACTGATTTTTTCTAGCAACGACACTCTCACTGTTCTGTTTTACTCCTAACCAGTCATCAATGGTTCCCTTCAAGAATACATCATACCACCCACCCAGATGCAAGATAGGTATTTTGATCTGATCATATTTTTCATTAACATTGATGCGTTCCCAGTAGGAATCTCTTGAGGGATGTTTAATCCAATCCTTGTAATAATCACATGTAATCCCAGCTTCATCATCCACGGTTATCAGCGGCAAATGCGGTGAGTTCAGTCTAAGGTAATTTGTGTACTTCTTCGCGTTCATGCTGTATGCCCATTCTCCCATAGTTTGTATGCAAAAGGCATTGTTGTTGTAAATCCACACGCCGTAAATGTCCGTCGCTGTAGTGCCGGGAACAACGCATTTAAGATTTGGATGGTTTAACGGGGCAACTGCCCATTGAGTATAGCCAAAATAAGATTCTCCTGTCATTCCAATGTTTCCGTCACACCAAGGCTGTTTGGCAATCCAGTCAAGGGTGTCGTATCCGTCATTTGCCTCATTTACAAAGGGGTCCCATTTACCTTCAGAGCTCCATTTTCCTCTAACATCCTGAACAACACATACGTATCCTTTCTTAGCCCAATACTTTCCAACAGCTGGCATTTGACAGTAATATTCATCTTTACCGTATGGTAACCTTATCAATATTGCTGGAAACTTATGTGTGTGGGCGCCCTCGACTTTTGGTTTATAGATATTAGCGTAAAGCTTAACACCGTCACGCATAGTGATTGCAACGTTCTTTTTCACTTCAACGTTCTTATAAACATCAGGCGTCTTGGTTGGTATAGACATAACTGGCAAGTAAAGGAACTTTAAAAGTTCTTCATGTGTCTTCTTTATTGCCCATCGAAAGTCCGATACCGCAGACTTTCCACCAGATTTCCACCAACCCATCCTTATTATCTCCTTTTCATGTGTGTTTACTTTCTTTTAGAGAAAGATTTTCTCCTCAACTTCCTCTCCAAGCATTTCAGCTAAGTCTTCTCTGCTGTATGGTGGTTTGATATCGTTAGGAAAGTTTGTCTCATAACGTTTGAACATAGCCTTCCAAAGATCAAGGTAAAATTCTTTGAACTCTTTTAAAGTAAACTCTGCATCGCATTGTATTGCGATTCCAGTTTCACATTTCTTCCATGGAACGAAACGGATATGCCACTTCTCCTTAGTTATAAATTCGAGGATTTCAGTCATTTAATATAGTCTCCTTAATCTTTATTCTACTCATATTTTCATCTTTATGAGATTTATCACCTACTACTCGCAACAAGAGATAATCGGCAAAAGGCGATATGGGGAAGATGCGTTGCATCGTGGTAATGCGTGTCGAAAAAATATGCNNTGCATCGTGGTAATGCGTGTCGAAAAAATATGCATGCAAGCTCTTTCAATTATTAATAGCGGATATCATTGATTATTAAATGAAAACTTGTTGAAGTTGAAAACAGATTTACATTAGACATTTGGGCGTTAACACGCTTTCAGCAACCTCTCTTAAAGGACAAACAGTTACATCTCGAGCAAGAGTAACGTTATCCCTAATAACAACGTGATCGCCAATCATACATCCCTCTCCAATTTTCACTTTTCTACCTATAGTCACGTCTTCACCGATAACTGCGCCCTGTACAGTCGTGAAATCTGAAATTTTTGTTCCGCTGAAAATTACTGAATTCTGCAGATGGACTTTTTTTCCTAAAATAACAAGTTCCCCTACAGCTACATGAGGACCTATCTCTGATTTTTCTCCAATGACTACCTTTTCTCCAACCACTATTGGGTCTTTGATTTTCACACCGCTCTCCAAGCGGGCATCCTTTCCCAGCTGGCTCTTTTTGATTTCTATGTCAAGCAAAAGCTTGTTTGCTTTCAAATAATCTTCCAGCTTTCCAATATCAGTCCACAATCCCTCGAAAGGATAGCCGTGAAGTTTTCCTTCATCAGCCAGTTTTGGGAACACCTTGCGCTCAATTGAGAATGGTTGACCGCTCGGAATATAATCAAATATCTTAGGCTCTAGAACGTAGACTCCAGCGTTTATCAAGTTGCTGGGCGCTTTATCGCGGGATGGTTTTTCCACGAACTGCACAATACGATTTTTTTCAGTTAACTCAGCTACTCCGTAACGACTAGGGTCCTCAACTTCGTAGAGGGCTATCGTTGCTGTCGAGTCTTTTTCTCTATGCTCTTTCACGAGCTTTGGGTAATCAAGGTTTGTGAGAATGTCTCCGTTCAAAACAAGAAAAGATTCCTCTCGCCCAATTAATTGCTCTGCGTTTTTAATGGGTCCCCCAGTTCCTAGTGGCTTCTCTTCCTTAGAATAGAAAAGTTTCATTCCATACGCTGAATCTCCGTAACGTTGGCTGAAAGCTTCAGCCATGTAATTTACAGCCAATATAATTTCATTAATTCCACTCTTAGCCAGTCTTTCCAGTTTCCAATCCAATAAAGGCTTGTTGCAAACTGGAAAAAGAAGCTTCGGTCTAGTGCAACTGAGCGGTCGCAACCTCGTTCCAAATCCTCCAGCCAAAATAACTGCTTTCAATTAAGCGTCGCTCCAGTAGTGGTATTGTTGACGGTGTTCGTGTTAAAAAATTTTGTTCAAAAAAGAGAATCTGAACAAACTTCTACGCTCTTCTTCATAATGCAAGAAAAGTAGCAAAATACCTTTAAGAAAGCTTTGTTCATAAGCTTCAATTACTGTTGAGGAAATCAAAGTTGCATGGTGGACGTGTTAGCGTCAGACGAGTCTGCGTGCCAGCGGACTCGGTATCCATTGATAATATGTACTGTTCAAAGATGAGGCGACACCGAATGGATGGAAGTGGTTGCGATGACTGTTCGAACTTCGATAACTGGGCTGACCAAAAGCTTGGGGCAGTCCTTGCTCTCTCTGTCCTTCAATCCAACTGGTCTCTTGGCTGGAACGTTCCTTGCCATATATTTTGATGTGTTTCGTCTAGCCCCATGGGCACTCGCCCTATTTCCTGGAATTTTAAGCATTAGAGGAGCCATAGGTGGCCTGTTCAGTGGTCGACTTAGCACGAGCTTACACTTAGGAACTATTAAGCCAAGCTACACTGAAAATACGAGGGAATTTCATTTATTGTTTTACTCAATTGTCACGTTGACCCTTGTAAGCAGCATTGTGGTGGGGTTGGGGGCATCGCTTTTTGGTGTGTTCCTTTGGGGAGCTAGCATAATAGACTTTCTTTCAATAATTGTTGTAGCTAGCTCAACGATGGGTGTGTCAATTTTATTTATCTCTCCGATAACGATAGCGTTTTCAGCTTTATCTTTTAGGCGTGGTTTAGATCCAGACGTTACCATATATCCTGTAATGGCAACTGTAGCAGACATTCTTGTCACTTTATTTTACATCTTGGAACTGAACGTCTTCTTTTACTTGAGTCCTCTAGGCGGCTACTTAACTGGATTGACCTCCATTATCTTCCTGTCAATCGTGATATACATTGTATATAGAAATGCCAGAGAAGAAAGATTTGTTAAAACAATCAAAGAATTTTTTGCAGTTCTAATATTGGTGGCTTTCATCGTCAACATTACAGGTTCTTTGCTCAATGAAATACGCAAAGTTGTGGGTAGCAGACCCGGAATATTTGTTGCTTATCCCGCGTTGATTAACACTGTAGGAGCTGTGGGATCGATTGTGGGCTCAACCGCTACAACTAAGCTTTTCTTGGGCATGCTCAAATCATCGTTTTCCTCAATTAAACAGCATTTAACCGAAATAGGTGGCGCGTGGCTAGCGTCGATGGTGATGTTCATATTGTACTCTGTGATTGTCTCCTTTACAAATGAAACAGCTACGTTTAATGTGCTGAGGTTCACGGCGCAGTTCATAATGACAAATATTTTAGCTGTCTCAGCTATAGTCATTATTTCATATGCTGTGGCCGTACTTACTTACCGGAGGGGCTGGGACTCAGATAACTTTGTGATTCCCATTGAAAGCTCGTTAGCAGACAGCATAACCACAATCTCTCTCCTTATAACCCTAAATGCAATTGGCTAAAAGTATGGATGATAAATGCTTTAAAGAGTCTGAGAAAACACAAGTTCTCTTTGTTATTCCCATTCTATTGGTTGCTGGTTAGCAAGTAACATTTAATTGAATGCGCTTGAGTAAAAGTAACCTAAAGGGTAAAGAGGGCGGGGGTTGCCAAGCCAGGTTAAAGGTTGTTAGCCAGCTGAAGGCGCAGCCCTGAGGCGGCTGTCCCGTAGGGGTTCGTGGGTTCGAATCCCACCCCCCGCA
>JABAHS010149849.1_pt2 | contig 10327 bp, 10 predicted proteins | sample 7062111 | NCBI WGS metagenome assembly JABAHS01 (sample SAMN14534600, study PRJNA622989) | marine sediment metagenome | biome: marine biome [ENVO:00000428]; feature: marine pelagic biome [ENVO:01000023]; material: deep marine sediment [ENVO:00002113]; isolation source: pool of 4 deep marine... | reverse complement strand
CGGTTTTATAGATACCCACCTGCACATGGTAGGGTTCGGAAGAACACTGAGAGAGATCAACTTAAGAAATAGCCATTCTATCGAAGAGATCCAAGAGAACCTGAAAGCTTCTGTAGAAAAGGCAAAGCCAGGAGAATGGATTGTGGGCCGAGGCTGGGACCAAGACCGCCTGAAGAAGAAAAGATGTCCCACCAGGTGGGACCTGGATAGGTTCTCACCCCGCAACCCCGTCATCTTCACCCGGGTCTGCGGTCACATATGCGTGGTGAATAGCCAAGCTCTAAGAGAAGCCGAGATAAATCCCGAAACCATTCCACCCTTGGGAGGAGAGATCGACAAAAATCCAGAAACAGGGAAACCCACGGGAATCCTGCGTGAGGAGGCTATGAATCTGGTACATAAGGTTATGCCGCGGCTCAGCGAACGACAGCTCTTGGAGGCATGTAACACGGCTTGTCAGAAGGCCGTGGAGGCTGGACTGACCAGTGTTCACTGGATCATCCAAACCCCCAAAGAAATTCGTGTCATTCAAGAGCTTCGAGCGAGGAAAAAGCTGCCTGTCAGAGTCTACATCTTGATACCCGTGGAATACATGGATCACCTGATCAGCCTAGGCTTGTCCACCGGTNNGCCTGAAGATCCTGGTCGATGGCTCTTTAGGTGCTCACACCGCAGCCTTGGAGGAGCCATACAATGATGCTGCTTCGACTACAGGAATGATGCTTTACAGTGAGGGGTGCTTAGAAGAACTGGTCACCGAAGCTCATAAGGCGGGCCTTCAGCTAGCCATTCACGCCATAGGTGACCGAACGATGAATACAGTGCTTGCTACTCTTGAAGAGGCTTTGGAGAAGCTTCCCCGGGAGAATCATCGCCATCGCATAGAGCATGCTTCGGTTTTGAACCAGAAACTTATCAGACGTATGAACCGGCTGGGAGTAATAGCTTCTGTACAGCCCCACTTCGTAGTCTCCGATTTCTGGATTACTGACCGTTTGGGACCGGAGAGAGCCAGATGGACTTATGCCTTCAAGACTCTCATTCAAGAGGGGGTTCGAACTACTGGTGGTTCGGACTGCCCAGTGGAACCCATAAGTCCCTTATTAGGCATCTACGCCGCAGCCTATAGGCAGTCCTTTCCAGAGGAGAGAATTACTGTTGAACAGGCTCTAGAGATGTATACCAGGGATGCCGCCTTCGCATCTTTTGAAGAGGATGATAAGGGTTCAATTGAGACTGGTAAGCTAGCTGATCTTGTGGTCTTGTCTCATGATCCCCGAAATATTCCACCACAGAAAATCAAGGACATTCAGGTTATGATGACTTTGGTGGGTGGAAGGATCGTATATGAGAATACAGACATAATGAGAGAGACAGAACGGGGCATCCAACCAATAAAGTAACCTTCTGTCTATATTTATCTGAACGTTAAGCATATTGTTAGATGACCCCTGATGAATACAATGGTATGCAGAGAGATAATTGAGAGCATAAAGGAGATCTCTAACCCCACAAAAGAAGACATAAATCGGGCCAAGCTCAGAATTGCTGGTAAACACTCTCTACAGCATGTCCCTTCCAATTCTCATTTGATACGCCACCTAAGATCAGACGAAGAGAGTAAGCTGCTACCCGTCCTGCGACGCAAAAAAGTTCGCTCCATCTCAGGAGTCACTGTGGTCGCTGTGATGACCAAACCGTTCCCGTGTCCAAAGGATAATCCCTGTGCATACTGTCCAGGGGGGCCTCCCCAGGGGTCTCCTCAGAGCTATACAGGCCATGAACCCGCGGCCATGAGGGGGGCACAGAACGAGTTCGATCCCTACCAACAAGTTAGGCATCGCATCGAGCAGCTGAAGGCGATCGGACACCCGGTGGACAAAGTAGAATTCATTATCATGGGGGGAACCTTTCCAGCTATGCCCCTAGATTATCAGGAACGCTTCATTAAGCGATGCTTAGACGCAATAAACCCCGAAAAAAGTTGTTCACTAGTCGAGGCGAAGAAACAAGCTGAAGACAGCCAAATTCATAACGTTGGCATCACCGTAGAGACACGTCCCGACTGGGCCAAGGAGAGCCATGTGGACCATATGTTGTCCATGGGCGTGACCAGAGTGGAGTTAGGAGTCCAGAACCTATACGAAGACATCTATCAGCTTGTTGACCGGGGACATACTGTTGGAGATGTGGTAGAGGCCACTAGGATACTAAAGGATGCAGGTTTGAAGATCTGTTATCATATGATGCCTGGCTTACCGGGATCAAACTATCAGAGAGACTTAAGGGGGTTTAAGACCATTTTCACAGATTCCAGTTTCAAGCCAGATATGTTGAAGATATATCCTTGCCTTGTTCTCAAAGGCACCAAGGCCTATGACTGGTGGAGAGACGGAGAATACGAGCCCTATACTACAGAAGAGGCGGCAGAGCTGATTCTGGAGGTGAAGAAGCTGATTCCTCCATGGATAAGGATAATGAGGATTCAGAGGGACATCCCAGCCAATCTGATCGAGGCGGGAGTGGACCGAAGCAACCTTAGACAGATTGTTCTGAGCAGGTTGAGTCAAGACGGATTGCAGTGTGGCTGCATAAGATGTCGTGAGGTGGGACACCAGTGGTTGAAGGAGGGGATCAACCCCGATCCAGAAGAGATTGAACTCCTTATCCGGAAGGAGCCGGCGTCCGAGGGAGAGGAGATCTTCATCTCAGCAGAGGACACGACCAGAGACCTCCTCATAGGCTATCTGAGACTCCGCATTCCCTCAGAGAGAGCTCACAGACCAGAGATCGCTTCCGAGGCTGCTTCTATAGTCCGTGAACTCCACATATATGGACCCTTGGTTCCGGTAGGAACCCGCTCAGTTCAGGCTTGGCAACACAGAGGCTACGGAGAAACCCTGCTATCCAAGGCTGAGCAGATCTCTTCTCAGGATTACGACCGGAGAAAGATAGTTGTTATAAGCGGCCTGGGAGCAAAGCAGTACTACAAACGGCTTGGATACGATTATGATGGACCCTACATTTCTAAATCGTTGGAGAGATAAAGTTTGAGCCAGGACCATCCGGGCTACAGGGGGAAAGCATTAGAGACCGTCAAGAAGGCTGGAGCTGAAGTTGGGGACCTCATCCGCGTAAGAAAGGACCAAAAAGCGTATGAAGGCATCCTCATCCCCAGATCGGAATACGACGATGAAGAACATGTCGTAATCAAAATAGATAGCGGCTACAACATAGGCATTCGCATAAGCCCCACCACAGAAATAGAAAAAATTGGGCCGGGAGCAAAACCCACATTTAAACCTCCACCGCCACCCAAGCAGAAGCCAGATCTACCTCAAGTAGCCATCATCAGCACCGGAGGCACAATAGCCAGCCGGGTGGATTACAGAACCGGCGCGGTGCGACCTGCTCTGTCAGCAAGAGACCTGTACAGCGTGGTTCCCGAACTCTCAGAAATTGCTAGAATAGACGCCAGAATCCTTTTCAGCCTCTATAGCGAGAATATAGCTCCAGAACACTGGACAGAGACCGCAAAGGCAGTGGCTAAAGAGATCGACCATGGCGCTGCGGGGGTGGTGGTTGCCCATGGAACAGACACCCTAGCCTACACAGCCGCAGCTCTGAGCTTTGCACTCCAGGAGCTACCGGTGCCTGTAATACTTGTGGGCTCCCAGAGGTCAGCAGATCGTCCCAGTTCGGATGCAGCCACCAACCTCATCGGCGCCGTTAGAACAGCCGCCCAGGCTCCCTTCGCCGAGGTGGCGGTTGCCATGCACGAAACCATCTCAGATCAGCCCATAGCGCTTCATAGAGGAACAAAGGTGAGAAAATGTCACACCAGCCGCAGGGACACCTTCAAATCCATAAATACCCCACTGCTAGCCAGCTTGGAAGACCAAAAGATTACAATGTTAGTTCCAGATTATGAGCCACGGGACACCAACCGAGAACTTGTCTTAGAACCTGACTTCATCGATGAAGCCGGACTAATAAAATTTCATCCAGGACTGAATCCTAAACTCATCGAATGGTACATCGATAACGACTATAGGGGTATGATTCTTGAGGGAACCGGGCTAGGACATGTAGGAAGGTACTGCTTCTCAGCGATCAGGAAAGCAATCGCCAACGATACAGTGGTGGCCATGACTTCTCAATGTATCCAGGGACGAATAGACATGAACGTCTACGATCAGGGACGTGATCTGCTGGCTATGGGAGTGCTCCCTCTAGAAGATATGTTGCCAGAAACCGCTCTCGTCAAGCTCATGTGGATTCTTGGACAAACAAAAGATACCGAGGAAGCAAAGAGGCTTCTCACAACAAACCTGGCCCACGAGATCTCACCAAGAACTCTCCCTGAAGAAGGATAACGAGGGGAAGGCATGAAGATCGACTATGACAAGGTTGGTTTAAAGGTCGGACTTGAGGTTCATCAGCAACTCGACACAGAAACCAAGCTCTTCTGCTCTTGCAAACCAGAATTGTTGAAGGGGGAGCCCGAAATCACCTTTGAGAGAAGGTTGAGGCCGACACAGAGCGAGTTGGGACAGATAGATCCTGCTGCCTTATTCGAGTTCCAGAAGGGGATAAAGATACTCTACGAAACTACACCAGACACCGCCTGTCTTGTGGAGATGGATGAGGAACCACCCCACGATCTGGATAGGGAGGCGGTAGAGATCAGTATTACTGTGGCTCTGATGATGAAGGCGCAGCCTGTAGATGAGATTCATGTTATGCGGAAGACGGTGATAGACGGGTCAAACACAACTGGTTTCCAGAGGACCTGCGTGATTGCTATAGGCGGAGAGCTGATTGTGAAGGGGAAGAAGATTCCGATAGAACACATAAGCTTGGAAGAGGACGCTGCAAGGAAGACGGGAGGAGAAGACTCTTTGATCAGATATCGCATTGACAGACTCGGGATCCCACTCATTGAGATAGCCACAGCCCCAGTTCTGAACACCCCAGAAGAAGCAGAGAACACCGCATTGGCAATTGGACGAATCCTGCGAGCCACGGGAAGAGTCAGGAGGGGCATAGGAACCATCCGTCAAGACCTAAATATCTCCATCCCAGCCGGAGCTCTTGTCGAAGTAAAGGGGGTGCAGGAACTTGGGTTGGTATCTGAGATCATCGAAAACGAGGTTCAGCGTCAGATAAACCTTCTTACCCTGAAAGATGAACTACTAAAGAAACGGGGGGTGAAAGTGGACAGCATAAAGGACGATTTCGTGGATGTAACTTCCATCTTTGAAGAGACTAGCTCTAGAGTAGTCCGTAAAGCCATCGAACAAGAGAAAGAGGTCCTAGCTGTAAGATTACCTGGATTCGCAGGTTTGCTCAAGAGGCAGCTTGCGCCTGGAATGTGGCTAGGAAGGGAGATGGCAGATATCGCTAGTTTCTGGGGCCGGGTTGGAGGACTATTTCATACAGACGAGCTGCCAGATTACGGCATAGCACCTCATGAAGTAGACAGTGTGAGGCGGCTCACTGAGTCTGAAGAACCGGACGCCGTCGTCTTTGTAGCAGATACGCCGGAAAACGCCACTGATGCCTTGAAGGCTGTGACGAATAGAGCCAGGAAAGCCTTGAAGGGGGTCCCAGAAGAGACCCGGGCAGCGAACCCAGATGGAACGACCAGATATATGCGGCCTAGACCTGGAGCTGCCAGGATGTACCCCGAAACAGATGTCCCCCCCATTCAGCTTTCGGAAAGCTATCTCAAAAAGCTACATGCCAATCTACCTGAGATGCCAGCAAAGAAGATGGAGCGGTTGATGAGAGATTACGACCTTAATCGTAAGCTGGCGAGACAGATTCTCCGATCGAAGTATAGGACCCTCTTTGAGGAAGTTGTTCAAGAGATGGAGGTCTCGCCTACCACCGCGGCTGTTGCCCTGACCGAGACTTTGAAGGCTTTAAGGCGTGACAGCGTCCCTGTCAGGAATATCAAGAATGAACAGTTGAGGGAACTTTTTGGTCTTCTCAGCTCTGGAGAGACCACAAAGGAGGCCATACCCGATGTGATGACTTGGCTCTCAACACATGAGGAGACCTCAGCGAAGGAGGCTGTAGAAGAGTTAGGGTTAGGGATGCTGTCGGAGAAGGACCTCTCGACAATCGTCGAGGAGTCGGTGAAGGAGAATAAGGCTCTTGTCGAGGAGCGTGGGATGGCCGCTTTCGGATCTTTGATGGGAATTGTAATGAAGAGAGTTAGAGGTCAGGCTAGAGCCGAGTCAGTCAGTACGATCCTGAAGAGGCATCTGGCTAGGTCTGCAGATTAATTTGTGTCGCCCACTAAATCGGGTGGCACCTCCTTCTAGAGACCTGAGGCTCAAACGTACTTTGACCCGATGTAAAGGAGGCAGAGCTTTTCGGAACTATATGCTATCGTGGATGCGGGTGTAGATCGGGCTTCTCATCTCTTAACTTACGTCGGCAGAGTTTGCAGAAACCATCCACCTCCAAAGTAGGAGCCGTCAATAATTCGTAGTACATGAGATCGATGGGCTCCGCGTGATGACGTAGACCTCTGTTGTGGCCTAATCCGTGGGCCACCAGTTTGCTTGAGGTATCCTCCTTCACCCGGAAGAGGGACACCACACCAACTTTCTTGTTAACATAATCGTGGACAAGATAGATCGCTTTCTTGAAGCTTGTTTCATCAAAGAAATGATATACGGTCACTATGGGATCCGCTGTTATACCTAACAACAGACTCACCAATCTAGTTGAGTCCTTGATACCTTTCATTCTGTCAATCAACCTTCGAAAGAGGAAGGCCCCATAGGATTCTCTACTTATCTTAATCTTGAAGTCATGTTCCAAGGAGAGCTTACCAATATAGATAATGTCATCCCATATTTCAGTAGGAAAAAAGCTACTAGCATCTTCCACAAGCTCCACCATATCCTTCTTATCTTCCGGATCCCCGCCGATAATCAGGACATTTATGGACTCCATAATTAATAGTAACGAAAGGAGACATATAGAATTGATTATGTTCAAATCCATATTCCAAGAACAGAAGTCTCCCAAGCACAGGACTGATATCATATAATCCGCGGCAACCTTATCATGCTGTAGCCCAGACTGTAAATAAGGGAGGCAACCGAGAACATGTTGGACAATCCTCTTCATGAGAGACTGAAGAGTAGGACCGAAGAGTACTTCAAACTTTCACACCACGACAAATACCACTCAGAGAGAGTCTACAATTTGGCTCTACAAATAGCAAGAGACGAGAAGGCCGACTTGAAGGTGGTTGGGGCTGCAGCTCTGCTCCACGATGTCGCAAGGGCACTCGAGGACCAGGACAAGATAGAAGATCACGCCACAGAGGGAGCAAGAATGGCCCAAGAGATACTGGAAGAAGAGAACTTTCCCCAAGAGAAGATTCCTAGTGTTGTCCATTGCATAGAAGTACACAGGTACAGCAAAGGCATGGAAGCCAGAAGTCTGGAAGCCAAAATCCTCCAAGATGCCGACAGACTGGACCTTCTTGGCGCCATAGGAATAGCGAGAGTATTTACAAGAGGCGGATGGGGGAATAAGCCTATACACGATCCGGAAACCCCACCTAAAGAGAAGTATGACGGCGATTCCATGACTTCAGTGAACCACATCTACGAAAAGGTTCTAAAGGTGAAGGATACAATGAACACCAAGACAGCCAAAGTGATCGCAGAGGAGAGACAAGGGTTCACTGAACTATTCTTGGAACGGCTCCTCAAAGAATGGAAAGCAGAAATCTGATCTTCTTGCGAATATCCGCTTCTACCCTACTAAACTCTGAGGATAATCTTTATTTCTCCCACTACTTTATGGACGAACATGAAAATCTCACTCCAGGCTCCAAAGGGATTATCCCAGTTGCACGCAATGATCTGGAAACGAGATATGTTTGTGATTGTGAGACCTATCGTAGTAATATCAACAATCTCCAAGGAAGGGATTCCAAACGCTGCCCTGAAGACGAATTTCATGAATGTTTCAGTACTGGAAGAAGTCGCCTTCGGTTGTAATCCAAAGCATGACACTCACAGAAACATAATTGAAACTGGTGAGTTTGTGGTGAATCTGCCATCTGAGCAGANNATTCCCTCTGAAAGAGTTGAGCCCCCCAGGATAAGCGAATGCAGGTTACACCTGGAATGCAAACTAAAATGGCATAGGGATACCATTATCATCGGAAAAGTCGTCGCGGCGTCTGCTGATAAAGATCTGGTTCAAAGTGGCCCCGAAGAGAGGCAAAGTCGCCTGCAACAAATGTTTCTTGTGGGGGCCAGAAGATATGGTAAGATCGGAGAGGTGAGAGAACTGCCGCTTGGAATCCTGAGGCAATACCAGGAAGAAAGGAGACACTAACCCCCAAATCAACTGTAGGAAGACTAAAAGGGAGTCTCGTCCTATGTTTTTCTCGGAGCACTGTTACGATCTGAGTTGATTGGAGAAGTCTGGCATGGGTAGGATTCAGGTAAAGATCCAGGCTAGTTTCGGCGAGATTCTTCTTGAAGGAGAAAACCCACAGGAGATTCTTGATCTTCTGATGGAGATGCCACCCAAGTTTATGGATGAGATAGATAGCATGGTTTCCTCAAAACTGGCTGTGCCCATCAAGTCGCAACTGGAGGGGATGGTTGAACTCACCACTGAAGGCCCTATCATTACAACCCGTGAGAAACTTACACACTATGAAGCTATCGGGCTGACCCTTTATGCCTCGGAGGAGAAGACCCATACAGCTGCCGAGATCAGCGAATTGCTAGAACTAGGTGGAATCAAGGCTCAGGTTCCAGCGCGCCTCAACGAGATGACCAAGCGAGGACTGGTCTTCAAACCTGACCCCTCTAGCGNNGACCCCTCTAGCGCCGACTGGAAACTCACTGCTCAGGGTGAAAGTTGGGTGGAGGACGAAGTGATTGAGAAGCTGAAGGAATCGCAAGGCTGAAGTGCTCAATCAATTAGCGAATGGCTGTCATCTCTAGCTTGCGATTATCTTCTGAGCCATTCCCTTCTCCTTTCTGGCCATGGCTTGGAACCTCGCCTTGGGAGGAACTTTGGCTGATGCCGGTCTCAGTTCAGGTTCAACCTTGACCCAGATTGGGAACTTGCACTTTAGCGCTGTACCCTTCATGATAGCTTCTCCTTGTGGCAGAGATCCCAGTAGTTCGACGAAGTGTTCCCCTACCACTTCTTGGAGTCTTCTCTTATCTATGTCCTCCAGGGCGTGGGAGATGGTGTTGTTGGCGCATTGGGTTATCACTGTCTTGTCCACGGTGGCCAGCCGCTGAGTCACGATCCATAGCCCCACCCCATTTCGCCCCCCGTTAGTGGCTATCTGTTTAACTATGGAGAGGAGTTTACTTCTACTATCTTTGTCCCCGATGGAGAACTGGGTCCATTGAGGGGCATAGTACATGGCCTCTTCAAGGACTATTACGCAGCCAAAGTGGGAGTTCTCCAGAGCCTCATAGAAGACTTTCCGCAACACTTGGGTCAGCACCAGATGCTTCTTTGCCCAACCGTTAGGCCCCTGGGAGAGATCCATGATGACTATTCGGTGCCGATTCAGCAGGTCAACGGGATCCAACGCCTCAACATGCTTGTGGGGGATAGTGGTTGAGATTTTGATCGCTTCAAAGACTTGTTTCTTGTAATTATCAAAGTCTTCCNNGTTATGTTTGGTAAGTGAGTGCCCGCTATCTTGGAGCCGACTCAAGGCTTTCATTAGGATCTTTGATGTCCACCAGCCTCTCTGCCATCCGAACTCAGCTATGAGCTCCTCGGGATGTATATCATCGCTGCGAAAGAGAGATAACCAAGGAATCCTGTTCACCTTCTCCCCGAACAACATTTCCAAACTCCCATATTCACCGTCCTTGTCCACGATGAGGAAATTGACGGGGGGCTCAGCCTGTGCCGCCCTAGTGATCATGGAGATGGCTGTTGTTGTCTTTCCTGTGCCCACGGCTCCGCATACCAGGCAACACTGTCTAACCAGATGATACAAGTCGAGCTCCACATCTAAACCGCTGCTTGGATCAACGCCTAGCAGCACCTTCCATTCTGAGGAGGGCTTCGCGAACTCCTCGATCATCTTTGGCTCTGCCTTGAAGACCGGGGTGTTGGGTGGTATAGGATATCTTAACGGCCTCAATGCTTCGCCATCCATCCAACCCCATTGGTAGGCCTTGGCTCTCACCGTGGTTCTTTCTTCGTCTCTGATGACGCTTCCCTCCTTCAGCAGAGCCTCTTCGTAGTCTCTAGTCTCTCGGTGTGAGTACACCTTTGTGATCTGATAGACCACAGGCAGGCC
>JABAHS010073544.1_pt2 | contig 10327 bp, 3 predicted proteins | sample 7062111 | NCBI WGS metagenome assembly JABAHS01 (sample SAMN14534600, study PRJNA622989) | marine sediment metagenome | biome: marine biome [ENVO:00000428]; feature: marine pelagic biome [ENVO:01000023]; material: deep marine sediment [ENVO:00002113]; isolation source: pool of 4 deep marine... | reverse complement strand
AGCGGAATGGCCACGCCGAGGCCACCGGTCAGGCCGTGCGCGAAGTCGCGGAACCCCGACGCGTTGTCCTCGTTCATGAAGAACTTACCGCCTCGGACGAAGAACAGCTCTCTGTACGAATACTCCAGCCCCACCCGGCCCATCACACTCGTGTCGATCGCGTCCGTTGCGTCGGTCAACATGAGCAGCCGGTGATCCGGATTGGGCGTGAGCAGCGCCTCGGGGCTGCCCACCAGATCCCACAGCACGCTGAACGTGAACGTCGTGGGCATATCCCAATCCCGCGTGTCCAGGTTGATCGCAATCGTCCGGTCCGTCGGGAACAGCTCCTGACCGCTCGTCACGAACTGGCGGACGAGCGCGCCTTCGTACTCGCCCGACGTGCCCAGGTTGAGCAGGCTGGCAGCGACCGTCGTGCCCAGCAGGCCAGTGCGGAATTGAATCCCCGCATCGCCGCCGAAGAAGTTCGCGGTCGCTTCGCTGATACCGCTCTGCACGTACTTCACTGACAGCCCGACGTTCAGGCGATCGGTGATCTGCCTGGCGTAGCTCAGGGCGACCGCCAGGTCAGTCCACTCGAACGTGTCGCCGAACAACGGGTCTCCGCCTTCGGGGAAGTCCTCCGTCGTCCGCTGCATGTCGCCGCTCTGGAAACTGGTCAAGCTCAAACCAAAGGCGCCCTCGCCGGCCGGTACGGTCACACCGCCGTAGATATGATCCAGTCCGAAGTCACCGAACATGTCGTTGTAGCTGACGATCGCGGTGAACCTCGGGTTGCTGGCGATGCCCGCCGGATTCCAGTAGAGGGCATCGGCGCCGTCGGCGAGGGCCGCGTAGGCGTTACCCATCGCCAGGGCACGGGCGCCGACCCCTATGGAGAGGAAATTGGCTCCCCGGCTCCCTACCCGGGTGTTCGATTCGCCTGGTCTCGGCAGCAGCTGCGTGCCACTCTGGGCGGCCAGCGGACCGGCCGTCACCAGGACGAATAGCGTCGCTGTCAGTAAACTGATTCGTCTCTGTGTCATCGCTTCTGCTCCCCTCTATTTGATCAGGACGAACTTGCCCTTGGCTTCACCGATCTCGGACCCGTCTGTGCCGAAAGCCTTCACCACAAACAGGTAGAGACCAGCGGCCATCTCGTTCCCCTCTCGGGTGCGAAGGTTGAAGAACAGATCGCCGTTACCGTTCAGATCGTCCAGACCCCACTTGACTTGCTGCACGAACTGACCCGTGACCGTGTAGATCCGTACCGCGCCTCTTGGCGGCATGTGCGTGAAGATCACCCGATCGGTCCCACCACTCGTCGAGTACTCACTGAACATGACGAATGGGTTCGGCACGACCTTCACGGAATCGAGCGATGCGCGGATCGCGTCAAGGTTGTCCGGAGCCAACGCCGCGCGGCTCGAAATGCCGCTGGCGACGTTGAAACCGTATTCGGTTTCCGCCGTAACGGACTGGAAGTATCTGAAGTTCAGGGTCTGCCCACCCCCGTTGGGGATGTAGCCCGTCCCGCCACGGGAGTTCAGGCTGACCGGGTTGCATCCGATGCGTCGCCACAGGCCCGGGTCGCAGCCGATGATGGCCGTGCCGACCTTGACCTCGATATCAGTTCCCGTCCCCTCGATCAGCACCAGCCCATCGCCGGGCAGCCACTCGGTCTCGGCAACCTGAACGATCATCGTGTCCAGCTCAGTAGGATCACCGAGGAGGAGACTGGTCTGCTTGTTCGTATTGGTTATGACTACCGACACCGGGGTCGGGTTGTCCTCGCCCGCCGTGACGTTCTCGATTTCGAACGGCAGGTTGACCTCCAACAGCGCCTCCGCCGGCAGCCCCAGGAATGAGGCGAAGTCCGGATTGGTCGAGGAAACGACGCTGCTCCGTCCCTCCAACGAGCTGATGATGGCGTCCTTCGTTGCGGTCGGATCGGCGAAGTCGAGCAGATACGGCGACGCGTCACCGAACGCCGGGGACAGCCAGTTGATGCGGTAGCGGCCCTCGATGTTCTTTCCGGACGCCTCAGTGTCCAGCCATGTCACCGACGGCTCGACCAGCAACCTGATCGGGTCGCCGTTGGCATCCAGGTAAGTCTGCCCCGCGAAGTCGCCAGCCACCGAATTGTCCACCTCGTAGGTGAACGATGGGAAGTTCGGCAGGCTGAAGTAGGTGCCCGGTACCGTCTGCTCGCCGAGTACCGAGTTGCTGACGACCAAGGGGATATCAGCGTCGTCTACCAGCACGGAGACGGGGAGTGGCGGGTTGTAGGTAAACAAACGAGTCCGCGTCGTCCCGACGATGGTCTCCTGCACCGTTGTCGGGGTTGTCGCCACCGGCCCGCTCGTCGTAAAGGTCGTCGTTCCGACGCCCTCATCCACCACCTCCACCGTGTTGCCCTGAAGGATGAAATCGCCGCTGACGGGATCCAGCTCCGACACCTCCGTCACGCGGACCGTATCGCCAAACACGAGCGAGTAGTTGCCATCGTCGACCTCGCCCGATGTCGGGGTCACGTTCATGCGGGCGAAGGGCAAGAAGTCGGGCGATTCCGTGACGAGCGTCACCGAGGCCCCCGAGGAGCCCGCCTGGTTCGCCACCGGGATGTAGACATTGACCACGTTGTTGACCGACGTCGACGTCTCGAGGATCGGCAGGATCTTCGGGACCTCGAAGTTCGTCGACGAGCAGTTGAGAGTGCAAACGGTCTGACCAGACACCGGATCCACAGCGATGGCGTCGCCGGTAATGACCGAGAGGGTCAGGCCGCGGGTCTCAGTGTTCAGTGAATACAGGAACGAGCGGCCGCCGAAAACGGCCTGGTCGGTGAACGAGTTCGGGAAATTGCCATCCTCATCCGGCTCGAAACTGGCGTACGGCAACCAGCCACCCGCCTGCGTGAACTTGCCTTCGGGATCCGTCGCCGGATCCGAGGCACAGTTCGCGTCGTCGGTGAACGTGTTCGAGCCATCGCACGACTTGAACAGGTAGAGGGCCTCCACGTTGTTTTCGACCAGGAACGCCAGCGTGTCGGCCAGGAGCGGGTTCAGCTCACGCAACCGGCCCAACGCCGTCGCGGGGTCGGCCGCCAGCAGGTTCGTCAGCGCCCTCTGGATGAACGCATCCTCCCACTGGTCGGTAGTGTCGTCCCAATACAGCGTGATCCCCGCCCCCGGCTGGGTCTCCGGATCGGGACCCGCGGTGGACCCGCCTTGCTGGATGTCGACCGAGACGATGTTCGGCCGCGGCGCGGACTCCGGCAGCAGGTAGAAGCGCTGGTAGTGGGCAATCGCTTCGTTGATCTGCGCCTCGACGTTCACCAGGTTCGGCCCACCGACGCCGTCCCAAACGGGCACGACGGCCCAGACGAACTGCGTGGTTTCTCCGGCAGCCAAGCTGACCGGCCCGACGCCGACGATACCGGCGTTGTTGCTGTACACGTTGCCCCAACCGCTCGTCAGCGTGTCGCTCCATGCGACGGAGCACCGCTTCGACACGCCCGCGAAGGGATCGAACTGTAGACCCAGCGTATTGTCGGAGCAGTCGTCCCACGCCAGTTCGTCCTGGACCCCGTCTTCGTTCCAGTCCCAATCAATGCCGGCGTCATTGCCGGGCGTCCAGCGGTTGAAGTCCAACTGGCTCGGATCGTTGAACTCCTCCCAACGCCAGGTATCCCACATCGTGTGTGTAGCGATGTCGCCGACGTTCCGGTTGCCGATCACGTCGTCCGTGATCGAGGCAACCAACCCGAACGCCTTCTGCTCATAGTCGTCGTTCGCGCCGAACCGGGGCGTCGCGTTTCCGATGGTCGCGTTGCAGCCATGGAACCCACACATGTGACCGTGGCTGAAGGTGATCGTGTCGTCCCACGACTCGGGGTCGCCCTTGCCGAAGAAGGGGCTGGTCGGGTCGGTGAACTGCTTGTTGCGCATGTCACCGATCGGCGATTTCAACAGGACGAACCCGGCAGCACCGTAGTTGAAGCCGGCGCCCACACCCGCGGGAGGCGCCGAACCCCACGAATCCGCGAAGTGCTGCGGGTCGCCGCCCGGGCCGCAGCCGGGAAATGCCCCCTTGCTGCTCTGGTCGGTTTGACCCTGACACATGGTCGCCGCGCGGACGACATTGTTCGCAGGATCGCGGTAAACCGACGTGCCCTGGTTGAAGGTGAACCACTCGACCCCGATGCCCAGGTAGAGGGAGTCGTAGTCCAGCCCGACTCCATAAACCTCCTCCGAGTTGTTCACGATCGTCATCTTGTAGAAGCCGGTGTTCAGCAGGTTCTTGGCCGGGAACGAGTAAGCGTCGATCTTTGCCAACATGCCCAACGGCCACCCGGAGCGCGTCGGCGCCTCGTCCGGATCGCCGCCCATCGACGCCGGGATGATGTTCCCGTAGGAGGGGAACGTTCCGGATCCGAACAATGTCTCGGAGCTGTAGTCCGAAATGAAGCCGAACACCTGCTTCGCGCCGAGGAACTTGTCCTCGGGCTGTACCTTGAAATTGTCCGGCACTTTCCAGTCGTCGAACGAGAAGTTGAGGTCGCCGACCTGGTTGGCATACGCCAGCCAGCCCGCTTCATCGACGCGCTTCGTCCCCTGCCAGCCCAGCGATCCCCACGTCGGTGGGCAGTCGCTGTGAGCCAGCATCGGCGTGCCGCTACCCCAGAACGCGTCCGTCATGTCGAAGCAGCTGCCGTCCGACCGCGCGGTCTGGCCGGAATGGAACGGTCCCAGCTGCCCATCCGCGGGGATGACCTCGCCCTCTACGAGGCTGTTCCCCCAGTTGACCGTATAACCCTTGTTGTTGGTGTTGGCCAACTCCGCGACGGCGGCCATGTGTTTGTTACGCTCGCTGGGCGGAGCCGCGAAATAGACGTAGTTGGAGAAGAACGACGGTATGTTGACCGCCGGTGACGGTTGCTGCCAATAGCAGAAGTCGTAGATGTTCCCGTCTTCGTCAATGGTGCCGGCATTGTAAAGACAGCCGCCGTACCTACCCGCCAGCCGCAGGTCGCCAACGCCACCATCGCGGTCGGCGAGCAGGTCGAACGGGCCTCTCATCCGGTCCTGCGGCAATTGCACCGGCGGCTCGCCCGGCTTCTGCGTCTGGGCCAGTAGTTCGCCGCCGCTGCCTGCCGCAAGGGCAAACAGCCCGAACCATACTAGCGATCTTACGATGTAACGCATTTGCGAATGCCTCGTCGTTTGAGATTGACCCATCTCACTCTCTCTGGCCTTCGAGGAGGGCCGACGGATCCCGGACCCTCCTCGAAGCCTCTGATCGGCCTAGAAGCTGATCCTGACGCCCGCCAGAATCGTGCGTCGCCGACCCACATACTGCGGCCGGTCGACCAGTGTGGACGTGATGGCGTCCGCACTCACCGTATTGCCTTCACGGCGACGGCTCTGGTCGAAGGTCCCCAACTGGCACTGGCCGGTGGTCGGGAAGACCTGCACGCAGTTCTCGCGATCCAGCACGTTGTTCACCTGCACGTAGAAGTCGTAGAGCATGTTGCCCCACCAGAACGCCTTGGCCGCCCTGAAGTCCAGCGTCCAGATGGTCGGGGCGCGTCCGCTGTTCCGGTTGAGCTGTGCGGTCCCGAAGCCGAAGACGCTCAAGGTCGGCGTGTAGGGGAACCCGCTCTCGTAGCGTCCGACCAGCGAGAACGACGAGTTCGCCAGCCAGCCCCACCCATCGGGCGTCTCGTTGCCCATCTGGAAGAAGAGCGACGCCGACAGGCGCTGCGGCTGGTCGATGTCCGAAGCGATCTCGAGGAGGTTCCGCGGGTCGTTCTGCTGGACCTGGTTCTCGAACTCCTTCTCCGGCGCCGCCGCGTTGGTCTTCGTGCGGGAGAACGCATAGTTGATGTCGAAGCCCCAGAAATCCACGATCCGTCGGCGCAGCGAGATCTCGAAGCCGCGGACGGTCTGGAAGTCCTGGTTCACGATGATGCTGTAGCGCGGCGTGCTGCTCCGGTAGGTGACACCGGGATCGAACACACCCACGCCCTCGGTGACTCCGCCGGTGCGGATCCCCTGCAGACCGGTCTGGTCCTTGGAGAACAGCACCAGGCTGAACGCGTAGTTATCCCACAGCTCGGCCAGGTAGCCCAGCTCGTACAGCGTCGTCTTCTCGACCTCGAGGCCGGGGAAGCCGACGATCCCGGGGCCACCTTCGCCCGGCACATTGATCGTCACGCCCGTCGGCGTCCCTTCCAGCGACGAGGTCGCGCTGCACAGGCCGTTAGCCGCGTCGAACGAGTAGGTGGCTTGCGAAGCACCGGGTCCGGTGTAGCCGCAGTCGTCGGCGCTCGCCGCGTTGAAGAGGACCGTCGTGTCCTTCCCGATCCCCGTGTTGACGTAGATGTTGTTGAGCAACGGGTTCTGGGTGAAGCGACCGAAGTTGAAGAAGAACGACGAGTTCGCCGTCACCGGGAACGAGACCCCGATCCGCGGCGACACGGCACTGCGCGTGCCCGCCTCTTCCATGTCGTCGGCCGCCGCCATCAAAGTGGCGTCACCCAGCTCGCCGTTCTCGTTGGCGAGGCAGACCTCTCGCGACCAGTTGTCTCCCGCCGACATCACCGTGTCGATCGTCTCCCGACCGTTGAAGAAGGTGACCTCGACGTCCTGCCAGCGTTCGTCCCGAGGCGCGATGCACGGACCCGGCGCTCTGATGATCGAGCTGAAGCCCGGCTGGCCCAGAACCGTGTCGCCCAGCGCGGTCGTCCCGTTGGTGGGGTCGAGCGGGTTCGGGAAGAACAGGCCGCCCGCCTTACCGATGTCCCAGCGCAGGCCGAGGTCGATCGAGACGAAGTCGTACTCGATCCGGTCCTGCACGTAGAACGCGGCGTTCCACGGATCCGCCGAGTAGGCCAGACGGTAGATGTTCACCACGTTGGTGCCGACGTTCTGCGTCTCGTCCATCGAAACGTCGTGCGTCTCGTAGTAGGCGCCGAACTGCAGGCTGTGGTGGTCGGTCGCCTGGTACTGAGCGTCGGCGCGCGCCACGTACGTCTCCAGGTCCTCACCGCCGAAGAAGGAGTCGGTGCCGCAGGTCGGGTGGATTTCGCACGTCCCGGCCTTCGGACTGATGAACTGGTCGTCGGTGAAGTTGGGGTCGGCGAACGCCGCGGCCGGGTCGTCGATCACGTCGTTCAGGCAGACGCCCTGGAAGACGTTACACGTCTTGCGTTCCTGATCGAAGCGGCCCACCGCGAGCCGGTAGGCGCCGCGGCCGATCGTGTGGTCCCACGCGGCCACGTACAGCCGACGGCTCTGCTCGACCGAGTTCTGAACCACCTGCGGGAACTGCAGCGGCTCGAGTCGGCTGGCGAAACGGTTCATGAAGTAGACCACCGAATCGGCCTGCGTGTCGATCACCGGAGAATCCAGCGGGTTACCGTAGTTCGGCAAGAAGATGAAGTCGAACGGTTTCCGGTCGATCTGGTAATCGATCACGGTGAAGTTCAGCTTCGCCGTCGGCGTGAAGTAGTACGACAGCTTGCCGAACAGGTCGCGGGAGTTACGGAAGCCAAGCCCGCGCCAGCCGGGCCAGACATCCATGAAGTTCGCGCCCAGGAACGGGTTCAGGTTGACGTCGGTCTTTACCGCCGGGTCGAAGACGTCGTCGTCGAACTCCAGCGCCCGGTCGGCACCGCCCTGGCGGCGGCCCGCGATCATGAAGCGCAGGCGCGGATTGTCGGCGCCCCATTCGGTGCCCGGGACCGGCCCGGCGACGTACGCCTCGAACAGGTCGAACTCGGCGACGTCGTCATGGTCGTTGCCCAGCGCGGCGCCGACTTCGCCCGTTCGGTAGTTGATCGCGCCTTCCAGGTTCGTCCCCGAACCCTCTTTCGTTGCGATGTTCAGGATACCCGACAGCGCGTTGCCGTACTTGGCCGGGAAGCCCCCGCGAATGAAGTCGATCTGCCCGATCGCCTCGGGCGTGATCGAGACCGCCGGGCTCCCAAAGAGGAAGTTGTTCACCGGGATGCCGTCGATCAGCATCGAGGTCTCGCCCGCGCGGCCGCCCCGGATACGCACCGGGTCCACCGCGTTGCGCCGGCTCTCCTGGAACGAGATCAGGTTCGTCTGGTCCGGCACCACCAGGAAGCCCTGCTGCAGCGAGAGCGCTTCCTCCACGTTGTTCACCGGCAGCGCCGTGATCTGTTCCGGCGTGATCGTGTTCTGGCTGCCCGTCGACGTCACGTCGATGAGCGGCACTCTCTCGGCCTCCACACGGATCTCCTCCACCGCGATCGCCTGCGGCGTCAACTGGAAGTCGATCGTCCGCGTCTGGTCGATTCGCAGGAAGACGTTCTCGATCCGATAGGTCGCGTAGCCGAGGAACTCCGCCACCACGGTGTAGGTCCCCACCGGGACGTTCACCAGGAAGTAGCGGCCGTTCTCGCCCGTGAGGGCACCGCGACCCGTGCCCTCCAGGTAGACCTGAACGCCCGACAGGGGCTCGCCCGTCTGGGCGTCGGTGATCACTCCCGTGATCTTCCCGACCTGTGCGGTCGCGCTGTTCACCCCGATAAACAGGATGAACGCCGCAGCCAGGGTCAGGACATGTGAGACGTACGATAGACGCTCTTTCACGGCCTCCTCCTTTACCTGCCGCTAGAGATGCGAGCCGCCCCGGCAGCACCGGGGTACGGCCAAGGAAACAGATGACTCATGTTGTGTTGGGAAGCGAACAAGTTAAAGCGCCTGGCCTCTCCTCCTGTGGTCGTGAGTTGGCACAGTGACACGTCCCCCCGGCACGGTCCGTCGTGCCGGAGCGTGTGAGGTGGACTCCAAAGTGGTGAGATCTATCTATGTGAAGGGCGGGAGTATGGCTGGCCTGCCAGCCAACGCCGGCCTCTCAACCCTGGCGATGGGAACCGCAACTCTGTGTTCGGATCTATGACGGGCCCATAATACCCCCCGGTCGAAGGATCTGTCAAGTAGTGGTCGAATCGGCCCGCTCCGGCCCCATGGGTTCCGGTGCACCCGGGGCATCTTGCCATGTGGCCTCGCTGGGGTCAAGCTATCGCACCCGAGGGCCGAAGAGCAGCTGGCAGCCGGCAACCTTTACCGCGGATGCGGTCGACTTGAACCAAACGACGCGAGCCCGTCGAACGACGCTCCATCTTCTCTTCGCCGGATCCGGCGCGGCGGCCCTCATCTATCAGGTGCTGTGGGTCCGGGCCTTCGCGGGCGTGTTCGGTGTGACGGCCGAGGCGGCGGCGGCGGTCCTCTCGGCCTTCTTCCTGGGACTCGCCATCGGGTCCGACGTCTTCGGCCGGATCGCGGATCGCAGCTCGAGACCGCTGAGGCTGTACGCCGGGCTCGAGCTGGGGATCGCGCTGGCGGCGCTGCCGATACCCGCGGCGCTGGCCCTTTATCGGTCGGTCTACGACGAGCTGTTCGGCGTCCTGTCCGGAACGCCGATTCTGTTCACCGTCTTCAAGATGGCGCTGACCGGTTTGGCGCTGCTCCCCGCCACGATCCTCATGGGTGGCACGCTGCCTGCGCTGGGTCGTGCCGTGGTGGGGGACGCCGGCCAGCTGGGGCGCCAAGGTGGCCGGCTGTACGCGGCCAACATAGTGGGTGCGGTGGGCGGGGCGCTGCTCGCCAGCTTCGCCCTCCCGCTGTGGCTGGGCACCTGGGGGAGCTACGCCCTGGCGGTGTTTCTCAGCCTGTCGATCGCTGGAGTCGCCGCCGGGCTGGCGCGGGACGAGCCCATTCGGGCACCGGCGGCGCCGGCTCCGGTGGTGGGCGACCCGCTGGCGCCCCGGTGGCGTCGCCTGCTGGCGCTGGCGTTCGCTTCGGGCTTCGCCACCATTGCACTCGAGCTGCTGTGGACGAGGATGCTGGCGCTGGTGCTCCACAACTCGGTCTATTCGTTCGGATCGGTGGTCGCGGTCTTCCTTGCCGGTCTGGCCGCCGGTGCCGCGCTGGTGGCCCGGCTGCTGCGTCGCTTTCCGGCCTGGCGGCTGCTGCGTATCAGCCTGCTGGCCACTGCGGTTCTGGTCGCGGTCACGCCGGGTCTGCTCACCGCGCTGAGCGGAGGTCTCCAGACCTTCACCGGTTACGGCAGCTGGCTCTTCCACAGCCTGTCGACCGTGGCGCTCACGGCGGCGATCGTCTTCGCTCCCGCCGCCGCCGCCGGGATGGCCCTCCCCTGCGTCTGGGAGCTGTGGCGGGCCCGACCCGGCTCGGGCAGCCGGCTGGGTCGACCGACGGCGGTCAACACGGTGGGCGGGATACTGGGACCGGTCGTCGCCGGATTCATCCTTTTGCCGATCGTGGGCATCGCCGGCGGCGTATTCGCCCTCGCC
>JABAHS010002757.1_pt4 | contig 10336 bp, 8 predicted proteins | sample 7062111 | NCBI WGS metagenome assembly JABAHS01 (sample SAMN14534600, study PRJNA622989) | marine sediment metagenome | biome: marine biome [ENVO:00000428]; feature: marine pelagic biome [ENVO:01000023]; material: deep marine sediment [ENVO:00002113]; isolation source: pool of 4 deep marine... | reverse complement strand
TTCAGCAGCCGCGTGCCGCCGCTGTCACTCGGTCGCTTTACGACGGCAGGCGTGACCAGCGTGGTTGGCGTGCTGGGCACCGACGATACGACCCGCGATACGCGGGGGCTACTGGCGCAGACGCGCGGCCTCCGGGAAGAGGGTCTCGGCGCCTGGTGCCACACGGGCGGCTATCACGTGCCGCCGGTGACGCTGACCGGCAGCGTCCGCGACGACATCGTGTTCCTCGATCCGGTGATCGGCGTCGGCGAACTGGCATTGAGCGATCACCGCTCCAGTCAGCCGACGCTCGATGAGCTGCTGCGCGTCGCGAGCGATGCCCATGTCGCGGGCATGATCTCGGGCAAAGCCGGCATCCTGCACCTGCATCTCGGCGATGGCGAGCGTGGCCTGGACCTGGTGCGGCGTGCGCTGGAGCAAAGCGAGATCCCGCCGCGCGTTTTCAATCCGACGCACGTCAATCGACGCAAGGCGTTGTTCGAGGAATCGCTCGCGCTGGCAGCGCGAGGCTGCACGGTCGATATCACCGCGTTCCCGGTGGACGAAGGCGAAGATGCGTGGTCCGCCGACGTGGCGCTCGCGCGCTACCTCGATGCTGGCGCGCCGGCCGACAAGGTCACGATCAGTTCCGACGGTGGCGGCTGCCTGCCGGTTTTCGGCGAGCAGGGCGAGATGCTGCAGATGGACATCGGCCGGCCGGCCGCGCTCGCCACGACGCTGGCCGACCTGCTGAACGCCGGCATGCCCTTGTCGACGGCGTTGCCGTCGATGACGAGCAACGTGGCGAAGCTCCTGAAACTCGGGGACCGCGGACGGATAGCTGCCGGCCTGCAGGCCGACATGGTCGTGCTGGACGACGAGCACGGCATCCGCGACGTCATGGTCGCCGGTATCTGGCACGTCCGTGGCGGGCAGCAACAGGTCTTCGGGCAGTTCGAACATCCCGGGAGCGTGAAATGAGTCCGTCGAACGACACCAATAACGAGGACAGGGGCTACATCATTCCCATCGGCGGCGCCGAGGAAAAATTCCACAACCCGGAAATCCTCGACCGCTTCATAGAGGTTTGCGGTGGCAAGGACGCGCGTATCGCGATCATCCCGACCGCGTCGGAACTCGACGACACGGGCAGAAACTACGAGAAGCTGTTCCGTCGCATAGGGGTCAAGCACGCCAAAGTCCTGCAGCTCGAAACCCGTGAAGACTGCCAGGACCCGAAGGCCACAGACTACATCGTCAAGTCCGACGGCGTATTCATGACCGGCGGCAACCAGCTGCGCTTGTCGACGACGCTCGGCGGTACGCCCGTCGCGCAGGCCATTCGGCGGCGTAACGCCGCAGGCATGCACGTCGCCGGCACGTCGGCAGGTGCAGCCTTCATGCCGGAGCACATGATCGCCGGCGGCGACGAGGGCAGCACGCCGAGCCCGGACATGGTGACGATGGCACCGGGTCTCGGGCTCACGAACAATTTCATCATCGATCAGCATTTCCGCCAGCGCGACCGGCTGGGCAGGCTGCTGACGGCGCTTGCCTACAACCCGTTCGCGATCGGCATCGGGCTGGACGAGGATACCGCTGCGTTCATCCGTCCGGGCGACGATCTGGAAGTCGTCGGCAGCGGTGGCATCACCATTATCGATCCTACGAAACTGAGTTATTCTTCGATGGATCGTGCCCGGCGCGGNNCTCGGGTGGCCGCTTCGAAATACAAAGTCGCAAGGCGTTTGCCGAATAACAGAATCGTCGGGACAACGACGGAGCCAGGTCCATGAAAATTCTCAGCACCAACGTCTACGTTGGTCCAAACATTTATGCGCACTTCCCGGTCATCCGGCATGTGCTCGATCTCGAAGCGTTGGAGGACTGGCCGACCGGCAAGCTCGGTGACGACTTCGTCAAGCCGCTGCTCGACGCGCTGCCGGGCCTGCATGAGCACGGCTGTTCCTACCGCGAGCCGGGCGGTTTCGTCCGCCGGCTCCGCGAGGACGAGGGCACATGGCTCGGGCACGTGATGGAGCACATTGCGCTCGAACTCCAAAACGTTGCCGGCTCGCCCGTGACTTTCGGCCGCACGCGCTCCATCGACGGCAGCCATGGCCACTACAACATGGTGTTCCAGTACATGGATGCGGAAGTGGGCAGGGAGGCCAGTCGACTGTCGCTGGACCTGATCCACAGTCTGCTGCCCGATGATTTGAGACCTGAAGACGCGCCGCCGGCGGACTGGGACTTCGCGACCGAGCGCGACGACTTCATCCGCTATGCGCAGCGGCGCGCTTTCGGACCGAGCACCGCTTCGCTGGTGAAAGCCGCCGAGGAGCGCGATATTCCCTGGATCCGCCTGAACCGAGCGAGTCTCGTGCAGTTCGGTCACGGCCGCTACCAGCAGCGTATCCAGGCGACGACGACCAGCCGCACGAGCAATATCGCCGTCGAGCTGGCGGGCGACAAGGAAGAGACCAACGGCATCCTGCGGGATCTCGGGCTGCCGGTGCCGGCGCAACGCATGGTGCGGAGTGCCGGCGACGCGGTGCGCGCCGCCGAGCGCATCGGCTTCCCGGTCGTCCTGAAACCGCTGGCGGGTAATCACGGCCGCGGCGTATCGATCAACCTGAAGACCGCGCAAGAAGTCGAAGTCGCCTTCGAAAAAGCGCGCGAGCACGGCCGCAACGTGATCGTCGAGAGCTATCTCGAAGGCTTCGACCACCGCCTGCTCGTCGTGAACGGCGAACTCGTGGCTGCCGCCAAGCGCGTGCCCGGGCATGTCGTCGGCGACGGCAAGCACACGATCGAGGAGCTCGTCGACATCGTCAATTCGGACCCGCGACGCGGCGTCGGCCACGAGAAAGTGCTGACCCGGCTCGAGTTTGATCACCAGGCCGAGCGCCTGCTGAAGAAACTCGCTTACGATCGCAAAACCGTGCCGGCGCAGGGCGAGGCCGTCTTCCTGCGCTCGACGGCCAACCTGTCGACCGGGGGCACGGCGATCGACGTCACCGACGTCATCCACCCCGACAACCGCGAGATGGCCGAGCGCACGATCAAGGCCATCGGTCTCGACATCGGCGGCGTCGATTTTCTGACGAATGACATCACAGAGTCCTATCGCGATACCGGCGGGGGCATCTGCGAGGTGAATGCCGGTCCGGGCTTCCGCATGCACGTGGCGCCGAGCGAAGGCACGCCGCGCGATGTCGCTGGACCCGTTCTCGACATGCTGTTCCCGCCCGACGCGCCGAGCCGGATCCCGATCGCGGCGGTCACCGGCACCAACGGCAAGACGACGACCTCGCGCATGCTCGCGCACATCCTCAAGATGTCCGGCAAGACGGTCGGCCTGACGTCGACCGACGGCGTCTACATCGACGGCAAGCTGAGCGTGCCGGGTGACATGACGGGACCGGTCTCTGCGAAGATCATCTTGCGCGATCCGTCGGTGGACGCGGCCGTCATGGAGACGGCGCGTGGCGGCCTGCTGCGCGGCGGCATGGGCTACCAGAATTGCAACGTCGCCTGTTGTCTCAATGTGTCAGAGGATCACCTGGGACTGCGCGGCATCGATACCCTGGAGCAACTCGCGGAGATCAAGCGAGTGCCGATCGAAGTCGCGACGGACGCCGTCGTGCTCAACGCCGACGACGCGCTCTGCCTGCAGATGGCCGACTACACCGAGGCAAGCGCAGTCTGCTATGTCACGATGAACCCGGGCCATCCGCTGGTCAAAAAGCATATCCGTGCAGGCGGCCAGGCGCTCGTGCTCGAGGAAGGCATGAACGGGCACATGATCTCGATCTATGACAAAGAGGTCTACACGCCGCTGCTCTGGACGCACCTGATCCCGGCGACGATCGAGGGTCGTGCGATGCACAACGTGCAGAATGCAATGTTCGCTGCGGCGCTCGCTTACAACATGAATGTCAGCCTAGAAGATATCCGTCATGGGTTGCGAACGTTCGATTCGACCTTCTTCCAGGCGCCCGGCCGGATGAATATCTACGACGAGCATCCCTTCAAGGTCATTCTCGACTACGCGCACAATCCGGCCGCCGTACGCGCCATGTGCGATCTGGTGGATCGTTTCGACGTGGAGGGCCGTCGAATCGCGGTGCTCGCCGCACCGGGCGATCGCCGCGACCAGGATATTCGCGACATCGCCGAGGCGGCTGCCGGTCACTTCGACCACTACATCACCCGCTGCGACGACAATCGTCGTGGCCGCGGTCAGGATGAAGTCGCAGTGATGCTCAAAAACCGCTTGCTGGAATGCGACGTCGATGCGGCTGCGATTGAGGTCATACCCGACGAGCAGGAAGCAATCGCGAGGGCGCTCGAGCTGGCCGCGCCGGGCGACCTGGTTCTCGTGCTCGGGGATAACGTAAAGCGCAGCTGGAAACAGATCATCTACTTCAATTCCGAGGCGCGCAGCGAAGAGGGACCGCCGAAGGCGACGTCGACGATCAGCCTGCCCGCGACGCCGGAATTCCAGTTCGACGACGAGATCGAGATCATCAGCGACGAGCGCGGCGTGCGAATTGCGCGCGAAGAAGGCGACTGACGGAGTCGCCTTGAAGTTCCTCGACGCGCGACGCCTGACCGGCCCTAACCTGCTCTGGGAGCGGCCGGGGTCCATCCTCGATATTGCGTGCACCGCTGACGAAGCCGAGGCGCTGATCGCGTTCTGCGAGGCGCGCATACGCAGGATGCTGGACGCCGTCGACTGGCGCGGCGAAGAGGTCCGCTGCATCCGCCTCGCAGGTGGCGTGAGCGTTGCCTTCTCGGCGCCGATCGATGCCCTGTATGCCGCCTCGGCGATCCATGAGTGGGTCTGGCAATGCTGCGACGCAGAGTTCAACGGGGCGGAGGCGCCCGAATTCGAGTCCGCGGTCGCCGCGATCCGCGATGCTATCAGGGAAGAGGTCAATCCCGCACTGCTCGAACTGAAAATGGCCGCACGGACAAAAGGCGTATCTTTCCTGTGGGATGACGACGAGGTTTCCCTCGGCCACGGCAGGTATTCAGAGACCTGGCCGTTCCGCGAGTTGCCGGCACCTGACAGCCTCGACTGGTCACGGTACCGGGACGTGCCCGCCGGCATCGTCACCGGGACCAACGGTAAGACGACCACGGTGCGGATCGCGAAGCACCTTATGCAATCGGCTGGACTAACCGTCGGTATGAGCTGCACGGACTGGGTCTCGGTCGGCNNCAGCCCGGCATCGATGCCGCGATACTCGAGACCGCGCGCGGCGGATTACTGCGCCGCGGGCTCGGCGTCGAGAAGGTCGAGGCTGCAGCGATTACCAATATCAGCGAGGACCACCTCGGCGACTTCGGTTCGCAGAACGTCGACGAGCTGCTCGACATCAAGTGGGTCGTCAGGCATGCCGTAGCAGGCAGCGGTCGGCTCATACTCAATGCCGACGACAAGCTGCTGGTAAAGAAATCAGCCGAGTTCGACGGCGAGATCGAATGGTTCAGCCTGGACGAGGAGAACCCGGTCGTCGCCGAGCACCTCGCGGCTGGCGGAACCGCGTGGCTGGTCTCCGGAGACGACCTCGTGCGTCGGCGGGGCGATTCGACCGAACTCTTTTGCCCGGTCCGCGATATCCCGATCACCCTGCACGGCGCTGCATTGCACAACATCGCCAATGCGCTGGCCGCGTCCGCGCTGACGGCAGGTATGGGGCTGACGCTCGAGCAGATCGGCAGCGGACTCCGGTCAATGACGCAGGATGCGAACCCGGGCCGCAGCAACCTCCACGAGGTCGACGGTTTCCATGTGCTCGTCGACTTCGCGCACAATCCCGAGGCGATGCATGCCTTGTTCGCGATGGCGAGCGCCGTGCCGGCCAAACGGCGGCTGCTTTGCTTCGGCCAGGCGGGCGATCGTACCGATGCGCAGATCCGCGAACTGGCGCGGAGCGCCTGGTCGATCGGTCTCGACACGGTCCACGTAGCCGAGCTCGAGCACTACCATCGCGGCCGCGAGCACGGCGAGGTTTTCGCGATCATCAGGGATGAGCTGCTGAAGAGCGGCGCTCGCGACGACCAGGTCAGCCACTTCGAGACCGAGGCAGCGTCCTTTGCCGCCGCCCTGGCTTGGGCCGAGACGGGCGACCTCGTCGTCATTCTCGATCTCGGGCGGGACTCGGGGATCCAGGCGACGCTGGCGGCAAAGTCCACGGACTGACGGTCAGGCGACCGGCTTACTCCAGGCTCAGCACCACGTCCCAGTGCTTCTTGTCGACCGGGAATATGGACAGCCGGTTACCCCGCTGGTTGAGTCTGAAGTCTGCAAGTGCAGGATGCGCTTTGAGTTCGGTGAGCGGGATCGGTCGTCTGGTTTTGCGCACGAAGGCGACATCCACCAGCAGCCAGCGCGGATCTTCTTCCTTGCTCTTCTCGTCGTAGTGCTTGTTCTTCGGGTCGAACTGGGTCGGGTCCGGGTAGGCGGCACTGGCGATCTTCGCGATACCGACCACTGCCGGCACCTTGCAGCTCGAATGATAGAAGAGAACGTCGTCGCCGATCTGCATGTCGTCGCGCATCATGTTGCGCGCCTGGTAGTTGCGGATGCCGTCCCACGGTTCTGTGCCGTCGCGCTCGAGGTCATCGATACTGTATTCGCCGGGTTCGGATTTCATCAACCAGTAAGCCACGCCGTCTCCGCTGTTGTCGTTCGATTGGGGAGCAGAGTCTAGCACGCAGCCGGGAGCGAACGGGCGCGCAGAGGGGCTGGATAATCGTCAGCCTGTGATAGTATTTCGCCGCACACGGACCGGGGAGGTCCGGTTTCCAATAAGAATAATGGCTGCGGCCGTCCCGGTTCGCAGTATGAGGGGAAGCCATTGGCCAATTCTTTTGCGAGTATCTTCGGCGCGTCGCCAGTCATGCCGCTCGAGAAGCATGTCAACATCGCCTACCAGGCAGCCCGCGAGCTGGGTACGTTCTTCGGCGCGGTCATCGACGAGGACTGGGAAAAAGCCGGGAAATCGCGTGACGAGATCACACGCTATGAGCATGAAGCAGACGACCTGAAGAAAGAGATTCGGCTGCATTTGCCGAAAAGCCTGTTCATGCCCGTGCCGAGAGAAGATCTGCTGCAGCTTCTGCTCGTACAGGACCGGATGGCCAACCGCGCCAAGGATGTATCCGGTCTCGTGCTCGGTCGCAAGCTGAAGATACCGCCGGCGATTGCCGACGAATTCATGGAGTTTGTCGAGCGCAACATCGACGCAGCGAAGCAGGCACGGAAGAGCGTACGAGAACTCGACGAGCTGTTCACGAGCGGGTTCCGGGGCGCCGAAGCGGCGCTGGTCGAATCTCTGCTCGAAGAGCTGGACGCGATCGAGACCGATACGGATGAACGGCAGGCTGCCCTGCGCTGGTCGCTGTTTGCGGTCGAGAAGGATTTGCATCCGATCGACGCAATANNATCGAAATGACCGGTGAAATCGCCGATATGGCCGAGCGCGTCGGGCGACGCCTCGAGTTACTGCTGTCTCATTAACCAGCTGTACTTTCCGGGGATTCGTCAATGGAAGCGGAAGTCCTTTATATCGTCCTCGCAGCCCTGTTCGGCATCTTCATGGCCTGGGGTATCGGCGCGAACGACGTCGCCAACGCAATGGCGACATCGGTCGGCTCGAAAGCGCTGACCATCAAGCAGGCGATCCTGGTCGCTGCCGTATTCGAATTCCTCGGTGCTGTGCTTGCGGGCGGAGAAGTTACTTCGACGATCAGGAAAGGCATCGTCGACGCCGATCTGCTCGGCGGCTCGCCCGAACTGCTGATATACGGCATGCTGGCGTCGTTGCTGGCCGCCGGCACCTGGCTGCTTGTCGCATCGCGCAACGGCTGGCCGGTGTCGACGACGCACTCGATCGTCGGCGCGATCGTCGGTTTTGCGGCCGTCGGCATCGGCATCGACGCGGTGCAGTGGGGCCAGGTCGGCACCATCGTCATGAGCTGGGTGGTGTCGCCCGCAACGGCCGGCATCATTGCATTTTTTATCTACATGAGCGTGCACCGGCTCATCCTGACGCAGGAGGACCCGCTGGCCAAAGCCAAGCGCTACGTGCCGATCTATATATTCCTGGCGGCGTTCACGATAACCCTGGTGACCATCCTCAAAGGACTGACGCACGTCGGTCTCGACATCAGCATCACTAACAGCTACATCCTTGCGGTCGCGATTGCGGTAGGGATCGCGCTCATCGGAACGGTGGCCATCAATCGCATAGAGCCGGACCCGAAGGCCGAGAAGAAGCAGCACTTTTATACCGTAGAACGTGTCTTCGCCATATTGATGGTGGTCACGGCATGCGGAATGGCTTTCGCTCACGGTTCCAACGATGTGGCCAATGCCATCGGACCGCTGGCAGCCGTAATTAGTGTCGCCCAAACGGGGGTCGTCGGTGCGCAGTCGGCGCTGCCGATATGGGTACTGCTGATTGGTGGCACAGGCATCGTTATCGGCCTCGCGACATACGGCGTTCATGTCATCGCCACGGTCGGCAAGAAGATTACCCAGTTAACCCCGAGCCGCGGATTTGCTGCCGAACTTGCGGCTGCGACCACGATCGTTATCGCGTCAGGCACCGGCATCCCTATCTCGACGACGCACACGCTGGTCGGCGCGGTGCTCGGCGTCGGTCTTGCGCGCGGCATCGAGGCCATCGACCTGCGCGTCGTCGGCAGGATATTCGTCTCCTGGGTCGTGACGATCCCGGCTGGCGCCGCGCTGGCGATCGTCTTCTTTTTCGTCTTCAGGACGGTGCTGCCCTGAACGTGAATCTCAAGATCACGTATGAGTAATGGCGCTTCAATGACGATCAGCAGCGCCACCCGCCGCTACACCCTGGGCGTGCTGGTCGTCGTCTACACGTTCAACTTTATCGACCGGCAGATTCTGGCGATCCTGCTGCCGGCCATCCGCGCCGAGTTCGGCGTCGACGACTGGGTCCTCGGTTTCCTGGCGGGGTCGGCGTTTGCGTTGTTCTACGCGACGCTCGGCGTGCCGATCGCTTTGCTCGGCGACCGCTGGAATCGCCGCAACCTGATCGCGATCGCCGTCGCCATCTGGAGCGGCATGACCGCGTTGTCCGGTGCCGCCACGAATATCGTGCAGCTCGCGCTTGCGCGCATCGGCGTTGGCGTCGGCGAAGCGGGCTGCAGTCCGCCCGCGCACTCGATGATCTCCGACCTCTATGCGCCGGAAGAACGCTCCACCGCGATGGGCATCTTCACGCTCGGCATTTCGATCGGCATCATGGTGGCTTATCTCGCCGGCGGCTGGGTCGTGCAGAACATCGGCTGGCGGGAGGCGTTCTTCATTGTCGGCGTGCCCGGTCTCTTTCTCGCGTTGATCGTGCGCTTTACGCTTCACGAGCCGCCAAGGGGCATGTCCGAGGGCCGCGTGGACACGGCGCAGCGCGCTGGCATCATGGATGTCACGAGATTCCTGATGCGGCGCAAGTCGTTCCTGCACCTGGCCGTTGGTTCAGGGCTGGCCGCATTCAACGGCTATGCGGTCATCAGTTTCTTCCCGAGCTTCATGGCGCGCAGCCACGGCATGAGTATCGCCGAGATCGGTGTCTATCTCGGCGTCATACTCGGCATAGCCGGCGGGCTGGGATTCGCCGGTGGCGGATACGTCGCCGACAGGGCTTCGCGAAAGGGCCTGAGGTATTCGCTGTGGACAGTGTCCGCCGCAACGATGTTTGCCTGGGTGTTTCTTTTCCCTATTTACATGCTCGACAATCCCTACTGGGTGCTGGCATTTTTCATCACGCCGACGATTTTCTCGAACTTCTATCTCGCGACCACATTTGCCCAGGTACAGGCGATGGTAGGGCTGCGCATGCGCGCCGTGGCTTCAGCCTTGCTGTTGTTCCTGCTCAACATGATCGGGCTGGGTCTCGGACCGCAGGTGACGGGAATCCTGAGCGACCTGCTGCGAGAAGTCGCGGGCAATGAGTCGCTGCGCTACAGCCTGTTCACTGTCGGCATGATCACTGCGCCGTGGTCTGCTTTCCACTACTACCGGGCAGGACAGACCATCGAGAAGGATGTTGCCCGGGCAGACGATCCGGACTAAGCGCCGGGTTTCTTGTGGATGATCTTCGCGGTCGAGGTCGCGTAGGCGAGCAGGTCGCCATCGTCGTTCCTCAGCTCGGCCCTGAGAAAGCCGATCGACTTGCCGAGCTTCGCGATCCGGCCAAATGCGCTGAGCTCGCCGGCGCGCGCGATTCCGAGGTAGCTGACATTGATCTCGAGCGTTGCGACGACGACGAATTCCCTTAATTCTGCAAACACCGCGTGCGCCATTGCC
>JABAHS010045383.1_pt3 | contig 10342 bp, 8 predicted proteins | sample 7062111 | NCBI WGS metagenome assembly JABAHS01 (sample SAMN14534600, study PRJNA622989) | marine sediment metagenome | biome: marine biome [ENVO:00000428]; feature: marine pelagic biome [ENVO:01000023]; material: deep marine sediment [ENVO:00002113]; isolation source: pool of 4 deep marine... | reverse complement strand
GTGGCAGAGGATCCCGCCGCACCGGATGTCCGTATCTACAGAGTGCGAAGCGATTACGCCACCGCCGATTTAACCTTAGACGCCGAGGAGTTGGGCCTGCCTGTTGGACAGGTGAGAGAGCAATACGCAACCGATTGGCGGGAATGGCCCTGGGAAAAAGGCGCCCCGTTTACCGGGATCGATAACGAGTTAGATGGCGGCTACAGAGGTCAACTCATTGACGAAGGACCTCCGCGTGTTTACGAAATCCTCGGCAAAGGAAACGGTGTTTTGGACCGGGGTGAGGATCTCAACAGTAACGGAATGCTGGATTCGGGTGAGGACGCCAACGGTAACGGAGTCCTGGACGGTGAAGTGCCCGGCATTGCCGGAGCCGATCAAGTGGTTTGGACGGTCGCGAATGATTTATCCGAAGGCTTGACCTTCAGTTTCCTGGGTGCGCCGCCCATCGGGCTTGAAGTGCAAATCACCGGCTTTGGATTCAACCAGGCCGGGGCTCTGGGGAATATGGTGTTTAAGCAGGAGAAAATCATTTATAAAGGCACCAGGGAAACCCCTGCTGATGCGCGAGTAGATTCGTTCTTCATAGCTCAATGGGTGGACCCGGATCTCGGAACCTACTCGGATGATTTTGTTGGTGTGGATACCACACTCTCCCTGGGTTTTGTGTACAATTCGAGTTCCATCGACAACGTTTTCAACGCCATTGGCCTGCCGCCGCCGGCGGCCGGGTACGACTTTTTCCAGGGACCTCTGGTTCGCGGGCGTCCCGGCGAGGATCGAAATAAAAATGGCATCGATGACGCCGTAGACACCGGTATCTTTAATTTGCAGAGGACGCCTCCGGGCTTCATTAACCTGCCCATGACGTCGTTTGCCTTCTTTGCGGCCGGAAGTCAGATTTCCGACCCGCCATTAGGCGAATTTCAGGGTACGATAGAGTGGATTAATATGCTGAGTGGATTTATTCCCAACAGTGACCCGACTGACCCGGAGCCGTTTACCACCGCTGGGGGGGTGCCGACCAAATTCCCCCTGGCCGGCGATCCTGTCAGACAGCAGGGCGACCTTGATGGCGTGATTCTCCCCCCCGGAGACCGGCGATTGGTGATGTCATCCGGTCCTTTTACCCTGGCCCTGGGAGATACGCAGGAAATCGTGGAGGCCGCCCCCATCGTCGGCCTCGGTAGCGACCGCCTGTCAAGTGTGGCGGTGGTTAAGTTTTTCGATAGAACCGCCCAGCTTGCGTTTGATAATTTATTTCGGGTGCCCAGACCGCCGGTTCAACCCCAAGCCAGGGCTACGGGATTGGATGGAAACATTGTCCTCAACTGGGGCTTTGACTCAGACGCTGTTGCGGCTACGGAGGGTCAGGACGATCCCGCTTTTGGCTTCAAATTCGAAGGCTACAACGTCTACCAGTTGAAAACCCCTTCCCCTGACCTGTCGCCCGACAACGCCATAAAACTGGCCACCTTTGATAGGATTAATGAGGTCACGACCATCCTCTCCGAAGTCTTTGATCAGCAGAACGGCGTGATCATAGAAGCGCCCGTTCAGGTAGGAACCAATTCCGGCATTGAGCGCAGCATGATCGTTGAGAGAGACGCGTTCAGGGATAATCCCTTGGCCAACGACCAGGACTTTTTCTTTGCGGTGACGGCCTATAATTTTACCGATGATCCACTACAACCGCAAAGGTCCCTGGAGAGCCCACCTATCATATTAACGGTGCGCGCGCAGAGACCCGATCCGGGCGTGCGTTACAACGCTGATCACGGACAGGTGCTTGAGGTGACCCATGAAGGCAGCAGCGATGGCAGCATAACGCCGATTGTCGTTGATCCTACGGAATTGACTGGCGATACATATCAGGTCACGTTCTCTACCAACGATGAGGGTGTAACCGTTTGGGACCTCACCAACGTCACGCAAAATGAAGTTCTCCTGGCCGATCAGACAAGGCAGACCGGGACCGACTTCTTGATCACCGATGGCTTCAAGGCGATCGTTAGTGGTCCACCTCTTATGGGTCTGGACTGGAATGCCGTCGTTCCCGAAGGGGAAAGGTGGCTTACCGGTACATCGGGTGCAGGCGGTGATACATTCTTCGAAGGCGCCTTTCTTGGTCCTAACTTCACCGGTAGTAACTTGGCGCCTGCTGATTTTCGCAGCATCAGGGTTGAGTTCTTTGAAAAGACTGGCTTTACGGATCTGAATGGCAATGGTCAGTATGACATCGGTGAACCGTACGAGTTGGACCCGGATGCGGGACAAATGGCTAATAGTTATAGTGGGTTCGGGGCCGGTAACTTTCTCGGCCCGATTCAAGTTCCTTTCCGAGTTTTTGACATGGAAACGGATCCGCCACGCCAATTGACGGTGGTCCAGCGTGACCGGGACCAAAACGGTCAATGGGATCTGCATAAACAGTGGGAAGAGGGTGATCCCAATTTCGTCGACGTCAATGGCGGTGACCTTCGGTTTAATTACATCTACATCCTGGACACTGACTATGATCCCACCTTGTCGCGCTGGGATGCCAGCACACCTGAAGAAGACTTCTTTGCTCAGGTTGACATTGATGGTGGCCCTGTCCAGTGGGTGTTGTGGCTCAGCCAGCGTGGCAGCCGGGAGCCTTTAAAGTATGCGTTTCACATGGAGTTTATCGCACCGAATGTGAATACCGAGGCGGATGTCTTTACGTTCACAGCACCAGCTCCAACATTTAATGAAACAAGAGAAAAAGAGGATGCTCTGGAGATGGTCAACGTATTTCCCAATCCCTATTTAGGATTTAATCGGCTGGAAACCGACCGCTTCAGTCGCTTTGTCCGGTTCAATCATCTGCCCGAGCAGGCGATCATCCGGATTTTTACACTGGGTGGCACCCTGGTTAGAACACTGGAGAAAAATGATCCGAGCCAATATCTTGATTGGGATTTGAGAAATGAGAACAATCTGCCTGTGGCGAGTGCAATTTACGTGGCACATGTTGAGATGCCAGGGCTTGGCGATAAGATTCTTAAGCTGGCGATTGTTCAGGAAGAACAATTTCTGCAAATCTTCTAGTCTTAGTTCATCGCGTTCGCTCGGAGATAGAAATCTACAAACCGGGCGGACGTCAGATTCACGTATCTATGTAAATTATGCTTAAAGGAGAATGCTATGAGAGATAAGAGTTGTCTGATATGGGTGGCCGTTGCGGCATTTGCTCTGTCGGTCAGTCTGAATCTTTATGCTGGCAATCGAGACAGAGCGGGAACAGCGGCGGCCGAAGAGTTGTTGATCCCTGTCGGGGGACGGGATATGGCAATGGGTGGCGCCAGCATCGCTACCACAACAGGTATCGATGCCATATTTTGGAATCCTGCCGGTTTAGCCCGGACTCCTTATTCTGCTGACGCTATGTTTTTCCGATTTGATTACTTCGCCGGTATTAACGTAAATTACGTAGCCATAGCCGGTAGTTTTGGAAAGCTCGGAACTGCAGCCATTAGCTTTAAGAGCCTGGAGATCGGGGATATCCCGATCACCACAGAAGACGCCCCCGATGGTACGGGTGCGGTACTCGACCCTACTTTTTTTATCGCAGGTCTGAACTATTCCTTGTTGTTAACTGAACGCATTTCAGTCGGATTTAATCTTAAGGTCATTAACGAGGATTTAACCCAGGCCCGTGTGCAAGGTACAGGATTTGCTTTTAGCGCGGGCGTTCAATATAAGAATGCGGTGGGTATACGAGGACTTGATCTTGGTATCGCCGTGAAGAACATTGGTCCGCAGTTCGGCTTGGACGGTGAGGGCCTGATAAACCGAAGTGAACTTGAGGATGCACGCCGCGGCTCTGGCTTCACTCGAATTGACGCCAGATCCGAAGATTTGCCCTCTACAATCGATATCGGTGTTAGCTATACCGTAAATGTCAACGAGTTGAATGGCGTGGAATTCGCCGGTCAGTTTGTGAATAATAACTTTCGTGACGACGAAGCCAGATTTGGTGTGGAATACAACTACGATGAAACCTTTTTCTTAAGAGGCGGTTTTAGCTCTGCTCCCGATGCCCCGGACGACACGTTTATTTTTGGCTCTACCGTCGGGGCGGGAGTGAATGTCAACTTAACCGGCCTGGCCCTCAGGGTGGATTATACGTATATGGATGTCGACTTTTTTGATAATCTCAATGCGGTGTCTATCAAAGTCGGGTTTTAAGCGAAATTCACGAAGGTAGAGAACGGTCGCGACCCTTCGTGCAAAAGAATCCCAAAAGATATTCCGCGGAAGCGCCGTCTAATTTTAGATTTATCCGGAATTAGTTGTTAAAGTTCAAAAGGGTTGAGTGAAGTTGTTATTCTCAACCCTTTTGCTATTCTTGATTTATTTGAAAAAAAGCTTCATATAAAACACTTTTATTTGCAAATTTAGCTATCTTTTTATTATTTCATGAATAGTCCATAAAAATAAGGGCATCAAAAATTATAGGTGGTAAGAAAATGTTGGGCTTTAAACGATTTCATCGGGGGTATTGGGTAGCTTTATCATTGTTCTTTGCGGTAAGCTACTTCTCCGTTGCTCCCGGGCATACACAAGAGGATTTGTATGTAAGTTTAGATGTAGCCGAATTCTTCGACGTTGATCATCAATCCTACTTAGAAATCTATTACGCGATACCGGAGAAACCTGTTACATATGCACCGACTGCTGATGGTCAATACGCTTCATTATTGGTTATGGACTTGCGTCTTTACAAAGAGGATTCTTTATGGACTACCAGAATATGGAAACATGAAAAAACAGTAGACGACACCACAGAATTAGACCGCGGTACGGCATTTGTGGATATGTTGCGTTATTATGTTGATGAACCTACCGATTACCGGGTTGTGCTTTACGTTCGAGATATGAATCGAGAGGGCAGGATAGATAGCGTTCAGGCGCAGGTTGAGTGTGAAAAGTTTAGTCCGGAAGAAGTCGAGATAAGTGATGTGCAATTAGCCTCAAAAATCAAAAGGGCAAACAAGGGTGTATCCAAAACATTCTCCAAAAATAATTACGAAGTCATACCTAATCCAACATTGGTCTACGGCGAAGCCTTGCCAACTATGTATTACTATTTCGAGGCATATAATCTACAGGATAACATAGACAATTCAAAATACAATAAAATGGCCTTTTTGAAGAATGCAGATGGCCAAATCGTTCAAGACCTTAGGGGGGATCAGACGAAAAAGAAAAGGTACGATAATAGTGTGGAGATGGGGCAAATCAACCTTTCAAAGTTGCCAACGGGACCGTACTCTTTTACTTACGGGATCTCTGATACAGACGGTAAAATCCTGGCTGAAAAGAAAAAGAAATTTTTTGTTTATAACCCTTCTGTACCGGTAAAACCTGCCAAGAGGGTAGGAAGTGGTTCAGAATTTAGATCTGGAACTTTGGGTGGGCTTAAAGAGATGACCGGTGAAGACCTCGACCAGGAATTTGACTACATGCGATATTTGGCCAAAATCGAGGATAAAGAATTCTATAAGCAACTGAAAAATCCTGACGCCAAGAGAGAAATGATCCATTCCATTTGGAAATCAAAGACAAAGGAAAAGGGAGTGGGCTATAGACAGCTCTATTTATCAAGGGTTCAAGAGGCAAATGAGCGCTTTGGAAGCATGGGTAAGGAAGGATGGGAAACCGATCAGGGTCGGGTTTTTGTCCTTTATGGCGAACCGACTGAAATCGACAGATTTCCGAGTACGAACACGCTTAAACCGCATCGGATCTGGACCTATAACCATTTGGAAGGCCAAAGTGCAGTGATTTTTGTATTCGTAGACAACTTTGGGTTTAACAAATATGAGTTAGTTCATTCTACGTTGAGAGGGGAGCTACAGGATCCGTTCTGGGAGCAACAGTTGCCCCGTATGGGCCGGCCACAAAGAGGCAGAAGAAATTAGACCGACACTCGAAGTGTTTCTTGCAGATACAGCGCAGCGGCCGATTTGGATTACCGTGAAACCTGTCGCCCGCCCTGCATTGACACAGTCAATGTACTCCATATTGAAATCGTCCCGAAGAGTCGTTTTTGCGTCAACTGAAGACCGGGATTGTCATTTCGAACGGAGAGTTGGAGCGAGAAATCTTGTTAGTTAGGGCTGAATTCAGACTCTTCGATTTTGCTCTGGATGGAAATGAGGAGGATAATTTTCCTTAAGTTGACGCCAATGCAATGAGCCTGATTAATTCTCCAAGTGTAGGCTGATTGAAGAAAATGACCGGATTACGTCACGACTTAAGATGACAAACCATTGCTTTGGCTTGTCCTCACTAACTCTTTCGGCAAAATTACTGTAAAAGTGCTGCCTTTACCCACTTCAGACTCAACCTTGATTTCCCCGCGATGCTTTTGAACGATGTTGTAAGCATTTACTAAACTCATGCCCATCGCCACCCTAGAGTCTCTTTTTGTAAATCGAAAGTCGAAAACGGTCTTCAGTTTTTCAGAATCCATGCCTTTGCCGGTATCTGAGATTTTAACATAGAGGTTTTCTTTATCTGCCAGGGTTTTGATGATAATGATGCCTTCTCGTTCGATGGCTTGCGAGGCATTCCGCAACAACGTCATAAAGACTTGATTAAGCTCACCCGGAGAGCAGCAAAATTCAGGCAGGTCGCCGTAATCTTTCACCACTTGTACGCCTTCTTTGAATTCGTGCTGGATCAAAGTCAAGGTACTCTCAATGCCTTCATGAAGATTTATATTTTGGAATTCGGCTTCATCTAATTTGGTAAAATTTCGCAGACTCTGGACCAGTTTAGCAATGCGTTGTCCCGCATCGGCAATCACCTGATTGTTTTGCGCCAGAAGCTGTAAGGCTTTTTCAAATGTGAGATTCTCTTTAATCTGGTCGAGCGTTTCACAGTTGGTGAGTGCCTTCTTAATGGTGGCGATGCAGCGTACCATCACATCGGCCGTGCTATTTATGACGCCGATGGGATTATTTACCTCATGCGCGACGCCTGCCACCAGATTCCCTAACGAGGCCATTTTCTCTTGCATGAGCAGTTTCTTCTGCATCTGCATACGTTCGTCTGAAAGGGATATCAACGTATAACTCATACCCACATGCAGCGCAAAGATGGTTCCCAGGGTGTTTAACATGGCCTGATCGGAGGCATCGACCGCGCCCATGACAAACAACATCGAACCGATGCACTTTCCCTTCACTAAGATAGGTAGGGCGAAGAGCATATCGGGCTGGTTTTGCAAGAGCCAGGTGATGAAGGTATGGCTTTCTTCCCGAAACTCTTCCCCGGGACTTTTAAACCATTGCGCATTTTTCTTTGCGAGTGCCTCCTTTAGCCGATCTGTTGGAGCGAATCGCGAGTCTGCTGCTTTATGAAATTGACCCTGTGCAAACTTACCGAGGATTTCAAAGCTATCTTCCCCTGTGCAAAGTACGATGCCCATCCGTCTTGAAGGAATGAGCCAACGTGCGTTTTGACACACGGACGGCCAGAGCGTTTCAAAGCTGTCCTGACTGGAGAACGCCAGCACGGCTTCGTACAATGTGCCCAGAGTGAGAGTGCTGATCGAAACCTGAAATTCGTTTGATTTTGGTGAGCCGAAAACGGCGTCCTGACTCATGGCTTCTCCTCGTCTTCTACCCGAATACCGCTCACGTCCGCCCAAAAATTGATGAAATTGGAGTAGGCGGCCATCATAACCACCTCCATGATTTCACCGGCGCTCAGACCGTTTTCCTGTAAAGATCGCAAGTCCGCATCAGTCACCGACTTTGGATCATAGGCCGCTTTGAGGGCAAAAGTAATGATCGCGCGCTGTGGCGGGGGAACTTTCTTTAAGTTGATGTCTGTGGTGACGTTGTCAATAACCTCGGTGGGGACGCCCATGGCTTGCAATGCACGGGTGTGCATGGTCGTACAATACTGACATTGGTTTTGTTTGGACACCTTCATGGCGATCATCTGCTTGAGTGTAGGAGGCAGCTTCCCGTGCAATAGGATGCCTTTGGTCAGCGACCAACTCGCCTCTAAAATGTCCGGCCGTTCCGATTGCGACGTGAACCAATTGATAGGAACGTCGGTGCCCAGGCCATTTGCGACCATTTCTTTATAAAGGGCCACCAGTTCCGGACTCTCTTTTGGATAAGTGATTTGCTTGAATCGTGACATATTTCTCTCTCTTCGAAAAATGTGTAAAGGCTATGATTTTTATGGGTGCAAGAGAACTTCGTAGATTTCTCGAGTGAAGATGGAAGATAGAACTCGAATTCGCTATCTTCTATCATCGATCCTCGCTCAATCGTCACTCCCATACTGCTTATTTTTCAGGTTCGCTTATTTTCTCAAACTAAAATGAGTTTTCCGAATCCAACTCAGTTCTTCTCCCAGTCGACCGGGAGGCCGCTGATGTCGGCCCAGAAATCGGTAAAGATGGCACAGGCAGCAACCATGATCACTTCCATGATTTCGCCGTCGCTCAAGCCAAAATTGTGCAAGGTTTGAAAGTCTTCATCATTTATCGACTTCGGGTCACGGGCCGCTTTGAGAGCAAACTTGATGATAGCGCGTTGTGGAGGCGGTACCAATGACAATTCAGGATCACTGGCACAGCTTTCAATCACCTCTTTGGGCACGCCCATGGCCTCCAGAGCAAACGTGTGGGCGACCACGCAATAGCGACAATTATTTTGCAACGCGATGGTCATGGAAATCATCTGCTTCAATGTCGGCGGAAGCTGCCCTTGCAACAAGGTGCCCTTGAAAAAAGCCCAGCCCGCCTGCAAAATATCCGGCCGCTCAGATTGCGAGGTGAACAGATTAATGGGAACGCCTTCCTCGCTACCTTGCACACCGGATTCGGCTATCTCCTTATAAAGGGATTGCAATTCCAAGTTGTCCTTTGGGTGCTTGATTTGTTTGAAACGCATGTTACCTCCTTAACTTAAATGAGACTGAATAATTCACGGATACTAATTCGACAGTGAGATATGTACAGTATGGCACGGAGTGATCCGCAGTTTTTGAATCACCAGGATTAGTACTCGATGGTTATCTTGCTGAGCCATTGACACACTTGTTTAAGCGGAATCTTTTTCTGTGCCGCAATTCGTTTGCAGTCTTCATACTCCGGAGTCGAGTTGACGATCTGACCGCCCAGTTTGGTGATTTTAAAATTTACTTTCCCGAACCGTGTTTCTATCTCTTTGATTTCGCGTTGCAACTTTTTTCTTGCTTCTTGCCTGATTCTAACTCCGATGCTGGTCGTTTCCTGAAAGATCAATTTTGCCAGTTTGCTTTCGTCACTTAAATTTGCCAAAACCGTCAGTTTGATCCCGGGACGGCTTTTTTTCATCATGATGTTTGTTAAGTAAACATCCAAAGCGCCTTTTTCGAACAACTTGTCAATAACGGATTCATACAACTGCGGATTCATATCGTCGATGTTGGTTTCGATGACCGAAACCATATCCCGGTCCATGGCTGAGGTCTGATCTTGCTCACCCACAAAGATGCGCAAAACATTGGGATGCGGCAACTCCCGTCCGCCTGCGCCGTAGCCGATGCATTCCGGTGTTATGCCGGGCAGGTCGCCAAATGCGTGCGCGAACTCAGTGATGATCGCGGCGCCGGTTGGCGTTACCAACTCGGCCTGCGTATCGGTGGCATACACCGGTATGTTTTTCAAAATCTCGGCCGTAGCCGGGGCAGGCACCGGAAACTTACCGTGGGAAAATTCAACGAACCCGGAACCGACATTGAGTCTTGAGCACAACACCCTTTCGATGTTTAGCATCTTGAGACCGATCAGCGCGCCCACCACATCAATGATGGTATCCACGGCTCCGATTTCGTGGAAATGAACTTTCTCTACTGGTTGGCCATGCACCTTGGCTTCGGCGTTGGCAATCCGCAGGAAGATATTTTTTGCTTTCTGCTGAATATCTGATGGCAGTTGCGAATCGTCAACGATGGCATTCAAATCTTTGAGATGGCGGTAAGCCGCTTTTCCATTGTCCACCACATCGAACTTGGTGGCGGCGATGTGCTGCTTCGATACGCGCTGAATGTGCAGCTCGTAGTCCGCCAAAGGCAGTTTAGTCAACTCGGATTTCAGCATGCTAAAGTCCACGCCGGCGTCTATCAGCGCACCGATGATCATATCGCCGCTGATCCCGGAGAAACAGTCGAAATATGCGATTTTGGACATGATGAACGCGTTAATCCTTTAATTTGTTAAAAAGCATAAAATCGCGTAGACGCAGAGCCGCAAAGAATGGTTAAATAGCTAAATTGTTAGCGTTTGCGGCTCGGCAAACCCTGTCAG
>JABAHS010148808.1_pt4 | contig 10349 bp, 7 predicted proteins | sample 7062111 | NCBI WGS metagenome assembly JABAHS01 (sample SAMN14534600, study PRJNA622989) | marine sediment metagenome | biome: marine biome [ENVO:00000428]; feature: marine pelagic biome [ENVO:01000023]; material: deep marine sediment [ENVO:00002113]; isolation source: pool of 4 deep marine... | reverse complement strand
TCCCTGGGCATCCCCATGTCCTCGGGCGGGCCCTACTATGGCTTCTTGTCCTGCAAGCAGGCCCACGTGCGCCAGGTGCCCGGCCGCATCATCGGGCGCACCGTGGACACGGAGGGGCGCGAGGGCTATACCTTGACCCTGCAGGCCCGCGAGCAGCATATCCGCCGCTCCAAGGCCACCTCGAATATCTGCACCAACCAGGGCCTGATGGTCACGGCCTCCACCATCTACATGGCGCTGGTGGGCGCCGAGGGGCTCGAGCGCGCGGCGGCGGCCTGCCACGCCAACACCAGGGCGCTGGTAGAGCGATTGAGCGCCATCGAGGGGGTCGCCCCCGTGTTCGATCGGCCCGTGTTCCACGAATGCGCGCTGCACCTGAATGCGGATGTCGAAGACGTGACCCGCGCCCTGGCCGCGCGCAGTGTCCTGGGCGGCTATCCGCTCGGCAATGAGTATCCGGAGCTAGAGGGCTGCGTGCTCGTCTGCGCCACCGAGGCCAGAACCCGGGAAGACATCGAAACCTATGCAGCGTTGATGGACCGCATCCTCGGCAAGCAGCGGGCCTTCAACTGCCCCGTCCAGCCGAAGATGCGATAGGCAATGGTAATGTCATGTTGATTTTCGAGCAGTCGAAAACCGGTCGCGCCAATCTCGCCCAGATGCCGGTGCAGCGCGCCGATGTGTCGGGCATCCCCGAGGCGTTTCGCCGCCGCGAGCGTGCGCCGCTGCCCGCCGTCTCGGAGATGCAGGTGGTGCGCCACTACACGCGATTGTCCCAAAGGAACTTCTCCATCGATACGCACTTCTATCCCCTCGGGTCGTGCACCATGAAGTACAACCCGCGGGCGTCCAACACCCTGGCCATGCTGCCCGGCTTCCTGGCCCGCCACCCCCTGAGCCCGGAGTCGCTGGGCCAGGGCTTCCTGGCCTGTCTCTACGAGCTGCAGGAGATCCTAAAAGAGGTCACTGGGATGAAGGGTGTCTCGCTCACCCCCGCCGCCGGTGCCCAGGGCGAGCTCGCCGGCATGGCCATGATCCGCGCCTATCACGATGCACGCGCAGATCACGGGCGCACCGAGGTGCTGGTGCCCGACGCCGCCCACGGCACCAATCCGGCCTCGGCGGTGATGTGCGGCTACACGGTCCGCGAGCTCCCCACGGCCAAGGACGGTGACGTCGATCTGGCGGCGCTCCGGGAGGCGGTGGGGCCGAGCACGGCCGGGATCATGCTGACCAACCCCTCCACCCTGGGCGTATTCGAGCGCCGCATCGAAGAGATCGCCCGGATCGTGCACGAGGCGGGTGGGTTGCTCTATTACGACGGGGCCAACTTGAACGCCATCCTGGGCAAGGTGCGCCCCGGGGACATGGGCTTCGACGTCATCCACGTGAACCTGCACAAGACCTTTTCGACCCCCCACGGCGGCGGTGGGCCCGGCGCAGGGCCGGTCGGCGTGAGCGGGCGGTTGCTGCCCTTCCTGCCGGTCCCCGTGGTGGCCTGTGACGGCGACGAATACCGCTGGCTCACGGAGCGGGACCGCCCCCAGACCATCGGTCGGCTCTCGGCGTTCATGGGGAATGCCGGCGTGCTGCTGCGCGCCTATGTCTATGCGCGCCTGCTCGGCCGCGAGGGCATGACGCGGGTTGCCGGGTATTCGACCCTCAACGCCAACTACCTGATGGCGCGATTGCGCGACAGCGGATTCGATCTGGCCTATCCCGAGCGGCGTGCCACCCACGAGTTCATCGTCACCCTCAAGCGCCAGGCCAAGGAGCTGGGTGTCAATACGATCGCCTTCGCCAAGCGGCTGCTGGACTACGGCCACCACGCGCCTACCACATATTTTCCGCTGCTGGTGCCCGAGTGCCTGCTCATCGAGCCCACGGAGACCGAGGACAAAGACACCCTGGATGCATTCGTCGAAGCGCTTACCGATATCGATCACGAGGCCAGGAACGACCCCGATCTCGTCAACGGTGCGCCGCACACCATGCCGGTCCGCCGGCTCGACGACGTGCGCGCCGCCCGCGAGCTCGATCTCGCGTGGAAGCGGCCCGCCTAGGGTATATGCCCAAGCCCGGCCGTACAGGGATCACTCGAATATTCCGCGCAGCCGGCTACTCCTGGCGCGGTCTGCGGGCCGCCTTCCGGATGGAGGCCGCGTTTCGCCAAGAGCTCGCCCTGCTGGTGGTCTTGGCGCCGCTCGGCATCTGGCTCGGGGAGAGTGGGGTGCAGCGCGCCCTGCTGGTGGGAAGCCTGCTGCTGGTGCTTGTTGCCGAGCTGTTGAATTCGGCCCTGGAGGCACTCGTGGATCGCTTCGGTGACGAGTGGAACGACCTCTCGGGACGCGCCAAGGACTTGGGCTCGGCCGCCGTGCTCGTGGCCCTGGTCAATGTGATAGTTGTTTGGGTGCTGGTGCTCTACCCGCGTTTTGCTTGAAGATTACCGTTCCGCGAAAACGATAAAAGGAAGGCAGTTATGTCAGCGCTGATCTGCGGCTCGTTCGCCTACGACACCATCATGGTGTTCCACGACCAGTTCAAGAACCACATCCTGCCGGACAAGGTGCACATCCTGAACGTCTCGTTCCTGGTGCCCGAGATGCGCCGCGAGTTCGGCGGTTGCGCCGGAAACATCGCCTACAATCTCAAGCTCCTGGGCGGTGATCCCCTGCCCATGGGCACGGTGGGCAAGGATTTCGAGCCCTATGCCAACTGGTTGGACCAGTGGGTGATCCCGCGCATCCACGTCAAGGTGATCGAGGAGGAGTATACCGCCCAAGCCTATATCACCACCGACATGGATGACAATCAAATCACCGCGTTTCATCCCGGTGCCATGGGGCTGGCCCACTACAACCAGGTGGGCGACGCCGGCGGTGTTAAGATCGGCATTGTCTCGCCGGACGGACGTGAGGGGATGATCGAGCATGCCACCCAGTTCGCTGAGGCCAACATCCCGTTCATCTTCGATCCGGGCCAGGGGCTGCCCATGTTCGACGGCGCCGACCTCAAGCGTTTCATCGAGCAGGCGACCTACGTGACCGTCAACGACTACGAGTCGCAGCTGATTCAGGAGCGTACCGGGTGGTCGCCCCATGAGATATCGGAGCGGGTCGAGGCGCTGATCGTAACCCGCGGCGGAAAGGGCTCGATGGTCTATACCCCGAAGCATCGCATCGAGCTCCCGGCGGCCAAGGCCAAGACCCTCGCCGATCCCACCGGCTGCGGTGATGCCTACCGCGGCGGCCTCCTATACGGTCTGTTGAACGACATGGACTGGGAGACCACGTGTCGCATCGCCGCCCTGATGGGGGCGATCAAGATCGAGCATCACGGGACCCAGAAACACTGCTTCGACCGTGACGAGTTCGACGAGCGCTTCAAGCGGGCGTTCGGCTATTGCCTTTGAGGAATTTTCGAATTCCGGGCAGGAACGCCCGAACGACGAGGCCCCCTATGGCGTAGTGGATAGTGGACAGTAGACAGTAGACAGGATGGAGAGCTGGGAACGGGAGCCAAGTGAATCTGCGACATCTGCGGTGATCTGCGCAGCCAAAGGACACCGTGGTTTTCGCTCTTCCCTGGCTACTGTCCACTAGATAGCAGATAGCCCAAGCCGCGCACCACCTTAACCAGCGCTTGACGGGCCGACTTCGATGGGTCGTAGCAAGGCCTCCAGCTCGTCGAGCGAGGTGAGCGGCGCCGCGCACGCGGTCCCGGTGCAGACATAGGCGCGCACCGGTTCGTTGCCGGCGGCCCGCTCGGCCAGGGCGCCCGGCAAGTCGGTTGTGCCGGCGGGGATAGCCAAGGTCAAGCGCCGCGGGGCGTAGGGCTCGATGCAGCGCCGGTGCCACGGCTCCATGGCCGCCGTTGAGCCCCGCAGCACGACGGTCTGCGGCGGGTTCAGGTACTCCTCCAAGGCCACCAGCAGCGCGGTGTGGGCATGGGGCAGCTGCTCCATGGATGTCCAGCCCGCCCGCAGGGTTCGCTCCGCCGCCCCCAGCAGGCGCGCGTCACCCAGCAGATGACCCAGGCGGCCGAGCACACAGGCCGCGACGCCGTTGCCGGCGGGCGTGGACTCGTCGCCCATGGGCTTGGGCCGATCGATGAGCCGCTCGTGGTCGTCGGCAGTGAAGTAGAACCCGCCCCGGTCCCGGTCCTCGAAGTGCTCCAGCACCACGTCGGCCAGCTGCAGCGCGAAGGTCAGCTCGCCGTTGCGCCAGCGCGCTTGTAGCAGCTCCAGCACGGCGTCCATGAGGAACACATAATCGTCCAGGTAGGCGTCCAGGTGGGCGCGCCCGTCCTTGCTGGTGGCGAGCAGCCGCCCGCCGCGCCACAGGGTGTCGCGCACGAACGCCAGCGCGCGGTCGGCGGACTGGATCAGATCGGGGCGCCCGAGGTGGCGGCCGGCGACCGCCATCCCTTTGATCATCAGCCCGTTCCAGGCGGTGAGTACCTTGTCGTCGCGCCCGGGGCGCACCCGCTCCTCGCGCGCGGCCAGCAGCTTGCCACGGGCCCCGGCCAGCAGTCCTTGGGCGCGTTGCGGGGTGATGTCAAGGTTGTCGCACAATCCGTCCCACTCGGCGAACGTATGGGGATACCACCTGCCCCGGAAGTTGGGCTTGCGGTCCAGGCCGTAGCGCCGGGCGAAGACGGCGTACTCGTTCTCGTCGAGCAGGCCGTGCACCTCCTCGCGCCCCCAGGTGTAGAATTTGCCCTCCTCGCCCTCGGAGTCGGCGTCCAGGCTGGAGTAGTAGCCGCCTTGCGGCGACTGCATCTCGCGCAGCACCCACTCGGCGGTCTGCTCGGCGGTGCGCCGGAACAGGGGATCGGCCGTGGCCCGCCAGGCCTCGGCATACAGGGCGAGCAGCGCCCCGTTGTCGTAAAGCATCTTCTCGAAGTGGGGGATCATCCACTGCTCGTCCACCGCGTAGCGGCAAAAGCCGCCGCCGATCTGGTCGAACACCCCGCCCTCGGCCATGCGGGCGAGGCTCAGGCGCACCGCCTGCAGCGCCTTGACGTCGCACCCCTGCGAGCCCACCCAGTGTCGCAGCAGGCGTTCCAGCGCTGCAACGTGTGGGAACTTGGGGGCCCCTCCCAGGCCCCCGTGGCGCCAGTCGATGGCGCGCTCCAGCTCGCCGCGGGCCAGATCCAGAGGGGCGGCGCCGAGGACGGCTTGGCTGTGCGCCGCCGGCCCCAGGGCCTGCAGCGCCTGCACCAGCAAGCTGTTCTGCCGGCGGAGCTCGTCGCCGCGAGTGTGATAGACCTCGGCCAGACGCCGCAGGAGCTCGCCGAAGGCGGGTAGCCCGTGCCGCGGTTCCTTCGGGAAATAGGTGCCCCCGAAGAACGGCACCTGGTCGTCGGCCATGAGGAACATGGTCAGGGGCCAGCCGCCGGGCCGCTGGGTGAGCAGTTGGTGGGCGCGCTGGTAGATCCTGTCCAGGTCGGGGCGTTCCTCCCGGTCCACCTTGATGTTGACGAACAGCTCGTTCATCACGGCGGCGGTCTCCGGGTCCTCGAACGATTCGTGGGCCATCACGTGGCACCAGTGACAGGCCGAGTAGCCGATAGACAGTAGAACAGGCCGGTTTTCGCGGCGTGCCCTCTCCAGGGCCTCGTCCCCCCAGGGGTGCCACTGCACCGGGTTTCGGGCGTGCTGCAGCAGATAGGGGCTGGTCTCGTGGATCAGGGCGTTCGCCGGGGGGTCGGTCATGGCGGCTCCCACAATTCCAAGTAAATTGATCAAGTATTGTAGCTCAATGGGGGTAAGCCCTCCCCCGGTGCCAATCCCCATGCTTGCCACCCGCTCCCTGCGAGCGCCTGCCGGCGCTCGCAGGCTGCCGTCCGGGTCCGCAGCGAGAGATGCATCCCCATGACATTTTTTCTCAAGGCACTTTGCCTTCCGGCCGATAGCGTAGACAGGGGGGGAAGGATCACGCGCCCCGCACCATCTCGGTCACTCAGGAGGTTTCGTTATGAGCACTGTATGGAAATGCCTCTGCGCAGGCCTTGCGCTGTGGCTGGCCGCGGGTGGCGCCGCGGCCAAAGAGGGCGTTCCCGCCGCCATCGACGGGACGACCCGCGTGAGCGCGGAGGAGGTGGTCAGCCTCGTGGGCGAGATGCCCGAGCTGATCATCATCGACGCGCGCAAGCCCAGCGACTATGCGAAGGGCCACATCGAGGGGGCCGTCAGTCTGCCCAACACGGAGACCGATGCCGAATCGCTGGCCAAGGTGATCCCTGCCAAGGGCCACCCGGTGTTGTTCTACTGCAATGGGGTCAAGTGCGGTCGCAGCGTGGAGTCGGCGCGCGCGGCGGTGAGTGCCGGATACACAAACATCTACTGGTTCCGCGGCGGCATGGAGGAGTGGCAGGCCAAGGCCATGCCGGTCGTGAAATAACATCTGCGCGGGCAGATCCGCCCCCCAGGGACGGGGATGCTGACCGGGCGCGGCGCGTCGGCATGGTGCCGAACGCGGGGAGCGCACCGGTGGCGAATAAACTGAGGGGGGCGATGCCGTGAGCTTCGAACGTATCTCCGTAAAGGCCCTGACCATGGGCNNGGCGGCATGGAGGAGTGGCAGGCTAAGGCCATGCCGGTAGTGAAGTAGCACCTGCAGCAACGGGTCCGCCCTCCGGAGGCGCGAGGACCCTGCCTACCCGCGACATCGCCACCGAGATCCGCCGTTGGCGGGCCTAGGGACGGGCGGCCGTACGCGACAAAGGGAGCGCACGCCATGAGCTTCGAACGTATCTCCGTAAAGGCCCTGACCATGGGCATCCTGGTGGTGCTCGGGACGGCGGCCGTCGGGCTGTCCTGGTTTTCCGGGCGCCTGATCCTCGACGGGGCCCTGGAGTCCCAGACCCAGACCCTCTCGCGGATCATCGGTGTGGCCGGCGAGGAAACCCTGCGCCAGGTGCACAAACAGGCCGGCGACCTGGGCTCTTCTACCCAACAAAACAGCACGTTGCGCGCCGGCTTCAAGGCCGGCGATCGGGGCGCGATGCGCGACGTGCTGGACGAGCAGTGGCACCAGCGCTACGTCACCCTGGGCATTCTCAAGCTGATCCGGCTGCGGGTCTATGATCTGGACCTGAACCTGGTCGCCGAGAGCCGGGAGGGGGCCTCCGGCCTGCCGCGCGAGCTGCCTCACTTCCTGTATGCACAGGCCAGTGACCGCAGCGGCGCCGATCGCCTGAAGCTCATCGGCGGGCTGTGGTTGTCATCGCTGGGGCCGGCCTATTCGGTGCTCGTGCCCCTGGGCGGGCTGCGCCCGATCGGCTACGTAGAGGTGGTGGCCGATCCTGTTCACAACTTGCGCGCCGTGGAGGAGATGATCGAGGCCCCCTTGGTGATCGCTCACCCGGACGGCAAGGTCCGTTATCGCAGCGAGGGCTGGGCCGAGCGCTCGGGGGGCGACTCCCTGCCGGTGGCCCACGTGTTCGACGGCGCTGACGGGCGCCCGGCCGTGCGCCTGGGGGCGCAGGAGGACGTGAGCGAGCTGTTCGCCCGCAACCGCCGTACCCAGCTCACCAGCGTGGCCGCCTTTGCCGCGATCATCGCGCTGGGGGTGGCATTTGCCCTGTGGACCTTGGACCGGCAGCTGTTCCAGCCCATGCGCAGGCTCATGGCCGGCATGCGCGAGTGTGCCGAGGGCAATCTGGCGGTGAAGGTGGATGCCCGCGGGCTGAGGGAGACCTCGGAGATCAGCCGGGGGCTGCGGTCCCTGGTGGACAGCCTGCGCGGTGAGGTGACCACCATCCGCAGCCACGCCGACCAGGTGGCACAGTCGGCCGGGGAGCTCTCCACGGTGACCGGCGAGACCAGCGATGGGGCCGCCCGGCAGCAGGCGGAGACCGAGCAGGTGGCCACGGCCATGGACGAGCTGTCGAGGACGGCCCAGGAGGTGGCCCGCCACGCAGAGAATGCCGCTGAAGGGGCCCACTCGGCCGATGTGCAGACGCGGCGCGGCAAACAGGTGGTCACCGACACCATGCAGGGCATCCGGGCGCTGGCCGAGGAGGTGGAGCGGGCGGCCGAGGCCATGCAGCGCCTGGAGACCGATACCGAGAACATCGGATCGGTGTCCGACGTGATCCGCGGGATCGCCGAGCAGACCAACCTGCTGGCCCTGAACGCTGCCATCGAGGCGGCGCGGGCCGGCGATCAGGGCCGCGGCTTTGCCGTTGTGGCCGATGAGGTGCGCACCCTGGCCCAGCGCACCCAGGAGTCCACGCAGCAGATCCAGGAGTCCATCGAGCGGCTGCAAAGCGGGGCGCGCGACGCCGCCGCCGTGATGATGCAGGGGCGCGACCATGCCCAGTCCACCGTGGAGCAGGCCGCCGAGGCGGGCACCACGCTGGAGGCCATCACCGAGGCGGTGGCGAGCATCACCGGCATGAACACCCAGATCGCCACGGCCGCCGAGGAGCAGACCCAGGTGGTGGAAGAGATCAACGACAGCGTCGCCGCCATCGCCGATGTCGCCCAGCACAACGTGGCCGGTACCCGGCAGACCGCCGAGGCGGGCGAGACCCTGGCCAAGCTGGCGGTCCAGCTCCAGGATACGGTGGGCCGCTTCCGGCTCTAGAAGCGCTCCCTTTCCCCTTCCCGGCTCCGCGATCGAAGCCCGCTCGCCCGTGGTTGCACGACCGCGGGCGCGCTATCATACGCTTCGGTGGCCTTACGGTTGTGGCGGCGGCCTGTGCTGCCGGGTCTGCCGGTGACCGATGCCGGCCCCATTGCCGGAAGCCTTGGTCCAACATCAGGGACATGCCGCTCCCTCCAATCTCACGGCCGCCGGGCCGGGTTGCCGGACGCAAGCGGCGAGCCCGCCGTACCGCTCCGGAGATCGATACATGGAGACCGCACCCGTGGAACGGCCGCTGCCGGCCCTGCGGCTCAAACGCAACGAAGATCGACGCCTGCGCGCGGGTCACCTCTGGGTATTCAGCAACGAGGTGGATATCGGGCATACGCCGCTGACCCTTTTCGAGCCGGGCGAAGCGGTGGAGATCCAGGCCTACAATGGCAAGGTGCTGGGTACCGGCTACGTGAATCCCCACTCCCTGATCTGTGCCCGCTTGGTCAGCCGCAGTGCGCGCCAACCCTTGGGGCGCTCGCTGCTGGTCCATCGCCTGAAGGTGGCTCTGTCCTTGCGCGAACGGGTGTTCGTCAAACCCTACTACCGGTTGGTCTACGGGGAGGCAGACGGGCTGCCCGGCCTCGTGGTCGATCGGTTCGGTAACCTCCTGGTCGCCCAAATGAGCACGGCCGGCATGGAGCGCCTCCGCGACGACGTGCTGGCCGCCCTTGACAAGGTGCTGCGCCCGCGCGGCGTGCTGCTGCGCAACGACGGCCCGATGCGTCGGTTGGAGGGGCTGGAGAGCTATATCGAGCCGGCCTTGGGCCATGTGCCCGAGGAGGTGGGGCTCGAGGAGAACGGTGTTCGCTTCCGGGCTCCGCTGGCACTGGGGCAAAAGACCGGTTGGTACTACGATCACCGGGACAACCGGGGGCGGCTGGGGCGCTATGTACGCGGGCAGCGGGTGCTCGACGTGTTCAGCTACATCGGCGGCTGGGGCGTCCAGGCGGCCGTGGCCGGCGCCGGACAGGTGGTGTGCGTGGACAGCGCCCGCTCTAGCATCGATCAGGTGCAGGCCAACGCCGCGCTGAACGGCGTCGAGTCCCGCGTGTCCGCGCAGCAGGCCGATGCCCTGGAGGCGCTCAAGTCGCTGCGCGACGAGCGCGAGAAATTCGATATCGTGGTCCTGGACCCCCCGGCGTTCATCAAGCGGCGCCGGGACCACAAGCAGGGCCTCGAGGCGTACCGGCGCCTCAACCAGCACGCGCTTGCCGTGCTCGGGCGCGACGGGATCCTGGTCTCGGCGTCGTGCTCTCACCATCTGCAGCCCGACGAGCTGCGGCGTTTGTTGCTGCGCACGGCGCGCCATATGGATCGCGGCCTGGTGATCCTGGAGCAGGGGCACCAGGGCCCGGACCACCCGGTCCATCCGGCTATCCCCGAGACCGAGTACCTCAAGGCATTTTTTGCGCGCGTGCTTCCGGCGTGATCGATGCGCACACCGCGGTTTCCCGCACGTCGCGCCGTGTTACCATAGCGCGGCATGCTGACCTACCCGGATATCGATCCCGTCGCATTTCAGATCGGGCCCCTCAAGGTCCACTGGTACGGGTTGATGTATCTGGCGGGGTTTGGTGCGGCTTGGTGGCTGGGCACGCGCCGCGCCCGGCATCCCGATTCCGGTTGGACGCCCCAACAGGTCGGTGACCTGGTGTTCTATGGCGCCCTGGGCGCGGTGCTGGGCGGGCGGCTGGGCTATAC
>JABAHS010088040.1_pt4 | contig 10354 bp, 10 predicted proteins | sample 7062111 | NCBI WGS metagenome assembly JABAHS01 (sample SAMN14534600, study PRJNA622989) | marine sediment metagenome | biome: marine biome [ENVO:00000428]; feature: marine pelagic biome [ENVO:01000023]; material: deep marine sediment [ENVO:00002113]; isolation source: pool of 4 deep marine... | reverse complement strand
TACTACTTCAACAGCCACCGAATGATGCGCAGATATGTTACAGAAGCCTACCTGTAAGCCACAACGTCTGGTTTTGTACCAAAAAACGCGCGCGCAAAAAGAAAAAGCGCTTATGACTGCTAAACTAACTCAGGCAGAGGTCAACGGCGATAGCTAAAGCAAAGACATATCCACTAGAGGGTTTTCTGTAGCTGTACTCTTGAAGATCCTTGATAAGGGTAGCATACCTGCCAGAGATCAGCAGCCTATGTTGCTCAAAAACGCTACGCAAGTTCAGTAGCAATTCACGCTTGACATTTTCCTTCAAAGAATCGTACTCTATCATGCGTTTTTTCTTCGCCTTCAACTGCTTAGCCAAACCGGAAACCCATGCTTCATTCAGTCTTCCTTTCCGAGTTTCAACGTGTACCACGCGGATAAAGGTGTCTGTTTCTCTGCGAACTGCAACACAAACACTTTGAGCCTCCTCAACAACCGTATACTTGGTAGGGCGCCCTACACAACTAACAACAGGCGTGCAATACGCTCCAACAAATACTGGTCCAACACTAGAAACTTCTCTCTTCAAGCCAGCCCTCAAAGCGTCATAGACAAGTCTTAAATCAAAGAAACGCGAAGACGAGGATACCTGAAGCCTCAATTCTCTCATCGCTTCATCCGACCATATGAAAACGTAGCTGTCAGGATCCTCATGCGGTATCCCTATCTCCGGGATCAGATACGGGTGGCGCTCAAGAGATAGTCTCGCGTTTTTCACATCATCGTTTTCAGCCCAGCCACTTGGCTCACGCTTTATCCAAGCAGCTAATTCCAACAATTTTTTATCAGGCGGATACTCTGCGAGCGCTATTTCGGTTGAAGGTTGAATAATTGCCTCGCCTAGTCCACGCTTCCGAAGCTTAATGGAGAAGGGCTTTCCCTCATCAATTGATTTTCTTAGTTCTTTTTCTCGAGCAAGATACCTATATCGCTCGGGAACAGAATAAACCACGGAATCTATTTCCCGATCATAATTTTTTTCTAGCAAGCCATGTTCAATGAGACGTTTCCTATGCTTGTGAAGAGTCTTCTTAGTCATCTTTCCTGTGTCAACAAACTTCTTCATATAGTCAACATCTCGAACCTTCCCTGCCTCAATCGTGAACATGAGGATCGCTCCATCTCTCCAGTTGAGTTCAAGATCCTCACTCAAGCTCGCTCGCCTTTCCATACTGCGCACCTTGAAACCAATTCGATTACTCCATAGGGACCCTTGAAACCCTGAATTTACCCCCCATGGAGTAAACTGAAGGCTCAAGACCTACGCCATTGGAATTTTAGAACAACAAGGTTTAATTAAGTTTAACGTGACCGACAATGAAAATGATTGGAGTGAGAATACCCAGCGAGTACATAGTTCTCCTCAAAAAAGTATGTAAGGCCAGAGGCGAAGACCTAAGCGACTTCGTCAGACGCGCAATATACAAGGAACTCGCGGACCTCAACTTTCTCCCCGAAGAACAGAAGAAAGCTCTGGGACTAACACATGCCAGCCCCAAAAGTGGGCAGGAGAGAAAACGATGAGTGAAGACAAAGTTTTGAAAGCCATAGCCAGCATCGCCGACAGCTTTGAAAACCTAGGAAACCTAGCTGCAGAATTGAAAGCACTCATTGGTGAAATAACAGAAACGTGTACAGTGGAACACGTAACCTCCAAAACCGGTGGTCTATTGGCCCGCATAGTTGAAAGCGACAGAGGCGACATCACAATTCTGCCAGTAGAATCGTTAGGAATCAAAGTCGCAGACCCAGCGGTTGAACGGTTCTTCATTCCAAGGGTTCTTGAAAAGCTGAGAGAAAAACATGGCGTAAACTACAAAATAGAAACGCAACAGAACCTTTTGAGAGCCATAAAAATCAAGGAACTAAACAAAGAGCAACTTGAAGAACTGAAAAAGCCGCTCGCTTGGACCCTCGAAAAAGCTTCTCAACGAGGGCGCAGACAAGCTGAGAAACAAGCAAGTTAGGTATCTAATGTTAGGCGCGGAACCCAAGCTCTGAAAACAACCAAAATCGAAACGAGGCATGACCCTCATGGACAGTAGCGCTGAAAAGAACCCTAAAACTTCTATAGACTCACTTAAGCGCAGCCGAGACCTCCTAGAAGTCTACATGAGGCATCTAGACAACACCGTGAAAAGGGACCACGCCACCAAACGCATGGTGTTCCTAACCGCCTTAAGCGCCTACTCCCAAAACCCCCAAAACCTGTTCTTAAAGGGTCCCTCTTCAACAGGCAAAACCTACAACGTCACTCAAGCCCTTCGCTACTTCCCGCAGTCAGACGTTTGGATGCTGGGAGGCCTCTCACCCACCGCCCTAGTCCACGATTATGGAATCCTAATAGACTCTGAGAGCGGGGAGGAAATTGACCCCGTGGAGGATAAGCCCAAAAAGGAAAACTTCAAGGACGAGAAGGTTCGGCTAGACAAACACGCCTTTGAAGCAGCGCTGAAAAGGTGGCGCGACCGCCTCAGAAAAGCCTACTACCTAGTGGAATTGCAGGGCAAGATCCTGGCTTTCTTGGAGGCTCCTCACCCAGAAACCTACATGCGCTTAAGACCAGTTCTAAGCCACGACGCACCTCAGATCAGCTACAAGTTCACAGATAAACCCGGCGGCGGAGCCCTACGAACCATGCACGTGGTGCTTAAGGGCTGGCCAGCATGCATTTTCTGCACCACGGAAACCAAATACATCGAAGACTTGGCCACCAGAGGCTTCACCGTCACCCCTGACATGGACCCCGAGAAATACAGGGCGGCTGTCGAGTTGAAGGGTGAGATGAGGGCTCACCCTTGGAAGTTTGATTTCGACAAAGACCTAGAATTTAGGGATCTCAAGTCGTACATGCAGGTGTTGACTGGCCGGCTGCTTTTGTTCAACCAAGTTGTAATCCCCTACGCCCAAGAGCTAAGCAGCGTCTACCTGTCAACCCTGCCCAGAGACATGAGGGACTACGACCACTTCCTGGCCCTCATAGAAATGAGCTGTCTTCTCCACGTCTTTCAGAGACCCTTCTTGAAACTCAACAAAGTCCCATATTGGATGGCCAACATAAGAGACTACCTAACAGCCCTAGAGCTGCTTAAGAGCTTCGAGGAGACCACTCGAGCCGGCATCCCAGGCCACATCGTAAATTTCTTTCACAAGGTGCTCGCAACATTCGGAGACCCCGTCAACTACGAGGAACTAGTGGAAAAGCACAACGATATCATGGCTGAGAAGGTGAGCAAGAAAAGGCTCTACAAATACGTCGAGCTCCTCAGGGACATCGGCTGGGTAGACACCGTAGAAGATCCAGAAGATAAGAGGAAGCGCTTGGTCTACTCTTTGAAAAAGCCTGAAAGTCGTCTCTATTATTCGCTGAGACAATCTGCACCCTTCTTTCACGAAAAGGACTTCAGAAACTGGCTGGAAAGACTTAAAAATTATTCGTCCCAAAAAAACATTTCCATATGCAACAATTTGGTGGACCGCGAAAAGCATGCAATAGGCGTAAACCCAAGCTGCGACTTAGAAAAACACTTTATACGAAGCCTTTTTCAGGACGAATATTTTCTTGAACCTTTAAAGGCTGAACAGGAGTTTAAACTAGAAAAGAACACCGAAATTAGTAGCGGCGAAGAAAAGAGACAAATTTCCGACCTATCTTGTCTTGAAGCCAAATTGAAGGAGAAGTTTTCTTGGGGCACCCAAAAAGATTTTGAAACCTTAGTTAGGCAGCTGGAACCAAACCTGGCAGACACTGAGGCAGAGAGCTTTTTCGAGAAGCTGGTGGATGAGGGCGCCATTGCCATAGATCCGGAAGGGTGGTGGAGATGGACCAAATGAGGCTTGGAGATCCGTATAGGTTAGGTTGCAGGCACCTGGGAATGATTGTTTGGATCAGCAAGGATAAGAAAACCTTTGCGGTTAAAGCTCGTTCAAGAGCCGGTTCATGCTGCAACAGAAAAAGCCGAGACGGAACATGGAATCCCACAATGTTTCTCTTCAAGACATCGCTTGAAAACCCGCAGACTACAGCCTATGCTTCACACTTAACCACCTTGGTAAGTCGATTCCTCAAAACCCTAGAGAATGTGAAGGCATGGAACCACCTGGACAGCTTGATAGGAGAGGCTGAACTGAAACGTCACGTATGCAACATTTTGGAGTACGCCTTCTACTTCCACACACAACAGGTCACTGAACAAGAAGTTGAGAAACTCATACAACTTCTAGAAGAAGGGGGAAGACAAGCATAGCGAAACCTAGATTTTGCTTCAAAGGCGTCACCCTGAATTCTGTTGCTAAAAGCTTCTATGATCCTCAGACCCCATCCCCCGTAGGTTTCGAAAAGCCCATTTCATATTGCTTTTCGAGAGCAGGCTTTGAAACAGGTTTATCTCACGTAGGCAAAAGTGGCCTGAAGTTCTTTAGAGTCCTGAAAAGCTGGCAGAAGGAGAGAAAAGTTGCCCCTAACTAGAGCCGTTAAGTTCCTCGGCAAACTGCAAAAACAAAATCGCATCCAAGTGCCTGTAGAAATCAGACAAATCTTCAAACTAGAACCAAAACAGTTCTTAAAGGTTAGAATAAGACCGGTCGAGACTCTCAACAACGAAAAGTTCTATGCGAAAGTGAAGTCAGACGGCCGAATAACCGTTCCTTGGGAGATCACATGGGCACTTGAAATCAAGCCAGGCTCAATGCTACGAATAGAGCTCTCCGCCGCGGAACAAGGATGACAAAGCAAGCCTCCACATGCCCGTCATGTGGCTCTGAAAGAACCTGGAAAGATGGCGTCCGCCATACTGAGAATGGAGATGCGCAACGCTATATTTGCCGAGAATGCGGCTACAGATTCAGCCAAACATCCTTCAACAACGCAAATCAATCAAACACGCCTGACCATGACCAAACAGTTCATACGAACAAATCATATAGCACCTACGCCTTAACATTAGATCGCCAAGTAGGCGTCACCCAGCCAAAGGGAGCGAAAAACTTGGTCAAAGTGGAATCCCGAATTGAAAAGCGGGCTGCGGGGGCCACACTGGACATCAAAGGCTGCCTAGTCAACTACGAAGCAAAAATGATATTGAAGGGACTTAAAACCCGAACAATTCTCGGGCGGCTGAGGGTTCTACGGCTGCTAATGAAACGTGGCGCAGACCTTCTTGATCCACTAAGCGTCTTCAAAACCATTGATCAGGCTAAGCGATATGACCACGCCGCAAAGGAGCTCCTGAGCAGGGAATGGACGGATGGAAGCAAAGCCAACGCTGCACAAGCCTACAAAACCTTCTGCGAGGTCGTTGACATCGAAATTCCGAAGGACATAAACTTCGACAAATGGTCCAGGCGCCAGCAGAAGCTTCCATGGATACCCCTAGAAAAGGAGATCGATGCGTTGATCGCCGGCTGTAGCAGAAAGGTTGCGACGTTTCTGCAGCTTCTGAAAGAAGTTTGGTGTCGCTCAGGGGAGGCATGGCGACTCGAGTGGACTGATGTCGACTCTGAACACAACGTAATCACGATAAACGCACCTGAGAAGAATGGGCTACCACGACAATTCAAAGCGAGCTCCAAGCTGACAGCCATGGTCAACATGCTGCCTAAGACTTGCCGTAGGGTGTTCGGCCGTTCAACCCTCACTAAGATACGCCAAAACTTCATGGTTCAGCGGGCTAGGATTGCACATAAACTTCAGAATCCAAGAATCAACCGCATAACCTTCCACACCCTACGCCATTGGGGTGCAACCATGGAATACCACAGAACCAAGGATATCCTACACGTCAAGGAAAGGCTTGGACACAGAAGCATAACGAGCACGCTCATCTACACGCACTTAGTTAGCTTTGAAGGCGATGAATACCACACCGCAACATCTAAAAGTCTAGAGGAAGATGAAGAACTTCTCAAGGCAGGGTTCGAGTATGTCACCGAAAGAGAAGGCGTCAAAATCTACCGCAAGCGAAAATGAAAGGCTTGAAGTCATAAAGCATGACAAGGAAGCTGGAGAGTTTGTTGTTAAACATCACCCGACGGGAAACATTTCGCGTGTAGTGGATACATTCGCCGAGATGTTTCCGATGTGGGCAGGCAGAATTCTAATAACCGCGAAAAACGAAACGTGGGCGCTAACGGCAGCTAGAACGGCCACAGGCTTCGCCGCTTCAATCATCATGTCCCCTGCGGAAGCCGGAGTAGAGGGCGTTGTGTCGCCGGATAAAACTCCAGACGGACGGGCCGGAGCGTTGATTCAGATTTATCATTTGACAAGGAGAGAATTGAAGGCCCAGATGGGCTTGAGGCTGGGCCAGTGTATAATGACGTGCCCCACCACGGCGGCCTTTGATGCGCTGCCTAAGGCGAAGAGAAGATTGAAGGTCGGTCGGAGCCTTCGTCTGTTTGGCGACGGCTTCCAGAAGAGAGATGTGGTTGGAGGAAGACAGGTTTGGCGCATTCCTGTTATGGAAGGAGAATTTACAGTGGAGGATCGCTTTGGCGTTATGAGGGCAGTCGCTGGCGGAAACTTTCTAATTCTAGCGGAAAGTCGAAAGGCGGGTCTTGCGGCGGCTGAGGAGGCAGTGAAGGCTATATCCAAGGGCGCCAGAGGAGTCATCTTAACGTTTCCAGGCGGCATCTGCAGATCTGGTTCCAAATCGGGCTCCATAAAATACAAGCTCAAGGCTTCCACAAACCACCCGTTCTGTCCGAAACTGAAAAAAATCGTGCCAGATTCACAGGTTCCGGAAAACGTGAACAGCGTGTACGAGATCGTTATAAACGGCTTAAACTCCAAAGTCGTGGAAAAGGCTATGGCTGAGGGGATAAAAGCGGCAGTGAAAACTCCTGGGGTTGTTAGGATTTCGGCTGGAAACTACGGTGGAAAGCTCGGTCCCTTTAGAGCCTACCTAAAAGAAGTGTTACAACTGCGATAGCTTAAACTCGTGAAGTTTAGAGAGGTTACGTAAAATGACTGATTTCATGGAATTCATAACTAAGAAAAAGTGGCGTATCCGTTTCGTTCCGTGGAAAAAATGTGAAACTGGAATCGCGATACAATGTGACGCAGAGTTTGCTTTGAGTGAATTCAAAGAATTTTACCTTGCCCTTTGGAAAGCTATGTTCAAGCGTTATGAAAAAAACTTTCCTAACGATATTGAACCGCCATACAGCAGAGAAGACCTAGCTGAGATGCTTGGAGAGGAAGTTGAAGAGGCGGTCTTTCTCTAAAACACGTCAAGAGCGCACGTGAGAAGGAGACAATGAGATGGGTTCGTGGAAGCCTAGTGGAAAGTCCGCGGTATCAGACTTTCGATGGGCAATAAAGAAAGTTCATGAAGAACTCTTGAAGTTCCTCTACTTGCCGTTGATGTCTATACCAACCAAGACGCCTGATATTTATAGTAGCGTGGAGGTGGAGAAGGACGTTGCAATCCCTATGCGCGACGGGGTCAAGCTTTACGCTAATATCTACCGACCGAAGGTCAAAGGTGCGTGTGCACATAGGTTTCCAGTCATACTGATACGATTGCCGTACGGCAAAGATGAGTATTACTGCCAAATGCCAGCTATTGGAAAGCATTGGGCTAAGAAAGGATACGTGTGCGTTGTTCAGGATGTTAGAGGGAAATGGAGCTCTGAAGGTAAATGGGATCCCTTTGTAAATGAGGCCGAGGATGGATACGACACCATCGATTGGATTGTCAAGCAGCCCTGGTGTGACGGAAATATCGGAATGAGCGGCGAATCCTATTTTGGATATACTCAATGGGCCGTTGCTCCGTTAAACCATCCAAACCTAAGATGCATCGCTCCCGCCACAACAGCTACAGACATTTATGGAGTGTGGATTTACAACAAGAACGCCTTTTGCATGCAAACCTTGGGAGTATGGGCCTATTCTATGAACGCGAAGAGGTATAGAAATGAGCTTAGACTGAACCCTCAGCATCTACCGTTGATAACAATGGATGATGAAGCCGGGGTCACCTGCGATTATTACAAGGACTGGATTAGACACGCCACAAGAGATTCTTACTGGGATCGAATCAACGTTAATAGAGAATATAGTCGGATCAAAATACCTATCTTGCACTTGGGCGGGTGGTATGATGTATTTTTGAAGGGAACCATTGATGACTGGTTGGGAGTGAAAGAGAACAGCGAGAGTGCTGCTGCCAGAGAAAACCAGTGGTTAGTGATTGGACCGATAGATCATGAATGGACTACTGATTATACTCACAAGATTGGCAGGATGGCTATAGGGGAGGAAGGATTGGAATACGACATGCTGCAGCAGTTTTTCGATTACTGGTTGAAAGGAGTGGATAACGGCTTTTCCGAGACGCCCAGGGTCAAAATATTTGTCTTAGGTAACAATGAGTGGAGATATGAAGACGAGTGGCCTCTGGCCAGAACTAAATACGCCAAATATTACTTTCACAGTGACGGCTCCGCAAACACTTTAAATGGAGATGGCTGGCTGGATATGAACAAACCTAAGGATGAACCCGGCGACAGCTACGCGTACGATCCGAACGATCCAGTCACGGTGTCACTGGACACGCACCTTTGGGAACTCGCAAAGTATCTAAAGGACAGAACCTTCGTGGAGAAGAGAACAGACGTACTTGTCTATACCACATCTGAGTTGGAGGAGGACATTGAGATAACGGGACCCATCACAGTGACCTTATATGCCGCATCCTCCGCCAGAGATACTGACTTCACTGCAACGTTGGTTGACGTTTTTCCCGATGGATATGCCCACATGATACAGGAAGGCATAGTGCGGGCAAGATATCGCAATTCGGATAGTGAGGCATCACTAATCGAGCCACGCAAGACCTATGAGTATACCATCGATCTCTGGGCGACCAGTCACGTAGTTAAGAAGGGACATAAGATCAGAGTGGAGATTTCCAGCAGCAACTTCAACAGGTACGATCGAAATCCAAACACAGGCCACGAGTTTGGTATGAAACTTGAAACAGTTAAGGCTACTCAGACAATCTACCACGATGCCANNTGCTTTGGTGAAGAATCTCCGCGATTCTCCGTCCCCTCAAAGCATAAAAGTTTTCTCGACCATGTGTTTTCATTAAACAATAGCTGGTGTATGTGTGCGGTTAACTGTGGCCATCACCGGAGCCAGTGGGGTAGTCTACGGCAAACGCTTGCTGAAGGTGCTGCGAGAAAAAAACGTTGAAACACACCTAATCATTAGCAAAGCAGCGGAAAAAGTGATCAAGCACGAACTTGGGATGACTAAAGAGGACGTAGAAAAGCTAGCTGATCACTTCTACAATGTGGACGATTGGAGCGCTCCCATTGTGAGCGGGTCGTTCAAAACGGACGGCATGATTATCATTCCGTGTAGCATGAAGACTCTAGCGGGCATCGCGCATGGATACTCCGACAACTTGGTTTTAAGAGCCGCAGACGTGACGTTGAAAGAGAAACGAAGGCTGATTCTGGTTCCTCGCGAAACCCCGTTAAACATTGTTCACCTTCGCAACATGCTTGCGTTGGCAGAACAGGGCGCTGTGATTGTTCCAGCCATGCCTGCATACTACCATAAACCAAAGGATATCGATGATCTAGTAGACTTTGTTGTCGGAAAAGTCTTGGATCTTCTGGAGATGGAACACACGCTTTATAAGAGGTGGGCGGGAAGCTAATCCAGTTTGATGTATTCCATGCCCTTACCTTCTGGGGAACCCACTAGGACACGATGATATTCCCGACCAGTCTTAGCGTCGACAACCCGTTCAAGTTTCCCCCTAACCGTGATACTTTCTCCAACCTCAGCCAAGCTATCGTATAAGCTCTCGTAGGAAACCACTTCTTCGATTTCGGCTGCTAAAGAACCCTCCAAAACCTCTACGTCTCGAACCCGGTAAACCGCCGGCAGAAACATATAATCAAGGTTTCCGCAAACCACAGCGCGCACAATTACAGTTCCCACAGGAAAGTAGGTTTTGTCGCCGTACTCCTCCTCAAGCTCGCGTTCCAGCTTGACAGGATGAACAGAAAACCGAGTACCCTCAAACAATCCAATGTTCCACTTTCTATCATAGATCTTCAAGGCTTCGTTAAGCGTCAGCGGGTAGTTTCGAGCCTTGGAAGTGCACCATGCTTCGAGATTTTCTCTGTTAAAGCGTTTGACTGGCGAGCTAGGTAGAGAGTACTCTGTTCCCAAAGCATGCTTCACTGCCAAGCTGTTTCTCGAGGCATAAACCGTGACGTCGAGGTCTGAAAATTCCGGATTGTGAATGTTGAGGAGTATGGATCCGGTGACCCCGAAATATCTGAGAGGAGT
>JABAHS010057809.1_pt4 | contig 10354 bp, 8 predicted proteins | sample 7062111 | NCBI WGS metagenome assembly JABAHS01 (sample SAMN14534600, study PRJNA622989) | marine sediment metagenome | biome: marine biome [ENVO:00000428]; feature: marine pelagic biome [ENVO:01000023]; material: deep marine sediment [ENVO:00002113]; isolation source: pool of 4 deep marine... | reverse complement strand
GTTGAGCGAACTGGGGTCGCATGCGCTGATCAAGCTCTATGAGTGAACTTGCTAAGAACCCTTCTTCAGTGCTGAGTTGAGTCAAAGGAGGAGAGTCATTCATCGAACCGCCTACCAGAAAGTTTCTTGTAACGTATCTCTCAATTGGCCTCTTGTCTGCTATTTTTTTGGTACCTTTTTGTGGATTTATTTACAAATGTGGCTGCACGTTTCTGTGGTCCGGAGCAGTTCAACACTGCAATATCTACCAGGAAGGCGTGCCGCATTGCCCCTGGTGTGAGGCCGGCAGCAATTGGGTTTTGGCCCCTCTGCCTGTTTTGGTCATATTGGGTGGACAGGGCATTCTGCTATATCTGTTTAGCAAGAAACCCAGCGCTACGTATCGCAGGCTCTTTGGCTTGGGTATTATCGCCTTCTTTGTGCTTGGGTCAATTATGGGATACGTCTTTAAGTTGATATACGATTATCCCTATTTTTTTGCCAGATAGAATTTCAACTTTGCCGCAACTGAATGAATTCGAAAACACGTAACGAACGGTTCGTCGTGATTGGCGGCTGTGCCGCAGGCATGAGCGCCGCCAGCAAGGCCAAACGATTAAATCCCAATTTGGAGGTGCTTGCATTTGAGCGCACGGCGCACGTCTCCTATAGCGCCTGTGGCATTCCCTACTACATCGCCGATTTGGTCCGTGAGGCAAGGGAGTTGGTGACCATCACCCCTGAGGAATTTCGTGAGAAAAGGGGGATTCAGGTTTTTGGGAATCACCAAGTCGTGACCATCAGTCCCGTGCAAAGGAAAGTCACAGCGATTGATTTGAGATCACAGACGGAGTGTGAGTTTGACTACGATAAATTGATGATTTCCGTTGGCGGCATTCCAAACCGGCCCAACATTCCCGGCATGCAATTGCGGAACGTGTTTACTATCCAGACTCTGCAAGACGGCATCAACATTCGTCGATATGTGGACGAACGAAAACCCAAACGTGTCGCAATCATAGGCGGCGGCTACATCGCCATGGAGATGGCGGAGGCCTTTCGGCGTCGGTTTATTGAGGTGACCGTCATTGAGAGAGAAAAGCAAATCCTGCCTTCGTTTGAACCCAACATTGTTGAAAACGTGACCGAAAAATTGAAAAGACATGACGTGTCTATCCGCACGGGTAGTCGAGTACAAGCACTCGATGGGAAGGAAACGCAGGAAGTCGTGGCTGTCCGATTGCAGGAATCTCAAAGTATGCCCACAGATTTCGTTTTGGTCTGTTCCGGCGTGCGTCCCAATACGGAATTGGCGACCATGGCTGGCGTGCGTTTAGGCAAAACGGGAGCCATTACCGTAGACCGGAAAATGCAGTCCAATGTCCCCAATATTTATGCCGCCGGGGATTGCATCGAAGTCAAGAATTTGGTTTCCGGTAAGCCCGATTACGTCCCCTTGGGTCCGGCGGCCAACAAGCAGGGGAGAGTCGCCGGGGAAAATATCGGTGGTGGAACGGCAACATTCAACGGCGTCGTCGGTACGTCCGTGTTTAAGACCTTTGGTTTGGAAGTCGCCAGGACCGGTTTGAATGTCAAGCAGGCCCGAGACCTGGGATACGCAGTGGATTCGGTGCACATTACTGACAATTCCAAAGCGGGCTATTATCCCGGATCAAGCCCTATCACCATCACTGTGGTTTTTGATCAACGAAGCGGTCGATTGTTGGGAGCGCAAATGGTGGGAAAGGAGGGCGTCAGCAAGCGCATCGACATTTTTGCAGCCGCGCTGACGAACAAAATGACACTTGATGAGATGGCCTATATGGATTTAAGCTACGCCCCACCCTTTGCACCCGTATGGGATCCGGTTTTGGTGGCCGTAAACGTGGCCAAGGGACATTTGAAATGATTTGATTTTTAGTCGGCCATTTTGTAATTTTTGAATGGCTAAAATCTCTCGCAATGAGTTAAGCCTTTCTATCAGTATGTTTTGGGTTTACAAAAGGAGCGCTAAATGCCGAATACCATGAAGGCTGTGCTAAAATCAGCTCCAAAGCCGGGAGCGGATTTAAAACAAGTGGCGATTCCCGAAGTTGGCCCGACGGATGTTCTCATTCGTGTACGGGCCACTTCTATTTGTGGCACTGATCTGCATATTTATGAGTGGAATGATTGGGCGAAAAATCGCATCAAGCCGCCTCAAATCATGGGGCACGAAATGACAGGTTTGGTGGAAAAAGTGGGGGAGAGGGTGACCAGCGTCAAAGAGGGCGACTCGGTTTCGGTTGAAACCCACATCCCGTGCGGATTTTGTTATCAATGCCGCACCGGGCGATCGGAAGTATGCCAAAATCTGAAAATTCTCGGCGTCGACCGCGACGGGGCCTTTGCGGAATTCGTTTCAATCCCGGAAATTGATGTCTGGAAAAACGATCCCAAAATGACGCCGGAAATTGCCACCATTCAAGAAAATTTGGGGAACGCCATCGATACGGTCTTGGCCGAAGACGTCGCAGGAAAGACGGTCGCAGTGATGGGCTGCGGACCGGTCGGATTGTTTGCCATTGGCATCGCTCGAGCCTGTGGCGCAACCGCCATCTTTGCCACGGATGTCAACCGCTATCGACTGGAAATAGCCAGAAAGATGGGCGCCAACGCGGTTCTGCATGCAGTGGAGGACAAAGTAGTCGAATCCGTGATGGAGGAGACGAAAGGCGATGGGGTGGACGTGGTGCTGGAAATGTCCGGCAATGTCAATGCCTTGAAGCAGGGGGTGCAACTGATTACGTCCGGTGGGCGAGTTTCTTTGCTTGGCTTGTTCAACGGCGACGTGACTCTGGACTTGAATGAAGGCATCATCATGAAAGGGGTGCGGGTTTACGGCATAACCGGCAGACGTATGTTCTCAACCTGGTACAAAGCCGCTCGTTTCTTAGAGTCACATTTGTTGGACATCAGCCCGGTCATCACGCATCAATTCAGTTTGGATGACATCAACGAAGCCATGGAATTGATGAAAAGCGGCAATTGCGGGAAAATCGTATTCTTTCCAAATTCGAAATGATGTTCGCTTCGCGCTTGAATCATCACGAATGTGCATCGTGTTAGGAAATATTTCGGGAGGGTATAATGGCAGACTTAAGTTTCATAGAAAAGGAACTACAGGCACTTAAAGAACAAGGCCTCTTTATCAACATTCGCACCATCGGTACGGCACAGGGGGCATGGGTTGAAGTAGACGGTAAGAAAGTGCTGAACATGTGCGCCAACAATTACCTCGGGTTTGCGGATCATCCCGAACTGAAAAAAGCGGCCCAGGACGCCATTGACAACTACGGAGTAGGTCCGGCAGCCGTGCGCACGATCGCCGGTACCATGACGCTGCACCATGAATTGGAGGAGAAGCTGGCCAAATTCAAAAAGATGGAAGCCGCCATTTCGTTCCAATCCGGATTCAATTCCAATCTGGCGACGATTCCCGCGTTGATGGGACCCGAGGACATCATTTTTTCGGATGAACTCAACCACGCCAGCATTATCGATGGTTGCCGGTTGACCAAAGCCAAAGTCGTGCGCTACAATCACTGCGAGCCGAAATCGCTGGACGAGCACCTAACCACAGAGGTGGCGGCCCGCCGCAAGCTGGTGATTACCGACGGCGTGTTCAGCATGGACGGCGATNNCGCCGGCCGGGGCATCACCGACCATTTCGGATTACATGGCAAGGTAGACATCGAAATTGGTACGCTTTCCAAGGCGTTTGGCGTGGTGGGTGGTTTTGTCGCGGGCAAGAAACGCATCGTCGAGTATTTGCGTCAGCGGGCGCGTCCGTTTCTGTTTTCCAGTGCCGTGACGCCCGCCGATGTGGCCGCCTGCAGCAAGGCCGTCGATATTTTGATGGGATCCGGTGAGTTGGTTGAGAAGCTCTGGGACAATACCAAGTACTTCAAAGACAGCCTCAAGAAAATGGGTTTCGACCTGGGGGTGAGCACCACGCCCATCACACCCGTGATGATTGGCGATCCCAAGAAGGCGCAGGATTTCAGCAGCAAGCTTTTTGACAGCGGGATTTTCGGCATGGCCATCAGTTATCCCACCGTACCTAAAGGCAAAGACCGCATCCGGCTCATGAACTCCGCAACTCATTCGCGCACGGATTTGGATTTTGCCATCGAGGCGTTTGAGAAGGTCGGGAAGGATTTGAAACTGGTTTAGTGGTATGCGAGTCGTTCTGGATACGAATGTTATCATTGCAGGACTGTATTCTCGAAACGGAGCATCCTATCAATTGTTAAAGAGGCACTTAAAAATGCTTAGCAATTCTCGAAGAACTTTTTGATATCAGCTTTCAAATACAGAGGCCTTTGTTATTGGGACCAATCCTAATGGATGAGTCCGACAATAAAGTTTTGGAGTGTGCTGTTTAAGGAAATTGCGATGTCATCGTAACGTTCAATAAACGTCATTTTCCAAACAAAGAATTGAGGCGTTATAGTCTTAAAGCGATTACGGCGAGAGAATTTTACAATCAAGAGGTGAAAAAGCAATGATTTCAAACTTGAACTTGCAACTTCCTAAAGAGCTAAGCGACAAGGTTGGACGAGAAGCAAAAGAAAACAATATATCTGTCGACCAATACATTACTTACTTGCTCACGAAGATCATTTCTTACGATGAAGCGCGGAAAGAACTGCAAACGAAGTTTAAGAAAAAGGACAGGTTATCTGCTGTCTCTCTATTAAAAAAGGTACCGGATGTGCCTCCGCTAAAGGGGGACGAAATTTGACAAGGACCCGAATTTTAGAAGGGGACTGTCCAAAATGAGGTCGCTACGTCGCTGGACGGGCGTTCCTCGATTCTCATGGTGTCTCGCAATCGTTCCAAGTTTGTTTACAGTCATTCACTGCCATCTAACAACGCATCAAATACCGTGTTTGCCATTGATTCGGATCCGTCTGAAAACAGATAAAAGGCGTTTGACAATCGATCAATGGAATTTTGCTGTCATTGTTGCTGGCTACTTTCCATGAAAAAACCAAAGCTTGACTTTCGCCCGCTAACGGAGTCAAACCTGTCCCTGCTCTGTGACGCGGTGGAGTCGCTGCTTAAGCACTGGGAAACTCGCACGCCGTGTGGTCCGTGCCATTACGGCATCGGCACCCTGTTCATGCAAGTCGAGTATCCGTTCCTGCGGTATAATCTCTTTTATTATGTTTATGTGCTGTCTTTTTACGAATATGCGAGACAGGATAGACGATTTTTGGAAGCATTGAGCGCACTGGAATCCAAGTTGGATGAGGATGGCCGAATCGTCGTCGAACGGCCACATCGAGGCCTCACTAAACTGTCTTTTTGTAAAAAAGGTGAGCCATCAGAGCTTGCCACACGGCGGTATGGTGAGATAAAGCAGAATCTTGCTTTCCAAGTGAAGCACAATAGCACTAACGCAGAGGTTGAGGATGGGAGAGAAGGAAAGCAAACTCGATGAGTATTTTGCTCGAACAACAGAACAGGCGGCTCAACACCTTATCCCTGACTTCAAATAATCCGCTTGCCCAGCGCGCTTTCGACCAACTCCGCGGCCACTTCCGCGGTGGTGTTGCGAATGTCGAGGATGGGGTTGACTTCAACCACTTCCAGTAAGCCCAACTGTTTGGACGCGGCGATCATTTCCATGGCGGTGTGTGCTTCGCGGTACGTGAGTCCGCCACGTACGGCTGTCCCCACACCCGGCGCCTCTTGCGGATCCAGCGCATCCATATCCAGGCTGACGTGCAGAGCCTCGGTGTGCAGGTTGGTGATTTCCAACGCCTCGGCCATGACTTCGAAGATGCCACGACGGTCGATGTCTTCCATGGTAAAGACAGTGATGCCGGACTCGCGGATCAAACGCTGCTCTTGCGCGTCCAAATTGCGGGCGCCCACCAGCACCGCGTCCTGCGGTCGCACCTTTTGAAAATTCCCTGCGACTTGGGTGAGTTCCCTCACGCCTTTACCTAGGCACACGGCGAAGGGCATGCCGTGAATGTTGCCCGAAGGGGTGGTTTCTGGAGTATTCATATCCCCGTGCGCATCGATCCAGATGACACCGACTCGTTTATTTTGCGGCTTTAAGAAGGCGGCCACGCCGGCCACGGTGCCGATGGCAATGGAGTGATCGCCGCCCAGCACCAGCGGAAAATCATTCTCTGATAAAAGCTCGGTGACGCTATTTGCCAATTGGGTCGCGGTTTTGGTGATTTCCGGCAAGTATTTCAACTTCGGATCTTCGATGGTTTGCACCTCTGGCGCGATGACTGTCAGGTCGCCCATATCGATGACCTCGTGACCGATGTTTTGCAGACGTTCGCTGAGACCCGCGCTGCGAATCGCCGACGGCCCCATATCGACGCCGCGGCGGTTGGCACCCAAATCGAGTGGGACACCGAGCAGTTTGATTTTCATAGTTAGCCGAATCCCTTCTGAGAAATCGTTAACTGATCGAACAGTTTACTGATTATTTTCGGGAGAATCAAGCCTAAAGTCCGAAATGAAGGAAAGATAGAGAGTCCGGACGGAGGCACTCATAAACAGAACCATCAGAATTGTTGGAGGGTTTAATCCGGTAATTTCTGCAAATCTGCGTTCTTCATTGCTGCTTCCTGAAAGCTCCCGCAACGTCAGCCATTGGGAATTGCTTTGACGCCGACTGTCGGCAGCCGCAACCTGTTCCACGTCGCAGGACTGACGCAGCCTGAAGGCTGCACTACGAACATGGGCGTTTCCCGGAGCACACTGTTGTGGCCGGACGCGGTACTCCTGACTCACTCCTCCAACGTTCGTACTTCAGCTGTGGTGAGGCGCAGTCGATAAGAAAGCTCTCTGGCCATGCCCAGGAGCACTTTCGAAGCGATGTGGGGATGCGCGGTGACTAAATGCTCGAAATCGTCGACGGTCATGAACAGCACTTCGGTGTCGGTATCGGCGCGCACAGTCGCGGAGCGGGGCTGGCCCTCTAAGATGGACATATCACCGAAAAACACCCCTTCGCCAAACGTGGTAAGTCGACGATCGCGACCGTTTTGCGCCAGACTGGCCAGCACGCTGACCCCGCCGGAAAGGATAAAGTAGATCTTATCCCCAGGGTCGCCTTCCTGAAACACAATGTCCGATTCTTTGAAGCGCATGGGGCGCATGTACTGCTTAACGGTTTGCAACTCTATTTCATTCAGGCGTCTCAAGATATTTAAATTCTTGAACGTGATGCGCTCTTTTGGGATGGCTGCGGCTTCCAACTCGCGCTGAATTAGCGTGTCCTCGGCCCACTCCTGGGCTTGATCGGTGTCCGGGAAAATGAATTCCTCGCCGATGGCTTCGAGAACATCGACGTCTTTCATGAGCCGGAGCATGCGTTGCTTGTCCGCATCGCCCGGCATGTTCAAGTAGCTGAGCAAAATGTAGTTGTCCTTTTCGTGAATCCGGTCGATGATCTGTTTGAGCAATTGCGCCCCGGTCAAGTCGATAGTATGCACCCGTTTGAAATCGAGAATGATGCAGAAGGTATCGAGATCTTCCTCCAGTTCGTTAAACAGCTTGTCGCAGGTGCCAAAGAACAGAGAACCGTTCAGCTCATAGACTTTGATTTTGTCGCCTTTTTTCTCCAAGATTTCCATTTCTTCTTGGCTGCGCACTTTTTTTGAATAGATACGGTTTCCGGTGTAGACACGTCGGACAATGGTTTTGCCGATTTGTTCTTTGATAAACAGGAATGCGGTAATGATTAAGCCCACCAGCACAGCGATGATCAGATCGATGGCCACCGTAATGATCGTCACTGCTACGATGACCAGCAGATTGCCCAGGGCTGATTTTTTGAGCGACAAGTTGATGCTTTCGGCTTCCACCATGGAAACAGCAGTAATCAGCAGGATGGCTGCCAAAACCGCCATCGGAATCCATTGTACGAGATGGCTAAGAAACAGCACCACCAGAAGAACGGTCAGACTGTTAACGATGCCGCCGAGGGGTGTCCCGGAGCCAGCATTGACGTTCACGAGAGTGGCCACGGTGGAACCTGCAACGGGCAGCCCGCCAAAGGCCGCAGATCCAATGTTACCGATCCCTTGGCCAAACAGCTCCTTGGTGCTGTTATGTTTGGCTTTGGTGACCATGTCCGTTACTACGGAAGTCAGCAGGGTGTCTATCGAGGCGAGGACGCTCAGGGTGAGGGCAGGAATAATTAGTCGACTTAATTTTTCCAATGGGATCAAATGGCTTACGCTAAAGAAATTCATCACTTGTTTCGGCGTCGGGAACGCACTCGGAATGGCACCGATAATCAGCGGATTGTCTTCGGCCCGAAGCAAAGTCGGATTTAAAAGCTTCCCGATGAGAAAATATGCTGCGATGCCGCAAAGCAGGCCAATTAATGAACTTGGGATGGCTTTGGTTATCTTTTTCGCCGAGAGCATCGCCAGGATCGTCACAGATCCGACTATAACAGTTTCGTACCGAAATCCCGCCTGGCCCAGGAGCATTTCCATCAAACCTGTGTCTTTCGGAACGCCAAAAAACGGTCGAAGTTGTCCCAGAAAAATGATGATGGCAATTCCATTCATGAATCCCGCAATGACCGGGTATGGGATAAACTTGATCAATTTACCGCCACCGATGGCTCCCATGATTAATTGCAGGATGCCCGCCATAAAGATCGTCATGGAGACGAGAATGAGAATCACCGTGATCTGATTGTCTCCCAAGGCAGAGATTTCGGGATCTTTCAATAAGGTGGCGATAACGGAGGTCACCATGACGGACATGGGAGCAGTGGGGACGGCAATTTGTCCCGGGGTTCCTCCAAACAAACTGGTTAAAATCCCAGCAACAATGACGCCGTACAAACCGGTGAGGGCTCCCTGTGCAACGTATTCTTCACCCAGAGGTGCGAATGCCACGACGCCAAACGCAATCGCCAGCGGCAGCGCAATCACCGAAGTCGTTATTCCCCCCATAATGTCGCCTTTGAGGTTGGAAAAAACCTTCAACTTTTCTCTCCTCGCTTATGATAGAATTTATTGATGAAATGAGGCATAGCACACACCAAATATAACTACTTAAAGCTCAACGTGCGTAAACACATGTAGCCAAAAGAATAGTTACAGTTGTCCCAGCTTTTGAGTGTTTTTTGGCAAGTCTTGTAATGCAGCTTGAAGTCCTGTCTGTCAGGTATGCAATTTACTCAGAAACGCTGCAATGTGGTTAAATAAAATTAAGGAAAGTTTACATAATTCTTGATTTTTATGTAAAAATTTCGTTTCTTGCAATGGTAAGAACGCCTACCGGATCGTGGTAAAATATCAAGCCTTCGAGCATTTATTCTTACCAGTAATCAAAGAGTCTAAATTCCGAGTCACACTTGTGCCGCCAACAGGCGCTGATTAGCGAACAGTGGATTTCTGTCTTAAAAGAACCGGATAGGGATATACGGACTGATGGTAAAGTATCACAAAATTAGCGAGGTGACTATGATTAACTCTTATAAAACCAATGAATTGACAGGAGTTCAGTATAAATCTTACACCCTCCATAACTTCAAACAGATTCCCCAGATCAATAGACTTTCCAGAAGACAGCTTTTTGAGATTGAGGTCGTTGGCAATGTCTTTCCCTTTAAAACAAATAATTATGTAGTCGATGAGTTAATAAACTGGGCTGATGTGCCAAACGACCCAATTTTTAGACTAAATTTCCCCCAACGCGGTATGCTCAGACCACACCATTTTGAAGACATGGCCGCGATCCTCAAAAAGGGGGGGAACAAGAAGGAGATCTCGGAAACAGCTAATAAAATTCGGCTGCAACTCAATCCCCATCCAGCAGGGCAGATGCAGCACAACGTACCCAAATTGGACGGGCACAGATTGCCCGGGGTTCAACACAAATATAAGCAGACCGTTCTGTTCTTCCCGAGTCAAGGACAAACCTGCCATGCGTACTGTTCTTTCTGTTTTCGCTGGCCGCAATTCGTGGGAATGAACGGGTTGAAATTTGCCATGAAAGAGACTGAACTACTGGTCGCCTATCTGCGCGAACACAGCGAAGTCACCGACGTCTTGTTCACAGGCGGCGATCCGATGGTTATGCGGTCGCGTTTGCTGGCCAAATATATCATACCGCTCTTACGGACAAATCTTTCGAGTCTGAAAACCATTAGAATTGGAACGAAATCGTTAAGCTTCTCGCCATACAAATACCTGCTCGGTGAAGAGGCCGAGGAAACACTCGAGCTGTTTCAACGAGTTGTCCGTTCGGGAAAGCATCTGGCGCTGATGGCTCATTTCTCTCATCCGCGAGAATTAGAAAGCCGGGCAGTCAGGAGAGCGATTCAAAGGATTCG
>JABAHS010004814.1_pt1 | contig 10368 bp, 10 predicted proteins | sample 7062111 | NCBI WGS metagenome assembly JABAHS01 (sample SAMN14534600, study PRJNA622989) | marine sediment metagenome | biome: marine biome [ENVO:00000428]; feature: marine pelagic biome [ENVO:01000023]; material: deep marine sediment [ENVO:00002113]; isolation source: pool of 4 deep marine... | reverse complement strand
AATCTCCACACAAAGAAAGCGGGCACGGCCGCCCACTTCCGCGTAGCGTCCTCATTTGTCACACCAAGTATAACCCGACGCGTGGAAACCACCGGCGACGCCCGGCCGGGTACACACCGGAGGTTCGGGCTACCCCCGAATCAGTCCGGTCAGATGGGCAACTGCAGCGTCGACGGCAACCGTCTCGGTGACCCCCGTTGCCCGATCCTGCACTTCGACGATGCCCTCGGCCAGCCCGCGCGGGCCAACCGTGACCCGATAGGGCACGCCGATCAACTCGGCGTCGGCGAACTTGACGCCCGGCCGCTCGACGCGATCGTCGAGCAGAACGTCGAATCCGGCATCGATCAAGGACTCGTAGAGATGCTCACCGGCGGACAGCGCGTCCTCGACGTCGGCCCGGAGAACGGTGACGACCACCTCGTACGGAGCAACCGCCACCGGCCAGATGATCCCGTTGTCATCGTGATGGGTCTCGACGATGGCGGCGATGTTGCGCTCGAGGCCGATGCCGTACGAGCCCATGATGACCGTCCTGGCTGTACCATCCTCGTCCAGCACGGTGATGCCGAAGGCGTCGGCGTACTTGGTGCCGAGCTTGAATATGTGACCGACTTCGATCGCCTTGAACACTTCGAGAGGCTCGCCGCACCGGCTGCACGCCTCACCACCGGCTATCTCACGCAGGTTGGCCCACTTCGANNTCGTTGGCGCCGGTCACCATGTTGTACCGGCCGCGGAGCGCCTCGTCGGCGATGATGGGCATGTCGTCGACTCCGACCGACCCGAGGCTGCCGGGATCGGCCCCCAGCGCGGCGCGGATCTCCTCGGGATGTGCCGGCCTGAACTCGAGGGCGCCCGTGGCATCCTGCAGTTTCTGCTCGACCAGGGGATGGTCGCCGCGCAGCAGCACGAGGTGGAGCTCGCCCTCGAGGACGTAGACGAGCGTCTTGATCTGATGATCGGCGGCTGCACCCCCTTCGAACGCGGCCAGTTGGTCGATCGTGCGCACTCCGGGCGTGGCGAACTTCTCGACCGTCGAGTGTTCGGCGCCGTCGTCGATCGTCTCGATTCGCGACGTCGCCCGTTCCATGTTGGCGGCATATCCGCATGCCGCGCAGTAGACGACGTCGTCTTCGCCGGAAGTGCTGCGCACCATGAACTCGATCGAATCGCTGCCCCCCATGGCTCCAGAGGATGCCTCCACAGGAACGGCATCGAGTCCGAGACGGGAGAAGATGCGCTCGTAGGCCTCGTAGTGACGGTCGAACGAGGTGTCGAGACCCGCCCAGTCGATATCGAAGGAGTACGAGTCCTTCATGGTGAACTCCCTCGTGCGGAGCACTCCACCCTTGGGACGGGGCTCGTCCCGAAACTTCGTCTGAATCTGATACCAGAACTGAGGCAGGTCCCGGTAACTGCGGAGCTCGAGAGCGAGCGTGCCGAAGATCTCCTCGTGCGTCATTCCCAGCGCCAGATCGGCGTCCTTCCGGTCGCGGAGCCGGAACATCTCGTCGCCCATGATCTCCCAGCGACCGCTCTTCTGCCAGAGTTCGGCGGGATGGATGGCGGGCAGCAGGAACTCCTGGCCTCCGATGCCGTCCATCTCCTCCCGGATCACGGTGGCAACCTTCGTCCGCACCCGCATCATCAACGGCAGCAGCGAGTATGCGCCGGCCATGAGTTGCCGGAGGTAGCCGCCGCGCACGAGCAGTCGATGACTGACCGCATCCGCGTCGGCGGGGTCGTCACGAAGTGTGGGGATGAAGGCGTGCGACCAGCGCATGAAACTCCAGAGCGTGGCGGGGATGAGGAAGGATAGCGGGCGATTTCGGACCGCAATCGGCAATTACGATTGGTGATTCGGTCGGGCTCCCGTACCGAGCAGATCGTTCGGGGCTAGTTCTCCGCAATCTCTGCGACCCGGGCCCGTCGCTCCTGAGCACGATTGGCATCGCCCTGGACTTCGAGCAGTTCTTCCGCCGCCTCGGCGGCGAGTTGCTCGGCCAGGCCGTCTGCCGCCGCCAGGCGCGCTTCGACTCCCTCGTCGACGAGTTTGCGGGCCTCGTCGAGCAGCGCGTCGACCATCTCCGCTTCGGGGACGACTCTGACCACCTGCCCCTTGATGAACAGGTGCCCCTTGCCGCGGCCGGCGGCGATCCCGATATCGGCCTCCCGGGCCTCACCCGGCCCGTTGACCACACATCCCATCACTGCCACCTGAATGGGGAGATTCGCCTCCTCGAGGCGTTGCTGTGCTTCGCTCGCTACCTCGATCACGTCGACCTCTGCCCGCCCGCACGATGGACATGCGATGAGGTCGAGGCCGGCGCGTTCCCGGAGGCCCAGGTACTCCAGCAACTGGCGACCCGCTTTCGCTTCCTCGACCGGGTCGGCCGTCAGTGAGAACCTGATCGTGTCCCCGATCCCCTCCAGCAGGAGCGTGGCGATGCCGGCGACCGACTTGATCAGGCCGCCGGGCGGCGGGCCTGCTTCGGTCACGCCGAGGTGCAGCGGATAGTCGACCTGCTCGCTCAGCAGACGGTACGACTCGACCATCGACGGGACGTGCGAGTGTTTGACCGAGATCTTGATGTCGTGGAAGCCGACGTCCTCCAGGTACCTGATCTCCATCTGCGCCGATTCGACCAGTGCCTCGGGAGTCGCCGAGCCGTACTTGGCCAGCAGATCCTTGTCGAGCGACCCGCCGTTCACGCCGATGCGGATCGGAACGCCTCGCTCCCCTGCCGCCCTGGCGACTTCCTTGATGTGCGCCTCGTTGCGGATGTTGCCGGGATTGAGGCGAAGCGCATGCACGCCCGCCTCGAGAGCGGCCAGCGCCAGCTTGTACTGGAAGTGGATGTCGGCAACGATCGGTACCGGCGATCGGGGAACGATCTCGGCCAGTCCTTGCGCCGCCTCGACGTCGTTGCAGGTGATGCGAACGATGTCGGCACCCGCCCCCTTGAGCGCGTACACCTGCGCCAGCGTGCCGTCGACGTCGGCCGTCTTGGTGGTCGTCATCGACTGCACGGTCACGGGAGAACCACCCCCGACCGGAACGGATCCGACGTGAATGCGGCGGGTGGGACGGCGTTCGATCATCAGAAGCGAATCGGCTGGACGATATCGAGCAGGATGCTCACGAACCCGATGAAGACCATCAGCAGGATCACCGTGGCGGCGATCGGCACCAGCTTGCGGATGTCGGCCTGCCGGTGGGTGACCTTCTCGTAGAGGGCGATGGCGAAGTGGCCGCCGTCGAGGGGAAGGAGGGGCAGCACGTTGAAGGCGCCGAGAATGATGTTGAAGATCGCCAGGAAAGCGATGAGGGTGCCTGCACCCAGGACGTCGGCCTGCGAACCAACCTGGGCGATGCCGACCAGACTCACGGGGCGAATCTCATCGGGGACCGGTTCACCGAACACCCCCTGCACCAACTGCGCCAGTGACGACGGTTTGAAGACGTTCCAGAGCGTCTTGTAGGCCTCACCGGTGATCGAGATCACCTCGCGTCCGGCGATCCCCGCCGCCGAGAAGAAGCCGACGTCGCGCTCCTCGACGACCGGGCGCACACCGAGATAGCCGGTGGGCTCGGATCCACCCGCATCGACGGCGGCGAGCGTCGGGGTCAACGTCAACTGGTTGCCGTCGCGGAGGATGACGAGATCCACCTGCTTACCGGGGCGCTCGGCGATGGCGTTTTGCACGATCCCCCACGATGAGGCTTCGATTCCGTCGATCGACACGAACTCGTCGCCCGGTTCGAGGCCGATCAGCTCGGCAGGTGAGACCTCGTTCGAACCGATCACCCCCGCTGCCACCTCGTCGACGGTGGGTTCGACCTCGACGATTCCGTTGACGGCGAACAGCCCCCAGAAGATCAGGTAGGCGATGGCGAAGTTGGCGGCGATGCCCGACAGCACGACCACGCTCTTCTGCCAGAACGGCTTCTCGCGGTACGTCCGCCCGATGTCCTCCGGATCGACGTCCTCGAGCACACTCATTCCGACGATGCGCACGTACCCGCCGGCCGGGATCGCTTTCACCCCGTACTCGGTCTCTCCCCGTTTGATCGACCAGATGCGCGGGCCGAACCCGACGAAGAACTCACTGACCTTGATTCCGAGCGCCTTGGCCGCGAAGAAGTGGCCCGCTTCGTGAGCGAGGATGAAGACCACGAAGGCCAGCAGCATCGAGATGGCACCGGTCATTGGCTACCCCTATTCACAGTTTCGCGCCACAACGGTACCTCAGGTTCGCTCCAACATTTTCTCCGCAATGCAGTAGCGCGTGGTGATCCATTGCATTGCGCAGAAACCTCTGGGTAGGTCAGCATGCGCCCCCGAGCAGCGATCTGGCGACTCCCCGGGCTTCCTGGTCGACGGCAACGACGTCCTCAACCGAATGCAGATCGACGACCGGCACATGATCCAGCGTCCGCTCCACGACCTCGGCGATGCCGAGGAACCCGAGCCGTCCCTCCAGGAAGGCGTGCACCGCCACCTCGTCGGCGGCATTCAACACCGCGGGTGCGGAACGACCGATCCGCCCCGCCTGGTACGCCAGATCGAGTGCCCGGAAGGCCTGCCGGTCGGGCGCCTCGAAGGTGAGCGTGTGCCGGGTCAGATCGAACGGCTCGAAACCGCCGTCGAGGCGTTCGGGGTAGGTCACCGCATACTGGATCGGGACTCGCATGTCGGGCTCTCCGATGTGCGCCTTGAGGGAGCCGTCGACGAACTCGACGAGCGAATGCACGATGCTCTGCGGGTGAACCACGACGTCGATGTCGTCGTAGGGGATCCCGAAGAGGTAGTGCGCCTCGATGACCTCGAGACCCTTGTTGAACAGCGTGGCCGAATCGACCGTGATTCGTCTGCCCATGTTCCAGGTCGGGTGGGCCAGGGCCTGCCCGGGTGTCACCTCTTCCAGACGGTCGACCGAGTAGCCCCGGAACGGACCGCCGGAGGCCGTGAGAATCAAACGGCGAACCGCCCCGGAGGACTCCCCGACGAGGCACTGGAAGAGAGCAGAGTGCTCCGAATCGACCGGCAGCAGCGTGCCCCCTCCGCGCCGCAACGCATCGAGCACCACCGGACCGCCGGCAACGAGGCTCTCCTTGTTGGCGAGAGCAAGACGGTTCCCGGCCTCCAGAGCGGCCACCGACGCTCGCAGGCCGGCGGCGCCGACGACCCCGTTGATCACGGTGCGGCCCGGGCGAGAGGCCAGCTCCTCCATGAGATCGGCGCCGAAGCCAACACGCTCTCCCAGTTCGGCGGACAGCTTCTCACGCTCGTCCCCGGTCGGGGCAACCGCCACCACCGCCGCATCGGCGAACATGCGAGCGAGCTCGAGCAGCTGATCGGATCCCCGCCTGGCGGCGAGGGCAGCCACCTCGACCCCCAGCCGGGCTGCGACGTCGAGAGCCTGGCGACCGATCGAGCCGGTCGCGCCGAGAACGACCAGCGGCGAACTCACGCCAGGAATCCGGCCAGGCGGAAGAAGAAGTAGACGGCGGGGATCGTGAACAAGAAGGCGTCGACCCGGTCGAGGATGCCGCCGTGTCCGGGGAGAAGGACCCCCATGTCCTTGATGCCGATCGACCGCTTCACGAGCGACTCGGCCAGGTCGCCGAGCGGAGCGAAGACGGCCACGATCGCCCCCAGGGCGAGGCCGGCCTTCCAGTCGAGAGGCTCGAACCACGGGATCAGCGTCAGCAGGACCGTGACCACGACCGCCGACACGATGCCACCCACCAGACCTTCGACGGTCTTGTTCGGCGACAGTTGCGGAGCCAGCTTTCTCTTTCCGAAGCGCTTGCCGACGAAGTACGACCCGATGTCGAGCACGCCGGTCGAAATCACCAGGGCGATGATCAGAGGACGGTGATCGGGATGACGTGCGATCGGCGCTGCGAACGAGAACATCACCGGAATCCAGAGCAGGCCGAGCATCGTCAACGCAGCATTCTCGAGCGGGTTCCGCCGCACGAGCAGCGAGTACCAGAGGAGCACCGCCACGGCGGTGGCGGCGACAAACCCNNCCCCCAGCAACCCGAACAGGGACAGCGGGGCGAAGCCCGCCGTCCTGAGCGCCGTGAAGAACTCGACCAGACCGACCATCGCCAGCACACCGACCAGCAACATCAACCATCCGCCACCGGCAAACAGTGCCGCCCCCACCGTCGCCACGAGCACCAGCGCCGTGGCGATCCGGCTCGGGAGGTCGGAAGGTGAGGTCTCGGCAGGCGCTTGCGGCGGGAGTTCGCCCGTCACATCGTCGAAACCGACCACGCCCGTGCCGACACCCGGCATGCTGGCTGCGACGGCCGCCATCTCGTGTTCCTGCCGCTCCGCCTCGGAGATCGCCTCGGCCAGCCCCTGGTACTCGCGGGTGGTAGCGGCGACGTAGTCCTCATGGGTGAAGTCGTCGAGCGCACTCGACCCGTTGGTCAGAGAGTCGAACTCGTCGTCCGGCGCCTCATCGTCGGGAACTCCCGGAAAAGGAACGACCTCGCCGCCATCCCCGTTGGTGTCGTCTTCGGTGCTCAAACCTCGAGCAACTCCTGCTCTTTGTGCTCCATGAGTTCATCGATTCGCTTGGTGTGCTCGTCGGTGATCTCCTGCAGTTGCTTCTCGGCTCGGTGAATGTCGTCGTCGGAGACTTCACCTTCCAGGGCCTCGATGTCGTCCTTGGTGTGACGCCGCACCTGACGGATGGCGATGCGGCCTTCCTCTGCCATGTGCTTGACCACTCGAATGAGATCCCGGCGGCGCTCTTCGGTCAGCGGAGGAAACGCCAGTCGGATGACGTTGCCGTCATTCGACGGGTTCAATCCCAGGTCGGAAGACTGTATGGCCTTCTCGATGTTGACGATCGAGCTCTTGTCGAACGGCTGCACGACCAGTAGTCGCGGTTCAGGAACGGAAAACGAGGCGAGTTGCTGCAACGGCGTCGGACTGCCGTAGTAGTCGACCATCACGCGGTGCAGGATGCCGGGATTGGCCCGGCCCGTCCTCACGGTGGCGAACTCGCCGACCGTGTGCTCGATCGCCTGATCCATCCGCCGCTCGGCGTCGGTCAGCAGTTCCTGGATCATCGCGCCTCCTCAGTGAACCAGCGTGCCGAGGCGTTCTCCCCGGATCGCCCTCACGATGTTCCCCGGTACCGAGATGTTGAACACCGTGATCGGTAGGTTGTGGTCCTTACACATGGTAATCGCAGTCGAGTCCATCACCTTGAGATCGTCGGCGATCACCTGCAAGTAGGTCACCTCATGGAGGAGGTTCGCGTCCGGATTTCCGGTGGGATCGGCGTCGTAGACACCGTCGACGTTCGTCGCCTTCAGGACCGCTTCGGCGCCGATCTCGACCGCGCGGAGGGCGGCGGTCGTGTCGGTGGTGAAGAACGGGTTGCCGGTCCCGGCCGCGAAGATCACGACGCGCCCCTTCTCCAGATGCCGGATGGCCCGAAGCCGGATGTACGGTTCGCTCAGCTGGCGCATGCTGATTGCGCTCTGAACACGAGTCGGCACATCGACCTTCTCCAGGGCATCCTGCAGGGCCAGAGCGTTGATGACGGTGGCCAGCATGCCCATGTAGTCGGCGCTGGCAGGATCCATTCCTTCGGCGGCCTTGGAGACGCCCCGGAATATGTTGCCACCGCCGACCACGACCGCGATCTCCACGCCGGTGCCGTGCGCCTCGGCGATCTCCTCGGCGACGCGTCGCACGGTCGCCGGATCGGTTCCATAGCCGATGGCCGGATCGGCGAACGCCTCGCCCGAGAGCTTCAGGACGATACGGCGTGGATCGCTCATTCTTCGCCGATGGTCAGGCGCGAGAAGCGACGAATGGAGATGTTCTCGCCCATCTTGGCGGCCAGCTGCGTGACCATCTCCCCGATGGTCCCGTCGAACTTCGCCGAGTTGGCGAACACCTGGTCGACGAGCACGTGCTCCTTGTAGAAGGAGTCGAGCCGTCCCTCCACGATCTTCGGGATGATGTGCTCGGGTTTGCCCTCGTTCTCGGCCTGCTTGCCGATCATCTCGGCTTCTTTGGCGACGAGCTCTTCCGGGACCTCTTCACGCGTCGTCCAGGACGGCTTGCCCCAGGCCACGTGCATGGCGATGTCCCGGGCGACTTCGAGAAACTCCGGCGTCTTGGCGACGAAATCGGTCTCCGACACGAGTTCGACGAGCACCCCGCTCACCGGCCGGCCGTCCTGGGTGTGCAGATACGAACCGATGGCGCCCTCCGACGCTTCCCGATCCGAGCGCTTGGCGGCTGCTGCCAGCCCCCGCTCACGCAGGAGTTCGAATGCCTTCTCCATGTCGCCGCCGGTCTCCGTCAGCGCCTTCTTGGCGTCCATCATGCCCACGCCGGCCTGCTGCCGGAGCTGTTGTACGTCCTTCGCTGTGATACCCGCCACGCTATTCCTCTTCCGTCGTATCGGCGTCCTCTTCGACCGGAGCCTCGTTCGTCTCGTCCTTGCCGACCAGATCGGAATCCTTGCCGACCAGGTCTCGACCCTCGCGACAGGCGTCGGCGATGACCGAGGCGAAGAGGTCGGCAGAGCGGATGGCGTCATCGTTGCCGGGGATGACGACGTCGACCAGATCGGGGTCGCAGTTGGTGTCGACCACGGCCACGATCGGGATGTTGAGGCGGCTCGCCTCCTTGACTGCCGTCGTCTCGGTGTTGACGTCGACGATGAAGACCACGTCGGGCAGACCGTTGAGATTCCGGACGCCGCCCAGGTTGCGCACCAGTTTGTCGCGCTCACGGCGCAGGCGCAGTCGTTCCTTCTTGGGACGAGCATCCATCTCCCCGGACTCGTCCATGCGCTCCAACTCCTTCATGTAGGCGATTCGCTTCTGAATCGTCTGGAAGTTGGTGAGCATCCCACCGAGCCAGCGGAAGTTGACGTAGGGCATCTCGGCACGTTCGGCGTTGTCGGCGATCGCCGCCTGCGCCTGCTTCTTGGTGCCGACGAACAGGACGGACCCGCCGCCCTGGACGATGTCGCGTACGAAGGAATGGGCGTGCAGCGCTTGCTGGAGCGTCTGCCGGAGGTCCACGATGTGAATCCCATTGCGTTCGCCGTAGATGTACGGCTCCATCTTGGGATTCCAGCGTTGGGTCTGATGACCGAAGTGGACGCCGGCTTCCAGCAACTGCTTCATGGTCACTGCGGACACAGTTGCTCCTTTGTGGTTGTTCCTCCGCCCCGGCGCCGGCTGTTCCCGCGAAGCATCGGCTCCGACCGTGGGAACGCGCACGAGGCGTGCGTATTGGCGGTGAGGGTACCAGCGTGCCGGGCGGCGGCAAGTCGGAGACCGGTCGTCGGTTGTCGGTCATCGGCCGTCGGTCTGGAGGGATGGCGAACCGATCACCGAAGACTGAACACCGACAACCGTTACCGGTAGGACGGTTCCGTCATCCTGTTGCGGAGGCTCATGACCGACTTCGTGTGTATCTGACAGACCCGTGACTCGGTCACGCCCAGCACGTCGCCGATCTCGGAGAGCGTGAGCCCTTCGTAGTAATACAGCGTGACGACCAGGCGTTCACGGTCGGGAAGCCGGTTGATCGCATCTGCCAGGACTCGCTTGAGCTCCTCGACCTGGAAGGCGGCCTCCGGGCTCGTCCCCCGCGGGTCGGGTAGCAAGTCGCCGACGGTCGACGAGTCGCGGTCCCGCCCCAACAGCTCGTCGAGCGCCACCAGTCCGAGGTTGGAGATCTCGGCCAGGTCGTCCTGTAGCTCGATCAGAGGGACATCCATGTGCGCCGCCAGCTCTTCTTCGCTCGGGGTGCGCTGGAAACGGTGTTCGAGTTCGGCCAGGGAACGTTCGATCTCTCTCGCCCTGGCACGCACGGACCGCGGCACCCAGTCGAGCTGCCGCAGCTCGTCGAGGATCGCGCCGCGTATGCGGTTGATGGCGTAGGTCTCGAACTTGAAGCCCCGCTCGAGATCGAACTTGTCGATGGCGTCGATCAACCCGAAGATCCCGTACGAGATGAGGTCCGACTGCTCGACGTTGCGAGGCAGTCCGACGCCGACACGACCGGCGACGAACTTCACCAGCGGCGAGTAGTGCAGGATGAGCGCATCCCGGACCGAGGTCTCGCCGTCGGCCTTGAATTGGCGCCAGAGCTCCATGACGTGATCGTCTGAAGAGTGCTCAGGCTCTCGGGTGGCTTCGTTCATAGGTCGCCTTGAGATGGTCCCGGGTCACCGAAGTGTAAATCTGGGTCGTTCCCAGTTCAATGTGGCCCAACAGTTCCTGCACAGATCGCAGATCTGCTCCCCCTTCGAGGAGGTGTGTGGCAAACGAGTGACGGAACGCATGAGGAAATGTTGCGGCAC
>JABAHS010002862.1_pt3 | contig 10383 bp, 8 predicted proteins | sample 7062111 | NCBI WGS metagenome assembly JABAHS01 (sample SAMN14534600, study PRJNA622989) | marine sediment metagenome | biome: marine biome [ENVO:00000428]; feature: marine pelagic biome [ENVO:01000023]; material: deep marine sediment [ENVO:00002113]; isolation source: pool of 4 deep marine... | reverse complement strand
GCTATCTGCCGCAGCCGCTGGGAGGTGGCCAAAGAAGAAAAAGCCTTTTTTATCGAGCATGGTCGTCACAAGCGGCTACCAGAGGATGATGATAGTGCAGCCCCTCACTTTTATGCCCCTGAGACCTGGCTGGAAAAATATTGGATAGCCCTGAAGGCCAAGGAATACAGCGGCCTTCTGCCTGAGCCTCAAGATCCTGAAATTAGCTCTCTGATTGATGAACTACAAAGCGCCAATGATTTGAAGCGATTTCCCGAACAGCAAGAAAAGGGCTTGGAGCAAAGGAGAGAGGCTCTGACGCCCACAATAGAAAAACTCAAGGCGGCTGGACCTGAAGCTCTTCCCTACCTGCTCCAGATTATGAACCACTTTTCCTGGGCTACCCTCTTTGTTCCTGAGATAATAGCCCATTATCCCACCGAGTCAGCCATTCGCAGCCTCATGGATATCACCATGTTCAATTACCACTACGTCTCTGAAGCATGCCTCAAGCACCTCGAAGGGCTGGGAGCCGATGTGCTTGCCCATGTCCGGGATGCATTTAGCCGCGACCTTGACTTTGATGAACTCAAGGTGGGTTTTATCAATATGCTGAGCAACCTTGATGCACCTGGTGTGGATGATTTCTTGCAGGAACTCCTCGACCATGAGGAGCCTGCGGTGGTGGATTTTGCTGGTCTGGTTCTCGGCAAGAGAAATCGAGTTGATCTTCTGCCCACCCTTGAGGAGGTTAGCGCCCGGATCGGGAAAAAACCTCGCATTTCCTGGGCGATCAATCATCTCAAGAAGATAAAGGAAGGCAAGGACTAAAAGCCGCTAGACACTAGGGACTAAGCATTAGGCACCCTCGCCACAAAAACATCCCCCCATGCCATAGTGATCATCCAAGCGAATCTTGCACTAGAGAAACGTTACAATTCGCAACAGTACACCTTCCCAGTGCAATAGCTTCTAAGCTATTAGTATCACTAGACTATATTGTTTTCCTATCTCTAGATATTACATTATGCAACGTTTGAGTAACAGGTCAAGAAGGGAATTATTCGCAAAAACCTTGTGATTACAATGAGATATATACCAGTTCCTTCTGTGGCATGGATGTTGTAATAACGCAACTGGAAACGACAATAGCACACCAGAAGAAAATCAAAGAGAGAACTGGAGAACTGATCATGGGCGTGAGAGAGAAAAACGAAAGAATTATGTTGGCAATCACCTTCGCTCAAGCTGGAGAGCACGAGACCGCCAGGGAGTTCTTGCGGGAGGGCAAAGTTCTTCGCAAAAGAGTGCGCCCGAGTCCGCGACCTAGACTCAGAAAGCAACTTCCTACACCGTCCGGCCACCGCCGTTAGTGAACTGAGAGCTCGGAACCAGATGATCAGGAGAGCATTACGACTATGCTAAAGAGACTCAGGAAGCAGATCTTGAGGAAGACAAAGGGAGAGCAGAAGGAGGTGGCGCTGAAAAATCGCCAACCTCAGACCCTTAGAAGAAGCATCGAGAGGCAGACCAAGGCCATTGCCTTCGCAGAGGCCGGTCTGCATGAGGACGCCCAGAACCTAATTCGGGCTGAACTGGCTGAAAAGAGCAAGGTACTGGTGGTGGGCCACGAAGACACCTTTTCTGAGCCGGTTATGCAATACGCAGTGGGGCTTGCCGAGCGTATGGGTCACGAAATCGTCGCCCTCAATGTAAGCCCGGTTCGGACTGAATCATCCATCCTGGAACCTTATTGTGACATGGTTTGCGAAAAGTTTAGGGCTAGAAGCGAGGAAAGTGTGGCTGGGTTCCGCCGTGCTTGCGAGGAAAAAGGAATCCCTTTCAGCCATATGATCAAATTTGGTGAGGTTGACCGGTGCATTAAGGAGATTCACCAGGAGCACCTTCGGGTAGAGTTTGTGGTCGCCGAGCCGGAGAGTTGTCCCGACGAGGGGAACGTAACGATTCCCGTGTTCTGTATGGCTCGTTAGCTCTTCAGCCACTTACAGATGGACGCGGATGTCGCCCCGCCAGCCCCTCGCGACTTTCAATCACCATTTTCATATCCCTTTCAGGAAAAAGAGGAGTTGCATGGACGCTCGTTTCATTTTCGGTCTGGTTTTGATCCTGTTCACCATTGGGCTTTGCTTCTATTATAGGAAAGAAAACAACAAGAAGTAAGTAGAGGCCTCAACGCCCACTCGCCTTCCTCTCGTTTCTTGGCAAGATCTTACCCCTCATTTGACCCCATAGAACAAGTAGATTACCGTGAGCATGACCGCAAGGAAGATAACGGTCATGACTGCACCGGCTTTGGTGTAGTCCACCGTCCGGTAGCCACCTGGCCTCATAATCAGTGCGTTCACCTGGTGGGTGGGTAAGACAAAGGTATTGGAAGCGGAAAGACCCACCACCAGGGCTGCCATTCTCGGATCACCCCCTGCCATGACCGCTATGTTCATGCAGAGCGGTACCAAGAGAACCGTGGCTCCCACATTGGAGATTACGAGGGTGAAGAACGAGGTCAAGACACCGAACACTGCCATTAGAACTATGGGGGGTACTGCGCCGATCAGTTCGAGTATGCCACTGGCCATGTAGGCTGCGGTGCCGGTCTGCTCAAAAGTAACTCCCAGGGGGATGAGCCCGGCTAACAGAAAAACCGTCATCCAGTCCACCGAATGGTAGGCCTCATCCACTGAAAGCACACCGGTAATGATCATCCCCAGCGCTCCGGACATCAAGGCCACAGAGAGTTGCACCTTGAAGAATATAATCTGACTCAGAGCGACTGCCAGCCACAGAATGGCGAGTTTGGCCTTTGCCGGCCGCAAGATCTCACCTTCCAGAGGGGTGGTAAAGGTGAAGGGTCGGGGCAGAGGTTGTCTCCTTATTCGGTGAAATCGGTCCCAAGGGCCCTGAAGTAAGATGGCGTCTCCCATCTTCAATCGTACATGATTGATCCCCGCGAGATAGAATCTCTCTCCAGCGTGAATTGCTATGGGGTTCACTCGGTGGTACTTCTGGAAGCGGACCTCGCCCAGAGTCTTATTAATCAGTTCGGAGCGGGGAGAGACCACGACCTCCACCAGGCCGGCATTTGTGCGGGCGAATTCATCAACAAAAAAATCCAGCCCATCTTTAAGTTGCCACCCCTTATGTTTGGCAAGAGCCCTGACATTGGCTTCTTTGCCGATGATGACCAGGTCGTCGCCGGCAGCTATTCGGTTCCGTTTCCTCGGCACAAATCTTTTCTTACCCCTGGCAGCATTGCCAGTGGCGACTACCGTCACCAAAAAATCCTTACGAATAGCTAGTTCCTCCAAGGTTTTGGGCCCTTCGAAATGTTCAGGAACATGAAGTTCAAAAAGGTGTATGAGGTCAGGGTAATCGCTTAGGAGCGTTGCTGCCCCACCCCGATCTGTCTCACCATCGCTGACTGGCAGGATGAATTTTCCCAGAACCAGAAAATAGATGATGACACTGAGGAGCAGGCAGATGCCGATGGGTGTCTGGCTAAAGAGACCGAACGGCACAAGCTTTTTGCCTTCCAGCACCATGAGGTCGTTGAGAAGAATGGTGGGGCTGGCTCCCACCAGAGTAAGGGTGCCGCCGACGATGGCACAGAAGCCCATGGGCATGAGGATACGGGAAACCGAAATTTCAAGCCGTTTGCAAATCCGCTGCGTTGCCGGCAGGAACAGAGCGGCCGCGCCTATATTCTGCATCAAACCGGAGATAGAACCAACAGTACCGGAGATCAGTGCCATGAGTCGGCTTTCGCTGCGGCCCGCTAATTTGACAATGGGGTTGGCCACTTTGTTCATCACCCCGGTCTTGTCCAGGCCGGCGCCAATGATAATGACAGCTATGATGGAGACTACCGCATTGCTGCTGAGTCCCATGAAGGCTTGCTTTGGAGAAATCAGTCCGAGGATGGGCAGCAGAACCATCATAAGTATGCCCACCACGTCCACTCGGACCCACTCGAATACGAAGAGAATGATTACGAAGGCAAGAACAATTAAGGTCATTATCATGTCGGCGGTCATTGTGGATGATCCTCCGCGCTCTGGCTAGCTTCGTAACATGTATCCTAATGCGTCAGGCCAGTAGTAAGGGATGCCAACAAACATGGAGACGTCACGGCGCCATTTCTCATCAAAATTATCCGCATAAATGTAACAAGACTTCGGAATAAGAACAAGTTTTAACAAGAGCGAAATGTGCTATACTGCACCGGTATCAGTTTGCCGCGCAGTCGTGGAAGGGCTTAGTCTAGATAGTGGAACGGCCTTGGGTAAGGTCGCAGAGGAGGACGGATTGTCCATTCCAGGAGGCTGAGCGATCCGATTTTAGTAACCATTTGGAATTGTAGAATAAATTTGAGCAAATAGAAGTAAGGGGTGAGCATGGCACTTTTTGGCAAGTCCGAGGAAAGGCAACAGCTCGAGGAACTTGAGGAGTTTAGGCAGGAGGTGCATAAGGCGCAAATGCCAGAGTCGGTTGAGGCCGTCGCTCTCAAGGAATTGGAAAAGCTAGAGAAAACTCCTGTAGAGGCAGCTGAATACACCATTGGCATCAATCACCTTGAGTATATGGTGAGCCTGCCGTGGAGTGTCCACACCAAAGACAATCTCGATCTTTCGCGGGCCGAACGAGTTCTCAATGAGCAGCACGCGGGCCTCCACCAGGTGAAAGCCAGGATTCTGGAATACCTAGCGGTCCGGACCCTCAAACTCCAGCGAAAACCCAGGCTTATGGTGGTGGACGATGAGGAAATTGCCCGGACCAATCTGCAGCATATCCTTGAAAAAGAAGGCTACCAGGTAGCCACAGCCGCAAATGGCGCGGAAGCGTTGGAGCAGATGAATTTAGCCGGATTTGAGCTGGTGCTCACTGACCTTCGCATGCTCGAGCTCGGGGGGATGGAACTCCTGGAGCGCATTAAGAGTCGACATGTCGACACCGAGGTAATCATCATTACAGGTTATGCTTCTGTGGACACGGCGCTTGAGGCTGTGCAAAAGGGCGCCTACCATTATCTCTCAAAACCCTTGAAAATTGATGAAGTGCGCACCATCGTAAAGCAGGCCCTGGCCGAAGCGCAATGGGAGCACAGGCCCAAGGGTCCAGTGTTCTGCTTTAGTGGCCCGCCGGGCACGGGCAAAACTTCATTGGGAATGGCAATCGCTACCGCTCTCGGGCGAAAGTTTATTCGGCTGTCTGTCGGTGGTATGAGGGACGATGCGGAGATCAGGGGGCATCGCCGGAGCTACGCTGGCGCCATGCCCGGGCGGATCATCGACGCCATCCGTCAGGTAGGATCCAGGAATCCTGTATTTATGCTGGATGAGATCGACAAGATAGGCCAGGACTTTCACGGCGACCCGGCCTCGGCCTTACTGGAGGTCCTGGACCCTGAGCAGAATGACAACTTTCTAGATTACTATCTGGATGTGCCCTTTGATCTGTCGAGCGTCATGTTCATTGCCACCGCGAATCTTGTGGATCCAATCCCACGACCATTGTTGGACCGACTGGAGGTGCTCACCCTGCCCGGATATACGGATCAGGAAAAAGAACGGATCGCCCAGGACTTCCTGATTCCCAGGCAGGTTGAAGCCACCGGCCTCACCAGTCCTCCCCCTGATTTCACCAGTGAGGCGGTGGGGAAGATCATTAGAGCATACACCAGGGAGGCTGGGCTCAGGAACCTCGAGCGAGAGATAGGTTCCATCTGTCGGAAAATCGCTCGGGAGACCCTGCAACAAGGCGGGAAGTCCAACCCAGCTGTCATTACCCCCCAAGAGGTGGAACGATACCTGGGTCCGAGGAAGTTCCACTATGAGGTTGCCGAGGCTAAAGACCGGATCGGCGTTACCACAGGGCTGGTCTGGACCGAGACGGGCGGTGATATCATCTTTGTTGAGGCCGCGAGGATGAAAGGGGAAAAAGGGCTGATTTTGACAGGCTCCTTGGGGGAGATGATGCGGGAGTCGGCCCGGGCCGCGCTGAGCTATGTCCGCAGTAATGCAAAGCGATTCCAGATTGCAGAGGACTTTTACGACAACCATGATATCCACATTCACGTGCCAGCAGGGGCCATTCCCAAGGATGGGCCCTCGGCAGGTCTCACCATTGCTTTCGCGCTGATATCTCTGCTCACGGAAAGGCCGGCAAGAAGAGATGTGGCCATAACCGGTGAGCTGACTCTGGGTGGCAGGATCCTACCAGTTGCTGGGGTAAGGGAAAAAATACTGGCTGCTGGCAGCGTCGGTACTAAGACAGTGGTCTTTCCGGCCAAGAATCGGGTGGATTTGGAAAACCTTAGGGATGAAATTCGCGGAGATTTAAAAGTTGTTCTCGCCGAGAGCGTTGAAGAAGTGGTAGATTTGATTTTGCGCTGACTTGCAGGAATTCAGTATTTACCTAAAATGGTTAAGAAGGGTTAAGAGTTTTCGTCCAGTCCCCAACGTTTCAACTTTCGCCACAGGGAAACACGATCGATTCCTAGTATCTCGGCGGCCCTCGTCTTGTTGCCGTCCACACGTTTGAGCAACCAGCGGATATATTCAAGTTCGTTTTCCTCCAAGGTGGGCAACCGATTGCTTGAATGGTGGTAGACGGTAAAGCATAATCTTTCAAGTTCCTGGGGCAAATGCTTAGGTAGAATCACTCTACTGTTGCAAAGGGCAACCGCCCGTTCTATGATGTTTTCCAGTTCGCGGATGTTGCCCGGATATTCATAGTTCATCAGGATGTCCATGGCCTCGTCCGAGATATCTTCTATCGTCTTCTCTAGTGCCCCAGCGTAACGTCTCCGAAAGTGATGCGCCAGAAGCGGGATGTCGTCCCTCCGCTCCCCCAGGGGAGGAAGATGTAGACTGACCACGTTGAGACGGTAGAAGAGGTCCTTGCGGAAATTGCCGGCCTCCACCTCTTTTCCCAAGTCCTTGTTGGTGGCAGCGACGACTCGTATATCAACTGGGATTGACTGGGTGCCGCCGACCCGGAGCAGCGACCTTCCCTCGAGCACCCTGAGAAGCTTGACTTGCATGGACTGTGGCATGTCAGCTATCTCATCTAGAAAGACGGTGCCGCCTCTGGCCGCCTCGAGTAGACCGATTTTGGTTGAGGTGGCCCCGGAGTAAGCACCCTTTTCGTGGCCAAAGAGTTCATTGGCAAGAAGTTCCTCGGTAAACCCACCGCAGTTGACAGCGAGAAAGCGCGCCTCGGCGCGATTACTCTGGTGATGTATTGCCCGGGCGATGAGCTCCTTGCCGGTGCCGGTCTCCCCGAAGATTAGAATGCTGCAGTCTGCGGGGGCGAACTGGGCAACCATCTCATTGATTTCCTGCATCTTATGGTTCTTGCCGATGATCAAAGGCGACCCCACCCTGGCCTTGTAATCCCGTTTGAGAGTGCGGAGTTCATCTTTGAGCCTTTTTTTCTCCAGGGCTCTTTTAACTACCAGTCGCACTTGATCCATTTTGTAGGGTTTGGGGATGTAGTTGTAGGCTCCCTTCCGCATTGCCTCGATGGCGGTGGCGACCGTGGCATAGGCAGTGATAATGATCACTTCCGTGTCAGGATATTGTTCTTTGGTTCTGGTAAGAACCTCCATTCCGTCCACCTGTTTCATTTTCAGGTCTGTCAGAACCAGATCGAATCCAGAGTCTTCCAGTGTATTCAAGGCCTTGATGCCCCGGTCCACCGAAACGACTTCATAGCCCTCTTTGCTGAGAACGTGTCCGAGGTTCTCCCTGGCGATGTCCTCGTCGTCGACAATAAGAATCCTGGTCTTTTTCATAGCTCTTGATCCCCGTTGGCAGCGTCTCTTTCGAGCGGTAGATTAATAGTAAAGGCACTGCCCTCTCCAATCCTACTCGTTACTAATAAGGTACCACCATGCCGATCAACAATCCCATGAGCCACGGAAAGGCCTAGGCCAGTGCCATAGCCCGGTTCTTTTGTAGAAAAGAACGGATCGAAAATGTGGGGTAGGTCTTCGGGAGGTATGCCGGAGCCGCTATCCTGAACAGTGATTTCAACTTGATTCATGGCCCGGTCTTCTCGTGCGGTGATGGTGATGAGCCCCTCGCCATCTGGCATAGCCTGGGCCGCATTCCACAGCAGATTTAGGATCACTTCTTGGAGTTTTTGAGCATCTACATTGACATCCAGGTCCTCTGGAATCTCGGTGGTGACTTCCACGCCTGCAGGCAACTGGCTGGAGACCAGCCAAGTGGTCCGGTTGGCCAGGTCTTGCAGATTGACCCAGTCAAGCTCGAATTCATGCTCACGCGAGAAATCCAGCAGTCCCTTGACGATGTCGCGGGACCTGTCTACCTCCTGGTCAATGTTGGTGAGGAGTTTCTCCACATGCTCCCTGTCCCCGTCGTCGATTTCTTCCATAAGAATCTGGCAGGAGGTAGAGATGTTATTAAGAGGGTTATTGAGCTGGTGGGCGATTCCCGAGGTGAGAATTCCCAAGGAGGAGAGCTTCTGCGCCTGCGCCAGCTGATCCTGGCGGCTCTCGAGTTCGGTGATCATTGTGTTAAAAGCCTCTACCACCGACTGGGTCTCATCAGAGGTCTGAATAACGGGTAGGGGTTTGAAATTACCCCTGGCAATTCTCTGGGTGGTTGCCTCGATGACTGTAAGGGGTCGTACAATTTTGCGGGTGATCAGCAGGGCGAGGAAGAGGCTCAGAATGAAGAGCACGATAATCGTGGAAACAAGCTTTGTCTTGAGCGAGGTGATGATCTGTTGGATCCTGGAGTGCTCTGAGTCCGACAAATTGAGGGAAAGATCGACAATGTTCTTGCCCGTCTCCCTGAGGTTAGCCTCAATTACGCCTTTCCGCTGTAAAGTGGATGCTGGCGATTTCGATTCAGCAATCAGGGCGTTCAACTGTTGATCGTAATGTGCCAACTCCAGCCGCAGTTGGTTTAACTGCCCGGTGCCTTCCTTGGTCATCACATCCAGCTGAATCTGTCCAAAGATTTCATGAGAGCCCTGCAAAAAGGAAAGACTTTCTTGGTAATCCTTTTTTTGACCGTAGAGCAGGTAGTTTTTCTCATAGCGCCTTGCTTCCAGAATAGAATCATGAAGGTGACGGGTAATCTCTCCTAACTGCAGTTTGTGATGAAGTCTGACTAGGTCGCGGTAGGCCAGCACCCCAATAAGCAGAAAGGCGATGACGCCCAGAGTAAAACCAACAACAACCTTTTGGCGAATGGAGAGTTGAATATTTGAGAAGTTTTTTCCCATGCTGGTTTATCTGGGTTTGACTGGTATTAACTCGTGTCTATCCGAAAATGGTTTTTGCCGATGGACATTAATTAATAAACCAAGTTCTGAACCCTGTCAATTGGGGGACTGGTTTCTTTTGGTGAGATCTTTCTGGATAGCGTGGCGTTTTAACTGGACCTCTTGATGAGTAATCTCCAATTGTTTAAGAACGGTGGCTTAATCTGAGCCACCGAATGCAACTGCAGGGCAGGCGGTTGAATTTGGCACTAAGCACGGCATTGATTAGTGCTTGGTACTTAGTGTATTAGTCTTCGTGCCCCAGGATCTTCATTCGGAATGCGGCTGCTTCCTGGCGTTTCTTATCCAGCTGCCGCCATTCCTCTCGGAGCGTAGCCAGATTCTGTTGCTGCTCCAGCCATTCGGTTTGTTCTTCGGTGGCTGCCTCATCTGCAGCATCCTCGTTCACCGGTTTGAACCCATTTCGACTCTCAAGTTCCTCTAGCCGTTTCTTGGCCTCGGTGACTCTTGCTTTCACCGTTCGCATTTGCGCTAGAATGGCTTCCTCATCTCGGGTCAGGGGTACGTAGTTTCCCCAGCACTCATCCTCTTTGTCGAAGTATTGGTGACAGGTTGTGCAGGACTCGCCATTCTCAGTCACTGAAATGGTGTCATCTTTTTCGACGTCGCCACTCATCAAAACTCCTCCCTATCTAGAGCGCTCATGGCGTAAATTCGAATATCGAATATCGAAATACGAAACAAATCCGAAATTCTAATTTCCAAATGTTCAAAACGGGTTTGGGACTATTACAGTTCAAGTTTCGGTCATTCGAATTTTGATCATTTGAATTTGTTTCGGATTTCGTGCTTCGGATTTCGGATTTTAAAGCCTTCACTTGGTAACATCTATACTATAGGCACCTCAACAACGTTTTGCAAATCGCACAAAAAAAACCCGGCCCATTGGGCCGGGTCGTGCATTACGGGATGAATGTGGCAATTACTCCTTCTTCTTTTCTTCCTCTTCTGCTGGCTTTTCTTCTTCAGCCTCTGCCTCAGCAGGAGCCTCCACTTTCTTCTCCTCAGGTTCAGCCTCGGCGGCTGGTTCTTCGGGGGCCGCTTCCTCAGCAGCGGGCTCTTCAGCTG
>JABAHS010064124.1_pt3 | contig 10386 bp, 8 predicted proteins | sample 7062111 | NCBI WGS metagenome assembly JABAHS01 (sample SAMN14534600, study PRJNA622989) | marine sediment metagenome | biome: marine biome [ENVO:00000428]; feature: marine pelagic biome [ENVO:01000023]; material: deep marine sediment [ENVO:00002113]; isolation source: pool of 4 deep marine... | reverse complement strand
CTATCCAGAGATCCGCCTCGCGCTGTGCACGCCCCGCCGGGTCGGGGACATGATCGCCGAGTTCACGCCCGACGCGGTGCACGTTGCCACTGAAGGGCCGCTGGGGCTCGCGGCCCGCTGGTGGTTGAAGCGCCGCGACATCCCGTTCACCACCTCGTTTCACACCATGTTTCCGCAATATCTGAGGCTGCGTTTCGGCCTGCCGGAAGCCTGGACGTTCGCCGCCATGCGCCGCTTCCACGGGGCCGCGAGCCAGACCATGTACTCCACCCCCAGGCTCCGGGACATGCTGCGGGGTCAGGGATTCGCAAACCTGGTCGGCTGGGTTCGCGGCGTGGACACCGAACTGTTCACCCCTGGGCCAGCGGAGCCGCTCGATCTGCCAGGCCCGGTGCAGATGTACGTGGGGCGCGTTGCGGTGGAAAAGAGCCTCGAGGACTTCCTGTCTCTGGATACCCCGGGCACCAAGGTGATCATCGGGGACGGACCCCAGCGCGATGAGCTGCAGGCGCGTTTTCCCGAGGGCCGTTTCCTAGGGCCCCGCTACGGCGAAGACCTGGTCCGCTGCTACCGGGCAGCCGACGTGTTCGTCTTTCCGTCCCGCACGGACACCTTAGGGCTCGTCATGCTCGAAGCCATGGCCTGCGGCGTGCCCGTGGCGGCGTTTCCCGTGCAGGGACCTCTGGACGTGGTCGCCGACAGCGGCGCCGGCGTGCTTCACGACGACCTCGGCACTGCCATTGCTCAGGCCATCGGCATCGATCCCGCCGTCTGCCGGGCGCGTGCCATGCAGCACTCCTGGGATCAGTCCGTGCGCGAGTTCCACGGAAACCTGGTGCCCATACAACAGACCGCCTACCATTTCCGCGGCGAAGGGGAGACAGCATGAAAATTCTCATTCTCGGCGGAGACGGTTTCTGCGGCTGGCCAACGGCCCTCCACCTTTCAGCCCAGGGGCACTCCATCGTCATCGTCGACAACCTCTCCCGGCGCAACATCGACAACGAGCTCGAGGTGCTAAGCCTCACCCCGATCCGCCCGCTGGGCGAACGCATCGGCACCTGGCACGAGCTGACCGGACGCGAGATCCAGTTCGTCCGCATGGACGTGGCAACGGAGTACGACCGCCTGCTAGAGCTGGTCCGCAGCCATTGCCCGGACGCCATCGTGCACTTCGCCGAGCAGCGCGCTGCGCCTTACTCGATGAAGTCCTCCTGGCACAAACGATACACGGTCAACAACAACCTGAACGCGACCAACAACGTTCTGGCCGCCATCGTCGACAGCCGCCAGGACATCCATCTGGTTCACCTGGGCACCATGGGCGTCTACGGTTACTCCAGCGTGGGCGTGAAGCTGCCGGAAGGCTACCTGAACGTGAAGATGACCAACGACGACGGCGAGGAGGTGGAGCAGGAGATCCTCTATCCGGCGAACCCGGGCAGCATCTACCACATGACCAAGACCCAGGATCAGCTGTTCTTCGCCTTCTACAACAAGAACGATCAGGTGCGCGTCACGGACCTGCACCAGGGCATCGTCTGGGGCACCCAGACGCGCGAGACCCGCCTGGACGAGCGGCTGATCAACCGGTTCGACTACGACGGCGACTACGGCACCGTGCTCAACCGTTTCCTGATGCAGGCCGCCATCGACTACCCGCTCACCGTGCACGGCAGCGGGCAGCAGACGCGAGCCTTCATTCACCTGCAGGACACGGTTCGCTGCATCGAGCTCGCCATCACCAACCCGCCGGCGCCAGGCGAACGGGTGAGAATCCTGAACCAGCTGACGGAAACCCACCGGCTCATCGATCTCGCCGGGCTCGTCTCGGAGATGACCGGTGTGCCCATCGAGCACGTGCCGAATCCGCGCCGGGAAGCCGACGCCAACGATCTGGCCGCGAGCAACGAGGGGCTGGTGGGGCTCGGCCTGCAGCCGACGACGCTGAAGGGCGGCCTGCTCGAAGAGGTGACCGACATCGCCAGACGATACGCCGACCGCTGCGACCGGACGCGGATTCCCTGCGTTTCCCACTGGACGGCCGACATCGCGGGGGACGTCGAGGTGATCGTACCCAGCAGCGAGGCTTCGACCGCCGGTTAGCCTAGCGCGCGACGAATCAGCTCTGCGTGCTCTGCGAGCACGTCGGCGGGCGCCACGTCCCGCGCGTGAATCTCGAAATCGGCGCCGTGCAGCCGGGGCAGCACGTGGAAGTGCAGGTGAAAAACCGTCTGCCCGGCAGCAGCACCGCTAAGCTGAGCGACCATAACCCCGTGCGCTCCGAACGCCGACTTCACCGCGGCAGCAATCTTCTGGGTCGTCTGGATCGTCCGGCTGAGCATCTCCGGGTCAACGTCCAGCAGGCTCACGGCCTCGCTCTTGGGAATGACGAGGGTGTGGCCGTCCGTCTGGGGCATCAGGTCCATGAACGCGAGGCTCCAGGCGTCCTCATAGACCCGGTGCGCGGGCGCTTCCCCGCGGATGATCTTCGCAAAGACGTTGTCGGGGTCGTAGGTCATGGTCGTCCGTGCTTCCGTTTCATGCGCCACGCAGTTTCGGTAAGTCGCGGACAGATTTCAAACCACGCGCTCCGCACAGCGGTGGTAATCTCTAATTTTGCGGGAGGGGAAGACGATGCAGCTCGAGGGTCAAGTCGCCGTGGTGACCGGGGGCGCCAGCGGCATGGGTCGGGATACGGTACTGCGTTTTCTCGCAGAGGGCGCACGGGTGGTCATCGCGGACTTCAACGCGGAAACGGGCGCGGCGGTTTTGGAACAAGCGCGAGCTGCCGGTTTCGGCAAGTCCACGCGGTTCCTTCGCACGGACGTGGCGCGGGAAGCGGACGTAGAGGCCATGTGCCGGCTGGCGGTGGATGACTTCGGCCGGCTCGACGTGGTGTTCAACAACGCCGGGGTGGGGGGCGCCATCGGCCCGCTGACCGAGACCACCGTGGAATCCTGGGACTACACCATGGACGTCCTTGCCAAGGGCGTGTTCCTGGGCATCAAGCACGCCGCGCGGATCATGCGTCAGCAGGGCGCGGGCGGCGCCATCATCAACACCGCGTCCATTGCCGGGCTGAGCGGCGACGCCGGCCCGATGATCTACTCCGCCGCCAAGGCCGCCGTCATCAGCCTGACCAAATCCGCGGCGGTGGAGCTGGCGCCGGACCGGATCCGGGTCAACGCCATCTGCCCCGGCTTCATCGCCACGCCGCTGGCGGACGGCGGGCGGGTCGAGGAAACAAGGGCACGCTTTGCCGACTCACAGCCCTGGCCCGAACACGGCGACGGCGCCCACATTGCCGGGGCCGCCTTGTTCCTGGCCGGGGCCGATTCGCGATTCGTCACCGGCGAAGCGCTCATCGTCGACGGCGGTTTGACCGCGGCAGGGCCGGAGCTGTCCAAACGTTTCCCGAGAGCCTCCGGGCGGCACGCCCCGGTAAGTGGCGTCACCAAGGGCAGCACGGGAGAAGCGCCCGACCTGCGCCGACTGGACGAATAGCGCCCAACCATCCTTGCCCGCAGCAAGCTCGTTGTTCTAGCATCGAGCGTTTGCGATTGACGACAGCGGAGGCAAACCATGGCTCACGACCTGGTGATACGCGGCGGCACCATAGCCGACGGCAGCGGAGCAGAACCGATTCCGGGCGACGTGGCGGTGAACGGAGCGATGATCACCGAGGTCGGCGAGGTGGCCGGCACCGGCCGTCGCGAGATCGACGCCAGCGGGCACCTCGTGACGCCCGGCTTCGTGGACACCCACACCCATCTGGATGCCCAGATCGGCTGGGACCCGATGCTGACGCCGGTGAGCTGGCACGGCGTCACCACCGCGCTGCTCGGCAACTGCGGCGTCACTTTCGCACCCTGCCACGCTTCCGATCGCGATTTTCTTGCTGGGATGATGGAAACCGTGGAGGACATTCCGAAGGAGGCCATTCTCGGCGGGCTGCCATGGTCATGGGAAGATTACGGCGGCTATCTGGACGCCTTGCAGGATCTGAACCCGGCTATCAACGTCGCCGGCCTGGTGGGCCACTGCGCCGTGCGCTACTACGTCATGGGCGAGCGATCCATCGACGAGGACTCCACCGCCGAAGAGAAGCAGCGGATGGCCCAGGTGGTAGCCGACGCGGTCAGGGCGGGAGCCGTCGGTTTCTCCACGTCCCGATTCCTGGGGCACTACATCCCGGACGGGCGCCACGTGCCCGGGACCCACGCCGACCACGAGGAGCTCGTGCAGATCGCGACTGAGGTCGGCAAGCTGGGCGGGCTCATGCAGAACGTGCTCAACCTGGGCGGCGACTTCGAGGGAGAGATCTCGCTGCTGGCCGCCGAGGCGCGGGCCAGCGGGCAGCGGGTGCTGTTCAGCAACACGGCCGGCAAGACCCAGGCCTGGGGCGACAAGCTCAACGCCCGGATCAGCGCGCTGCGCGCCGAGGGGCTGGACATCAACGGCATTGCCATCCCCCGTGGGTCGGGCTTCGTTACAGGGCTCCAGGCCATGCTGGTCTGGCAGGGGCCGACCTGGGGCAAACTCGCCAAGCAGGATCTCGCCGGCCGTCTCGAAGCCATCGCCGATGCCGACTTCTGCGCCCGGCTGGTCGCCGAAGCCGAGGAAAATCCGCTGCGCTTCGACACGCGGCAGATGTTTTGGCTGGGCGACGGCGATCGCCCGGACTACACGTGTGACGGCCGCAGCAGCCTGCAGGCCCTGGCAGAAGCCAATGACGAGTTGCCGGTGGAGACGTTCCTGCGGATCAGCCGGGAGAGCGCCGGCAAGGCCCTCTTCACGATCCGCTTCTTCAACCAGAACGTCGACGCGCTGGCCGAGCTCATCTCCACCGACTGGTGTCTGCCCGGCCTGGGCGATGCCGGTGCCCACGTGAGCCAGATCATGGACTCCGGCTGGGCCACCTTCGTGCTGTCGCACTGGGCGCGCGACGCGGGCCTGTACACGGTGGGAGAAGCCGTGCGTCGCATCACTTCAGCACCGGCGAGGATCATCGGGCTCAAGGACCGCGGCGTGGTTGCACCCGGCATGCGAGCGGATCTCAACGTCATCGATGTCCACGCTCTTCACGAGCACATGCCGCAGATGGTGCACGACTTTCCCGGCGGCGCGCCCCGGTTCATCCAGCGGGCCAGCGGCTATCGGGCCACGCTCTGCAACGGTCAGGTGATCCTGGAAAACGACGAGCACACAGGAACGCGCAGCGGCGAGGTCATTCGCCGCTGAGCCGAGCGGGCCACGTCTTGGCCCGCGCCGCAAAGTAGTGATCTCCGGGGGGCTAACGCCCTCAGGTGCCCCCGTCTTACTCGGCGGCGATCTTCGCTTCCACCTGGGCGACCAGCTCCGTGGCCGCTACCACGGAATCAGGATTCAGGCTCAGGGAATCGATGCCGCGCCGCACCAGAAACTCGGCAATCTCCGGATAGTCTGAGGGGGCCTGGCCGCAGATGCCCGAGTGCTTGCCGTTGCGTTTGGCGCCGGTCACCGCGAGGTCCAGCATCCTGAGAACGCCGGGATCCCGCTCGTCGAACTCGAAAGCCACCATCTCCGAGTCGCGGTCCACGCCCAAGGTGAGCTGGGTCAGGTCGTTGCTGCCTATGGAAAAGCCATCGAAGTGGGCAGAGAACTCGTCGATCAGCAGAACGTTGTTGGGGATCTCGCACATCATGTAGACCTCCAGGCCGTTCATGCCCCGAGCCAGGCCGTGGGCGGCCATGGTGGCAAGCACCCGCTCTGCCTCCTCGACCCGCCGGCAGAACGGTACCATCACCCGTACGTTGTGCAGGCCCATTGCCTCGCGGACCCTCGCAAGGGCCGCGCACTCCAGCGCGAACCCGGCTTCGTAGGCGGGATGGGCATACCGGGAAGCACCTCGGAAACCGAGCATCGGATTCTCTTCCACCGGTTCGAACGCGGCGCCGCCAAGCAGATCGGCATACTCGTTGCTCTTGAAGTCGGACAGGCGCACCACCACCGGTCTCGGATAGAAGGCGGCGGCGATGGTGCCTACGCCCTCCGCCAGGCGCGCCACGAAAAACTCGCTCCGGTCGGCGTAACCGCGGCACAGTTCGCGCAGCTCCCGCGCAACCTCCGGATCCTCGATGCGCTCGGGATGTAGCAGTGCCATGGGGTGGGCTCGAACGTACTCGGTGATGATGAACTCCAGTCGGGCAAGACCGACGCCGTCGTTCGGCAGCATGGCCATCTTGAAGGCAACGTCCGGGTTGCCGACGTTGAGCATCATCCGGGTCTCCGTTCTGGGCAGGGATTCCAGGTCCATGGTTTCGGTCTCGAACGGAACCGCACCGGCCAGCACACGGCCCACCTCCCCTTCCGCGCAGGAGACGGTCACCACCTCCCCGGACGGGACCTGCTCCGTCGCCGCGCCTGATCCCACCACGGCGGGGATGCCCAGCTCGCGGGCAACGATGGCGGCATGGCACGTTCGCCCGCCCCGATTCGTGACGATGGCGGAGGCTTTCTTGATCACCGCCCCCCAGTCAGGCGCCGTGGTGTCCGCCACAAGCACATCGCCCTCGGCGAAGTCCCGAATCTCCCGGGGATCCCGGATTACGCGAGCGGTGCCGGCGGCCACCGCGCTGCCCACGGCGCGCCCCCGGGTCAACTCGGTCGCGGAGCCGGTCAGCCGGTGGTGGACCAGCCGGTTGGGATTGGCGCGCGAGGCAACCGTTTCCGGCCTTGCCTGCACGATGTAGAGCTCGCCGTCCTCGGCGTCCCTGGCCCATTCGATGTCCATGGGCACGTCTGCCCCGGCCCGACGCGAGTAGTGGGCCTCGATGACGAGAGCCTGGTCGGCCAGGGCGAGCACGTCCTCATCCGACAGGGAATATCGGGCGCGGTCGGCAGGATCCGTCGGCACGTTGTAGGTCGACCCGCCGCCCCGACGGCTTCCGGACACCATCCGCATCTGCTTCTCGCCCAGCTTCCGACGCAGCACGCAGCGGTGCCCCTGGCGGAGGGTGGGCTTGTGAACGTAGAACTCGTCCGGGTCGATGGTTCCCTGCACGATGTTCTCGCCGAGACCCCAGGCGGAGTTGATCAGCACGACGTCGCGAAACCCGGACTCGGTATCCAACGTGAAGATCACGCCGCTGCTACCATGATCGGCGCGAACCATCTTCATGACCCCCACGGACAGGGCCACCTCCAGATGATCAAAGCCGTGATCGGCCCGGTAGCGGATGGCGCGATCGGTGAAGACGCTGGCCAGGCAGCGCCGACAGGCATCCACGAGCGCTTCGCCACCGGCAATGTTGAGGTAGGAATCGTGCTGGCCGGCGAAGCTGGCGTGGGGCAGGTCCTCCGCGGTGGCCGAGCTGCGTACCGCCACCCGTAAGTCCGCTCCGTACTCACCGCGCAACTCGGCGAACGCGCTGAGAATCTGTTCCCGCCCCCCGACAGGCAGACCGGCATCGTAGACGAGCTCCCGGCACCGCTGGCCGCCCCGTTGCAGCGCCTCGACGTCGTCCACGTCAAGGTCGTCGAGCACCTCGCCCAGGGCGCTTTCGATCCCGGCCTGGGCCAGCGCGTCTCGATACAGACCGGTGGTCAGGGCGAACCCGTTGGGGACGCGCAGCCCCTCGCTGGTCAGCTCCTGATACATCTCGCCCAGGGACGCGTTCTTGCCACCCACCAGCGCGAGATCGCCCGAAGCGATCTGCGAGAACCATCGAACATAACCAGGCGCTGCCGCCATGAGCCTCCCCTCACTTTGTCGTTCGTGCTCGCTCAGCCCCGACGTTATCTAGGGGTAATTCCGTAATCAATGGCCTTTCGCGGACGTGTACAAACTCACCACGAACAAGAAGGTGACGGACATGCGAATCGGTGTGCCCCGAGAGATCAAGGCCGACGAGTACCGGGTAGGCATGACGCCGGCGAGCGTCCGCGAAGCCGCCGAGCACGGACACGACGTCTTCGTGGAGACCGACGCGGGCGAAGCCCTCGGCCTCCACGACGCGGACTACCGGGCCGCGGGTGCCAGCGTGCTCGACAGCGCCGGCGCCGTCTTCGAGACGGCCGATCTCATCGTCAAGGTGAAGGAACCGCAGCCGGACGAGGCCGCGATGCTGCGGCCGGAGCACGTGCTGTTCACTTACCTGCATCTGGCGCCGAACCCTGAGCTGACAAGATCACTCTGCGAGTCCGGTTGCACGGCCATCGCTTACGAAACGGTTACCGACGCCCAGGGCCGGTTGCCGCTGCTGACACCCATGAGCGCGGTGGCCGGGCGCATGGCCGTTCAGGCCGGCGCCCACTGCCTGGAGATCGAGCAGGGCGGCCGCGGCCTGCTGCTTGGCGGCGTGCCGGGCACCCCGCCCGCCAGGGTGACGGTCCTGGGCGCCGGCGTCGTCGGCAGCAACGCCGCTCGGGTAGCGCTCGGCATGGAGGCGGATGTGACGATCCTCGACACCTCCCTGAGCAAGCTCGCCGAGCTGGACCTGCACTTCGGCCCCGCGCTCAACACCATCTTTTCCACCGCAGAGGCCGTGCAGGAATTCGTTCTGGATGCGGACCTGGTGGTGGGCGCGGTCTTGGTCACCGGCAGCGAGACGCCCAAGCTCATATCCGAAGCCATGGTGGCACAGATGCGCAAAGGAGCGGTGATCGTCGACGTTGCCGTCGACCAGGGCGGATGCGCGGCCACCTCGAGGCCGACCACCCATTCGAACCCCACCTACACCGTCGACGACGTCGTTCACTACTGCGTGGCGAACATGCCCGGCGCGGTGGCCCGCACGTCCACCTTCGCGCTCAACAACGCCACCCTGCCCTTCGTGCTGGCCATCGCCGACAACGGCGCGGTGACCGCCATGAGAGAGGATGCCAATCTGCGTCACGGCCTGAACGTTTATGGCGGACGGGTCACCTACGAAGCCGTCGCCGGCTCCGCCGGCCTGCCTTTCACCGACGCCGAAACGATGCTGCGCGACTCCTAGTCCTTGGCTCCGGCGTCGACGATTTGCCGCGCAAGGTCCGCAAGGGCGCAGTCGTCGTCCTCTTCGAGATTCAAGGGGGGATGGGGCGTGGCGCCGTCGCGCACGTTCTTGAGTCGGTTCGTGAGGTCTTCGGATGCGAACCGGTCGAGCGCCAGCGGGCCCTGATGACACGCGCCGCAGGCCGCCGCCACGTCGACTTTCTCTCTTGACGCGGCACCTGCTTCCAGGCAAAGGGCCATGCTCAACAGGCCAGCACTCAAAGAGGCGAGTCTAGTTTTCAACGTCGAATCCTTAACGGTTGGCGAAAAGCCCCGATCTTACCGAGGGCGCTCGCCGGCGTCCGCAAACCAGGCGCCGCCCTTGAGCGCGCGCAGAACGTCGCGCCGGCAGATGAGCCCCACCAACCGGCCGTCTTCAACCACCGGGCAGCGTCTGAAAGGCGACTCCACGAACAGCTCGGCCAGGTCCATCAGCGTGTCGTCGGGCGTTACGGTGTGGACGGAGGGCGACATGTAATCCGCCACCCGACCACCGGCCTNNTCGGGCGTTACGGTGTGGACGGAGGGCGACATGTAGTCCGCCACCCGCCCACCGGCCTCGTCGAAATAGCCGGCCTGCAGCGCGATGCGGATGCAGTCCCGCTCCGTCAGTATCCCGCAGAGCCGGTCCTGGGCGTCCACCACTGGCAAACCCGACACGTCGTGCTCGACCAGCAGGTGAATGGCTCGCATGATGTCGGTCTCCGGGGAGACGGTCAGCAGGTCACACGACATGTAGTCGCTTACGCGTTGAGGTTCGATGCTCATGATCTTTCCCTCCCGTTCGATCAGGATCCGAAGTCGTCGAAGAACACGCTGTCGCGGTCGACGCCGAGGTCTTCGAGAATGGCCAGGACCGCGCTGCTCATGAGCGGCGGCCCGCAAAGGTAGTACTCCGCTTCCTCGGGACACGGGTGTCCCTCCAGGTATTCCCTGTAAACGACCGCGTGGACGAGACCTTTGAGGCCCTGCCATGCGGAGTCCGCCGCCAGATCCGAGAGCGCTACGTGGTAGTCGAAGTTTTCGTGCTGACGGGCAAGGTCGGCAAGCTCCGAGTGATAGCACAGCTCGCGCTCGTTGCGGGCTCCGTACCAGAAGCTNNGCCACCGATGAGCACCATCTCCCGGCCGGTGTCGCGCGCGCGAAACTCGCCGAACGGGCCCGACAGCCAGACTTCGTCCCCGGGCTTCAGACCGAACACGTAGGACGAGACCCGGCCGGGCGCGGTCCCCACGGGCGCGTCGGGAGGCGGCAGGGCAATGCGAACGACCAGCTGTATGGCGCGCGATTCTCCCGGAGCGTTTGCCAGGGAATAAGCCCGGGTAGTTGGCTCCGGAATGTCCACCTCTAGATCGGGCAGCCCGTACCGG
>JABAHS010007589.1_pt2 | contig 10388 bp, 8 predicted proteins | sample 7062111 | NCBI WGS metagenome assembly JABAHS01 (sample SAMN14534600, study PRJNA622989) | marine sediment metagenome | biome: marine biome [ENVO:00000428]; feature: marine pelagic biome [ENVO:01000023]; material: deep marine sediment [ENVO:00002113]; isolation source: pool of 4 deep marine... | reverse complement strand
ACCTGCTTGGGCGGCGCATTGGATGGCCGCGAGACCTCCAGCCCTTTCTCCTTGACGAAGGAGGTGGTCACGATGAAGAAGATCAGCATGATGAACACGATGTCCAGCATCGGCGTGATGTTGATCTCCGCTTCGTCGTCCGGCCTGTGTTTCCAGCGCATGGCGGCTCCTCGCTGCTCGCGGCCCCGTAGCCCGTCCCGGGGGGAGGCACAGCTTACTGAAACTCGGCGCCTTTGGCCAGTTCCCGGCCCTCGCGCAGCCGGCGCCCAGCCGCCCCGCCAGCACCGTTCGGGTTGATGCGCGTCACTGACATCAATCGGCAAAAATGCTATGTTGACGGGCTGAACACCGCGCCAGGCAAGGATGCAACTTGACCAGAGCAATCGCGAGATTTCCGGCCGTGTCAGCCATTCTGGTGGTGGCCCTTGGCCTGTTGTTCTGCATCGATGCCCGGGCGCAGCAATACTATGACCCCGGCATCCTGCAAAAGACCATCTACCGGATGCCCGGCGACTACCAGGCCCAGGGCGTCCGGGCCGGCAGTTTCATCTTCGTGCCCGCACTCGAACTCGTCTACGAGGATCACGACAACATCTTCTACCTGCCCGAGGACGAGGTCGGCGATACCATCTACCACGCCCGCCCGTCGCTCAGCCTGAACTCGGACTGGAGCCGGCATGCGCTCAGCCTCGGGGCCTCTTCGAACATCGCTCGCTACCAGGATTTCAGCTCCGAGGATTACGAAGACCTGATCTTCAACCTGAACGCCCGCATCGACGTGCGGCACGGCAGTTTTATCAGCCTGCGCGCCGCCAGCATGTCCCTGCACGAGGACCGCAGCACGCCGGACGACGCGGGAGGCGTCGAGCCCACCGATTTCTCGCATGACTTCATCGAGGTCGGTTACCTGCACACCTTCAACCGCCTCAGCGCCGAACTGAAATTCGGGCTGATCAAGACCGGCTACGACGATGCGCGCGACGGCGACGGCAACGTGATCGACAACAGCGATCGGGACCGCGAGCAGGAAACCGCCAATGTGCGCCTCGACTACCAGTTCGCCTCCGCGAAGTCGGTGTTCATGGACTTCGGCCTGAACTCCATAAGCTACGACCAGCCGGTGGACGGCGGCGGGTTCCAGCGCGATTCGGACGGCTACCGGGTGCAGGGCGGCATGACCTGGGACCTCACCGACCTGCTGATCGGCAGCGCCTGGATCGAGTACCTGGAGCAGGATTACGAGGACCCCCGCTTCGAGGCGGTCGATGGCACCGGCTTCGGCATGAGCCTCCAATGGTTCCCGACCCGACTCACTTCCGTCAACCTGCGCATGAACCGCGCTCCGCTGGAGACCACCCAGCCCGACACCTCGGGATACCTCGGCACGTTGTACTCGGTGCGCTTGCAGCACGAACTGCGGCGTTACCTGTTATTCAACGCGCGCGCGTCCTACACCGACAACGACTACCAACTGAGCCGGGAAGCGCCGGAGGAATCATTGCGCTACACCAAGGTGTATCGCGCCGACATCGGCCTCAGCTACATTTTCAACCGCTACTTCAACCTGAGCGGCGGCTATACCTACGAGAAACAGGAAGCGAACCTCGCGGCCGAAGACCATCGGGCCAACCGTTACTTCCTGACCCTCGGCCTGCAATTCTGATCGCTCCGGTCGCTTGCCCGCGGGCTACCGGCGCCGCCGACACGGCCAGCGAAAACTTGGTCGGGCCCCGCACGGAGCTTATAATCGGGGCCATCGAAGCCGGGTAAATTCACTGCGTACGATGACGGACCAGGCACGGCTGCACTGTCGCGCTGGCGGCGGCGCTCCCCCGCTCGCGGGGTGGTGGCGCCTCGGCGTGCTGCTGTGCCTGTCGCTCATCGCGCTGGCCGCGCAGGCGCAGGCGCCGGAAGCGGCCGATGCGGCCAGCCCGGATACCGCGTACCGCCTGGGGCCCGGCGACCGCGTCCACGTCAACGTCTTCAACCAGGCCGACCTGACCGGCGACTACATCCTGGACGGCGCGGGCCGCTTCTCGATGCCCCTGATCGGCCAGGTCGAGGCGGCGGGGCTCACCGGCACGGAACTGGAGCAACTGCTGGTCAGCAAGCTGAAACCGGACTACCTGGTCAATCCGCGCATCGCGGTGCGGGTGCAGAATTACCGACCCTATTACATCATGGGCGAGGTCAACGGCACCGGCTCCTACAATTACGTCGACGGCATGACCTACCTGACCGCCATCGCCATCGCCGGCGGCTACACCTACCGGGCCAAGAAGGACGTCGTGTACGTGGTGCGCGCGGATGACAGCGAGCGCCACGAGCTCAAGCTGGATGTGAGCGAGAAGGTGCAGCCCGGCGACATCATCCGCGTGGCGGAGCGCATCTTCTGACCATGCACGACACCCAGCCAGGGCACGATCTGCGCGCCGGCCAGGTCGAGGAGGAGTTCGGACAGGGCGAACCCTTCCCGCTGCTCGAGTATCTGCAGATCCTGTGGTTCCGGCGCAAGCTGATCATAGCGCTGACGGCGTTCGTGGCGATTGCGGGCTTCATCCACGTCAACCAGATCCCTTCAATCTACACGGCCTACTCGACGCTGATGATCGGCGTGCCCGAGATCCGCGTGGTGGATATCGAACAGGTGCTGACGCGCGATTTCTCCTGGGGCGACGAGGCGGTGGGTGAAATCGAGGTGATCCGCTCCCGCGGCCTGGCACAGAAAGTCATCGAGAAACTCAACCTGCTCAGCCATGCGGAGTTCAACCCCGCCATGGGGGTGCCGGAGAAGCGCTTTTTCGACTTCCTGGCCTATCTCAACCCCCGGCGCTGGATACCGGCGCAATGGAAACAATCTCTCCGTGAGTCGATCCGCGGCGAGGTGGAGGTGGTCGAGCTCTCGGAGGCGGAGCGTGAGCGCCGCCTGATGGCCGCGGCCATCGACCGCTTTCTCGGCCGGCTCGAGGCGGAGCGCGTGGAGTACTCCAACGTGCTCACCATCAGTTTCAGCTCGCTGAGCCCGGTGCTGGCGGCACGGGTGGCCAACGAGGTGCCGGAGGCCTATATCCTCGACCAGCTGCAGGCCAAGTTCGAGGCCACCCGCAAGGCCACGGACTGGCTCACCGAGCAGCTCGCCGAGCTGGAGACCAAGGTGGCCGATTCCGAGCGGGCGGTGGAACTCTACCGCGAGGAGCACGGCCTGACGAAAGGCGAACAATCGGCGGTGCTGGCCGCGCAGCTCTCGGAGCTGAACAGCCAGTTGATCACGGTGAAGGCGCAGCGCGCCGAGCTGGAAGTGCGGCTGGAGCAGATCAACCGTCTGCTCGCCAGCGACAGCCCGCGCATCGAGACGGCCGCCGAGGTGCTGGCCTCGCCCCTGGTCCAGCAACTGCGCAACCAGGAAGCGGAGGTGCTGGCCCGGGCCTCCGAACTGTCGGTGGAATACGGCCCCAAGCACCCGCGGATGCTGCAGGTCAACGCCGAGGTCAACGAGATCCAGCAGCGCATCAACGACGAGTTCAAGAAGATCGCCCTCGGCCTGGAGAACGAACTGGAACTGGCGCGCACCCGCGAGGCCAGCCTGGAGGAGAACCTTGGCGAAGCCGAGCGTCAAGCGGGGCTGAAGAGCCGCGAGGCCATCCAGTTGCGCGCCCTCGAACGCGAAGCGGCCGCCAACCGGGCCCTGTTCGAGACCTTTCTCAATCGCTTCAAGGAGACCAGCTCCACCCAGGGCATGGAAACCTCGGATTCGCGTGTGATCTCCCCGGCCGAGGTGCCGCGGGGGGCGTCCTATCCCAACCGCAACCGGATGCTGAGCGTGATCGCCATGACCGGGTTCCTGGGCGCCTGTGCACTGGTATTTGCTCTGCACCTGTTGAATCCGGGCCTGCTCAGCCCGGAACAGATCGAGAAGGAGTATGGTGTGCATGCCATCGGCATGCTGCCCCGCCTGCCATCCGGCACCAAGCCGCACCAACACCTGCTCGACAAGCGCACCTCGGCTTACGTCGAAGCCCTGAATTCGCTCAAGATCTCACTGCAACTCTCCGACCCGGATGCCAAGATCAAGGCCATCCAGATCACCTCCTCGGTGCCGGAAGAGGGTAAATCCTCGCTGGCCTTGTCCCTGGCCATGGTGCTGTCCCAGGCCGGACGCAAGGTGCTGCTGATCGATGCCGACCTGCGGCGCTCGCGCCTGGAAGAGACCCTCGGCCTGGCGGTCGACCATCCGGGGCTCACCGACCTGGTGCTGGCGGCGGATGGCGATCCCGGGGATTTCATCGTGAAAGTCGAGAAGTTCGGCATCGATTTCATGCGCTCGGGGGACGCCGGCTACGCCAATGCCACCGACATTTTCTCTTCCCGGCGCATGGAAGCCATCGTGGCCGGCCTGCGCGCCAAGTATGACTACATCCTGCTGGATACCCCGCCGGTCATGGCGGTCGCCGACGCGCGCGTCATCGGCAAGCTGGCCGACAAGACGCTGTTCGTGGTGCGCTGGGACAAAACGCCACGCAAGGTCGTGCGCGCTGCCCTGGACCTGCTGCGCAAGGGCGGCTCCGACATCACCGGCGCGGTGCTGCAGCAGGTCGACCTGCGACGCTACGGGCGCCTGGGCTACGGGGACTCCGGCTACTATTACCACTATGGGCGCTATGGGCAGTATTACCAGGGCTGAGCCGACCCAATGCCCGGGTGCAGGCATGATCCGCACTGAGCGCCCAGCACCTGAATGGACCGCGGGCCGATGAAGAGCGGCAGCGCCGCCGTCCCGCGCCTGCTGGCGATGGCGACCCTCGCCTTCGCCGCCGCGCTGCTGGCGGCGGCATGGCCGCGCCTCAGCGCCAGCGTGCACTTCCTGCCGGTGGACACCGCCATCGGCAATTACTGGCGAGGCGTATCCGTACCCCCCGAGCAGCTGGAACTGCTGAGCCGCCGGGCCGAGCAGGCCATCGGCCGGCATGACCACTATCGTTACTGGGATGGCCTGAGCGTGCTGCGGTACCTGCAGGGCATGGACAGCAATGCGACCCTGGTGCAACGGCGCCGAGCCCTCCGGCAATCCCAGGCCGCCGCCCAGGAGGTCCTGAGGCGCGCGCCCACGCGCCCGGAGGCGTGGTTGCGCATTGCCGCGGCGGCCGCCGGGCTCGGCCAGCCCGCCGGCCGGGTCGTGGCCGCACTGAAGATGTCCATCTTCACGGGCCGGGTCGAGCCCACGCTGTTGCCGCTGCGCCTGCGGCTGGGCTACGCCTACCTCGAGGACCTGGATGCGGAATCGCTCCACCTGCTCGGTGACCAGACCGCGCTGACCTGGCGCTTGCAGGAGCGCGCAGTCCTCGCCGCGCTGCGGGACGGGACGCTGGCGTTCGACGCCGTGGCCCGGGTGCTGGAGCCCGCGCACGCGGAGGTGCTGGCAGACATGGAGGCCCGGCTTGGACAGCCTGCTCGCTAGGCTGCGTGGCGGTCGGTCGAGCGGGGGTGAGCCACGCCATACGCCCGGCAAGCGCGTGTACTGCGTGGGCGACATCCACGGCCGCCTCGACCTGCTGCTGGACCTGCACGCGCAGATTCGGGCGGACAGCGAGGCGTTCGGTGGCTCCCTGCAGGTCGTCTACCTCGGCGATTACATCGACCGCGGTCCCGATTCGCGGCAGGTGATCGACTGCCTGCTGGCCGCGCCCCTGACCGGTTTCGAGGCGATCTACCTGCTCGGCAACCACGAACAGGCCATGCTGGACTTTCTCGACTACCCACTCGAGGCCGCCGGCTGGCTGACGTTCGGAGGGCTGGCCACCCTGCTCAGCTACGGGGTCCGGCCACGGCGCCTGCCGACGCCCGAGGACCTGCCGGACCTGGCTGCAAGCTTGCGGGAGCGGCTGCCGCCCGGACACCTCGAATTCCTGCTGGGCTGCAGGCTTTATCATCACGAGGCCGACTACTACTTCGTCCATGCGGGCATCCGCCCCGGCGTGGCGCTGGACGCCCAGGATCCCGACGACCAGATGTGGATTCGCGACGAGTTCACCGAATCGGGCGCAGCGCACGGCGCCGTCGTGGTGCACGGCCATACGATCTCGCCCGAACCCGAACTGCTGCCCAACCGCATCGGCATCGACACCGGTGCGTGCTTCACCGGTTTGTTGACCTGCCTGGTGCTGGAAGGTGAATCCCGGCGACTGATCCAGGCCCGTGGCGAGACGGGCACGACGCTGGACTACGACCCGCTGCTGGCATGAACCGCGTCCTGCACGCCCTGCTGCTGGCGCTGGTGGTGCTGGCCCCATTGCCGCTAGGCAGCAATCGTGAATGGTCCTGGACGCTGTGCACCTTGTTCGCTGCCGGGTTGGCGGTCGGCTGGGGTGGCGCGGCGCTGATGCGCCCGGCCACGGTGATTCGCGGTCTGCCCGCATGGATCCCTGTTCTGTTCCTGGCGGTATGCGCCTGGGCGCTGGTGCAGACCGCAAGCTGGGTGCCCGCTGAGTGGCGCCATCCGGTGTGGCGCCTGGCGGCGGACTCCCTCGGCGAACCGCTTGCCGGCCGCATCTCGCTCGCCGAGGACGACACCGTCACCGCGCTGCTCAGGCTGGCCGCATATGCCCTCGTGTTCTGGCTGGCTTTTCAGCTGGGCGCGGACCGCGCGCGCGCGGCAAGGACCCTGCAGTGGATCGCGGTCGCGGGTTTCGTGTACGCCTGCTACGGGCTGGTGGTGTACTGGGGCGAATTCGGCCTGCTGCTGTGGTTCCAGGACGACGCCTTCCGGCACGACGTGCGCGGCACCTTCGTCAACCGCAATTCGTTCGCCACCTATGTCGGCCTCGCCATCCTGTGCCTGCTGACGGGCCTGTATCGAAAGCTCGCGTTGCGCCGCAACCCCGTCTATGCAACGCCGCGCAGCAGGTCGTTTCGCGTGGAACAGTTCGTCCTGCGGGCCTGGATGCCGATGTCGGCGTTGCTGCTGATGGTCGCGGCACTGGTATTGACCCACTCGCGCGGCGGGTTCGCCAGCGCCGTGCTGGGCACGCTGGCGCTGCTGCTGGCCGTCCATCACCGGCAAAGGATTGCGAGCCGGCGCGCGAAAGCGGCGATCGGCGGGGCCCTCGCCGTAACCGTGCTGGCTTTCGTGCTGACCAGCGAGGTCCTGCTGCAGCGCATCGATCGCCTGACCATGGACAGCCAGGGCCGTGCCGATGCCTATCAATTGGCATCCGTGGCCATCAGCGACAACCCGGTGCTGGGTTTCGGCTACGGCACCTTTTCCGACAGCTTCCGCCTGTACCGCGACGACCGGCTGAACAAGCATTTCCACCGCGCGCACAACACCTACCTGGAAAATGCCTTCGAGCTCGGTTGGCCGGCGGCGGCGGCGTTGCTGCTGTGCCTGGCCGGGCTGGCGGCGCTGTGCTGGCGGGGCCTGCGCGGGCGGGGGCGCGACTGGATCTACCCGGCGACCGGGCTGGCGGCCAGCGTGCTGGTCGGGTTCCACGCCCTGTTCGATTTCAGCCTGCAGATGCCCGCGATCGCGATGACCTACGCCTGCATCATGGGGGTGGCCTGCGCACAATCGATGCCGCGCGGCACCCATCGGCGGTGGTAAGGGCCGGGCCGACCGCAACGCCCGTCACGAAGGGAATCCTCACGGAAAGTCATTCCGCTCCAGCCACAGCAGCAGGCTGTACGCTGACCACAACTGGGCCTGGCGCGGTTGCTCGAGGCGGCCGGGGTCGCCCGGAAGCCCGGTGATCTGCCCGCGTTTGACGAATTCCGACAGGCGCTCGGCATGGTCGGCCAGGCGCTCGCGAACCTCCCGCCACTGCAGCCTCAGCCAGGCCTCGGTAAACGACCACATCAACGATTCCCAATCTTTCCGCCAGACCACCTCGGAGGGCAGCCAGCGTTCACCGAGGTTTCTGAGGATGTATTTTGTCCAGCCGTGGCGGATTCGCTGGTTCCACGGCAGGCTGGCGCAGAATTCGACCAGCCGCCGGTCCAGGTAGGGGTGGCGCGCGGCCATACCGCACAGTGCCGAAACGCGGGCATAGCGCTCCACGCCGGCGCTCAGCAACGGAGAAACCAGGGCGGCGATGGCTACCTGCCGGGGACCGCCACGCAGGTCGGAATGGCTATGGGCGTCGAATCGTTCGAACCGTTCGGCCAGCGACACCTCGTGCGCGAAGCGCGGGGCGATCAGTGTGTCATCGAGGGCCTCCGCGAGCCGTGTCCGGTGCCGGGGCCGCTGCCGCCAGCGCCGGATGCCGGCCGGCGTGGCCGCGGTCAGCAGCAGGCGGGCAAATTCCCGCGCGGTGAAGTCCTGCCCGCCGTGGCGCTCGCGCACGGCGCGCGCCTCCCGCCAGGCGCTGGTCACGCGGCCCCGACGGGCCAACAGCAGCAGATAGTTGCCCTGCAGCGAAGTCACCAGGTCGCCATCGACCCCGTCCAGCATGACGCGGTGGCCATCCGATCGGGCCACCCCGTACAGCAGCATCCACAGCAGCATGGACGCGTCGAACGGTTCCTCCACCGCCTGCAGGACCCGCTGCAGGCCGGCCTGGTGCGCCGCCAGCTCGGCGGGCGGCAGCAGCTTCGCCTCGACGCCACCCTGCGCCACGACCGCCCGGATGCACCTCGCTTCCACGCTCTCCGTGGCGTCCGCGGTCACGCCGGAATAGGTCGCCAGCGGCCCACCACCCGCGCCGCGCGCGATTTCGCGCGCGGCGCCCACGATGGTGGCGCTGTCTACGCCTCCGCTGAGGCTCGCGGCCACCGGCGCTTGGCAGCGCATCCGGTCGGCGACCGAGCGCGTGAACACCTCGCCGAATGCTTCCCGGTAGTCCGCATCGCAGGGAAGGCGCAACTCACGGTGCGGGTCGGGCCGCCAGAAACGTCTCCGGCGCACATCCCGGCCGCAGACCTCGACCTGGCTGGCCGGCGGCAGCCGGTGAACGTCCGCGAAGAAGGTGCTTTCATGGTCGATGCATTCCAGCGGGTCCACCAGCAGATCGGCCACGCGGCCCCGGTTCAGGCGCCGGGCCACCGCGCCGGAAGCCAGCACCGCCGGGGCAGATGACGCCCAGGCGAACACGGCGGCGGTATGGCAGAAATAGAAGGGCTTCACGCCCAGCGGATCGCGGGCGCAGAACAGCCGGCGCGCCACGGGATCCCAGATGGCGAAGGCATAATCACCCTGCAGCCGGTCCACGCAATCCCGGCCCCATCGGCGGTACGCCAGCAGCAGCAGTTGGCAGTCCGCCACTCCCCTCCCCTGGATGCCATCGATCCTCAGCCTCCGGCAGAGTTCCGCGCGGTCATCCAGGCGGGCATCCGCTGTGATCACCAGCCCGCTCGTCGGATCCCGATGTGGTTGCGCCTGCCCGACCGCCTCGGGCGTGGTGTGCAACGCCAGGTGGCCCAGGCCGATGGCATCCTGCGCCCAATGGCCGCCGCCATCCGGGCCCCGAAAAGCCATGGCGTCCGCCATGCGCTCGAGTGCGTCATGCGGCAACGGTTTGCCGTCGAGGTTCAGGATGCCGAAGATTCCACTCATGTGCGTTGGTAAGGTACCGTCCCCGGCCCGCAAGCGGCCTGGCTCATTGCCTCCGGCGCCGTCGCTGACCCGCCGGTTCCCGGATCCGGATGCTGACCGCAAGCGTGCCAGATAGTATAGTTTGCACTTGATACTTCGAATGCAAGGATTGCGTCCGCCGAACCCGCCCGAGGGGTCGTGCGCCGGGATACCAACCAAATGAGACTCTGCCCCAAGAAGCCCCTGCCGCTGCTCGTCGCCCTCGCACTGTCGCCGGCGACGGCGATCGGCCAGGCCCCGGAGTCGGGAGCCGGCGAGCCCGAGTGCGCAGACGTCGAGAGCGGCATGCCTGGTCTGTACGTGACGGTCGACCAGAGCCAGGTCTACCTGATTCAGGACGAGAAGTACGTGGAATTGAAACCGGGAGAGGCGGCCTATGCGGGTGACGGCACGCTCTCCTGCATCAAGTCCAGGCCGCAGACGCTCGATTGGCCCTGTGGCACGGCGACGGCCCAGGGACGGGAGAAAGCCGGCATTTATGGAACCAATGAGCTGCCGTCATCCGGCATCGCGCAGGAAGTGGCGCGGCGCTATTTCGAGGAGAACCGGGTGATCGGGCCGCCCATCGAGTGGCTCAACGGCGAGTACCACCTCACCTTGAGCGCCAGCGAAATCAGGGCCCTGGTGTCGGACGCGCAGTGGTACCGGCCGATCGGCACTGACCCGTTCGCCTCACCCAAGCGGCCGCACTCGCAGCTGATCTCCCTGTTCTGGAGCACCCAGCAGGTGCTCACCGAGGCCCACACCATCGACGCACTGGTCGCGATGCACGGTGAAGACGCGATTCCGGTGGTATTCGTTTTCC
>JABAHS010011254.1_pt1 | contig 10389 bp, 8 predicted proteins | sample 7062111 | NCBI WGS metagenome assembly JABAHS01 (sample SAMN14534600, study PRJNA622989) | marine sediment metagenome | biome: marine biome [ENVO:00000428]; feature: marine pelagic biome [ENVO:01000023]; material: deep marine sediment [ENVO:00002113]; isolation source: pool of 4 deep marine... | reverse complement strand
TAGTTGTAGATCGTGATCCGGCTCACGCCCATGATCTCGGCGATGTCGTCGACCGCGCCCCGCAGGAGGAATGCGCCGCGTTCGTGGAGCATGCGCACCACCGCCTGCTTCTGATCACGGGTCCATTCGCCGGCGGCGGTGTCGAGCTCCCGCTCGGCCATCCACACGAGCTCGTCGAGTGCGCCGCGGAGGGTGGGGGCCGGAAGCTCCTCCGGTGTGGCCGCCACCTGGAGGCGGACGGACGTCGCACCGTTGGTCATCGCCGCCCGCACCATCTCCGCGATCCCGTCCGTCACGAGGTCGAGACGGCCCTGCACCGACGATGCGAACGGTCCCAGGTCGACCACGAGGTCGCGGTCGGTGAAGGCGTCCACCGCCGCGGTCACGTGCGGGCCCGGGTTGCCCTCGACGAAGGGTTCGACGAGGAACTCCGCGGCGATCTCGTGATGACTCGGGTCTCCGTCGGAGGCCATCCGCCCAGCGTAGGCCACTGCGCCGATTTGTACATTTTGTAAAGCCGTGGTGGTAGCGTCGCGACATGGCGACGGCCGATCTGCGCATCGACATCGACCGGCTGCTGGGCCGGCTCGCGGCGCTCGCCGAGATCGGCGCGATCGACGGAACGGATGGGTGCGCCCGCCTGGCGCTCACCGACGAGGACAGGGCCGGGCGCGACCTCGTCGTGACCTGGATGCGGGACCTCGGCCTGGAGGTCACCGTCGATCGCATCGGCAACGTGATCGGCATCCTGGCCGGTGCATCCGACGGCGCGCCGGTCATGTGCGGCTCCCACATCGACACCGTGCGCACCGGGGGCCGCTACGACGGCAATCTCGGGGTGCTCGCCGGGCTGGAGGTCATCGAGACGGTGACGGCGGCGGGCCTCACGCCGGCCCGCCCCCTGGCCGTGGCGTTCTTCACCGACGAGGAGGGGTCGCGCTTCCCGCCCGACATGCTCGGCAGCCTCGTCTACGTCGGCGGCCTCCCCCTCGAGGAGGCGCTCGACGTGGTCGCCATCGACGGCGCGATCCTGGGCGACGAGCTCGAGCGCATCGGCTACGCCGGTCCCGCACCCGTGCCGGGTCTCGTCCCCCACGCGTTCGTCGAGTTGCACGTCGAGCAGGGTCCCGTGCTCGAGGCCGAGGGCGTCACCATCGGCGCCGTCGAGGGCGTGCNNGCCACGACCCGGGGTTCGTCGCGGCCGCCGCGGCCGCCTTCGCCCGGGAACTGGCCACCGAGCTCGGGCCCCCGCAGGTGGCCACCGTCGGGCGGCTGTCGCTCGACCCCGACCTGGTCAACGTGGTCCNNGAGTTGCACATCGAGCAGGGTCCCGTGCTCGAGGCCGAGGGGGTCACCATCGGCGCCGTCGAGAGCGTGCAGGGGATCAGCTGGCAGGAGTTCACCGTCGTCGGCCAGTCCAACCACGCGGGCACCACGCCCATGCACCTGCGCCACGACCCGGGGTTCGTCGCGGCCGCCGCGGCGGCCTTCGCCCGGGAACTGGCCACCGAGCTCGGGCCCCCGCAGGTGGCCACCGTCGGGCGGCTGTCGCTCGACCCCGACCTGGTCAACGTGGTCCCCGCGTCGGCGACCTTCACCGTGGATCTCCGCAACACCGACGAGCCCGCCCTCCGCGAGGCGGAGCGGCGGTTCGCGGACTTCGTCACCACGGCGGCCGCGGCCGAGGGGTGCACGGTGGAGTCCCGGACCCTCGCCCGCTTCGAGCCGGTGGTCTTCGATCCCGCGATCGTGACCGCGGTCGAAGCCGCCGCCACCCGACTCGGCCACTCGGTGCGGCGCCTGCCGTCCGGTGCGGGCCACGACGCCCAGATGCTGGCCCGGGTGTGCCCGACCGCGATGATCTTCACGCCGAGCAAGGACGGCGTGAGCCACAACCCGGCCGAGTACACCGCGCCGGACGACCTCCGGGCGGGGGCCGACGTGCTCCTCCAGGTGATGCTGACCCTGGCATCGGAGCGCTGATGGCACACACGACCCCACCCCTCACCCCGATGTCGCTGAGCACCCTCATGGGCCGCGTCGTCCACGAGTGGGAGACCCGCAAGAAGATCTTCGATCTCCCCAACGCCCGGATCTGGCGTCCCGACCCCGACGTCGATCTCTCGTTCGAGTTCCTCGGGCGGCGCTGCGCCACGCCGGTCGGTCCCGCCGCCGGTCCCCACAGCCAGATGGCGCAGAACATCGTCCTGGCGTGGCTCGGGGGCGGCCGGCTGTTCGAGCTGAAGACCGTCCAGGTGCTCGACGATCTCGAGATCGGCCGTCCGTGCATCGACATGGAGACGATCGGGTTCAACATCGAGTGGAGCCAGGAACTCGAGGTGGCCCAGAGCCTCGAGGAGTACGTCAAGGCGTGGATGGCGATCGATGTGCTCCGGCGCTGGGCGCCACTTCGGGAGTTCGTCGGCGACGATCCGGGATCCCACGTGTTCGACATGTCGGTGGGCTACGACCTCGAGGGCATCCGCACCGAGAAGGTGGCCTCGTTCATCCGGGGCATGCACGACGCCGCCGCGGTGATCGACTCGCTCCGGCCCCAGCTGACCGGCCCGTTCGCCGAGTTCGCCGACCTCGACTTCGAACCGGTGATCTCGAAGACCCTGACCCTGTCGACGTTCCACGGCTGCCCGCCGGAGGAGATCGAGTCGATCACCAAGCACCTGATCGACGAGCACGACCTCGACGTGATCGTGAAGCTCAACCCGACCCTGCTCGGGTTCGAGAACGTGGCGGCGCTCCTGCACGACGAGCTCGGCTACCACGACATCCCGTTGCACCGGGAGGCGTTCGACGCCGACCTGCAGTTCGATCGGGGGGTGGAGCTCATCGGCGAGCTGCGCGACTTCGCCGCCGAGCGGGGCCGCCACTTCGGCATCAAGCTCACCAACACCCTCGTGGTGGAGAACCACCGGGGCTTCATGCCCGAGGACACGATGTACCTGTCGGGCCCGCCCCTGCACGTGATCTCGACCCGCCTCCTCGGCCGTCTCGCCGACGCCCTCCCCGGGCAGCTCGCCATCCCCGGCCACGACGGCGACATCCTCGTGTCGTTCTCGGCCGGGGTCACCAAGGCCAACCTGGCCGACACCGTGGCCACCGGGCTCAACCCGGCCACGATCTGCTCCGACCTCCTGAAGCCGGGCGGGTACGGCCGGCTGGCCCCCATGCTGCGGGGTCTCGCCGACGAACTGCGGGCTGCGGGCTGCGCCGATCTGGCGTCGTACCGGGCCCGACGGCTGGCGGAGGCGGACGCCGCGGGTCACGGGTCGACGATCGCCCACTACGTCGAACGACTCCGGGGTGAGGACGGCGATCCCTACCGTCTCGACGCCAATCAGAAGCTGCCCCGCCACGTCGACCACGAGCTGGAGATGTTCGGCTGCGTGGCCTGCAACTTCTGCATCACCGTGTGCCCGAACGACGCCTTCTTCAGCATCAAGAGCCTGGAGGGGATGCCGGATCGTCAGCAGTACCTCCTCTTCACGGAGCTCTGCAACGAGTGCGGCAACTGCCTGGTGTTCTGCCCCGAGGAGGGCGACCCGGCCATGATCAAGCCGCGGTTGTTCACCGACCCGGATGTGTTCGGGGGCCGGGAAGGGCAGGGGTTCCTGCTCACCGACGGGGTGATCACCGACGCCCGGGCCGACGACGGGACCGTGGCCCTCGTGCAGCAGCTTCTCGACTCGGAGCAGGGTCTGCCCCTGGGTGAGGTGCGACGCTGATGGCACGCGTGGTCACCGTCGGCGGGGCCCAGCTCGGCCCGATCGCCCGCGACGACAGCCGGGCCGATGTGGTCGCCCGCCTCATCGCCCTGCTGCGGGAGGCGGCCGACGCCGGCTGCCGGCTCGTGGCGTTCCCCGAGCTGGCCCTCACGACGTTCTTTCCCCGCTGGTACACCGACGAGGTCTCGGGACACGACCACTTCTTCGAGACCGAGATGCCGGGGCCCGAGACCAAGCCGCTCTTCGACGAGGCGCTGGTGCGCGGGATCGGGTTCTCCCTCGGCTACGCCGAGCTGACCCCCGACGGGCACCGCTACAACACCACCGTCCTCGTCGACGACACGGGGTCGATCGTCGGCCGCTACCGCAAGACCCACATCCCCGGCCACGACTCCGACGAGCGATGGCGACCGTTCCAGCACCTCGAGCGCCGGTACTTCGAGGAGTCCCAGGAGGGATTCCACGTCTGGAACGCCTTCGGGGGTCGGGTCGGGATCGCCACGTGCAACGACCGTCGCTGGCCCGAGACGTACCGCGAGATGGGACTCCAGGGCGTGGAGCTCGTCCTCATCGGCTACAACACGCCGATCCACTACGCGCCGGACCCCGACCAGGACCGGCTCCAGGGCTTCCACAACCACCTCGTCATGCAGGCCGGCGCCTACCAGAACGGCACCTGGGTCGTCGGGGTGGCGAAGGGGGGAGTCGAGGAGGGGGTCGAGTCACTGTCCGAATCGGCCATCATCGCCCCGTCGGGCGAGATCGTCGCCCGCGCCGGGACCACCGGCGACGAGCTGATCGTGGCCGAGGTCGACCTCGACCACTGCGAGCGCTACCGGGGGACCGTGTTCGACTTCGAGAAGTACCGTCGGCCGGAGATGTACCGGCGCATCTCATCGCAGAAGGGGGTCTGGTTCTGAGTCGGTTCACGCTCAACGGCGCCCCGGTCGAAGCCGGCGACGGGCACGAGCACCTGCTCGCCGCGCTCCGCGACGAGCTCGGCGTGCTCTCGCCGAAGGACGGCTGCGCGCCGTGCGGGCAGTGCGGGTGCTGCACCGTGCTGGTCGACGGCAAGGCCCGGGTCGCGTGCCAGACGCCGATGGACAGGGTCGAGGGAGGCGAGGTGGTGACCCTGGAGGGGCTCGATCCGGCCGAGCGCGAGCGGATGGCCGCCGCCTTCGCCGCCCAGGGTGCGGTCCAGTGCGGGTTCTGCACACCGGGCATCGTGATGCGCACCAAATCGATGCTCGACAAGAAGGGGGCCGGGCTGACCCGGGAGTGGGCGGCCCGGATGCTGGGCGGGCATCTGTGTCGCTGCACCGGCTACACGAAGATCCTCGACGCGGTGGAGGCGCTGGCCGCCGACGAGGTGCCGGTGGCGGTGGCCCCCAAGGGGGTGGGGTCGCGCGGCATCAAGTACGAGGCGGCCGAACTGTCCCTCGGGGACCGGCCGTTCATCGACGACATGATGCCGGCCGGCCTGCTCCACGGCGCCTTCCATCTCGCCGCCCATTCCCGGGCCGAGGTGCTGGCGATCGACACGACGGCGGCGCGGGCCGAGCCGGGCGTCGAGGCCGTGTTCACCGCGGCCGACGTGCCCGGCGAGCTGCGATCGGGCCTGATCCACAAGGACTGGCCCGTGTTCATCCCCGTCGGGGGGCGGACGAGCTATCTGGGCGACGTGCTCGCCATGGTGGTGGCCGTCGACCGTCCCACGGCCCGCCGGGCCGCCGCGCTGGTCGCCGTCACCTACGACGTGCTGACCCCCCTGACCAATCCGATCGCGGCGCTGGCGAGCGACGAGGACGCGGTCTGGCAGCTCGACGGCAACGTGCTGTCGACGTCGAGCTACCGCCGGGGCGACGTCGACACCGCGCTGGCCGGGTCGGCCCACGTGGTCAGGGAGACCTTCCAGACCCAGCGGGTCGACCACGCCTTCCTCGAACCCGAGTCGACCCTCGCGGTGCCCGTCCCGGCCGGTGAGCCCCTTCCGCTCACCACGGGGGGCACCGACGGCGCGCCCGTCGACTTCGACCGGCTGATGGTCTACTCCGGGGGCCAGGGGATCTGGGACGACCGCGACGACATCGCCCGCCTGCTCGCGGTCGAGCCCGAGGTCGTGGTCACCGAGCTGGTCAGCAACGGCGGCGCCTTCGGCGGCAAGGAGGACATGTCGAACCAGGCCCAGACGGCGCTCGCCGCGTGGGTGCTGGGACGCCCGGTGAAGACGACCTTCTCGCGTGAGGAGTCGTTCCTGGTCCACACCAAACGCCACCCCATCCGCCTCGACTACGAGGCCGGCTGCGATGCGGAGGGACGGCTCACCGCGCTCCGGGCCCGACTGATCGGCGACAGCGGGCCGTACGCCTCGGTCGGCATGAAGGTGCTCGAGCGGGCGGCCGGCCACGCCTCCGGGCCGTACGTCGTGCCCAACATCGACGTCGAGTCGGTGGCGGTCCGCACCAACAACTCCGTGTGCGGGGCCTTCCGGGGGTTCGGCGCCAACCAGGCCCAGTTCGCCATGGAGGGCGTGATCGACCGGCTCGCCGAGGAGGTCGGCATCAGCGGGTGGGAGATGCGGAGCCGCAACGTGGTCGAGCCGGGGGCCGTGTGGGGGCCGGGGCAGATCATGGACGACGGCAGCCTCGGGGGCCGGGCCTGCCTCGACGCGCTGCGCCCGGCGTACGACGAGGCGGTCGATGCGGGCAAGCCGGTCGGTCTGGGGCTCGGGCTCAAGAACTCGGGTCTCGGCAACGGCCTGGTCGAGGTGGCCCGGGCGGTCGTGCACTTCCGGCCCGACGGCATGGTCGAGGTCCGCCACTGCTGGACCGAGATGGGCCAGGGCGTGCACACGGTCGCCCTCCAGGTCGCCGTCGAGGAGCTCGGCGTCGAGCCCGGAGCAGGTCGTGGTGATCGTCGACACCACCCGTGAGCTCGGTGCCGGCCAGACCACCGGCAGCCGGGGCACGCTCATGGGTGCGGGCTCGGTCGCCGACGCGTGCCGGGCCGCGATGGCGGACGGGTGCCGGATCGGGGTCGACTACGAGGGCGAGTACCGGGTCGATTGGACGAACTCGCTGAACGACGCGGTCGAGCACCCGGTCATCCACTCGACCTTCGGGTACGCGGCGCAGATGGTCGTGCTCGACCCCGACACCGGCGAGGTGGAGAAGGTGGTGGCGGCCCACGACGTCGGCCGGGCCGTCAACCCGCTGCTGTGCGAGGGCCAGATCGAGGGCGCCGTGCACATGGGGCTCGGCTACGCGCTCACCGAGGGCTTCCCGTGCGATGCCGACGGACGCCCGGTCAACTCCACCCTGCGGAGCCTCGACATCATCCGGCCGAAGGACATGCCGCCGGTCGAGGTCATCCTGGTCGAGTCGCCCCAGCCCGGCGCCCCGTACGGGATCAAGGGTGTGGGCGAGATCGGGCTGGTTCCCACCGCCGGTGCGGTGGCGGCGGCGCTGTGGGCCCTCGACGGCCGATGGCGGGCCGAGCTCCCCTTCGTCAACGAAGCCAACCGCGAACGGGAGGCCGCGTGGACCTGAGTGAGAACCTCGAGCCGGATCAGACCCCGGGACTGGTCTGCGCCCACCACCACCTCTACTCGGCCCTGGCCCGGGGTATGCCCGCGCCACCCCGCACCCCGGCGGGATTCCTCGAGATCCTCGAACTCGTCTGGTGGCGCCTCGATCGTGCCCTCGACGCCGACACCATCGAGTGGTCGGCCAAGCTGGGCGCCCTCGAGGCGCTGGAGCGGGGCTGCACCGCGATCATCGACCACCACGAGTCGCCGAACTCCATCGACGGATCGCTCTCGATCATCGCCGCCGCCTGCGCGGAGGTGGGGGTACGGGTCCGCACCGCCTACGGCGTGACCGACCGACACGGGCCGGACGGGGCGGCGGCCGGGCTGGCGGAGAACGACCGCTTCCTGCGGGAGGGGGGCGAGGGCATGGTCGGCCTCCACGCCGCCTTCACCTGTTCCGACGACACGATCGCGGCCGCCGCGGAGCTGGCCCGCACCCACCGGGTCGGTGTGCACGTCCACGTCGCCGAGGGCGACGCCGACACCTGGGACCGCCTGCGGGGTCACACCGCCGACGACTGGCTCCTGATCCACGGCGTGCACCTCCCCGACGAGCACGGCCTCACCGGAACGCTGATCCACAATCCCCGCTCCAACATGAACAACGCGGTGGGCTACGCGGCGCCCACCCGGTTCGCGAACCCGGTGGGGCTCGGGACCGACGGCATCGGCGCCGACATGCTCGACGAGTTCCGGGTGGCGTACGTGAAGGCGCGGGAGGCCGACGTCACCGCCACCCCCGAGCTGCCGTGGTCCTGGCTGTCCACCGGCTGGGATCTGTTCCCCGAGGCCCGGCGGGATCGGGTGACGTGGAACTACGCGCCGATGGACCCCTGGCGCCTGGCCTACACGACGGGGGTCTCGCCCACCCGGGTCGAGATCGACGGCGAGGTGGTCTACGCCGACGGTGCCGCCACCCGGGTCGACGGCGCCGAGATCCGGGCGAAGGCGGCCGAGGCCGCCACCCGCTTGTTCACGAGACTGGAGAACCTGTGATGAACCCAGACGGAGGGGTGATGGCCGACCCCGGTCTCGCCGTGTTCGGGGAGTTCGATCCCGACGGCCGCGACGCCTACGACCACGCGGTGGCCCGTTTCCGCGAGAACAACATCGTGCTCCCGACCTTCGCGCAGCTCGCCGATCCGGCCACGATCCCCCAGCCGATCATCGACTCGCTCGCCGGGGTCGACAAGGACGCGGGCGATCCCCGCAACCTGTTCCGGGTCCACTGGTTCAACAACGCCGACGGCAGCGGCCCGAACGAGGTGCCCGACCACATCGAGCTGCCGCCCGAGCTGACCGGGGTCGACGCGCGGATCGTGCTGGCCCTCGGCAACCGGTTCCCGATGATCGGCGCCCACAAGGTGCTCGCCGCCTACGCCTGTCTCGTGGCCCGGCTCGTGACCGGCCGGTTCGACCCCACGCGCAACCGGGCGGTGTGGCCCTCGACCGGCAACTACGCGCGGGGCGGGGTCGCCATCTCGCGGATCATGGGGTGTCGGGGCGTGGCGGTGCTCCCCGAGGGGATGAGCCGTGAGCGCTTCGAGTGGCTCGAACGATGGATCGAGCATCCCGACGACGTGATCCGCACCCCCGGCACCGAGACCAACGTGAAGGAGATCTACGACGAGTGCGCCCGCCTCGCCCGGGATCCCGCCAACGTCATCCTCAACCAGTTCTCCGAGTTCTCGAACCACCTCGGCCACTACGCGGTGACCGGCCCGGCGCTGGAGCGGGTCTTCGAGCACGTCACCGCCGACCGGCCCGGTCGGCTCGCCGGCTTCGTGTCGGCCTCGGGCTCGGCCGGCACGCTCGGCGCCGGCGACTACCTGAAGGACCGGCACGGTGCCCGGATCGTCGCCGTCGAGGCGCTCGAGTGCCGACGATGCTCTACAACGGGTTCGGCGAGCACAACATCCAGGGCATCGGCGACAAGCACATCCCGCTGATCCACAACGTGATGAACACCGACCTGGTCGTGGCGATCTCGGACCGGTCGACCGATCTGCTCGACGTGCTCTTCAACACACCGGCCGGTCTCCGGGTCCTCGAGCAGCGCGGCGTCGACCCGGCGCTGGCCGGCATGCTCACCCACTTCGGCTACTCGTCGATCTGCAACGCGCTGGCGGCCATCACGACGGCCAAGAAGTGGGGGCTCGGGGCCGACGACGTGCTCGTCAGCGTCGCCACCGACGGCAGCGAGCTGTACAACTCCGAGCGGGAGAAGGTCATGTCGGCCCACTTCGCCGGCGGATTCGACGACGCCGAGGCGGCCGAGGTGTTCGACACCCACCTCGGCAACATCGAGACCACCCATGCGATCGACATGGACGAGGTGCAGCGGGCCCGGGTGTTCAACCTCGGCTACTTCACGTGGGTCGAGCAGCAGGGCGTCTCGATCGAGGACTTCGAGATCCGCCGCGACCAGCGTTGGTGGGACGGACTGCGGCCGATCATCGGGACGTGGGACGAGATGATCCGTGAGTTCAACGCCACCACCGGTGCCGGCCACGGCTGAGGTCCCCGTGGTCGACGACCCGACGAACCCCTTCCTCCGGTACCGGGAGCGACTCGACTCGTGGGCCGCGGCGCGGGCGGGCGGGATGAGCGACGAGCAGTTCGTGGATCTCGTGAGCCGGCTCGACGAGGCGGTGGCCGTCGTCGACGGCACGGGGTTCCGGGTCACGCCGGTGATCGACGGCGCCGGCCTGGCCGAGGCGGCGGGGCTCGACGTGACGCTGACGATCAAGGTGGAGGTCGACAACGTCGGGGGCTCGCACAAGGCCCGCCACCTGATGGGGGTCGCCATCCACCTGCTCGTGGCCGAGGCGCTCGGCGCCGAGCCGGCGGAACGCCTGGCCATCGCCAGCTGCGGGAACGCGGCACTCGCGGCCGGGGTGATCGCCAGGGCCCTCGACCGACCCCTCGACGTGTTCGTGCCGACGTGGGCCGACCCGCCGGTGCTCGAACGCCTGCGGGAGCTGGGCGCGGTCACGACGACCTGCGAGCGCCGTGAGGGCGAGGCGGGTGACCCCAGCTACCTGCGGTTCGGGGAGGCGG
>JABAHS010001745.1_pt2 | contig 10391 bp, 9 predicted proteins | sample 7062111 | NCBI WGS metagenome assembly JABAHS01 (sample SAMN14534600, study PRJNA622989) | marine sediment metagenome | biome: marine biome [ENVO:00000428]; feature: marine pelagic biome [ENVO:01000023]; material: deep marine sediment [ENVO:00002113]; isolation source: pool of 4 deep marine... | reverse complement strand
GCCAACTCAATCTCACGTTCCGGGCTGAGCAGGTGAAATCGAGAGACATCTTGAAGGTAGCAATTGATGAGATTGGTCTGAAAAAAATGGTCTTCCTCAGTATCCGAGGTCACGCTGGCATCCAGGGGATCTATCTCTCCTGAATGATCTTGTTTTTCTTCCACGTGAGCTAATTGTTGCTCACTGTCAATTGCACCACACTCCTCGCCAGACCCAGAAGTCCCTATTTGCAAAACATAGTCCGGATACAGATCTTGAATGGTAAGCTCCGGGTCCGAATGATTGAGAGAGACTGACATGATAAAACTCCTCAATAAAAGGTGAATAGAAAATAAACTGTATTGAAAAAGGGAGTCGGCAAAATATCTCCCAGGCTACAGAAGTTGTTTGAGAAGTAAATCAGGTGAATTGAGTAAATTCAGGGAAAAAATACTGTATTCGACCAATGGTTTTTAGGAATACTCAAGAAGGAGATCCCTGACAATTAGCCTAGCCATCCTCAGAATAGATGCTCTCAACTAAGGCCAAAATGTCCTCTCGACTCGATGACTCTTTTGACAGGAAGTGATCGGCTCCATATTGGACTGCGGCCTCTCGGTATTCCGGGAAATCATAACTTGTTAGGATTATTACTTGTATCGTGGAATAGCGTTCCTTTATCTTTCTGGTTATCTCGAGGCCGTTTGCTCTTGGCAATTTTATGTCCATAAAAACGAGATGAGGGAGCGAACCCTCTACTTTCTGCAGTGCTTTCTCCCCGTCCTCTGCCTCCTCGACAACCATTTGAGGAAATCGCTCGGACAGCATCTCCTTTAGAGACTGACGAAAAGCAGCGTTGTCCTCAACAAGCAATGTCTTGAACATCTCGTTTTACCCCACAACGGGCGTGATTTTGGAAAGTATGGCCCTCTCTGCAGCCCGGATTATTCATTGATAATACGGGCTGGATGATGATAGGCAGACACTAGTACACCCTACAACAAGCACCCAATGAGTAGAAATGGGGCGAATACAGTAGATATAGAAATATTACACGGTATTTTCCGAACCGATGGGTTTTCAGGCTTATTGTTATTAACGGCAGGTGCTTTACAGTTTTCTCCTCAAATTGTATTCTGGCAAAAGAGCGCCAACTCCATGCTCAGGTGAAGCAGGTGAAAGCAAGACATAGGGTCGTTATTGCCGAAGATCATACTATTCTCAGAGAGGGGCTACGGGCTCTGCTCTCCGCTGAATCTGACCTCGAAGTGGTAGGGGAGGCAGAAGATGGCAGACAAGCCATTCGGCGGGTGGAGGAACTCGGGCCTGATCTTATCCTGACGGACCTCTCCATGCCGAAAATGAATGGAGTTGAGGCCATCAGAGAGATCAAGAAACGCGCTCCAGAGACGAAGGTTTTGGCCCTGACGGTTCACAAGGCAGAAGAATTCATTCTCGAGGTTCTGCAGGCCGGGGCTGACGGATATATTTTGAAAGATGCTTCGTCTGAAGAACTGATGATGGCTATAGAGAGCGTTCTCGGGGGAAAGCGTTATCTGAGTCCCTCCGTCTCGCAAATGGTAATAGAGGGATATCTCGAGGGCAGGAAGAGTATTGCCTCGAGTTCCCCGTGGGACACACTCACCAAGCGAGAGCGAGAAATTCTAAAACTCATTGCTGAGGGCCATAAGAACAAAGAGATCGCCGACTACCTGTACATCAGTGTGAAGACGGTAGAAAAGCACCGGGCTAACCTCATGAAAAAATTGGATCTCCACAGTGCCGCGGCCTTGACAGCCTATGCCATGGAAAGGGGGTTGGTGACAAGGTAGAGGAATTGCGGATTTCGGATTGCGGATTTCGGATTGATGCAAGTTGAATTTTCTTAGTTAGGCCAAGATGCACTGATATTTGTTCCCTCTCGCCTGGTTGACTCGAGAGAAAAAGACCCTCCGGAGAGTTCTATTCGCTCCTTCATACTCCCGAGCCCGAACCCTCTCTTAGAACTATCAATATCTAATACCTCATTAAGATCGAAGCCGCGACCATTATCCTCAATAGTCAACTCAATGGTATCGTCTCTCTTCGTCAGTGAGACAGTGACGCTGTCTGCGCCGCTGTGTTTTGCCACGTTGTTCAGGGCTTCCTGCAAAACTCTGTAGATAACAGTCTTCAAAGATTCAGGAATGTCAGCTTCTTCTAGGCCGATCTCTTTTTCGATTCTGACGGTTGCATAGGTTTCTTGAAACTCACGGCAAAACCAACCGATTGTTGCCAAGATGCCGAGGTCATCCAGGGTGGATGGCCGCAAGTCCATGGTTATTCTGCGAACCTCTTCAACAGTACTCTGAATAATCGGGATAAGACTGTTCAATGAATTGACACTTGACTCAGCTACGTCTTCACCCATTTGTCCTAAGGCATCTTCAAGTCTAAACTTGATGGCACTCAAGGATTGGCCAATGCCATCGTGCAGTTCCCTGGCAATCCGTGCCCGTTCATTTTCCTGGGCTGTTAGAAGCTGGGAAGAGAGAATCCGAAGTTCCTCCTCTGATTTCGTCAGTGCTTCCCGTGACTGCTGACTCTCCATTATCGCTTGCACGTTGGTGGTAAAGGCATCGATCTGCCTAGCATCTTCTTCCTTATAGTCAGTGGATTTGTTGGCAACGGCTGCCACTGCAACAATTCGGTCGTAACTGAAAACGGGAACCACCAGTAGCCTGGAGAGCGGAACGTGACCCCCAGGGAGCCCCTTCTTTTTGGGATGATCTTCCTTATAATCATTAATGATTAAAGTCTTCCTCTCGCGGACTGCGTCAGCCCAGATCCCTGCATCCATGATGGGAAAGTGAAGAGGTTTGTCGATAACTTGGCATGACTCCAAAGCTTCCTTTGACCAGGAATGGAGTGTCATCATACTCTCATCATCGTTGATGAAACCGTAGAAAGCGTAACGGCTTTGAGTCAGATCTAAAACTTCGGTCAGAACACGGTCACACAATTTCTGATGGCTAGCGTCAGTCATACGGGCAATTTCCCATAACGCCTCGAGACGACGCCTCAACAGAGCTTGTTCCTCCTCCGCCCGCTTGTGCATTGTGATATCAAAAAAGACACCGCTCACATATTCAATCTCGCCATTGTCATTACAAATAATATGGCCTCTATCTTGTATCCAAAGGATATCCCCTGCCCGAGTTTTCGTCCTATATTCTCTTACATAGGACTTGTCCTTTTTTAGAGCCTCGACGAATTCTTTCTGAACACTCTCAAGATCTTCTTCAATGATTACATCACTCCATTTCAATCCTTTGGTATGAAAATCATCACTACTATAGCCCATTAATGATTCGACCTTCTCATCAAAAAACTCTACTGACCAGTCTTGGTATCCTTTGTAGACAACACTCGGGAGATTCTGTACCAATAGTCTATATTTCTCTTCTGTCTTCCCAATTGCCTCCTCCGCCCGCTTGCGCTCTTCTATTTCCTGCTGGAGCTGCTCGTTTGCTTGCAGCAGTTCAGCAGTACGCTCCTGAACCCGTTGCTCAAGCTCGGAGTGGGCCTTTTGCAGAGCTTCTTCCGCCTCCTTGCGCTCCTGAATTTGTAGCCCGAGTTGTTGGTTCGTCCTCGAGAGTTCAGCAGTGCGCTCCTCCAAACGTTTCACAATGGGGTTGCTAACGCGAAGGAAAACAACTGCACCTACGAAAACCACCAAAAGCGCAGCACAAATGGCCATGAGGCCCGCCCGAATAAACGGAACCCGAATCTCAGCCAGATCAATTTTGGCCACTATGCCAAAGCCCAATTCTGCCACCGGCTCGTGTGCTGCCAGTACTGTCTCACCGCGGTAATCCAGTCCTACCACGGTACCGGATAAACCCGACAGTGCCCTTCGCATGGGCTCGGCCAGCTCTGAATCCAGGGGAACGGATTTTGGTTGATCGAGATCAAAATGGCGGTGTCTGAGTAGAAAGAAAATATCGTCCCCCGCACGACGAGCAAGGGTGAATTCTCCGGTCTCACCGAAGCCCTTGTAATGTGAGTGGGCATCAATGATCTGGCTTAAGGTGGCCACCGCAGGACCACCAGGATAGGATTCTGGATTGGTTTGTGCGCGAGCAGCATCAAAGCGTGCGATGGCTTCAATCAGACGAGCCTGACTCTGAGCAGCCTCCACCAGTCTTTCTCTTTGTTGCTCAAAGGCGGTACCATACAAAACGTAGATGGTAATTCCGGCAACCACCAGAGAAACGGTTGTCATGATGAGAACCAGCAAGAACAGTCTCTTGCGCTCACCCATTGTTGACCTCCTGGAATGTATCAAAAATGGAAAACCTGGCCCTGGCCAGGTCAGATCGCATGGTGCATAGGGAAAATCAGAGATCTTTTACTCTATGCCCTTTGCTCTATGCTCTTTGCCTACTGCAGCGGGATAGGTCTAACAGGAAAGACTCTGTCGTTGGCGCCTGCATGAGGGAAAGAAATGTTCAGAGATCCCTTGACACCGAGATAGAAAATGTTGCTCCCTGGTCTTTCCCAGGCTCCGCCCAAACTCGGCCTTTGTGGCGTTCCGCTATCTCGCTCACTATGGCTAATCCAAGTCCAGCGCCCTCTGCCACCTTGGAAGTGTCATCCCTGCGAAACGCGGCAAAAAGGCCTTCATAATCTCCCCCCCGTATGCCTGCACCGTTGTCGCTCACAGAAAAGATGTGGAAATCGTCGTTTTCCTGATAGCCAATACTGATTTCGCTGAGACTTTCCCCCCCGTATTTCAAAGCGTTGTCCACAAAATTGCGAAATACCCTGAGCATGGACAACTTATCGGCTTTGATTTCAGGAATGGTTTCAGGCTCCAGCCAGGTGATTTGGCGAATGGTCAACCGAGGGGAGAACTCTTCTTTAATGATCTGAAGAACCTCCCTAAAATCAATCTCTTCAGCTTTTAGTGGGGCTTCCTTGGCCTCAATGTAGGCGTTGATCTTCTCGATGAGCGCTCCCACATGCAGGGAAGCTCTTAATATCTGACTACAGTACCTCCTGCCTTTTTCATCCAGGCTATCGCCATACCGTTCATGAAGACGTTTTGCCAGGCCATAAATAGCAGCGGCAGGACTCTTCAGATCGTGTGAGACGGAATAAGCAAATCGTTTGATTTTTTCAGCGCTTCTTTCCAGGGCTTCCTCCATCTCCTTGCGATCGGTGATGTCCAGAATCATGGCTTGTTTGGACACAGTACCATCAGCATTGTATATCGGTGTATTCACAATATAGTACCAGCGGTTGTCTTTGGGACTTAGCACTTCCCATCGTACGGTTTCACCTTTCAACACCCGCTCGTTGACGCACCAGGGGCAAATTGAATCACGATCATGAAGAGCTCGGTAACACAATTCTCCAATGGCATCGTAACCGGTTCGTTTGATGCACTCCTCGTTCATGAATTCGATATGGAAATCTTCAGAGCAAATGTAAACGAGTCCGTCAAAAGCTTTTACTATGGCACGATATCTCTCTTCCCTCTCGCGTAGGGTTTGCTCTATCTCCTCGCGCCCAGCTTCCAGGGCTTCCAGTTCGACGATCCTTTTGCGTAAAATGACCAGCTCATCAATGAGTTCATCCTTTGCTTTATCTTCCATGCCGATTTTTCTTGATAATGACATCGAATCAATTCCGCTGAGCTTCACTTTTGCCCAATAGGGTTAAACCTTGCGGAGCAACTGGAGAATTGAGATGAAAAGATCGCGCCTGCTAGAAGAAAATGGGCTAATTTCAGGCTACAAGAAGCCGGGAGAAGTGGCAAGGAAAAAAGTGGTAATAGAGGTTTCAGGTGTTCCGCCGTAGGCAGATCAGGTGTCAGGAAAAAAACATAGAAACTGAAACCTGAAAACTGAAACCTCACTCTTTGTGATTTGGTGCTTGGACTGTTGGGGTGGTTAATTGAAAGTAACAGGCTGAATTTTTTATTTTTTTCGTGAAATTTTCCCTTAGCCCACAAGTCTTCCAGGGGTGGACAGGCGAAAGTTAGGATGGTATGTTTCTTGCTGTTTTAGCCTCTTTTGACGGAGCAGTTAAAAGTTGAAGCTCCCTGTCCCGCTTTAGCGGGACTAAAGCGGGACAGGGAATCTTCGAAATGTAAGGAAGTGATTCCATTTTATTGTAGTTCGCTCGCTAACCCCGCAGCAAGCTACGGGGAATTCGCTCGCTGTAGCATTTTCGACGGTAATGAGACCAGTTTATTCATGAACGAACTGGGCGTTCGTGAATAATGCAGGTAAGGCGAAGAGAGGAAAAATTGTCAAAAGAAATTCTTCGCCCCAGCCGGTCGAATGCTCGTTCGGCGCTGTCGGTGAAAGATGTGGATCAGATTTTGTAACGCCCATGCTGTGCCGCCACCGGTCAGGGTGGGATCAAAAACGCTGCCCTGAGACGTTGGAGTTAGAGGGGCGAGGCTAGAACGCACTTTGAGAACCGCGGCACCAAGTGGGAACGTATGGACAAGTATGGACCACAATCCGTGTCTGTATGTTTGTCGGTGCTGCTGACGCATCTTGAGAGGTCTCACATATACAAACAGAGACCAGCAGGGCCGTGCCATGGCTTTACTCTGATCGAACTCGTCATTGCCGTTCTCATAGTGCTAACGCTTACTGGCATTGCGATTCCCTTAGCCTCAGATTACATCCATCGGGCGAAAGTGGTGAGAGCAATTGCGGAAATCCGTATGGTGGAAAAGGAGATCCTCTTTTTTGAGACGGAAAAAGGTTATTATCCTGGTGGGAAGGAGCCAATCATATCGTTTATGCTTGAGAGCATGCGTGAGATTGGCAAAGACAACTTCAAAGATCCGTGGGGGACACCGTACCAGTATAGGAATCTCGCCCAAGGGCCGATTTCAGGTGGAAAACCCAAGTTTTGCCGGAGAGACCGGAGCTATAACCCCTTGAACTACGATTTTGACCTCTACAGTGTGGGGCCTGACAGACAAGTTCCCACCCACAACCAGATCACCGTAAACAAGGGAGCTGATGACATCGTTCGAGCAGCCAACGGGCGCTATGTGGGCGAGGGGTCTAAGTTCTAACCGGATTGTACATTATGAAAATTGACCGCACATTTCTTCGCAGCAAGGTGGCCAAAAGGATCTTTCTTCTCTTTATCACCTGTGCCCTTCTTCCCGTTACAATCTTGGCCATACTCTCTTTTCAACATGTGACCGGACAGCTACGTGAACAGAGCCAGGAGAGGCTGTTCCAGGCAGCCGGAGCCATGGGCATGCATCTTTTTGAGCGGCTGTTGTTTCTCGAAACCGGGATGGAAATTGTAGCCTCCAGTTTGAATACTGAAAGTGAAGACAGTTTGCGAGAACCGAAGGCAGAAATTCGTGGTCGTCTGCAAGAGCGGCTCAAATCTCTGGGAGTGATTACCGAGGGCGCCAAGCCAATATCTCTTTTGGGGACTGTTCAAAATCCGCCACCGCTCACCGCGGAGCAAGAGCGACACCTGCGGAAGGGCAAAACCTTTATAAGTGCCAGGGCCCGGGCCAATGAGCCAGCGGTTATTCTCATGCGCAGGTTGCTCGACCCAGACCAGCCGAGCAAAGGAACCCTTGTCGCTGAGGTCAAGACAACATATTTGTGGCGCGGGGCGGATGAAAACCCCCTGCCGCCCATGACCCAACTCTGGGTACTTGACCAGGCAGGCGCAGTGCTCTTCAGTACCCTTCCAGAATCCGTATCATTTTCCGAACAGCAAACACTTGAAATGATCCGTACCCACTCGGGGCCATTTGACTGGCGGTACGACGAGAGAGATGGCATGGGAACGTTCTCGTCTCTGTATATGCAAAACGAGTTCCTGGTGGACAAGTGGATCATTGCCCTGGGCGAATTCAAAGCCCACGTGCTTGCGCCCATGTCAAGATTCAAAAAGATCTTTCCTCTTGTGGTCCTATTGTCCCTGTGGGTGGTGTTGCTTCTCAGCATTAATCAGATTCGAAGGAATCTGATCCCACTGGAAAGATTGCAGGAGGGTACAAAGCGCATTGCCGGGAGAGATTTTGATACCAGAGTGACCGTCACCAGCGGCGATGAGTTTCAAGAGCTGGCGGAATCTTTCAATGCCATGGCCACTCGCCTGGGCAAGCAATTTAACGCCCTTACTACCATGAATGAAATCGACCGTTCTATCCTGTCGGCGCTGGATACCAGACTCATCGTGGACACCGTGCTCAACCGGATGCGAGAGCTATTCCCCTGTGATTGTGTGGGAGTGGCTCTGCTGGATGCTGAATCTTCAGATGGTGGGCTGATGCATGTCCAATATGGCGAGTCAGAGAGCGAAAACTGGCTTGTGCCCATTAATCTCACAGCTGCCGAGGTGCAGGTATTCTATGATCATCCCGAGCAATTGTTGTTAGACTCAAGTAAGGACTTTCCCAACTGTTTTAGTCCGTTGGCCGAGTTGGAGGCGGAATTATTTTTGGCGCTTCCCATGTTTGTGGCAGAAAAACTTTCAGGCTTGATCGTCCTGGGCTACCTCGATCCGTTACAGATGAATGAGGAAGATGCAGTCCAGGCTCGCCAGCTGGCTGATCAGGTGGCAGTGGCCATCTCAAATGCCCGCTTGATCGAAGAGTTGGACGAACTGAACTGGGGCACACTGTATGCATTGGCAAGGGCCATAGATGCCAAGTCACACTGGACGGCAGGCCACTCTGAGCGAGTGACTGAGCTGGCGTTGAGGATCGGCCAGGCTCTGGGATTGAATCAGAGACAACTGGATGATCTGCACAGGGGCGGGTTGCTGCACGATCTTGGCAAGATAGGAATTCCTCCAGAGGTCCTTGACAAGGCCGGGAAATTGACCGATGAAGAATATCAACTAATGCGTGAGCACGTGCGCATTGGGGCCAGAATTTTGGAACCAATTGAGGCCTACGCCGGAATCATTCCAGTGGTGTTGCATCATCACGAATATTATGATGGCTCGGGATACCCCGATGGCCTCTCCGGAGATGATATTGATTTGGGGGCTCGCATATTTACCGTGGCCGACCACTACGACGCTCTCATTTCCGACAGGCCGTATCGTGAAGGGTTGCCTCAGGAGACCGTCATTGGTTTCATAAGAGAGGACTCCGGTACCAAGTTCGATCCGAAGGTGGTGGAGGCCTTCCTGGAGGTGATGGCCCAGGAAGAGAGAGAAACGGCATCGAATTAGCGGGCGAAGAAACAGTATTCTTATTGTTGAAAGATTCCCGACAGCCCCTGCACTGGGCTACAGGGAATTTTAGTTTGAGGTGGTAATGTTCTCTGACGGAATGTATAGTGATAAACCCTGATGTTGCATACCCACGCCGAGGAAAAACGCGTCAGAGTTTGCCAGATGTGGGCGCGCGCAGGCTCGGACAGGATGAACAGTACTTGACCGTACGTGAGATCCTGTCCGAGTCGAGTACGCTCGCAGATGGCGCGCTATCACGCGAGCGCAGTGATTTTTACCGGTTTGGGTATGCAATATTAGGGTTAATTTGCAACTCGATCAAAGCGATTGGGAGACGCGAGTGAAATCAAGGAGCACCATCATAGCATTTGCGATTCTCATTGTCTTCTTCGGAGCGCAATGTCAAAAGGAATTTACGGTTCCCGAGGAGTTAATCGGGGTTTGGGTGACAGATGACCCCAAATACGCGGATCATCCTTTTGAAATCAAGAAAGAAACCCTCATTTTTGAACAAGGCCAGGGATACTTAGATTTTGATGTATTTCCCATCGTGAATTTGGAAAAAACCGATGCAGATGGCAATACCTTGTACATAATCCACTATGTTCTACCGGCAGGGAAGAAGTTTGAGTTCTCTTTTTACTACGCATCAGCCGAAGGGGGCGTGATCAGATTCAAGAACCAACCCGAAATGAAGTGGACCAAGAAGAAATCTTAACTACTTTTCCCGGTCGCAAACCTGCGTTGTAACACTCACCTTCACAAACCGTTCTGATTTATTCAACATCGAAAACCTGGTCCCTTGAGGCCCGGTCAGATCGCATAGAGCATAGCGCATGGCGCATAGCGTACAAATATAGGGGGCTTTGACATTGACAGTTTTTCGCTCTGCGCTTTGCGCTTTGCGTCATGAGCCATATCCTTTGGGTCCGGATTCATTACTCCCCTCCAGGGAGGCAGTCAAAGATCTTTGATTCCTCAGCAAACCACCCTCCTTTTTCCTCGCTTTTTTCGGAAAAGATCGGCTTCCAGCCTTCTCTGTGGCCAAAAAACCAGTAATACTGTATATTATTGAATTCTAGACGCTTTTTTGCTGACAGTTTATTCAAAATTGCAGACCTGGTCCTCAGGGCCCGGTCAGATCGCATAGAGCATAGCGCATGGCGCATAGCGTACAAATATAGGAG
>JABAHS010060446.1_pt2 | contig 10395 bp, 10 predicted proteins | sample 7062111 | NCBI WGS metagenome assembly JABAHS01 (sample SAMN14534600, study PRJNA622989) | marine sediment metagenome | biome: marine biome [ENVO:00000428]; feature: marine pelagic biome [ENVO:01000023]; material: deep marine sediment [ENVO:00002113]; isolation source: pool of 4 deep marine... | reverse complement strand
ATTACCTAAAATTATACGAATTTAGCAATATAAAAAACAACCCGGCTTTATTTCCAGCCATAATGCATGGAATCAAGAAGAACTGAGGAATTATAGAATATCGATAGTAATGTACATTATTATTGTTGACTTAATGGTATCAAATATTTTTTATGCTCTAATATTATACCGATGAATCCGAAACTAAATATATACATACATAAACTTGCAGACAGGAGGAGGGAATGAGAAGATCTTTGAAATTGCCGGCGCTGCTTGGCTCAATAGCTATTTTATTGATCGCCTTTGCATGTTCAGACGATAACGGCACCGGCCCCGGGGAGGTCGATATTGAGAACTTGATGAGGACACAAATCACCCAGGATATGGATGCCATTATGTCATCCCTTATTTTCGGTTTCAACCAGTTTGACGGCTTCAGTGAACCGGGGATGGACGACATATTCCTCAAGACTAATACCGTGACCAGCCCCGAAGATTCAATCTATTATGAGTATACCGCCGAGGGATGGCACGTACTCTATATGGAACAGGATACGACCATCATAGAACAGGATTCTTATCTGGATTTCAGTATCATCTTAAGCGATTCAGTGCAATTCAAAGAAGGTGAAATTATAGTTCAAAATCCGGACGCCAATACAGATTACCTGCATTTGATTTTTTGGCTGGAGGCATTGCTTGATATGCAGGTTGGTGATACCAGCCTGACATTCAGCATAAATCAATATCACATAGACTGCATATACGAGAAGCAGGTTGACCAGGATGTTCTTGTCAATGGTGACCTCAATCTCGATTACGAAGTCAGCGCTGCGCAGGGGGCCGAGAGGGGAACCGGCAGTGTCCTTTATTCCATTAATGTTGCGGATGTGGAATTGACCCAGCCTTATGGCTGCCCGGTGGCAGGCGTTATTTCCGCCGATCTTTCGGTCGATTTTCAGGGGTCTGCCGGTGAGGCTGACGGCAGCTGGTCGGTGACAGTGACATTCCTTGGCAATAATCAGGCCAGGGTACAGATGAGCGGTCCGAATGTTAATGTGGACTATACGGAATCATTCGAATGCGGTGATGTGACCGCTGCGAGTCCGATACCTTTTAGCGCATTCATGCCATCTGGCCGTTAGAATGTGAACAGCATTTTAAGCCCCATTCTATTTTTGGGTGGGGCTTTTATTTTATCAATTGACCAAATGACATCAATTCCTTAAGATAGTAATTTATAATAACATTCAATCAGCATTGGATCGATTATGGCAGTGGGCGATTCACGCAGCACCAAAATAATTCTGATTGGAATTCTGATAGGAATCATCCTGGGAGGAATTCTCGGCTATCTCCTGGGCGAGGATATGCTCTGGTCGGCTTTTTTCGGCAAGCTCTTCTTAAATGCACTCAAGATGATCGTCATACCGCTGATCATAACCTCCATGGTAACCGGCGTAGCGGCTCTGGGAGATATCCGCAAACTGGGCGGCACGGCTGCAAAAACGCTGGGTTATTATTTCCTCACGACTTTTGCGTCGGTTACGATTGGTATTATATGTGTCAATTTGATTCAGCCGGGAGTAGGGCAGGGGCTCTTTTTTATAGAGCAGAAGGAGATCGTGGATGCCGGTGAGTTTTCGGTCTTCCGGTTTTTTCTTAGCCTGATTCCGACCAATATTTTCGATGCCATGGCACGCACCGATGTTCTCCCGCTGATTATTTTTTCACTCTTCTTTGGAGCGGTTCTGACAACCATTGGTCCCAAAGGGCAGAAGCTGTATGAGATCTTTGATGGTCTCAATGATGTAATCATGAAGATGGTGCACCTGATCATGTATTTTGCACCGATCGGAGTTTTCGGACTGGTGGCGGGGAAAATAGCCGAGGCCTCTATGCCGATGCTCGATCCGGCAATCTATCGGGATTTGAAGACACTCATAGAATTTCACGGTGGTCATGGCGTGGAATATTTTATTGCCTATGCCGAACCTTTAACAAGAGGCGGGGGACATCAAATCTGGCTCGAGGTTTTGAAAGTCGGAAAGTACTCTTTGACCGTCTTAACAGGCCTCGCTATCCATGCATTTGTAGTACTTCCGATTGTACTCAGCCTTCTGGCCAGACGAAACCCATTAAAATACGCTTACGGAGTCATCCAGGCAGTTGCCACGGCATTTTCGACAGCATCTTCCTCGGCCACCCTGCCGATTACACTTGACGCGGTAGTTAAAAACAATAAGGTCAATTCGAAAGCCGCATCATTTGTGCTCCCGTTGGGCGCAACTATCAACATGGACGGCACGGCTCTATATGAAGCGGTGGCCGCCATTTTCATTGCCCAGCTCTATGGTGTTGACCTGTCCTTTGCACAGCAGGTGATTATTGTGCTTACGGCCACCCTGGCGGCGGTGGGAGCAGCCGGTATACCCCAGGCGGGCCTGGTTACCATGGTTATCGTATTGCAGTCGGTAAATCTGCCGGTTGAGGGAATAGCCTCCATTCTTGCTGTGGACTGGCTTCTGGACAGATTCCGCACCGCGGTGAATGTATGGGGCGACAGTGTAGGAGCAGCGGTGATCGAACGTACAAAAGAGATTAGTTCACCTTGATCAAAATACGATATTGACCCCGGCCAAGGTCTGTTTTCTGGAGCAGAATACATTGGCTAAATACTTGATATTAATTGGTTTTTGTTGACAACCATAAAGCAAAATCCTAATTTGAACTGGTTATGAGAGTGGTTGTGCAACGCGTTAAGAACGCACGGGTCTCAGTTGAAAATAGAATCATCGGCGAAATCGGCCCCGGGCTTGTTTTGCTGGTTGGCGCGGCTGAGGGGGATACCAGCGAGGACGTCCGTAAGATGGCATATAAATGCCTGAATATGAGAATTTTTGAGGACAAGGCGGGTAAGATGAATCTCTCCTGCCTCAAACTCGGCTATGATGTTCTAATTATTTCTCAGTTTACCCTTATTGCCGATACGCGTAAGGGCCACAGGCCCTCGTTTTCAGGCGCTCTTGAGCCGGAACAGGCTGAGAAATTGTATCATGAATTTGTGGAGGCCTGCAGAGCTGAAGGATTGAAAGTTGCCGAGGGAGAATTCGGCGCGCATATGCTGGTGGAAATAAATAATTGGGGGCCGGTTACAATTATTGTAGACAGTAAATCGTAATGAAATATAAATTATCCTACAGCCCGGAGTTCAGGGCTGAGATTATTGACAGTGTGGGTCGCACGCGGCTGATTTTGGGTTCCAATTCACCCCGGAGGGCCGAGATTCTGAGAATGCTGGGACTGGATTTCGAGAAAATCGTCCCGCATATTGATGAAAACATAGAAAACGGGGAGATGCCCGCTGATTATGCCCGGAAGTTAGCCTTGAGAAAAGCGCTGGCTGTAAAGGCGGAAGGAGCGGGCGTGATTATCGCTGCCGACACCATCGTGGTACTGGGCGAAAAGATAATCAATAAGCCAGAAAATCGAGAGGAAGCCCGGAAAATGCTGGAAGAGCTTTCAGGCAGGATCCACAGTGTCATTACGGCGGTGGCCTTGAGAAAAACAGGGAGTGAAAAGGCTGTGTATGGTAATTCTGAAAGCAAGGTAAGATTCCACGAGCTCTCAATGGAGACTATCCTGAATTATATCGACAGCGGGGAACCATTCGGGAAGGCTGGAGCCTATGCGATTCAGGGACGTGGTGGCGCGCTTGTTCAAAGCTATCAGGGCGAACTAGATACGATCATAGGATTTCCCGCCATGCTTTTCAGAGATTTGATCAAAGAACTAAAAAGCGAGGTCTGATTTTGTATATTGAATTTGATCCATCAGATAAGAACAGCTCTCTGGGGCAATATCTGAAATCGCTGCGTGAAGAAAAAGAGATAAGTATCGAAGAGCTGGCGGAAACCACAAAGATCAAACAGGATTATCTCGAGGCTATCGAGGAGGACAAATATGATGTCCTGCCGGAAGGGCCTTACTTGCAGTTGTTTTTGAAGTCGTATTCGGAAGCTCTTGATATACCATATGATAAGCTACAGTCATATCTTGAGGCCGCCACCTCTCAGGCTCCCTCAAAAGCGCCCAAAGCTAAACCCGCTGCCAGACCTTCAAAGGAAGTCAAGCCCTCACAGGATGACATGCCGCAGACATTGAAACCCGTGGTTGATATACACGATAAACGCAAAAGACAGCAAGGTGAACGCCTGAATGGAGAGACTAAAAAATATCTGATGATAATCGGCGCTTTCGTCTTTCTGGCATTTATAGCTGTAATCCTGATCATAATTTTTATGGCAGAACCTGAATCTTCCAATCAAATTGAAATTGAAAATCAACTCACGCCGGCTGAACTCGAGCAGCAAAGACGGGAGCAATTCCTGGCACGCTACGATGATCTTTCCGTCTCAATTTATCCCGCTAGCCAGCAGGGCTTTACAATCTCGGTAGATGGACGGTCTCCGGAGATGAAGCTGTACAGTGAGGAAGACACAATCAGGGAAGTTGCTGACGATAGTGTATTTATCAGCATGGTTAAGAAAGATGGTTCGAGAATTTACTTAAATGGATATATAGTCCTTGACACTTTGGATCTAGTCGGAAAGCATGATCTAATTTTCACAAAAACAAACTGGATCGACTATGTGGATACAACCATAACTGAAACGGAATATTAATAATGGGCTTAAGAAGAATCGTCAACAATATAAAATTGCGCTTCAGAATCAGAAAGATCAGCCGTTCCAGCTATAACCTTGGTGAGATGTTTAACTCCGTTTATCACATCCTGATCCTTCTGCCTACAAAGAAGCTTCATAAAAAAGACATGAAGGGTCTGTTGGATGATTTAAGACAGCTTTTTCCCCGTACTGCATATACCGTGGTCAGTCCTCCTGGTAAGACAGGAGACGAAAGCTCACCGGAATTATCGTTAGGTTATAGAATCAAGCCGGATGAATCCGAAGTTTCATGGTCCGGGCTTCCGCGCAAGAAGTTCATTGAAAAGATCAAGAACCTCGAAGCTGATCTCTTGATCGATCTCGCCGCAGGTAAGAGTCAATATAATGCATATATATCGGCCTGCTCGGGCGTTCCGATCAGAATTGGTACCTATGGAAGCTGGGGAAATCCGATTTATAATATCGAAATCAAATCAAATTACATACAAAATGAACAACTGATACTGAAATCAATTATAGAAGTATTGAAAAACTTCAGGGCTGGTGTCAACAACTAAGAGGTAATTCATGCATCTCGATAAACTTGAATTGTTGGGCTTTAAATCATTTCCCGAAAAAACCACACTAAAATTCTCCACCGGTATCTCCTGTATTGTCGGCCCCAATGGCTGCGGTAAGACCAATATCCTGGACGCCATCCGCTGGGTCCTGGGTGAAACCAGAATGTCCATCCTCAGGGGCGGCAAACTGGAAGAAGTGATTTTCTCGGGAACGCGAGATATCAAACCGCTCGGTATGGCCGAGGTCAATCTCACAATCCTCAATGATCGCGGAGTTCTCCAGACGCCTTACAATCAGATCACGGTGACCCGTAGATTATACAGGTCTGGAGATTCAGAATTCCTAATTAATAAAGTCCCCTGCCGCAGGAAAGACATTACAGAGATGTTCTATGATACAGGCCTCACCTCCGGCACATACTCGGTAATAGAACAGGATATGATCGACATAATCCTTTCTGACAAGGCCGAGGACCGCAGGCATTTCTTTGAGGAAGCCTCCGGCATAACAAAATACAAACAGCGCAAGAAAGAAGCTCTGCGCAAGCTGGAAAATACCGCCGCCGACCTGATGCGTCTTGAGGATCTATATTCCGAGGTCTCCTCGCAGGCCAATTCGCTTAAACGCCAGGTATCCAAAGCTGANNTCTGGAGGAGATGGGTTCGGAACTCAAAGGGAAAGGCGGCCAGGTTCAGGCCGAGCTGGATGAGACAAAATCGAAAATAAATGTGCTTGAGCTCGACCGGGAAAAGATAAAGCTCGATATAGCCGAAAAGGAAAATGCTGTCAGGGCTAAAAGAGAAAATCTTTCCCGCCTGACCGAACAATTGCATACAATAGAAAAGACCATTTCTGTTTTAAGAGAAAAATCTGACAACGCCAAAAACCGTCATCACCTTACTCTGAATGAAGTATCCTCTCTCGAAGACAAACAAGACGGTCTCCATTCCGAAATTGAAAAAGCCAAAGCTGATGCCGAAGATTACAGAAGTCAGGTTGCTGCACTTGAGCAGCAGGTGGGAGAGGGCGAAGAGAAACTTTCAGAAATGACATCATCTACTCAGGAGATTTCCACCTCATATGAGAGTATTCAAGCGGAGATAAAATCGCTGAACAGGGAACTGGCTCAAAATCAGGAAAGTCAGATAACCCTTGACCTGAAATATACCACCGGACTGGAAAAAATCGATGAGATCAGGCATGAGATCGGTTCAGCCGAACAGGAACTTAAGGCACTGAATACCGAGAAGGGCAGTCTGCAGAACTCTAAGAATGAACTCTCAGAAAAGATACAACTCACTTCTGAACGAAGAGCATCAAATCTCAATGAATTAGATCAACTGCGGCGCAGGCAGGACGAGTTAAAACAGGAACAGGAAAAATTCTCCTCAGAGTATCATCATCTTAAAGCGGAAATAGAACTGGCCGGTAAGGTAATCCATCAGTATGAGGGTTATACCTCGGGTGCCGCGCAGATCGGTCAGATTAAAGAGCAGTTTCCGGGTATAATCGATACGGTTGCAAACTTGATAAATCCTGAACCGGAATATGTGAATTGTGTCCAGACAGTTCTGGGTGAGCTGTCCAACTATTTCGTCGTGGATACAAAAGAGACCGCAAGGAACTTGCTGGCTTATGGTCTCGAAAATAAGCTTGGACGTTTCGGCCTAATAATCCTGGAGAATATTCCAGAGCCTTCTGAACCGCAGATAAGTTTTCCGACAAATCCGAATATCATCGGACAGCTTTCAAACCATGTCTTTTCCGAGGATAGGTATTCTGCGATGGTAAAATATCTTTTCAGGGATATTTTGATTGTGAGCAGTATTTTCGATGAGCCCGGCCTCGAGGGATTCGATATGGTTTCTCCGCAGGGCGAGATGCTGGACTTCCAAAAAAGCCTGGCAATCGGCGGGACTGAAGAGATTCTCCTTGTAGGGCAGAAGGCTCGTTATGATGAATTGAACCAGCGTCACACTGAAATTGAAAAAAATCTGGAAAGCATAGCGAACGAGATAAGACAGTTATCTGAAAAACAGTTCCAGTTGACGGGTGCAATAGAGAATGATGCGGACACTTTGACCGGATTGAAGGAAGAACTGGCTTCTATCAGCACCAATCTATCTCAAACTGAATTAAAGATCCGGGCGCTTTCGACCCAGCTATCCGAAAAGAGACGGGCCAGCACCGAAATTGAAAACAAGATCAAAGAAATCGATTCAGAGAAATCCGGTCTCGATCAGGTACTCGACAGCAAGAGAAGTCATCTTTCCGAACTGGAAGGAAGAGCCGCGCATTTGAAGGAGCAGCTTGGCAGTGCCACCAGTGAAAAGGAGGAATTCTCAAGGAAGTTATCCAATTTGAAGATGAAGCTGTTTTCGGCTGAATCCTCTCTTCAGACCACAGAGACTAATTGCGGCCGCCTTACAGAATTGCAGACCGAGATCGAACATTCGCTTGTAGAAAAAAGTGCGCTCCTGGGACAACTGTTATCCGATATTACGGAATTCTCCAGAGAAATCAAATCCAGTGAAAAGGAGATCGAAGAGGTTTACAAGCAGCGTGAACAGTCATCCGATATTCTGATGCAGGCCGAAGGGGAAATCACTGAAATCTCTTCTAAACTCAATAACCTTGACAAATCTCTCAAGCAGCTGCGCCAGAAATCGGAGGAGCTTTCAGATCGGTCGCATGAGTTAAACATGAAGATAAATTCACTTTCTTCCCAGCGTGGAACGCTGGCATCGGAAACTCTTGACAGATACAATTATGATCTGAATGCCCAGTCTCGGACGATCAGATTTGATGATGATGAACGCGCTGAAAAAGAAGGGCTTCTGTCTCAGCAGAAAAATAAACTGGAGTCCCTGGGACCGGTCAATTTGCTGGCGCTGGAGGAGTTTGAGCAGACCAAATCGCGCGCAGATTTCCTCAAGAACCAGATTGATGATCTAAATAAGGCCAAGGATGATCTGAAGACCACCATTTCGCGCATAAACAGCACCGCCCGGAAAAAATTCCTGGAGACCTTCGAAATAGTTAAAGAGAATTTCCAGAATGTCTTCTGCGAACTCTTTGAGGGCGGTGAGGCTAATTTAAGACTCGAGGAGGGTGCCGATCCTCTGGAGGCACCGATCCACATATCTGCCCGTCCGAGAGGCAAGAAACTATTGTCCATCCATCAGCTTTCAGGCGGCGAAAGAGCGCTTACCGCAACTGCTCTCCTGTTCTCATTTTACATGGTCAAGCCCTCGCCATTCTGCATCCTGGATGAAGTCGATGCTCCTCTCGACGATGCAAATATTGGAAGATTTTTAAAATTGGTGAAACGTTTTACCGAGGAAACGCAGTTTATAATAATAACACATAATAAACTGACCATGGAGCAGGCCGAAACCCTGTATGGTATCACGATGTCCAGACCCGGTATCTCACAGATCGTATCTGTGGACCTGAAAAGGCGGGGCGAGAAGCTTGAGATCGAGGCAGATCTTGTTGGCCAGGATAAAGAGGAACCGGAAAAGACCGAGCCGGAAGAGACCGATACCGATGAGGCGACTGAGGAAACTGAGCAGGAGGTCGAGATAAATCGATGAAATTCTCGTTCAAAAGACTGGTTAACGGACTTTCCAAAACCAAAGATGAAGTGTTCGGAAAAATCCGCCTGGTTATAGGCATGCACCAGAAGATCGATGAGGACTTTCTTGATGAAGTTGAGGAGATCCTGATCAAGTCGGATGTCGGCGTCTCGACCACGCAGAAAATTATCGATGGTTTGATTGAAGCAAATAAAGAGGAAAAGCCTCAGGGAGAAGAAGAAATTCTTGCTCTCCTGAAAAGAGAAATCGGCAAGATATTTTCTGATAATGGCAGTACGCCGCAGAGCTTCTTTGAAATAAGTAAAAAGCCCTACGTTATCATGATCGTGGGAGTCAATGGTACCGGCAAAACTACAACGATCGGTAAATTGGCCAAGTACTTTCATGACCAGGGCAAAAATGTCCTTTTGGCTGCCTGCGATACTTTCAGGGCAGCCGCTGTTGAGCAGCTAGAAATCTGGGCCCAGCGTTCCCAAAGCGAAATAGTCAAATCCGCGCCAGGCGGCGATTCAGCTGCGGTGGCTTTTGATGCCATGCAGGCGGCAGTGAAGAGGGGCTCTGATGTTGTCATCATAGACACGGCCGGCAGGCTGCATACCAAACTCAATCTGCTTGAAGAGTTGAAAAAAATCAAAAGGGTTGTAAATAAAGTTCATCCCGGCGCCCCCCATGAGACCTTGCTTGTAATCGACGCTACCACCGGGCAAAACGGCATGCGTCAGGTCAAAGTTTTCGATGAGGCCCTGGAACTCACAGGTCTCGTCCTTACCAAACTTGATGGCACGGCCAAAGGCGGCATTGTGGTAGCCATTGCCGATCAGTTTGATGTTCCAGTCAAGCTTGTCGGTTTGGGGGAGCAAATGGATGATCTGGATGAATTTTCCAAAAAGGATTTCGTGGAGGCTTTATTCCAATGATGAAAACAGTATCAGTTAATACCGAGTCTCATACCGAGTTTATCGATATAACCATTAAGGTAAAATCGGTAGTAAGCGATTCGGGTGTAAAAGAGGGCATGGCAGTTGTATATGTCCCGCACACCACGGCGGGAGTTACCATAAACGAATCGGCCGATCCATCGGTGAAAGCCGACACAATAAACAGCCTCGAAAAGAACGTCCCATGGTCGGACAATTATAAGCATTCCGAGGGAAATGCGGCAGCACATATAAAAGCCTCTCTGATGGGTTCCTCCGTCAATATAATGATCCAGGATGGCGACCTGGTATTGGGAACATGGCAGGGTATATTTTTCTGTGAATTCGATGGTTCACGTTCCCGCAAGGTCATTGTTAAGGTCATTGAATCCTCCTGATGGTAAATCTGCGCATAATATCAGTCGGCAAGACAAAAGAACCTTGGATTCAATCCGGGTTTGACCATTACAGTAAATTGCTTTCAAGATATGCGCGCCTGGAAGAAAATACCATAAAAGGGGAGAAGGTCCTGGATGAGTCCCGCAAAGATATCCTCCTTAAGAAGGAAGGCGAAAAAATCCTTGGACGACTGGGAAGAAATGAACCTGTGGTCGTTTTAGATCAGAATGGAAAATTGATCAGTTCCGA
>JABAHS010001970.1_pt1 | contig 10403 bp, 8 predicted proteins | sample 7062111 | NCBI WGS metagenome assembly JABAHS01 (sample SAMN14534600, study PRJNA622989) | marine sediment metagenome | biome: marine biome [ENVO:00000428]; feature: marine pelagic biome [ENVO:01000023]; material: deep marine sediment [ENVO:00002113]; isolation source: pool of 4 deep marine... | reverse complement strand
CATGCTCAATACCAGCTCATCGCCTTTGAATCCCTTACCTTCCCGACTTATCAGGCGCAGCGTGACGATTTTTTGTGGCACATCACCGGTAACCTCGCCCTCTTCTGCAAGGTCATCTTCCACTGGCGGTTCTGACTCGAATTCTTCGGGCGGTTCTTCATCATCACCTATTGTCGGCGCTTTTCGCTCAACATCAGGCGATGGGTCTCGCTGTTTGTCTCGCTCGCGGCGGCTATAGAAATAGACGCCGGCAATTACCAGTAATCCGAGTAGCAGCAGCAACCAGCGAAGACCGTCCATTTCCCAACGACCTAACTCGCTGCCATCTTCACTGCTTCATCGAGATCCACAGATACGAGACGTGATACACCCGGCTCCTGCATCGTCACGCCGGTCAGCTGTCGGGCGAGTTCCATCGTTACCTTGTTGTGCGTAATGAAGACGAACTGAACCTTGTCCGACATTTCCCGGACGATGTCACAGAAGCGGCCGACATTGTGATCGTCGAGCGGCGCATCGACCTCATCGAGAAGACAGAACGGAGCCGGATTCAATTCGAAAATAGCGAAAACCAATGCGACTGCTGTCAGCGCCTTCTCACCACCCGACAATAAATGAATGTTGCTGTTGCGCTTACCTGGCGGGCGCGCCATCACAGTGACGCCGGAAGTGAGCAGATCATCGCCAGTCAGTTCCAGATAAGCATGGCCCCCACCGAACAGCTTCGGGAACAGAGTTTTGAACCCCGCGTTGACGTTGTCATACGTCGCGCGGAATCGAGATCGCGTTTCGCGGTCAATCTTGCGAATTGCGCTCTCCAGCGTTGCAAGCGCGTTATTGAGATCGTCGAGCTGCGAGTCGAGGTATTCCTTTCGCTCCGATTGCTCTTTGAACTCGTCGATTGCGGCAAGGTTGATCGGGCCCAGTCGATCGATGCGCCGCCGAATTTTCACCAGCTTCTCTTCCCATCCTTCGACTGTGGCAGCGTCGTCCATCTCTTCGATGAGCGTGCTGTAATCGAAATCTGTTTGCGCCAGCTGATCGGCGAAGCCTTCACGACGAACAGTGACTTCGCGAAGCTCCATTTCAGCCTCGTTCACAAACCCTCTTGCATCGTCGACCGACTGGTCGATCTGCATGCGTCCCTGATCCAGCTCGCGTAATTCCGACTCAACCGATTCCACGCGCTTCCTCGCAGCAGCCATCTCTTCCTCGACGGCGACCCGGGCCTCCAGCTGGCGCTCGAGCTTCGCTTTATTCTCAGCCACTGGCGCCTGGCGCTGCTCGAGCTGTTCACGCAGCTCCAGTTCCCTGCTCTCGAACTGCTCCAGCTGCGCGAGCATGCGCTCGAGGTTTTGCGCAGCGGATTCCTTGCTCGAGCGACGACTTTCGAACTGGATCGTGATGTTTTGCACGGTCTGACGATCCTGTTCCGCCTGTTCACGAACGCGCTGCAGTTCATCCCGCAATTCGGCGCGCCGCGATTCGAGGCTTGCGCGCTGCGATTCAAACTCGGCGATTGACTCGGCTGCCTGATTGAACCGGCGCTGCGACTCGCGCAGCTGTTCCTCGGCCGAAATCCGATGGTCGTCTACTTCGCTGGTCTCTTCGGCAATGGCCTCACGACGCGCATTGGCCTGATCCATACGGTATTGCGCTGCATCCAGAGCCGCCTTGATCTCGGAGTATTCGCCAAGCACGGCCGCGGCATCCTTCTGCATGGCCTCACGACGCTCTTCCAGTTGCGTCAGGCGCATGCGCCCATCCTGGACCAGCTTACGCGCACTGTCGAATCGCGCCTGGAATTCGCGGATTTCGCCTTTGAGACGCCGCATGTCGTGCTCGCGCAGGAGAACCCCGGATTTGGCATCCTTGTCTTTGGCAACGCGCAGCCAGTTCTTGCCCATCCAGATGCCTTCCGCCGTGATCACGGAATCCTCGTCGCTGAGCATCTCCCGAATCGAGACCGCAGCGTTGAGCGAATCCACAACCTGGACGCGCGCCAGTATTTGCTGGATGGCATCCGGTGCACCGGCTGCTTTAGAGGCGAGCGAGTTGGCAGAGTCTATATCCGCAGACGCGTCGCTCCGTTCCTGCAAGATAGTGACATGACCCGCCTGCAGGCTGCCGATCTTCTCGGTTACCGGCACGATGTCGCTGACACACACGGCCTGCAGATAATCGCCCAATACGGTTTCGATGGCCCGCTCCCAACCATCATCGACTTCCAGCGTCTGGGCGACCCGGCGATTTTCACCCAGGCCTTCATGATCGAGCCAGTCACGGACGGCTTCGTCTCCTTCGCCCATCGCCGCCTTTTGCAGCGCTTCGAGAGATGCATACTTGCCCTCTGCGACCTGTAAGGTCGTGCGACGCTCGTCGACAAGACGCGTCAGCTTTTCGTCCTGCTCGCGCAGTTTGCGAATCTTGTCGGCAATGTCCGCAAGGTGCCGATCGAATTCATCCCTCGCCTGACGCTTGCGTTGTTCTTTTTCGGCAAGATCGTCGAGGTTGGCCTGCAGATCATCTGCGCTCGCGTCCGACTGTGCCTCATCCAGCTTCTTCCTGCGCTCCGAAAAGCTCTGGATCTTCGACTCGATCTGCTCTGAGCGCGTTTGCTCCACGTTGTGCAATTGCTGCGCCTCATTGAGCGCGGACGTGTACTCATCCCATTGTTGCTGCCAGCCGGCCAGCGCTTCCTCAGCCCGCCGCAATGACTCCGCCGACGCCTTCTCGCCTTGCCTGGCCTGTTCGAGGCCAGGAACGAGTTCGTTCAGAGTCAACTCGAGCTGAGCAATCTCATTCTCATCCTTGTCGATATGCTGACGGATCTCCCCGGCGCCGGAAATGGCCTGCTCTAGGTCCTTGGACTGCCGCTCGCGAAGCTCGTGCGCATGCTCGATAGACTGTTCCAGTCGCGCTATCTCCGAACCGACTTTGTAGAAACGGCCCTGGACCTCATTGAAGGCGTCGTTGCGCTCCGTCTGCCGGTCGCGCGCATCCTCAATGCGGGCCTCGATCTTGCGTTGCTCCGCGATGACCGACTCAAGTTTGTTCTTACGCTCGGCGAGACGCCTTTCCGCATCGTTGGCCTTATCGTCGAGATTAGCCGACCGCAGCGCGAGCAATTCGGCCGCCGTCCGGCGTTCTTCGTTCTTGTGCTTTCCGTAGCGCTCGGCTGTCTTCGCCTGCCGATCGAGGTGCTTGATCTGTTTTTCGACCTCTTCGAGAACATCCATCAAGCGATCCAGATTCTCCTTCGTGTGCTTGATGCGATTGGAGGTCTCGCGGCGCCGCTCCTTGTACTTGGAAATGCCCGCCGCCTCTTCGAGGAAAACACGCATCTCTTCAGGCTTCGCTTCAATCAGCCGGGAAATCATGCCCTGCTCGATGATTGAGTAACTCCGCGGTCCGAGCCCGGTGCCGAGGAACACGCCGGTTATGTCCTTGCGGCGGCAGCGAGTGCCGTTCAGGAAGTAATTCGAGATGCCGTCGCGGGTCACCTCGCGCCGGATCGAGATCTCCGCGTACTTGGCGTACTGGCCCTCCAGGGTCGTTTCTGAGTTATCGAACAGGAGCTCGACCGAGGCGGCACCAATCGGCTTCCTCGAGCTGGATCCATTGAAAATAACGTCCGTGATCGAGTCGCCACGCAGCCGACTGGCCGAGCTTTCGCCCATCACCCAGCGCACGGCATCGATGACATTCGACTTGCCACAGCCGTTCGGGCCGACGACGCCGACAAGGGCGCTCGGGAAGGTGATGGTTGTGGGGTCGACGAAGGATTTGAAGCCGGCGAGCTTGATTTTGCTTAGTCGCATGTGCTGGTAGACGCCAATAGCCCGTAAAATCGGGCTAGTGTAATGGAAATCGCCCGATAAGACACTTGTCGCCGGAAAAAGACGACCCACGAAAGCCATGCCCGGCGCGGCTTCCAGCCTGCTCCGGAAACAGGCGGTTCCGGGCGAAAAATTGGGCTTCCATGCCCGCGCCAGCCATGTATAATCCCCGCCTTTTCTCGTTCCGGCAGGAGTACGAAATGGCCGCAAGAAAGGCCGCGAGCAAAAAGCGGAAGAAGGCCGCAACCTCGAAAAAGAAGGTTGCGAAGCGCAAGGTCAGCAGGAAGAAGGCGGCGGCGAGAAAGGCCAGCAGAAAAAAGACCGCAAGCAAGAAGAAAGCTTCGAAGAAAAAAGCCTCGAAGAAGAAAGCCTCGAAGAAAAAAGTTTCGAGGAAGAAAGCCTCGAAGAAAAAAGTTTCGAGGAAGAAAGCCTCGAAGAAGAAAGCTTCGAAGAAAAAAGTCTCGAGGAAGAAAGCCTCGAAGAAAAAAGCCTCGAGGAAGAAAGCCTCGAAGAAAAAAGTCTCGAGGAAGAAAGCCTCGAAGAAAAAACCGGCAAGCCGCAAGAAGGTGAGCAAGAAGAAGCCTGTCGCTCGGAGAAAGGTTGCCAGAAAAAAGGCACCCGTTCGCAGAGCCAAGCCGAGAGGCGATGTCCTGTCCGGTCCGATTCACGGCATCCAGCCCTACAAGCCCAAGCGTGGCGAGGACTACATGAGCGACACGCAGCTGGAGCATTTCCGGAACATTCTCAAAGCCTGGAAGCGGGAGCTGATGTTCGAGGTGGATCGCACCGTGCATCACATGCAGGACGAGGCTGCCAATTTCCCGGACCCGAATGATCGGGCTACCCAGGAATCAGAATTCGGCCTCGAGCTGCGTACCCGGGACCGGGAGCGCAAGCTGCTTCGTAAGATCGACTCGGCGCTGGCGCGTATCGAAGACGGCAGCTATGGCTACTGCGAGGAGACTGGTGAAGAGATCGGCCTCAAGCGACTCGAGGCTCGGCCGGTAGCGACCTTGTGCCTCGAAGCGCAGGAACGCCGTGAACTCGCGGAACGTCAGTTCCGAGACCGGGACGATCGCTACCGATAGCCAACGAGCAGCCGCAGCGTATATCGGGCGGTTCGCACCCTCACCTACCGGACCATTGCATTTCGGCTCGCTGCTGGCAGCAGTGGCGAGCTATTTGCAGGCGCGCTCTCGACACGGGCAATGGCTGTTGCGCGTCGAGGATATCGACCCGCCCCGTGAGCAGGCAGGCGCCACCGACGAAATCCTCAAGGCCCTCGACTGCTATGGCTTCCAATGGGATGGCGCCGTCAGTTACCAGAGCACGACCCGGGAGGCCCACGATGCCGCCATTCGGCAGCTGGTCGATACGGGACACGCATATCGGTGTGGCTGCTCGCGCAAGGACCTCGCCGACATTCCGCGAGGGCCATTGGGCACGATATATCCGGGCAATTGCCGGGAAGGCAGCGACGCTGAGGAATGCGCCATTCGTGTCCGGACCAACGACCAATCCACACGCTTTCATGACGGCCTGCAAGGCGAACAATCCATGAAGCTGGAATCGGAGTCCGGCGATTTCGTCATCCTTCGGCGTGACGACTTGGTGGCCTACCAGTTGGCGGTTGTTGTCGACGATCACCTCCAGGGCATCACGGAAATCGTCCGGGGAATCGACCTGCTGAACTCCACACCGCGGCAGATCTGGCTGCAGCAACTGCTCGGCTACGCGACCCCCGGCTATTTGCATATTCCCGTCGTAGTGAATTCCCAGGGCCAGAAGCTCAGCAAGCTGACGGGAGCGCCTGCCATTCCCTGTGACGCCCCGGGCGCTGTTCTGGTGGAGGCCCTGGCAGCACTCAGGCAGGCTCCGCCATCGGACCTTGCCGATCACTCGCTGAGCGACATCTGGGGCTGGGCAATCAAGCACTGGCAAATAGGCGCGCTCGCCGGTCTAAGCACGATTCGGCCCGCCAATACAACTATGGATGGCAGGGAAAATGGGCTAAGGTAAGCTCCAACCTGAGGCTGGGGGGCTTACAGTGACATTGCAGAGCCACACGCGCACGATCAAGAAATATCCGAATCGCCGTCTGTACGATACCGAGGAAAGTCGATATATAACGCTGAGTGACATCAGAGATCTCGTTCTGAGGCAGGTCGAGTTCGCGGTCATCGACAAAAAGACCGGCGAAAACATTACGCAGTGCATCCTGCTGCAGGTGATTTGCGAGCAGGAGCAAAACGGTGAGCCCATTCTGAGCGAGAAATTTCTTGCGCAGGTTATTCGCGCTTACGGCAACGCGGCCTCCGATATCCTGGCGGACCATCTCGAAGAGAGCCTGGCGCTTTTTCTGGCACAGCAAAACAATATTTCGCGCGATCCGGCCGAATTTCGTTACGAGCAGGTCAAACCAAAAATTCCTTGACATCAGGGCCTTAGATGCCCTAGCTTGTAGGTTGCAACGGGGATACGCTCCCCCGCCCCCTGTTGCAATGCCTGAAGGGGTTAACACTCCACGGCGGGCCCCCTGCGCAAGCGGGGGGCCGTTTTTTTTGCCCGCTATTTGCGACTAAGGCAAATTGGCAACGATGACGAAAGAAGCAAGCGAGCACCGCATCATCCCCAGTAAATTCCGCCCGCCGTGGTGGCTCAGACATCGGCATCTGCAGACAATCCTGCCGTCGATGCCGTGGGCGTACACGGATCACCCCGAACTCAGGCGCCGCGAACTCGAGCTGCCGGACGGCGATGTCACTGCGGTGGATTGGGTCTCCGAGTCGATGGGACTGCTTCCGACAACACCGCTGCTCGTCATCCTGCATGGTCTCGAGAGTTCAGCCGAATCGGCCTATGCCCGTATGCTGATGCGGGGGGCAACCAGAGCTGGCTGGCGCTGCTGTGTGCTGCACTTTCGGGACTGCGGTGACTACCGCAACAGGCTGCCCCGACGCTACCATGCGGGCGAGACAGCGGACATCCGCTATTTCCTGCAAACCCTGCTCAAGGAAGGCAATGAAGGCCCCATCGTCGCTGTCGGCTATTCGCTGGGTGGGAACGTGCTCCTCAAGTATCTCGGCGAAGTGGGCGAAACGACGCCTTTGCGAGCCGCCGTCGCTGTTGGCGTACCCCTGGATTTACACCTTTGTGCAGAAGCACTAAACACAGGTTTTTCAAAGATTTATCAGAGATACTTACTAAAAAGCATGAAGGAATCCGTGAGCCGCAAATTCGACCGGCACACGGCTGCTTTCGACTGGGACCGTACGATGAACGCGCGCACTTTCGCAGAGTTCGACGATGCGGTCACGGCCCCTCTGCACGGATTCAGGGGCAAAAACGACTACTACGATCGCTGCAGTTCGATCCGGTATCTAAAGGATATAGAAACGCCGACACTTATCATTAATGCTGTAGACGACCCATTCATGACACCGGCCGTAATTCCACACAAGGATCGTCTTTCAGAGCAGGTGACCCTCGAGATCTCGGAGACCGGAGGCCATGTCGGATTCGTATCGGGCGGAACGCCGTGGCGGCCCGAATTCTACCTGCCGCCACGGATCCTGGAGTTCCTCGAGCCTTACGCGGCGTCGACTTCCTTCATCGACAGTCGCACGCGGCCCTGACGGTCGACTTCGAGCACTTTGACCTGAACGATGTCGCCCTCCGCCAGTTTGTCACTGACTTTTTCGACCCGCTCATTCGAAATCTGCGAGATGTGCACGAGGCCGTCCTTGCCCGGCAGGATCGTGACGAAAGCGCCGAAATCCATCAGGCGGGCAACCTTGCCCTCGTAGATTCGACCGACCTCAACGTCGGCCGTGATCAGTTCGATACGGCGACGTGCTTCCTTGCCGGATGCGCCGTCGATCGACGCAATTCGCACGGTACCATCCTGCTCGATGTCGATCGTCGCGCCTGTCTCTTCGGTCATGGCGCGAATGACAGAACCTCCCTTGCCGATAACATCGCGAATCTTCTCGGGGTCGATCTTGAACGTCATGATCGTCGGCGCCCATTCGGACATTTCTTCGCGCGGCGCGCCGATGACCTTGTTCATTTCGCCGAGAATGTGCAGGCGAGCATCACGCGCCTGCGCCAGAGCGATGTCCATGATCTCGCGGGTGATGCCCTGGATCTTGATGTCCATCTGCAGTGCCGTGACGCCGTGCTCGGTGCCGGCAACCTTGAAGTCCATGTCGCCGAGGTGGTCCTCGTCGCCCAGGATATCGGTCAGGACGGCGAAGTCGTCGCCTTCCTTGACGAGGCCCATGGCCACGCCGGCGACGGGCGCCTTGACCGGCACGCCGGCGTCCATCAGCGACAGGCTCGTGCCGCAAACAGACGCCATCGAGCTGGACCCGTTCGACTCGGTAATCTCCGAGACGACGCGGATGACGTAGCCGAAGTCGTCATGGCTGGGCATTACGGCCTGGATACCGCGCTTGGCCAGCTTGCCGTGGCCGATCTCGCGCCGCTTGGGCGAACCGACGAAGCCGGTCTCGCCCACGCAGAACGGCGGGAAGTTGTAATGCAGCATGAACGGCTCTTTGCGCTCGCCCTCGATCGCGTCGATGATCTGTGCGTCGCGGCCAGTCCCCAGTGTGGTCGTCACGATGGCCTGTGTCTCACCGCGCGTGAAGATAGCGGAGCCGTGGGCACGCGGCAGTACTCCGACTTTGACGTCAATCGGGCGAACCGTCTTGCGGTCGCGGCCGTCGATACGTGGCTCGCCCGCGATTACGCGGCTGCGCACCGTGTTCTTCTCGAGCTTGTAAAGTGCCCCGCTGACTTCTTCGGCAGTCCACTGGGACTCTTCACCATCAGCGAGGGCTTCCAGGGTCGCGCGTTTGGCATCGGCGACGGCGGCCTGGCGCTCCTGCTTGTCGGTAACCTGGTAGGCGGCCGTCATGGCATCCCCTGCCTGCGCTGCTGCGGCATTGGCAAGATTGACGTCTTCCTCAGGCGCTTCCCACTCCCAGGCGGGCTTGGCGGCTTCGGCAGCCAGCTCGTTGATCGCAACGATCGCCGCTTGTAGCTGCTCGTGACCAAACATTACCGCACCGAGCATCACGTCTTCAGAAAGACAATCCGCTTCCGACTCGACCATCAAAACGGCATCCTTCGTTCCTGCGACAACGAGTTCGAGGTCGGACGTTTGGAGCTCACTCGCTCCGGGATTGAGGACGTAGTTCCCGTCCCGGTAGCCGACCTTGGCCGCACCTATCGGTCCTGCAAACGGCATGCCGGATATGGCCAGTGCCGCCGAAGCGCCAATCATGGCGGGGATATCCGGATCCACGTCCGGATTCAATGACATCACCGTCGCGATGACCTGCACTTCGTTCGTGAACCCTTTCGGGAACAGCGGACGAATCGGACGATCGATCAGGCGGCAAACGAGAACTTCTTTCTCGCTCGGACGCCCTTCACGTTTGAAGAAACCGCCCGGAATCTTGCCGGCAGCATAGGTCTTTTCCTGGTAGTTGACCGTCAGCGGGAAAAAGTCCCTGCCCGGCTCCGCCGTCTTGCGGCCGACCGCCGTCACCAGAACGACCGTTTCGGCCATATCGACGAGAACGGCGCCATCTGCCTGACGAGCGACCGCACCGGTCTCGAGCGTTACCTTGTGCTCTCCATACTGGAAAGTCTTTACGATTGATTTCACGATTTTTCTCTTGATTGAATAAGTTTCGGCAATGACAGATCGCGACGCGCCCGGATGGGAACGGCGAAATGATCAGGCCATTGCGTGTAGTCGCGGGTTAGCGACGAAGCCCGAGCCGGGAAATTAGCTCGCGATACCGGTCCTGGTCCTTCGCCTTCAGATAGTCGAGCAGCTTGCGGCGCTTGTTAACCATCTTCAGCAGGCCCTGGCGGCTGTGGTGATCTTTCTTGTGCTCACCGAAGTGCTCGGTGAGTTCTGCAATTCGCGCAGACAGCAGCGCTACCTGCACTTCGGGAGAACCCGTGTCCGCGTCTCCGCGGGAATATTCAGCAACAATTTTGCTCTTCTGTTCCGTCGTAAGTGACATCTTCCTAAAAACCCTCGGTTTTCTCTTCTTTGGCCCTTTTCAGTGAGCGCGCATTCTAGCGTCTGTTTGGGCCCATTGACAGCAAAAAATCGGATATCTACGGGTTTTTTTCACCCGCTGAAAATACCCTCCGTGGCGCGATCAGGCCGTGCTGGCCCAGCTCGCCTATTCCGAGGAATTCACCTTCCGCGCCATAGACCCTGACGAGCCCGGGTTCGGTCCCGGCAGGTGCCTCGACCTCCTGCCCCGACGAGAAGCGCAATGCGTCGTCAGCCCCACCAAGTTTTGCCTCCGGCAGGCCGCCGAGTGCCTCGTCCGGGGTCATGAGCTGTGCCCTGAGCGCATCCCTGCCTTCCTCGGCCAGGGCTTCGATCCGGGCCATATCCAACATCGCCGCCGTCTCGAAACCGGCAACGGACTCACGATGCAGCCGCGCCGTGTGCGCCACGGTACCGGCCCTGGCGGCGATATCCTCGACCAGCGTCCGCACATAGGTCCCTTTCGAGCACCGGACGCGAAA
>JABAHS010150100.1_pt2 | contig 10406 bp, 9 predicted proteins | sample 7062111 | NCBI WGS metagenome assembly JABAHS01 (sample SAMN14534600, study PRJNA622989) | marine sediment metagenome | biome: marine biome [ENVO:00000428]; feature: marine pelagic biome [ENVO:01000023]; material: deep marine sediment [ENVO:00002113]; isolation source: pool of 4 deep marine... | reverse complement strand
ATCCGTACTACAAGCCCACAACATCGTGTTTTTTTTGGCAACGTTTTTTGCCACGGATTTACTCTGATGGACCACGGATTTGGTTTTCAGCTTTTTGAAAGGACTGTTTTGCAACTGCTTGAAGGCGTTTGCAAATTGTCTTCACAACAACCAATTCAAAAATCCGTGAAAATCCATGTGCATCCGTGGCTCGGACTTCAAGGGCCTTTGGTTGCGGCTCCGCTGCGCTGTGAACATCCGTGAGTATCATTGGCTAATCATTTAATCTTAGCTTAGCAAAAACAAACAATCTCAGGAGAACCCATGAAGCCCCGACGTCCGGCTCAGAGCCTGTCAGTTTTATTCAGCTGCTGCATTCTCAGCTTCGCTCTCATCGCGCTTCAAGATGCATTCGGTTTTCAATCGATAACGAAACATGAATTCGACATTTTGATTATCAACGGCCGGATTCTCGACGGCACCGGAAATCCCTGGTTCGAAGGTGATGTGGGGATTCGAGACGGTCGAATCGTGGCCGTCGGTGAGTTACAGGTGAAAAGCGCTGTTCGGACTATCGATGTGCAGGGCAAGTACGTGACGCCCGGGTTTATTGATTTGCATTCGCACGCCGACGATACGCAGGAAATCGGAAGCACCAAAGGCTTGCGCTCTCGGGATCCCAAACGCCGCGCCGCCCCCAATTTGGTGAGTCAAGGCATCACCACCGTGGTGGTCAATCAAGATGGCCGATCGCCGACGTCCATTGCTCAGCAGCGAGGCCAACTTGAGCAGAGTCGATTTGGGCCGAATGCAGTGCTTCTGGTTGGGCATAATACCATCCGTGCTCTGGCGATGGCGCAAAACGCAGAACAGGAATTCAGTTCCGATGAGATTAAGAAAATGCAGCGGCATGCAACCGACGAAGAGATTGCGACGATGCGCCAACTCCTGAAGCAAGGCATGGAAGCGGGTGCGTATGGATTGTCAGCCGGATTGGAATACATTCCAGGCCGCTGGAGCAGCACGGAGGAAATCGTGGCTCTCGTGGAAGAAATTGTACCTTTTGGCGGCGTGTATATTTGCCACGAACGCAGCTCCGGCGCCGAACCCATGTGGTATCTGCCAAGTTATGGCAACGACCAGCAACCCACGTTTTTGGATAACATCGTCGAGCTCATCGAGGTTGGCGAACGCACGGGCGCGACGGTGGTTGCCACCCATATCAAGGCGCGGGGAGCCAATTTTTGGGGATCAAGCCATGCAGCCATTCAACTGATAAATCGCGCCCGCAAACGAGGTGTGCAAATCTGGGCGGACCAGTACCCCTACAACACTTCCGGCAGCGACGGCAACACGCGTCTCATTCCGGGCTGGATCAGGGGAGACGAAATCATCAGATTTTCCGCAAATCCAAACGACAAGAAAAACTATGCCGAGGCGGTTCGAACGGTGTTGAACCAGCCGGGCCGCGCAGAGAAGCTCAGAGCCGATATTCTCCATGAAGTGACGAGGCGTGGCGGCGCAGAGAACATCATCGTCATGGATTATCCCGACTCGAGTTTTATCGGAAAATCGCTGCGCGAGTTGGCGAATGATCTTAACCTCTCGCTTGTGGACCTGGCCATCAAGCTGCAACTCGAAGGTTTTCCGGACCGGCGCGGCGGCGCACAATTGCGCGGCTTCTCCATGTCCGAGATGGATGTGGAAGCGTATGGGGCTCAGCCGTGGACCGCGACCGCTTCGGATGCCGGCGTCGCGCTTCCCGGTGACGATCCCGTGCATGCGCGTTTCTACGGAACCTTCCCGAGGAAAATTCGAGAATATGCAGTGGAGCGTGGTATCCTATCGGTTGCAGATGCCGTTCGTTCGGCGACTTCCCTGCCTGCCCAAATCCTGGGATTTCGCAACCGCGGACTGATTCGTGAAGGATTTCATGCGGACCTGGTCATTTTTGATCTCGACCGCCTTCGAGACACCGCCACATTCTTTGAGCCGCATCAATATGCCGAGGGGATCGAGTATGTGGCGATTAACGGTGAGTTTGTGGTTGAAGATGGAGAATTCACCTATACCTTGCCCGGAGTAGTGATTACGCCTAAAGCCGCCCGACACCCGCCTAAAATCAGTAACCGGAATCAAAAACTTTACTAAACCTTAGAGGTTTAGTAAAAGTTACTCTAAGCGCCTAAAGATGGCTCCACAACCTTATAGTTTGCTTCTTCGCGTATTTTTGTTAAATAGGACTGCAGAGCTTCCTGGTACTTCTTTTTTTCGAGTTGCGCTTCGATCTGTGGACGAATTTCTTCCAGGGAACGCGTTTCCCTTTCTCGCTCGATGACCTTGATGATGTGGTAACCAAACCGCGTTTCCACAACATCGCTGATTTCGCCAACGGGTACGTTAAAGGCAGCTTCCTCAAATGGCGGCACCATTCTACCACGTCCAAAGCTCTCATACAACCCGCCTTTCTCTGCGGAGCCTGGATCTTCGGAGTATTTTTGGGCGAGTTTGGCAAAATCCTCTCCGGCTTTTGCCCGGGCGAGAATCTCTTCCATCTTTTCACGAATGGCCATTTTGGCCGAATCGCTCTTGCCCTGGGTGCTCAATAAAATGTGTCGCACGGTGGCCGTCTTATCGACCTCATAAGCTTCTTGAATCTCCTCATCCGAAACGTCGGTTTCAGCAGCGAGTTCTTTGTCAAGGAAATGCTTGATCATCAGACTGTTTCGAATAACATTCTTTACGTGCTCCAAGGTAAGTCCGTTTCTCTCTAAAATTTCCATGTACTTCTCTTCGCCACCAGCGCGCGTATATTCCATACTCAGAACGCTGTCCACTTCCGTCTCATCGATTTTCATCGCGGCTTCCTCGGCTTTTTGTAGCAACAACTTTTTCTCCGCCAGTTGTCTTGCGTTGTTTTCAATGGTGCTTTCCAATTGCTCAACATCGAGCATACCGAGTTGATTGACTCTGGTTCCAAAGTTGTCCTGCAGAGTACGAATCACTTCACCGGTTCTGATGTCAAAATGATTTGTCGTAATCAATACATTGTTTTCATCAGGATTGAGATACTCCAATTTTTTTGAAAGCGCTTTTGCCAGTTCATAACCGGAAGTCCCTGGTTCAAGGGCGACACTTTTCTCCTTTTCTGAACATGAAAAAACGATTAAATTGAGGAATATCATCAAGGCAACAACTCTCATAACTCTCTCCTTTAAAAGATACATTCTTAACATTCGAACGTCGAAGATACAAAATAGATCAGCCAATTCCTAATGTTTTCTGAAAAAGACTTAGGAAATGATGGTTTAAAGTAACGCAATCGTCTCGATTGCGATGGCTTTTCCGGCTTTTAAAAGTAAAGCGGAGGTGGACAAAAAAATTTGTTTTGGTACGTCCAGGGTCGAACTCACCTTCTAAATCCTCCTTTCTTGGCCAAGAGGGGACTACTTCTTCATGCACAGCGCTGTTTAATAGCCCCTTCTCTTCTCAGGCCTGTCCTGTGTAGACGCGAAGAAGGGGTTGAGGGATGCGTTCCATCATGTGCCTGCTCCGCTTGAGGATGCCGTGAAGCTCTTTGTTCACCTGGATTTGGCTTTGTGAAGTCCTATGAATGAATTAAGAAACTGGACGATGCCCGTTTCCCAGGACACTCGTTCATAAACAACAACGCGCTTGGAAATCGTGCAGTATTTTGTTGACAAATAAGAGAATATTTAACATCTTATTTTTTTAATAATTCAATCACTATGCACACGATTCAAAGGAGGGCCCCATGAAGAAATGGTATGTGTTTCTCTTCCTCATTCTGTTCGTCGTCACGGCTGGGTTTACGCTTGTCAGTCAGGACTTTTCGGATGTGCAAATCAAAACAACCCATATCGCCGGAAACATTCACATGTTAGAAGGACAGGGCGGCAACATAGCTGTATCGGTCGGCGAAGACGGTGTGGTGATGGTCGATGACCAGTTTGCCCCGCTGGCAGACAAAATCAGGACCGCGATTGCGGAATTAGGAGGCGAGACGCCGAAGTTTATTCTCAATACTCACTGGCATCCCGATCATACCGACGGCAACGTAAAATTCGCAGAGGATGGCACCATCGTCGCTCACGACAACGTTCGAAAACGCCTGATGGTGAAATCCTACACAGCAATCAGCCCGGAGGGGTCGGGTCCTGCTCCTGAGGAAGCCTGGCCAGTTATCACCTTCGACAAATCTCTCTCCATTCATATGAATGGCGAAGAGATCAAAGTGTTGCACTACCCAAACGGGCACACCGATGGCGATGCTGTCATTTATTTCACCGGCTCAAATGTGGTTCACATGGGCGATGATTTTTTTGCCGGCATATTTCCCTTTGTAGATCTCATCAACGGTGGCAGCGTGCAGGGGTTGACCGAAAATGTCGGCAAGATTATTGATGAATTGCCGCCCGATGTGAAGATCATTCCAGGCCACGGACCTCTGTCTTCCATCGAAGATTTAAAGGATTACCACCGGATGTTGCAGGAGACGACTCAGATTGTGCAGGGGCACATGGAGAAAGGCAAAAACCTAGCGGACATCCAGGCCACCGGACTGCCCGATGAATATGAACAATTGGGCAAGGGCTTCATCAAAACCGATTTCTGGATCGAGACAATTTACAAGAGTTTATCGGAGAAAACCACCCAAAAATAGCGTTCTTGAAAAACAGTCACAGGGCTCACAAAGAAAGCGGAGAACACTAAAGAGTGGCAGTAGCAGTAGCAGTAAAAATCGACTGCCAACTGCTACTGTCACTGCCACTTCGCTGCGACAGGAATTATTCTCAAAACTTGTCGATGTAATCGACTAACTCATCAGCACCTTTTGCGGACTCTTTAGATACTCCTGAAACAGCTCGAAGAATTTTCCAACATGAATGCCATCCATGAGTGCGTGATGAACCTCCACCGACACCGGCATTTTCGTGTCAGCATCCTGTCGGTGATACTTGCCAAACACGATTTTGGGAACGGAGTCGCTCTTGCGGAATTTGCGGGCATGCGAAAAACTGGTGAAGGATATCCATGGGATGATAGAGTAATGAATGAGGTCGTCGCGCTCATCCTGCGGATCGAAGGATTTCTTCTCTAAATCCACCGTTGCCCGCTCTGTAAATTCCCGAAATCCGGCATAGTAAGAAAAATAACTGAAGCTGAACGTCTCGTCTTCGTTCAGAACCGTTGAGCCGCCGTGAATGACTTCGTGCACCAGCACCTTATCTCCACGAATTCGATAACGGAACGGCTCGATTTCATTGGCCGTTTTCAAAGACAGAAAAAGCGTGGCCTGAAAAAATGAAATGTCCTGCCTCTTGCAATACTTGAGTACCTCCGTCACATCCACATCCGCACAGATGTTGAAAAACGGGTAATCGTATTCCCGGAAGAAATAAAACTGCTCTTTTCTGTTCCAGCTTTCGATATCTAAGTATCTCGGCATGATTCGTTCCTTTCGGATGCAACACAGTCTCTGACTGTGTCTTTGCTGCTACGCTTCAAATATACGATCGTAACCTGTAGAAAAGCAAGCTCCCTTTGCGGGCCATCAGAAACATTCCGAATAGACTGCATTAAGGAGGTTTATGAAGTTATGTGCTAACTGTCTGTTTGGCTAGCGAACAGATGAAGCTGCTACCAGTTTTCCTTTAGCTTGAAATGATTTATTGTTGACAATAACATCTTTTTCAGTTAATTTAACAATTAGGCAGTGAATTGGCTAAACGAAAAGTTGTCAGTGCACGTCACTCCGGCATGGTTCCCCGCTAAAGACTGCGGGACAAGTTTGTGCCGAATCTCCAGGAATTGAGCAGGAGATTCTCGAATAAAAAACCTCGGGAATGACAGCCGCAGGCCGTTTTCGTTCAGCCATAACATAAATTGGTTAAATTTAACGGTAGTTTCGTTTTAGAGCATAAATTATGAAAGTGTTTATTAGTCACGCTGAAGCCGACGAAGAATTGGCCAAAAGGATTGCAGATACTTTGCAAAATGCCGGATTGGAGGTCTGGGATCATCGGCGCGAGATTCTCCCTGGAGATAATTGGGCGGACAAAGTAGCCCAGGCGTTGCGCGAATCCAACGCCATGGTGGTTTTGCTGACTCCGGCGGCTTTGCATTCCAGTTGGGTGCGACGCGAGATCGAATATGCGCTTGGTCAGAAAACGTACAGCAAGCGGTTGATCCCGGTGCTTGTGGGACCTCCGGAAGAAATCTCGGAAGACGATGTACCGTGGATTTTACGCTATTTGAACATGATTCGTCTTACCAAACCGGAACAGAAAAAAAATCTTAAAGAAATTACTGAAGCGTTGTTGGCCGTCGCTGAAGCATAGGTTGCGGAATAGACTCGAAAGTCATGTTGCCCAAGGAGATATTTCTTTCTCAATCGGATCGTGACCGTGAATTTGTACGGACTTGGTTGAGGTGCTTCGCAATCATGGAATTCCGGATTGGTACAGTAGAGCTCATATAGTCGGCGCACAGCATGGCATGACGAAATAGGCGCCGCATTGCAAAGATGCGATTGGTTTGTACTGGTCTTGTCTCCCAACTCAGTCGGGTCAATTTGGGTCAAGCGGGAACTCCTATTTGCATTGCAGCAAAGTCGTTACAAAGACCGGATAATCCCCCTCTTGTATCAGCCCTGCGATTATGAACAACTTTCCTGGACACTCTCCATCTATCAAATCGTCGATTTCACACGTTCATTCGAGGTCGGCTGCCGAGACCTTCTGCGGATTTGGGGTGTCAAATACAAAGGACAGGGGTGAGAAGTCTCTCATCTTAGATAGCCAAACACGTTTTTGTTCTAAACGTTTATTGAACAATTATTCATCCCACAGGGACAAATGGCCTGTTTCATCATAAGCTCAGTGGGCACTCCTGAAAGATGCAAGAAAGAAAAATCCACTATCTTCATCTGAATAAAATCAGGACTGAGTTTCCATAATTTCGTCTTTCAGCCAACCTTCCAAGTAACTTATTTCGATTTTTTCAGTCTATAATAATAATCACATTTCTTTCGTTTTCAAACTCTTTTCGATTTAAAATTAGGAGTGNNTATGCGCAGGAACATGTTCTGGTTGATATCGGCAGGCTCTTTCCCGAAGAACTGGTGATGGAAGGGTTTGAACTGGATCGCGATCAGGATGTACAGATTGAGGCGGTCGGTTTGCATTACCAAAGCCAAAGCCGGGATTTCATTCTGGGCAACACCTGGATTCTGAATTCGGAGACACGCGAGGTTGTGTGGGAATTGCCACCCACAGAGGAAGAGCCCAAAGACGAACGCGACATCCAGAAATTCAACGAAAAGGTCTCCTTATCCAAAGGCAAATACGAAGTCTATTACGCGTCCTTTCCCTACTACCAATGGATTGATGATGATTGGGACCGGGATTACGACTGGGACGATCGCTGGAATAGGCGGCGTGGCTGGCACGGCTGGATGTCTCGCATTTTTGACGGCCGTTGGGGTGATTGGTACTACGATGAGTTCCGGGATGCCTTCCGAGAATTCAAAGCGGTGGTCAAAGGTCTGGGCAAAAAACTCAGTCGCGACGAAATCAGAAAGAGCCAGGAAGCCTTTCGTAAAAAGGCGGTGGTTGCCATTCCGATTACCCGTGACGACCGTTACGAAACGCAAGGCTTTGTCGTGGAAAAACCGATGGAGGTTCAAATCTACGCTCTTGGGGAGGCCAGGCGCGATGGCAACTTCGATTACGGCTTGATTCTGAACACCAACACCCTGGAGAGAGTCTGGCAGCTTACGTATCGCGACTCGGAACATGCGGGCGGCGCGCAAAAAAATCGCATGAGTCGGGAGTCGATTTCCCTGCCCGCCGGAACCTATGTCGCTTACTACATTTCCGATGATTCCCACTCCCCGTGGGAATGGAATGCGCCCCCGCCTTACGACCCCGAGTTTTGGGGATTGGCCATTCTGGCCAAAAACCCGGATATGAAAAAACATGTAAAGAAATATGACTACGATGGCTATCAAATTGAAAACGCCATCGTTGATTTTATACGGTTGCGCGATGATGAATTTCGCTCCAAGGGTTTCACGTTGAAAAAGCCCGCCAATCTGCGTGTCTATGCAATCGGTGAAGGTCGGGATGGTGACATGTTTGATTACGGCTGGATCGTCGATGCCAAAACCCATGAGCGAGTGTGGGAGATGGATTACTACAAAACCGAACACGCAGGCGGCGGTCGCAAGAATCGCATTGTCGACGATGTAGTGAAATTCGAAAAAGGCAGCTACATTGCCTATTTTGTTACCGATGGTTCGCATTCCTATCGACGTTGGAACACCTCGCCTCCGTGGGATCAAGAGCACTGGGGCATGACCATCGTGCCGGCAGAAGAAGACTTTGACCTCGATAACGTCACCGACTATGAAGAGTCGGAAGATGAGAACGTGCTGGCGAAGATCGTGCGTGTCCGCGATCATGATTTCGAACGGGCCAGATTTTCTCTGGACAATGACAGCAAGGTGCGGATTTATGCCATCGGGGAGGGCAAGCCTGGTAGAATGTACGATTATGGCTGGATTGAGGATGCGGAAAGCGGTCGCGTCGTCTGGGAGATGAGTTACCGCAAGACCGATCACGCCGGCGGGGCTCGTAAGAATCGTCTTTACAACCAGGTCATCTCACTAGAGGCGGGAGAATACATCGTTTTTTACGAAACCGACGATTCCCATTCATTCAATGACTGGAACGCCTCGCCGCCGTATGACCCGATAAATTGGGGCATTACGGTCTACCGCGTTGTGGATTAAATTTACCGCGGCGAACCAACGGTCGTTCAGAGGATTCTCAGACTCTGTGAAGGCTCAAGTTCTGCGGACTTAGTCATTCTGGCGGAAGCTGTTGAGTGGACGTAAAACTTTGTTTATTAAAAAGATTTTTTCAGAATGACATCGATGGTTGCCGATTTAAGGGACATTCGATTGGAATTTCTCACGCGCTACTTCTTACTGCCAACGCACATTGAGGTTCGGAATCAAAGCTTTCGGGCAACTCATGAGGAGTTATTTTTTCCGCTTTTTCGTCAAAAGCTTTTGTAGATTGTCAAATAGATCTGGCATGTCCAACGCCTCGGAAAACTCGTGCACGATGCGTTTAACACGTTCAATTTCCAGGTTAGGATTCGCGTCAATGAGAGATTCGATGTCGATAAGATCTTTTGGGCGTGCGGCGATGGCCTTCATGATGATTAAATCTTCAGGCCTTGGAAGCTGAAGTCTGACACCGGAAATCTTAAAAGTACTTGGATTGGATACAATCTCTTCTTCAAAAGGAAGAGTCGTAAAAGTAATATCGAGGTCAACTCCACTCGGTTGATGACTCAGAAGAAGCACACGAGATTTTCTGGCAAATGTCAAAGGCTCACTGATTCGAGGATAAAAGTTATACTCTTTCCCCTGAGACAAAAAATCTTGCCAATTAACTTCTTCAAGTTGCACAAGTGCATCAACATCTTGAGTCACACGTGGGCGGCCAAGCAAAGACACAGCGATACCGCCAACGACAACACCATTAACCTGGTGAGTTTGGAACCAGTCCATAAGATCGCGAAGAAGATCTAGCAGTGGACCGAGAGTTTCTGAGTCAGCCACCATAGATTTCTCTTAATCGACGCCAGCGTTCCCAGACCTCGGCTTCCTCTTGATGATCGGGATCGCTCCATCCCATAGATTCAACAGAGGCCATCAGAACCGCGGTTTTGCCTAACTTCTCTTCCATTGTTGTTCGCCGAAGTTCTCTGATCTCCAACTCATTGATTACTTGCCACCGTTTGCGGAAAGCTGATGCCTGTTCTTTCGTTATTCTAGTCATAGTATCTCATTCTCTATATTTGCTATTGAGTTTCAATGCCTCTTGTGTCTCCTGACAACCGGTTTACAAATGATTACAAATGATAAGAATAATTGTATTTCAAAGCAAGGAAATACATTCAAACTTCCAATTGGTTTTTCCGCACTTGTTCCTAAGATTCTCAGAGTGTGAAAACTCAAATTGTACGTCTTGTCATTTCAAAGGAGACTTTTAAGGGAACACGTTTGATTAAAAAGATTCTTTCAGACATCCGGCCGGCGGAGTTAAGCACATCTCCATTGCATTTTTCTCCCTCTATTCTTCCGATCTTTCTGAGAAGCAAGCTTCCGGATAATGTGTGCTCTAAACCCGATACCTCTCACAAAGGCCTTGAACCGCACACATGGAAAAATCTTTGGCATTTCTCTGAAATCCTATTATATTAAATTTGTTTTCAAAAACATTTGTTAGTACTGCTGGAAATTGAGAAGGAGGGATCATGGAGAAACAATTCCAAAATTTTTCCGAATTCTATCAATTCTACCTGTCGGAGCACAGCGATCCGACATGTCG
>JABAHS010000169.1_pt1 | contig 10407 bp, 14 predicted proteins | sample 7062111 | NCBI WGS metagenome assembly JABAHS01 (sample SAMN14534600, study PRJNA622989) | marine sediment metagenome | biome: marine biome [ENVO:00000428]; feature: marine pelagic biome [ENVO:01000023]; material: deep marine sediment [ENVO:00002113]; isolation source: pool of 4 deep marine... | reverse complement strand
GCAGCGGCAAAGGCCCAGGGCCATCCGCCCCCGCCCCCGCCAGCCAGCCCAAAAAGCAAACCTATTGATGCCGGCCAAGTCCAGGAAGCAGGAACGGGTGATGCAAGCCATCGAGCATGGCTGGCGCCCGTCCAAGGGCTCGCTCAAGGACATCTCTCCCGCAACCGCCAGCAAGATCCTCGGCAAGGGCGAAAGCGGCAGCCGCCACAAGCCCTACGTCAAGGGCAGCAACACCCATCGGAAGCAAAGGCGATGACCACCGATCCCGAGGAGGGCCGGCGCCAGGCCGAGGCCATGCAGCCAGAGCCCATCAAGCTGGGCGACAAGGTGCGCCTCTCCGCCGGCGGCGACCGGGTGATGACCGTCGTCGCGCTCAAGGATTACGGCAACATGGTCGTCTGCGAGTGGTCGCAGTGGGATGAAAGCTTCCACGATGCCGTCAAGCATCACGATGCATTCCCCCCCCGCTCGCTGGTGCGGGCGGACGCCACCAGTTAGTGGCCGCTAGTGGCGAAAACGAGCACAACTTTTCAGAAGGGTCACAAGAAGGTTGGGGGCCGCCAGAAGGGCGGAACCAAGGCCACCCGCGATATCAAGGAGCTTGCCCAGCAGCATGGTCCAGCCGCCATTCAGACGCTGTATGAGCTGATGCTGGATGCCGATTTCGAGCCCACGCGCGTCGCAGCGGCCAAGGAGCTCCTCGACCGCGGCTACGGCAAGTCGGTGCAGCCCGTCGAGGCGGAAGTCACCCAAACAATCAGGTATGAGGTAGCGCTTGCCTTTGGACAGCCAACCCAGGCTCTGCAAGGTGACGATGCACTGCAGGCCGGAGTTCAGGGGCCTCTTGGAAACGGACAAGCGCTGGAGCATCACCGTCGCTCATCGTAGGGCCGGCAAGACCGTCGCATGCGTCCAGAAGCTCTACAAAGGCGCAATGGAATGCGACAAGCCAGACCCGCGCTTCGCCTACGTCGCCCCCACATACGCCCAGGCCAAGGACGCTGCATGGACCTATGTCAAGCACTACGCCACCGGGCTGGGCGCTGTCGCGCACGAGACGGAGCTGAGAGTTGATCTCCAGAACGGTGCACGAATTCGACTCTACGGTGCAGACAATCCTGACCGGCTACGCGGCATCTACCTCGACGGCGTGGTGCTTGATGAATTCNNGTCGTCAGGCCCATGCTGTCAGATCGTCTTGGCTGGGCATCCTTCATCGGCACCCCAAAGGGCCACAACGAGTTCTGGAACCTGCTGCAGCGCGCCCAGGAAAGCGACGATTGGTTCTGGTCGATCCTCAAGGCCAGCGAGACAGGGCTGCTGAGCGCCAAGGAGCTTGCCGCAGCCCGTTCCGACATGAGCGAGGACCGCTACGAGCAGGAATATGAATGCTCATTCGAGGCGGCCATTCAGGGCGCCATCTTCGCCACGGAGATGAAAAAGCTGCGGGCCGACAATCGTATCTGCCAGCTTCCGCTCGACCCGTCAGAGTCCGTCCACACCTGTTGGGATATAGGTAAGACGGACGCGACTGCGATCTGGTTTTTCCAGGCCCACGGGCGGATGATTCATTTCGTTGACTACTACGAGAACCATCATGAGAGCGTGGCGCATTACGCCCAGGTGCTCGAGGACAAGCGTCGCGAGCGGCAGTGGCGCTACGGCCGGCACTACGGCCCCCACGACCTCGACAACACTCATTGGATTCTTCCCGGCCGGGAGAAGATCAAGGACGTGGCGCGCAGCCTCGGGATCGATTTCATCATCGTGCCGCGCGTGGCGAACAAGCGGGACGCGATCGAGGCCGGCAAGAACCTCCTAAGCATGTGCTGGATCGACGCTCAGCACTGCAAGGCGGGGATCGAGGTGCTGGACAACTACAAGACCGGCTGGGATGAGGATCACAAGACGTGGAAGAAGGCGCCGGAGCACGACTGGGCCAGCCATGGCGCGGATGCGATGATGACGGGTGCGTGCGGGTTCAGCCCCGACTACATCCCGCCGCCGAGCGACCGGTACGCGCGAGGGCACAATACCAGGAGGAGCGCATGGGCAGCATGAGCGCCAAGCAAGAAGCTTATGCTTCCCAGGAGTGTGTGAAAATCAGGGCACTGCTTGAACGTGAAGGCTATGAGATTCGGAAATGCCAAGTGTTCGATGCCGGCATGCAAGTTGGGATCATCACGTGGATTAAATTGGAGGATGTGAGGGATGGCCAAGCCGAAGCCGAGGCCGCGGCCCAAGCCTAAGCCGGGGTATTGATGGAGGAGGACATTCGCACCTACGCCCGCCTTCATCTCGCATTCCAGCACGGCATGACCCGCGCGCAGTATGTCGAGGCGGTACGGGCTTATGCGATGGAGACCCACGGGGAGGGGGATGGCGTGAAGCTGATGGCCGAGCGGACGGCGCGGCATGTATGGGATAGCAGGTGATGGAACTTGAGTGGTTTTTGGCTGGTCTGACTGCTGGGCTTTGGGTGTTGGTCTTCTGGCTGGGATGGCAATTGCATCGTCGTGGCTGACCTAGACGACGATCCTCAAACCGCGGAAGCGGACAGCAGGGCCACCGGAGACCAGGACGAATCCCTCATGCGGCGCCTCAAGCGCTGGGAGCGCCAGGCCCGCAACCATTGGTCCAAGTGGCGCGAGGAGGCCCGCCTAAGCTACGATTTCGTCGCCGGCCACCAATGGTCAGGCGCCGACAAGGCGGCCCTGCTCGAGCAGATGCGCCAGCCCGTCACCTTCAATCGCGTCGCGCCCATGGTCGATGCCGTCACCGGCGCGGAGATCCTCAATCGCCAGGAGGTCCGCTACATCCCGCGTGAGCAGGGCGATGTGCAGGTCAATGAGCTGATCACCGCCGCTGACGAATGGGCGCGGGAGCTCTCCGACACCGAGGATGAGGAATCGGACGCCTTTGCCGACACGGTGATTTGCGGCCTGGGCTGGACCGATACGCTGATGCAGTATCAATACGATCCAGAGGGGCGGATCGTAGATGAGAGGATCGACCCGCTGGAGATGTGGGCGGTCCCCCAGGGGCCGTTTCAGCGCAATCTGGGCAATGCCCGCGCGCTCATCCGTGCCCGCTACCGCGACAAGGACAGCCTGCCCGAGAAGTGGCGGCGAAAGATCCCGTCCACCACGCATGGTGCCTCCGCGATCGATGAGGTGACGATGGGCTGGACGGGCCCCAAGGACGATTACCAGCGCGAGGAGGAGCCGAGCCAGAAGGACCGGGAGGTTGATCGCCGGCAGGTTTGGATCAGGCATATCCAATGGTGGGAGGATGAGCCCGCTTGGCGGATTGCCGATCCGATGACGGGGCAGGTGGCAACGCTGACGCGCCGGCAGCTGACGCAGGTCAACGAGATGTACCTGCGCAACGGCATGCGTCCGCCTCAGGTCGTGCAGATCGAGCAGCGCAAGTTCTACTACGCCGTGATTTGCGGCTCGGTCTTCCTTGAGCGCAAGACCCCGATCGAGTGCAACCACTTCACGTTCAAGGCCATCACCGGCAAGCGCGACCGGAACACCAATACGTTCTACGGCGCGGTTCGGGCGATGATCGACCCCCAGATGTGGGGGAACAAGTTCTTCGTGCAGATCCTCCATATCCTCAACACAGCGGCCAAGGGGGGGCTGCTGCACGAGGAGGATGTGTTCACCAATCCTCGCAAGGCATTGGAGGATTGGGGCAAGCCTGACGCGGCCATCAGCCTTAAGCGTGGCTCTCTGACGGGGCCGAAACCGGCAGTGCAGGAGCGCACGCCGGCGGTGTTCCCGGTCGGCACCGAGAAGATGATGGAGTTCGCGCTCAACAACCTCCCTCAGACCTCGGGCATCAACCTGGAGCTGCTGGGGCTGGTCGAGCGGGAGCAGCCGGGCGTGCTGGAGATGCAGCGCAAAAAGGCCGGCTACGCCATCCTCGCTGTTTTCTTCGATAGCCTGCGCCGCTACCGCAAGGAAAAGGGCCGGGTGCGGCTCTACTACATCCAGCATTATATCAGCGATGGCCGGCTCATCCGCATCAAGGGCCAGGACAGCACCATGCGGTATGTGCCGCTGGTCAAGCAGTCCGACACGGCGACCTATGATGTGATCGTCGACGAAGCGCCCATGTCGCCCAACCAGAAGGAGCAGACGTGGGCGATGCTGCAGGCGATGATGCCGATGCTGGCCAAGCTCAATGTTCCGATGGAGATCTGGGCGACCATCCTCGAGTACTCGCCTCTGCCGTCGAGCGTGTCGGGCAAGATCAATCAGGTCCTCGCCCAGAAGGCGCAGGAGCCGCCGCCGCCTGATCCGGAGATGGAGAAGATCAAGGCCCAGGTCGAGGGCAAGAAGGCCGAGCTGCAGATGAAGGGCGAGGCGGAGGCGCAGAAGGCCCAGCTCGAGCAGCAGAAAATGCAGCAGGAGCTGGAGTTCAAGCGTGAGGAGCACCAGCTGGAGCGCGAGAAGGCCGTCCTCGAGCTGCAGGTGATGCGCGAGAAGGCCGGGATCGAGATCCAGGGCACGCTTGCCAAGATGCAGGTCGACACCCAGGCGGCGCAGCAGAAGGCATCTGTGCAGCAGCAGCTGAGCGAGCAGAAGATCGAGAGCCAGCGCGCGGCCGATCAGCAGAAGCTCGACACCCAGCGCCAGACGGATGAGCAGGCAGTGAAGGCGGCCAAGGCCAAGGCACAGGCCAAGCCGAAAAAAGCTCGTGCCGATCGATGATCCGATTGCCTGGTGGCGGTTGGATGATGATGCCGGAACAACGCCGCAGGATTCGTCCGGCAATGGGTTTCACGGCACGTTTGTAGGTTTTCCGACATGGGTTGCCGGCCAGGTCGGTGGTGCGCTCAACCTCAGCGGCACCGATCAGGCGGTCGACATTCCGTTTGGCGTCTGCAGTGCTGTAGCCGCTGGTACGGAAATCACCATTGCGTGCTGGTTCAAGGGCAGCCTGTTCCAATCGGCCGTCAGGCTGCAGCCAACATCGGTGCTCTATGTGCTGCTGGGGTTTGGCAATCCGCCTGTCGCCGCACTCCAGAATGATGGCGAGGTCGTTGGCGGTCTCAGCATCCCCGGCGTTCAGGACGGCGAGTGGCATCATGTTGCGATGACGTGGCAGGCCAATACCGTCAATGGCTTCAAGATCTATGTGGATGGCGCCGTAGCCTCGCAACGCAACAGCAACAACTCGACGCTTCCAAACTTCGTTAATGATTTCCCTGCCGCCCTTGGTGCCTACAGGGGCGTTGCGGTTGATGAGGAGACGAACGGCACGCTCGATGATGTCCGCATTTTCGACAGGGCCTTGAGCGATGCGGAGGTGACCGAGCTTTTTCAATGGCGGGATCTCCGGCCGCTTCGGGTTGGCAGTGACGGTGGTGGCTCCGGGCATCTCCGGCAGAAAGAGCCGCAGCGTTTGCCATATTGGTGGCAAGCGGCGCTGCTGCAGCAGATCGAGGAGACGGAACGGCAGATCGAGGAATACCGCCGGCTGCGGAAGATTGCCGAGGCGGAGATTGCAGCGCAAATGGCCGAGGAGGCGCGCTTCCGGGCTTATGTGCGGAGCGAGCGGCGGCAGCGGCTGGCGGCACAAGAGCGAATGCAGCGCCAGGCGAATGCTGCCGAGGTAGCCAAGGCTGTGCAGGTTGCTCGTGAGGAGGCCGAGGCCGAGCGTGCAGCGTTATGGCAGCGTGCCGATGATGCCCTGGGCCGGGTGGAGGCGAGACGACAGCGTGAGCAGGCCGCGGCTGATGCCGAGGAGCTGCGGGGAATGCGTCAGATCGTACGCAGCGGCTACAGGCCGTTTCGGCAACGATTTGAGACCGCAATCGAGCTATTGAGGCGCCAAGGCTGGCGCGCAAAGGACTGAAGGACATGAGTGAGACAGTAGCAGGACAGGCAACACCATCGCCTAATTCCGAGGCGGCACAATACGAGGCGATGCGCAAGGAGCTTGGCCTCGAGGCGGAGCCCACGGTCGAGCCGTTGGAGCCGGAAAGCCAAGTCGAGACGGAGCTGCGGGAGCCGCCTGCGGAGCCCGACAAGCGCCGGCCTGAGCACGTCCCCTACGCCGAGCATGAGAATGTCCAGAAGGCGTTGCGGGAGTCGCGCGAGCAGGCCAAGGCGGCAAACGAGCAGCTCGCCCGGTTCATGCGCATTGTCGAGGAGGCGCGCGCGCCGGCCAAGAAGGATGAGGCGCCCAAGCTGCCGGATAAGCTCGAGGACCCGATAGGGTATTACGACGGGCGTATTGCTCAGCTCGAGGCCCAGCTGGCCGAGGCCCAGCAGGGCGGCCAAGTGACGGCGGAGCAGTTGCAGGCTTGGCAGCAAAAGCAATACATGAATGTGGCGATCAGCCAGTCAGAGGCGGACATCAGGAACCCGCAGAGCACCAACTACAAGGCGGATTATGACGACGCGATTGCCCACATCAGGACCACGCGGGCGGCCGAGCTGAACATGCTCTATCCCGATGAATCGCCGGTCGCGCAGCAGATCGCCGCCTCGCAGGGCTTCCGCAGCGTGGGCGAGATGAAGAATGCGATCTTCGAGCATGACGCCTCGATGGTGACCCAGCAGGCCATGACGCTGGGGATCATGCCGGCGCAGTACTACTATCAGCTGGCGGTCGGCCGCGGATATCAGCCCAAGGCGGCCAAGGCCAACGGTGCGGACAAGGCCAACCAGCAGATGGAGGCGGCCAAGCGCGGGAGCGCTGCCGCGGTGACCATCTCGGGGGGCAGCGGCGGCCGCAAGGGCGCAGACGACATGGCACTGCGGGATCTGGCCGATCTTTTTGTCGAGGACCCGGAGGCAGCGGATAAGGTCTGGGATCAGATGCGGCGCGCGGGAAAGCTGGGCTGATGGCGAGAACCCACGGCCTCGACAAGAAGCTTGCCGCGCGCAAGGCTGAGCAGGCAAAGGCCGAGCAGGAGGAGGCAGCGCGCGAGGTCGCGCAGCCGCAGCGGCGCAAGCGGGGCCGGCCGCGCAAGAACGCATAGAGCTCGCCGCGCCTGCGGGGCGTCATCCGCAGGCAATCGAGTGGGCACCGCGTGAAAGGCCCCAGCCCTCCGGCTCGTGCTGTGAACGAAGACCATCGCCCGCTCCGAGGCGTCATTCCGAGCACACCGCAATCCATCCCTGAAACCATCCCGCCGGTGAGGCCGCGCGGGATCACGCTCAAGGTGTGCCCAAATGGCAGATACCGTTTATGGCGTGAACGATGCCGAGACCGTCAAGCTCTGGTCGTTCAAGCTTGCCCACGAGGCGCTCAAGCGGACCTACGCAAAGCGCTTCATGGGCGAATCCTCCTCATCCCTCATCGTCATCAAGAACGAGACGAACAAGGGGCCCGGCGATCGCATCCGCCACACGCTGCGCATGCAGCTGACTGGCGATGGTGTTGTTGGGGACGGCGACCTGGAAGGCAACGAGGAGTCGCTCACCACCTATACCGACGACCTCGTGATCAATCAGCTGCGCCATGCCGTCCGCTCGGATGGCAAGATGACCGAGCAGCGCATTCCCTTCTCGATCCGGGATGAGGCGATGCAGGGGCTTGCCGACTGGTGGGCCGATCGATGGGATACGTGGTTCTTCAACCACGTGTGCGGCAACACGGTCGCGGTGTCGCCGCGCAACGGCCACAACGCCATCACTGCGCCCACGACTGGCCGGCATGTGTGGGCGGGCGCCAATACGTCGGACGCCGGCCTGGAGACCACGGCCACCTTCTCGCTCTACCTGATCGACAAGGCGGTCGAGGCGGCCAAGGTGACGACGACGGGGGCCACTCCGCCGCCGATCAGGCCGCTGATGGTCGACGGCAAGCCCTGGTTCGTGGCGTTCTTGCATCCTTATCAGGTGACCGACCTGCGCACCAAGACGTCCGCGACCACCAACCATCCGGTGCTCTGGTACGATATCCACACTGCACTGATCAAAGGCGGGGCCCGCGATAATCCGATCTTCTCGGGTGCGCTGGGCGAGTACAACGGCGTGATCCTGCACGAGAGCACCCGCATTCCGCTGGGCGTCAACGCGGCCGGTACGGCGACCGTGGCCAACACGCGCCGGGCGGTCCTGTGCGGAGCGCAGGCGGCCATCTGCGGTTTCGGGCAGGGCCACGACGCCTCGACCTACGATTGGTTCGAGCAGCTGTTCGACTACGGCAACAAGCTGGGCGTGAAGGCTGGCTGCATCAGCGGTCTGAAGAAGACCGTGTGGAACAGTGCCGACTTCGCGACCGTGGTCATGTCGTCTCGCGCGGCGGCACACACCTAATTGAGGAGGAGATCAGATGGCACAGGGCTCGACTGCCCGAAAGCCCTCGGGCATGCAGATAGCCTACCAGCGCCTGCGGGTGAACTATAATTCCAGCTTCGATGCCAACCGCCGGCTGGTGGGCGGGATTATCCCCGCCCGCTCGCAGATCGTCTCCCTGACAGCGACGGTCAAGACGGGCTTCTCCGCGGCGGGAACCCGCGTGCTCACTGCAGGCACGAACGGGACAACGGCAAACAATCTGCTCACGACGATTACCGAGGAGACGGCGACCGCGGTGCAGTCGCTCCTCGGCGCCAAGCTCACCTTCTCCAGCGACACCACGTGGTACGCCAAGCTGACGACGGCGGGCACGGCGGCTGCGGCTGGGCTGGCTGAGCTGGTTCTCTGCTATGTGCCGCCGCAGGAGGAATGGATTACCTGATGGCTGTAACGTATGGCTACCTGGGTGCCGCCGAGACGCGGAACGGCACCCCTTCTCCGTATCATGTGATGATCGCCACCCCGGTTGGGGTGGCGCCATCCACCGTCTACACGCGCAGCCTGTGCGCCACGGCCGAGACGCTATCCCGCTTCGGGGTGCGGTTCGACCTGCACATCATCCAGGGCCACTGCCACGTCGATGATGTGCGCAACCTCATCATTCGCGACTTCCTGACCAGCGAATGNNGGATGGAAGGCGAAGAACTTCTTGCGGCTCCTGCAGGTGCCGGGTGACATCGCGGCCGGCGTCTATACGCATAAGTCGGACGATTTCAGCTATCCGTTCCATCCGCCGCAAGGCGTCGAGCTCCACGCCAACGAGCATGGGCTGTACGAGATGCCCAAGGTGGCGACCGGGTTCATGCGCCTCCGCCGCGCCGTGGTCGAGGCGCTCTACAAGCGCGAGCACGACAGGGGCCGGTGCAGCAGGCCGGGCGATGAGCTTGGCGACATGCGCCGCAGTCCCCTGCCGGTGGCGCGGATTGTCGAGCGGGGGTTCCCGAAGGAGCTTGGCCTCGAGGAGGTGGCCGGCAACGACCTCTACACGTCCGGCGACTATGTGCTGAGCCTCAAAGCCCGCTCGCTGGGCTTCAAGTGCTGGGTTGATCCAGACATGGACTTCGACCACGCCGGCGAGAAGGTGTGGTCCGGCCACTTTGGCAATCTCTATCGCCAGCGCAACGGGCTGTTCCAGCCGGAATTCGCTGCTGCGGTCGCGGAGCTGCGCAAGGGCAATGCCGCCCCGGAGATCTTCCAGTCGCTGGCGACCTGCTACGGCGTGCAGGACCGCAATTACATGCCCTGGCCGCTGACGCCGGAATCGCTCGAGGCTCTTTACAGCCAGGCCAGGGAGACGGCCGGAGACGTGCTGGAAACGGGTTCGGGGCTCTCTACGCTTGTCCTCGGGCTCGCCCTGGCCGGCACCGATCGCACCGTGCACGCGCTGGAGCATGACGTGTATTTCTGGCGCAAGACCGCGGGCATGCTGGAGCAATTCGGCATTCCCAACGTGATGCTGCATCTGTTGCCGCTCGAGCCGCAGGATGATGGCACGGTGGCCTATGCCGAGACGGACCTGCCGGAATCGGTCGGCCTCGCTCTCATTGATGGGCCGCCCGGCAAGTACGGTCGGGCCGGGGTGGTGCGGGCGCTGCTCGGGCGCCTCAAGAGCGCGGTGCTGGTCATCGATGATGCCGATCGCGAGGAGGAGCTGCTGACCATGCTCCGCGACACCACGCATGACTTCCAGATCAAGCCGGGCTTGCGATGGTGGGCAATTGCGACCCCGAAGACGCAGGCGGTGCGTGAGGCGGCGGAGTGACGACCTACGCCATCATGCAGGCCCGCATTGCGGACGATATGGTGCGCGACGACCTGTCGAGCCAGATCCGCAATGCGATCAACGATGCGATCGAGCTGCAGGAGGGCGAGCGCTACAAGTTCAACGAGCAGCGCTATCGCATCCTGACCGTCGTGGGCCAGGAATACTACGATCTCACGGGCCCGACGCTTCTTACCAGCGCCGGCGCAGCGGTGGGGACGGGCGAGGCGCTGCTGGAGATCGATTACGTGCAGTGTACGGTGAGCAACGAGCCCTATCCGCTTTTCGAGCGGACACAGCAGTACATCAACGAGTGGCAGA
>JABAHS010006344.1_pt6 | contig 10409 bp, 8 predicted proteins | sample 7062111 | NCBI WGS metagenome assembly JABAHS01 (sample SAMN14534600, study PRJNA622989) | marine sediment metagenome | biome: marine biome [ENVO:00000428]; feature: marine pelagic biome [ENVO:01000023]; material: deep marine sediment [ENVO:00002113]; isolation source: pool of 4 deep marine... | reverse complement strand
GCGATCTGCAGGGAATTTTCCAAGGACCGCAAGATCGGGCCGGACGACAATCTCTTCGAAGTCGGTGTAAGCTCACTCACACTGACCGATATCGTCCTCGCTATTGACGAAAAATACCCGGGTAAGCTCGATATCAGCGATCTGTTCGACTACCCGACCCTGCGTGACATTGCCGACTTCATGAGGCGTTGAGAAGCCGCCCGCACACGGATTCAGACTATGACCTATTCACGTATCGCCGGCACCGGTAGCTATTTGCCCGAAAAAGTCGTGACGAATCATGACCTCGAGAAGGTGATGGATACCTCGGACGAATGGATCCAGGAGCGCACAGGGATCAAGCGGCGGCACATAGCCGCCGACGATGAGTCGACATCGGATCTCGCGCTCGCCGCTGCCAGGCAGGCGATCGATATGGCCGGCCTTACCGCGGAAGATATCGACCTGATCATCGTTGCCACGACGACCCCGGACAAAGTCTTCCCGGGAACGGCCTGCATCGTGCAGCGGCGCCTCGGCATCGGCGGCTGCGGCGCATTCGATGTCCAGGCGGCATGCAGCGGCTTCGTCTACGGTCTCGACCTTGCGGACCGGCACATTCGTACCGGTGGGGGCAAGAACGTGCTCGTCATCGGTGCGGAGACCCTGTCGCGCCTGACGAACTGGGAGGATCGCACGACGGCAGTTCTGTTCGGCGACGGCGCGGGCGCCGTGGTTCTGCAGGAGGCCGAGGAGCCCGGCATCATCTCGACACACATTCACGCCGACGGCCAGTACGAGGACCTGTTGCAGGTGCCGCAGGGTGTCTCGAACGGCTATGACGTCACCCGCGCAGGCGAAGCGTTCATCCAGATGAACGGCAATGCAGTATTCCGACGTGCCGTGGCAACGCTGGACTCGATCGCCAGGGAGACGCTGGACAGGAACAACATCGACAAGCACGACCTCGACTGGTTCGTCCCGCACCAGGCGAACATGCGGATAATTTCCGCGGCTGCAAAGAAGCTCGATATGCCCCTGGAACGCGTTATCGTTACGGTGGACGAGCACGCGAACACCTCTGCGGCCTCGATACCGCTGGCGCTCGACGTTGCCGTTCGTGACGGCCGCATCAAGCGCGGCGAACTATTGCTGTTCGAGGCGTTCGGCGCAGGTTTCACCTGGGCATCGGCACTACTGCGTTTCTGACCGCACGGGAGCGAGCGGATGCTGAGACGTTGCGCAGCGAGTGTCGCAGCACTGCTTCTCGTCGCCGGCGTTGCGTGTGGTGAGCCCCTTTCCTCCGACGATCTGCGTCGCACGGTGGAGGCAAACATCGATCGAGCGGTGGCCCTCTACCGCGAGTTTCTCGCCCTGCCGAACGATGCCCTTAAACCCGACGACATCGAAGCGTTGGTGGTCTGGATGGAAGGCGCATTTGCCGAGCGCGGCTTCCGCACGCAGCGAATCCCCACCAGCGGCAATCCGGCATTGTTCGCGGAACGGCTTCGGGAATCGGCCGCCCGCACCGTTCTCGTGTACTTGCAGGCCGATGGCCAGCCCGTCGATCCGTCAGCCTGGGCACAGGCTAATCCCTTTGTTCCCGTGCTGAAGGAAAGGGACGAACAGGGCAACTGGCAGCAAATACGGTGGGAATCCATGGACGAAGGGTTCGATCCCGACTGGCGTGTGTTCGCGCGCTCGGCATCGGATTCCAAGGGGCCGATGACCCAGTTCATGATGGCGATCGAACTGCTGGACGAACTCGGCGCTGTGCCGCCTTATAACCTCAAGGTTATTGTCGATACCGAGGAAGAACTCGGGTCGCCGAACCTCGCACCGGCAATCCGGGAGCATCGCGATCTGCTTGCGTCCGACCTGTTACTGATCTTCGACGGACCACCGCACGCCTCGAATCGCCCGACCGTCACATTCGGCGCCCGCGGCATCATGAGCGCGACACTCGTCGCTTACGGGCCGCAGGTCGCCCAGCACAGCGGGCACTACGGCAATTTCGTGCCGAATCCGGTATTCGATATTGCGCGCATCCTCGCGGCGGTCAAATCGGCTGAGGGAGTCGTCACGATTCCGGGTTTCTACGACGGTGTGAGCCTGTCGGAGGACGATCGGGCGACCCTGTCGAGAGTGCCCGACGACGAGGAGCAGATACTCGCCGACATGGGTCTATCTCGCGCCGATGCGATTGCGCCGACCTTGCAGGAGGCGATCCAGTATCCCTCCCTGAACGTCCGCGGCGTGTCGGCCGGTTGGGTCGGGGAGCAGGCACGAACCATCATTCCGCCTACGGCGACGGCGGAGCTCGACATTCGCCTGGTTAAGGAATCGGATCCGGAGCGGCTCATCGGCTTGCTGCGGAAGCACATCGAATCACTGGGGTATACGGTTCTCGATCATGCGCCAAGCGGCGAAGATCGCAGGCAACACGATCGTATCGTCAGTCTAACCTACGATGTCAGCTACGGCGCATTCCGCTCGGACGTGGATTCCCCCGCCGGCCGGATGGCGAGGGCAGGGCTGGCATCACTGTATGGCGAAGAGCCCATTCTCATCCGGACGATGGGAGGATCGATACCGATAGCCCCGATTATCGAAGCCCTGGACGTGCCTGCGGCTATCGTGCCGACCGTAAACATCGACAATAACCAGCACAGCCCCAACGAAAATCTGCGGCTTGGAAATTTCTTCGAGGGCATCGTCATGCTGATGGCGGTGCTTCTCGAGGCGCCGCCTTAACGCCAGATTCCTTGCGCGTTGCAGTAATTGAACATAAGGCCCGAAAAAAAAATATCAGGGCAATATTTGTGTGATCCGGTTCACATTGTGGCCATACAGTGGCCTCTATACTGCGATTTAAGCACTGTCGCCATTTGCCGACAGAGCTCGACGGAAGACCGAAATGGACTGGGATCTCAAAGACGAGCCGTTATCCGCATCGAATGTATCTCTGCGTCTCGCGGAGATTCAGAAGCGCTGCTCAGACCTCCTGACCGAGCCCGAAGGCCTCGACGGCCTGACGCTCGAGGGCGACGAGACCGCGCCGGGCGATATCGACGGCTTCAATCCTTACAACCACGGTTAGGGGCGTCACCTCTGCCCGCGGCGCTCTCGTGCAGGGCGCGCAGTAGCCGTAATCGCCAGATCCATCCCACGATTATCAGGATCGCAGCTATCGGCAACGCGTTCAGCGTTTGCTGCAGCACGATGAAGTCGTAAAGGCCGTGCAGGCCCGCGGCCAGCAGAAAGCCGCCGAACAGACCGCGAAGTATCGACTCACCCCTGATGTGGGCACAGCCGATGGTGTAGCCCCAGATCGACGCAAACAGCATGTGGACGACCGGCCCTGCAAAGCCGCGCGCGGCGGATTCAGCCGCCGTCAGGTATTCGAGGTACATGACGTTCTCGACCGCGGCGTACCCCAGTGCCACGAACGACGCGTAGATGATGCCGTCGATGGGTTCGTCCATCTCCGGGAATCTCAGGACCAGCAGCAGGAACGGCAGCATTTTCGCGAATTCCTCCACCGGGCCGATTGCCAGCATCGAATAGGCGAACAACCCCAGGGTATTGCCGTCTGCCAACGCCAGAGCGTCGTAGCGCAGCGATGCCCAGCCGAGGGCAATGTACAGTGCCTTGGAAATAGCCGCAGACAACAGTCCGAGGACGAAGGCCAGGGCCAGGCGGCCGACGGGCTCGGGCAGGTGCCGGTCCTTGTGATAGTGGTAGACGCCCCAGAACAGGATCGGCAAGAGCACCGGCATTAGCAGGAATGCGTGAGACATTCCGGCATTATCGGGCCGGGCGGCCGGGGTTTCCTTCATAGGTTTCACAGATTCGTACCGGAATGCCCTCCCAGGACGGTGCTGCTGTGACTGCCAGCGTCGTTTGGAACAGTCGCCGATTTCGGTTTCTACCTATGGCGTGCCTGCCGGCATAGGCGTATCAAAAATTCATGTGAGGTGCCTTCCGGGGGGAACGGAGGCGCTTGCGCACCTGAAGCATCCTCACGACTGTGCGTGTAACCGCCTCCTGAATCTGTCCATCGACACCTCAGTCGCCATCCGAAACAGGCGAGGTGTCGGAATGGCCGGGCACATATTATCGAGTCGCATGCTGATGCTGGTTGCAGTGGCGGCCTTGTGCCAGTTACTCGGCGCCCAAATCAATGCACAAGCTGCCGACGGCGCCGATGGTGAGAGCCTCGACGATGTGGCCATTGATGAGATCGTCGTTACCGGCTCGCGGATCAAGCGTCGCGATTTCCTGACACCCAGCCCGCTCGCAACACTTGAACAGAACGACATTCTTATCTCCGGGCAGGCGACGATCATCGAATCACTGAACCGCATGCCGCAGGTGCTGCCGATATCCGGGCGCTCGCCGGATTTTATGGAATTCTCGGCCAACCTCGATTTGCGCGGGCTAGGCCCCGGGCGCTCGCTGGTCATGCTCAACGGGCGGCGTGTTGCGCCGACGGGCATCGAGAACGCCGTCGACGTTAACAATATCCCGCAGTTTCTGATCGAGCGCGTCGAGATTATTACCGGAGGAACCTCGGCGGTATACGGGTCGGACGCGATAGCCGGCGTCGTGAATTTCATTACCAGGAAAGACTATGACGGCTTCGGAATCAGCGCGGGAGCCAGCATCGCCGGGGAGGGCGATGCCGTGTCCCGCGATGTGACCGCCACGTTCGGGCACAATTTCGAAAACGGCCGCGGCAACGTGTCGCTTTATGCAGGATGGATCGATCGCGATTCCCTGCCGGCCAGTGAGCGCGAGCTGACGAGCGTGCCATGCTGGGATGACTGGCAGGGAGGCATTATCTGCGGCGGATCCTGGTCTACACCGGCCGGTGTCGTTCGCTGGCCGCAGGTGGATTTCGGGAGCGGTCCCGAATACGCGACTTTCGACCCCGAGGGACGACCCATAATATTCGTCGAGGAGAGAGACGCGTTCAACTATCTGGACTCGATGTACCTGCAGATGCCCCTCGACCAGGTCTCGGTCGGTGCCCTTGCACACTACGACCTGTCCAGCCGATTCGAGGCCTATCTCGAGGCATCGCACATTCGCAACGAGCCATGGACTAATGGTGCCCCCACTCCGGCCTGGGCCAGTATCGAAATCAATCTCGACAATCCGCTGTTGACGCCGGAGGCGCGGGATTTGTTCAGCGAACAGTTCATCTGTGACGAGAACCTGGCTTGTCTGGATTTCAGCAACCGCTTCCTCGCGCTTGGGCCACGGGTCTACAAGCACGAACAGGAGTACACAAGAGTTGTTGCCGGTCTCAGAGGCGAACCGTGGGGCGACTGGACCCTCGACGGATGGCTGAGCTATACGACAGGGTCGACCCTGCAAAGTGTGCATAACGACGCCTCTCGCTCCCGGTATCTGCAGGGTCTGCTGGTCGATCCATTAACAGGCCAGTGCTTCGATCCCGATGGTGGCTGCGAACCCCTCAATGTCTTCGGCGAGGGCAATCTCTCCCAGGAGGGCGCAGATTTCATCCGCATGGCACCGCATCAGAACATCACGGAGCAATCCCAGGAACTCGCCAGCATGTTCGTCAGCGGGCCGGTGGGCGCTACCTGGGCGGGTCCCCTAGATATCGCGCTTGGCGTCGAATGGCGCCGGGACGAGACGGACTTCAGACCCGATGAAGTCCTGTGGACGGGCGAGGCGCTGAGCACACCCCCCGGTACCCCGGTTAGTGGAGTGACCTCGGTTTACGAGTATTACGCGGAGGCTGTCGTGCCGCTGCTGAGCGATCGACCATGGGCTGACTACCTGGGCGTGGAGCTGGGCGGGCGTCACTCGGACTACAATCACGCGGGTGATGTGCAAACCTACAAGCTCGGCGGCGAGTGGCAGCCGTTCGACGGACTGCGTTTTCGCGCCATGCACCAGCGCAGCATCCGGGCACCCAACAGTGGGGAGCTCTTCGAGGAACAATCCACGTACCCATGGTGGTTCGTGTGGTGGGAGACGTCCGAAGACGCCTGCTCCGCCTCCGCGGGCCCGATAGCAAGCGGAAACCTGGAGAAATGCCTTTTACAGGGTCTGCCGGCCGACCAGATCGGCCTATTCGAGGCGGCACTGCGATACCCGGTCGATTTCCTGAGGGGTGGCAATCCCGAACTTCGGCCCGAGATCGGCGAGACATGGACAGCCGGTTTCATTTTCTCGCCATCTGTTGTGCCGCACTGGACATTCGCCGTCGATTATTTCTCGCTCGCGGTCGAGGACACGATCGGTGGCGTGGATCCCTACCAGATCTGCTTCGATCCGAATAACGACGCAAACCTGTTTTGCGATTACATCGTAAGGGACGAGACGGGCAACATCAGCCAGGTCATCGAGCTGACCAGCAATCGAGGAATTCTGGAGACGACTGGCGTCGATACTCAGGTCCAGTACAGTGTGAGTCTCCCGGATGGACTCGGGATCGGCCATCAGGCCGCCGATATCGGCGTCCACGTCTACTGGACACACATGCTGACCAACCGGGAACAGGAAAACCCCGTTACACCCATACTCGAATGCGCGGGTTATTTCGGCTGGCCATGCGACTCGCGCGCCGCCGTGTATCCGAAGAATCGGGTAACCGCGAATATCGATTATCAGTCGGGGCCTTTCGGTGCCTACCTGCAGTGGCGGTGGATAGAGGGCACGAAGAATGCAGCGCCGAAGCGGTGGTTTATTTATGGTGTGTCTGACCCTGTCCTCGGAATTCCGGAAGTCAGCAATCAACACTACATCGATGCCGGTGTCAGCTTCGACTTCGGCGAGCACGTCATTGCGCAGCTGACAATCAATAATGTCCTGGATAACGATCCGCCGAGATTGGAGCAGGACTTCAATACCGACACCGGGCTTTACGACGTATTCGGTCGCAGCTTTTCCTTACGAGTTAACTTCGAGTATTGATCAATGATTCTTGCCAGCAATACATTCCGCGAGATTTACAGTGGCTGAGCGGCCATTGATGTTCCTGATCCGCGAGGCGCGACGGCGCAAGGTATTCCGGACGGCCGCGTATTACCTGGTCGGCGCGTGGGTGCTGCTGCAGGTCGGCGACGTCGTGTTCCCTATCCTGGGTCTGCCCGACCAGGCCTTGCAGCTCGTGCTCGCAGGAGCGATAGCCGGCTTCCCGGTAGCATTGATAATCGGCTGGAAATACGACATCACCCCGCGGGGCATCAAGCGCACCCCATCCCTCGAAGACGCGGGCGATGCTTCCGATCTCGCACTGAAACGTACCGATTACGTATTGCTGACGGCAATGGCGGCGATTGCAGTCGTCGTCGCGTTCCAGGTACCGCTTCCCACCTTCGAGCCACGAGCTTTCTCCGTGGGATCGGATGACACGGTTGCCGTGATGCCTTTCGAGGTCTGCGAGGATCAGGACATCGACAGGCTGATGGCGGCCGGCGTCGCCGCCGAGGTCATCAACCGACTGGCCGAACGGGGCAAGTTCAAGGTTCTCGCGCGCGAATCGTCATTCGCATTTGCCGGTTTCGGACTGAATCTCGCCGATATCGCGCGGCCACTGGGGGTAGAACACGTCGTGGCCGGTACCCTGTGCCGCGAAGGCGACAAGTTGAACCTCGCGATCGAACTGGTCGATGCCGACGGGTTCCTCGTGTGGAGCGGGGATCACGAGCAGGTAATCGATCAGTCGGGACGGATTACCCGGACCCTCGCTTCGGCCGTGGCGACCAATGTCGCTTTGCAACTGGGTGACGTCCTGCCGGACACGCGCGATGCGGTCGCCGACAAGGTCGCTTACGAGCAATTGATCATCGGGCGCGAATACAAGGCCCGGGGAGACCGCGACAGCGCGCGAGCGGCTTTCGAACAATCGCTGCAGAAACAACCGAACTATGCCGAAGCAAAATATGAACTCGCGTTGCTCGAACTCGGACCGCCGCTAAGCAGAAACCAGGGCACCCACATCGCGAGGGCGCGGCCCGTCGCCGAGGAAGCGCTGAACCTCGCGAAGACGCAGCTCGAATACGGCGCGGGCAACGCGCGGACGAATTTTGTCGTGGGCAAGATCACCGCGGCGCTGGCGTATATGGACGAACAGCTGACGTGGCGCGAGGCTGGCAGGCTCGAGGACGCGGAACTCGAGGCACGCCGGCAGGACGTGGCTTCCCGGCTCGAGCTTGCGGAGCAGTATATTCGCGCGTCGATCAGCCTGAATCCGTCGGACATCGAGGCCTATTACTGGCTGTCTTACGTTGTAGAGGCCATCGGACGCGCGAACGAGGCACTCGAGATCCTCGAATCGGCGCAGGCGAGAGACCCGTTCAACGTAGATCTGAACAGTCGGATAGCGAAACGCTGGGTCGCCCGGGGGCGATATCGCCAGGCGATCGAATTGCTCGACCGTTTCCACAGTCTTCCCGTCATGCCGCCCGAGATCTGGTGGTGGAAGCTCGAGCTGATGGAACTGAACATGTACTGGGACGAGAAGTGCGAGACCTTGATCGAGATGCTCGTGAACGACCCGGGCGCGTTCGATAACTGGGGCAACCGCTGGCAGGCGTGGTGGTTCGTCAAGAGCCTTGCCGAGATGGGCCTCACCGAGCAGGCGGAGGCCTGGAAGGAACGGCTCGAGAACCTGCCGATGCCCGAGGCACTGTATGAGGCCGGGTTAAACCATTACCTTCGGACTTCGGGCCAGGTCGACGAAGCGGTCACGCAAACAGGGACTGAACTCGAGGCAATGAGTGACGAGGACATCCTCGATGCTTTCCATGAAGACGGTCTCGTATTTGCATCGCACCTGGCGGAGACGGGAGACGTAGAGCGCGCGATCGAGTTGATGGAGTCCATCCGCTATGCGCCGGCGACCTGGGCCGAGAGAAAGGCCGAGGCACCCATTCTGCTCGCAGAGCTTTATTTGGCTGCCGGCCGGGAAGACGATGCGGCGCAGGTGCTCGGCGAGCTCGCGGCTCAGCTCGAAGCCGAGGTCGATTACGGCATCCGTGACCCGACGACACTGAGTTTCCTTGCAGAAGTCTACGTGCTGCAGAATCGTATTCCTGAAGCGACAGAGATGTTCCTGAAGGCCGCCGACTACCACAGTTTCGCTGATTGCAGCTTTCTGGACGATCCCGAACCGCAACCGATGCAGAACGATCCCCGAGTGGCGTCGGCCTGCAAGCGCATGCAGAACGACTTCGAGCAGCAGTCAGAGCGTGTGCGCGAGATGCTGGCTCAGTACGACGTGGATACCCTGCTGGCGCCGTTGATGCAGTACATCGAGACGGGGGAGCAGCACGCTACGACAGCTCGGTAACGCGCTTACCCAGCCAGCGTATGGCGTCTTCCGTGCGCTTCGACCACGGGTGGCCGTAGCTCAGCCTGAGGAAATTCGTGTAGCAGCTGCAAGGCGAGAAAATATGCCCGGGCGTAATGCTGATGCCGGCCTCGATGGCTTCGTCGAACAGCGCTTCCGCATCCACCTTGCCGGGCAATTCCAGCCATAACACGGCGCCTCCGACCGGCTTGGACGTGCGGGTGTCCGCAGGGAAGTGTTCACCGACCAGGGCGGCCATGCGCTCGGCGTTCTGCTTCAGCACCGGCCGCAGGGCCTTGAGATGCCTGCTGTAGTCACCAGTCGCAAGGAAGTCCGCGAGCGTGAGTTGTTGAAGGAGGCCCGAGCTGCAGGAAAATGATCTTTTCAGCTGCTCGAACTTATCGATGTAATGGTCCGTCACCACCCAGCCGATGCGGTAGCCCGGCGCAGCTGTCTTGGAAAACGAGCCGCAGGTTATGATGCGCGCGCCCCCGCCCAGGAACTGGGCAGGCACGGGGCGGACACCGTCGAACCGAAGGTCGCCATAGACGTCGTCCTCGATCAGTACCGTGTCGTATCGCTCCAGAACCCCGACGAGACGACGCCGGTCCTTCTCCGGCATCGTCACGCCGAGTGGGTTGGAGAGCGTGGTCGAGAACATACATGCCTTGACATCGTGAGTCTGCAGCGTGCGCTCGAGTTCGCCTATCACCACGCCTTCCTCCGGGCAGGTCTCGACTTCGATTGCCAGCATGCCGAGGCTGTCGATCAGCTCGAGCAAGCCGTGATAGGTCGGCGTTTCGACAACAATCACGTCACCTTCCGAGGCGACCGCCTTCAGGCTCAGCAAAAGGGCTTCCTGCCCGCCGTTGGTGATGCCGATGTGGTTCGGGTCGACCTGGACCCCGGTCGTGTCGAGGTAGTGGTAGGCGATCTGGCGCCGCAGGGCGGGTTCCCCGAGCGTAGGTGCGTAACCGATGCTGCGGTCCTCGGCGCGTGCCATGACCCGTTTCATCGCCCGGTGCAGCCCTTTTGCCGCGGGCTTCGCCATCGTGGGGTTTGCAATGCCGAGCGGTACGAGGTCGGGGTCGTTGATACC
>JABAHS010003982.1_pt2 | contig 10409 bp, 10 predicted proteins | sample 7062111 | NCBI WGS metagenome assembly JABAHS01 (sample SAMN14534600, study PRJNA622989) | marine sediment metagenome | biome: marine biome [ENVO:00000428]; feature: marine pelagic biome [ENVO:01000023]; material: deep marine sediment [ENVO:00002113]; isolation source: pool of 4 deep marine... | reverse complement strand
GGGCGACCTCGTCCGCCGAGACCAGGCCGATCGGTGTTTCGCCGTCCATGACGATGACGACCGGAGTGCGCGCCAGCTCGGTGAGGAGTGAGGCCGCCGGTGCGACGGCCTGCGCTCTTTGGTAGTCCGACGGGTCACGCGCGACGGTACGAATCGACGTGCCGTACCGATCCTCAGGTTTGATCCGCATCAGGTCGGTGAGATGCAGTACGCCGCTGACGCGGCCGTCGAAGTCGATCATCAGGTAGTCGGTCCGGTGGGGCGTGCGCTCGTGGCGTTCAACGAAGGCGCCGACCGACAGCCAGTCGGGCGCCGTCGAATCCGAGGGAGTCATCACGTCGCGGACAGAGAGCCCGCGGAGATCTTCGCGAAGCCGTCCGTAGCGGGCTTCGCCCATCGCTGAGATCTGCAGGAACCATCCGATGAGTGCCGTCCACAGGCCACCGAATGAACCCATCATGAACTGGAAGATGCCGAGGGCGACCAATCCGATGCCCACAAACCGGCCGGCTTTCGACGCCGTCTGGGTAGCGCGCTGGCGGTTCCCGTGTCGCTTCCAGAGGATGGCGTGCAGTATGCGTCCTCCGTCCAGCGGCGTTCCCGGGATCAGGTTGAAGACTCCCAGCAGCAGGTTGATGCCCGCGAACCAGGCGACCAGTGCCCCCGGAAGCCCGTCGAGGAACAGGCTGGGGACGGCGGCGACGGCGCCGATGATGAGACTGATGGCAGGTCCGATTCCGGCAATCTTGAGTTCGACGTCCGGCGACTCGGTCTCACCGTCGAGTTGCGCAAGACCGCCCAGCGCCCAGAGGGTGATTCTCTCCACCCGGACTCCGTGGCGTTGGGCAACGACGGCGTGCCCGAGTTCATGGGCGGTGATGGCGGCGAGTAGGGAGATGGCCCCGACGACTCCGCCGGTCCAGTAGGCGCCGCTCTCGTGGCCGGGGGCCATCTCCGGCAGCAGGCCGGTTGCGAGCGCGACGGTCACGAGCGCGGCGATGATGACGACGCTCAGGTTGATCCCGACATCGATGCCGGCGATGCGTCCGAGTGAGATGTGGCTCTTCATACGGGAGTCCCGTCTCTCCTTTCATTCTGCCGGGTGAACGACGATATGGGCAAAGGATTGATTGAGAACTTCCGGTCTCGACGCCGGGCGGGCCGCGTGGGCGGCGTCATACGGGTCGAGTGTTGACGTCGTCGATGGTGCGTTGTTCTGCCGGAACCTACGCCGGTATGCGTATCTCGATCCCGGCCTCGGCGAGTGATGTCGCCATCCGGAGACCGTCACCGGGGGTGAGATCGACGGCGGCGGTGAGACTCGCCGGAACAACGATCCGGAACCCGGCCGCCGCGCCGTCGCGAGCCGTTTCGCCGACGCAGTAGTCGAGGGCAAGCCCCACGACGACCGCCTTCGTGATGCCCGCTGTTTCGAGGAGCCCGGCGAGGCCGGTCGGAGTGGTTTCTCCCGTGTCGGGGTTGCGCATCGTGAATCCCGAGTATCCGTCTTCGCCGTTCGTGCCCTTCCGCACGACCGCACCGGCGACGACGAGGCGGGGGTGTAGTTGCGCTCCCCAGGTGCCGCCGACGCAGTGAACCGGCCAGATACCGCCGTCCTTCTCGAAGTGCGGCGTCTCTTCGGGGTGCCAGTCCTGCGTGTACACGACGAGGGCTCCTGCCGACGTCGCCCGGATGATCTCTCGATTGATCGGGCCGACGAGGTCGTCGCCACCGTCGACGAACAGACTCCCGGCGGGATCCGCGAAGTCGTTCTGCATGTCCACCACGATGAGTGCCGTCTGCGTGTCGTACATCAGCATGCCGTCCAGGATACGTGTGCCGTGTACAGTGCGCAGGGTGTTGAACTCCGGCATCCTCTTCACCGACCACTACCAGTTGACGATGGCGCAGCTGTACTTCCGGGTCGGGCTCGGCACCCGACCGGCTCGCTTCGAGCATTCGTTTCGTGCCTATCCCGACTACGGGACGCACCAGGCCGGGTACGTGATTGCGGCAGGTCTGGCGCCGTTCGTCGATTGGATGCACGGTGCCTCGTTCGACGATGACGCGGCAGACGCCCTTCGCTCTCTTCGTTCGGGCACCGGTGACGCCATCTTCGGCGATGATTTCCTCGACTGGATGAGGGAACAGGGCGGGTTCGGCGATGTGTCGCTGTGGTCGGTTCCCGAGGGTCGCGTCGTGCATCGCAACACTCCCATTGCGGTTGTCGAGGCCCCGCTGGCGGTGGCCCAGCTCCTCGAATCGTCCTTGCTCAATCACCTGAACTACGCGGCGCTGATCGCCACGAAGGCATCGCGGGTGGTCGAGGCCGCCCACGGGGGGTCGGTGCTCGAGTTCGGTCTGCGCCGCGCCCACGGTTTCGGCGGCAACGGCGCCACTAGGGCGGCGCTCATCGGCGGCGCCGACTTTTCCTCGAATGTCGGCGTGTCGCACGAGCTCGGAATCCCCTCCAAAGGAACCCACGGACACTCGATGGTGCAGGTGTTCATGGCCATCGCCGGCGGGGAAATCGAAGCTTTTCGCGCCTACGCCGATGTGTATCCAGACGATTGCCTGCTGCTGGTCGATACGATCAATACCCTCGAGTCGGGTGTTCCCAACGCCATCCGGGTTTTCGAAGAGTTGAAGTCTCGAGGCCACCGACCGGTGGGCATCCGGCTCGACTCGGGCGATCTCGCCTACCTGGCGGTGCGTTCGGCTGCGATGCTCAATGCAGCCGGGTTCGCGGATACGTCCATCGTGCTCTCGAGTCAGCTCGACGAGCTGACCATCTGGCAGATCCGCAACCAGATTCTCGAGGAGGCTCCTCGCTACGGCCTCGACGTCGATCAGATGCTGTCCCGTCTCGTCTACGGCGTCGGCTCCCGCATGGTGACATCAGACGGGGATCCGAGTTTCGACGGTGTCTACAAAGCTGTTGCGGTCGAGAACGAGGCCGGTGACTGGGAGCCCGCCATCAAGATCTCGGATTCGCCCGACAAGCTGGCTCTTCCCGGCGCCAAGTCACTGTGGAGAGTCTACGACGAGCGCGGCATCGCCACTGCGGATGTCATCGGACTCGAAGGCGAGGACATCGAACGCCGGCCGCTCGAGGTCCTGCATCCGACACGCCCGGGGGTTGGTCGGGTGCTCGGCGCCGATCGTGTGTCGTCGATCGAACCATTGCTCGAGCCGGTCGTGTCCCGGGGCCGGGTGGTGGCCGAGCTGGGAAGCATCGAAGTAGCCAGGAGCAGGAGGACCGCCGATCTGGCCCGCCTCGACACGGGTGTGCGAAGGCTCGTCAACCCGCACACCTACCACGTCTCGGTCACCCGGCCGCTTCTGGAACTGAAACAGTCGCTCATCGAAGCCCACAGTCGCGACTAGCGATCAACCCCGCCACCAGGTGCGGATGGCGGCGGCGAGGTCGTCCGCCTGCTGTGATCCGACGAAGAGGTCCTTCCCGTCGGACCGCCGGATACGGACGCCGGTGTTGCCCCGAGCCAGGTAGGCCTTCATTCCCCGACCCCGGCGCACGCCCCATCCCCCGAAGTCTCTGATCGGCCGGACCGTCACCACCTCGACGGCCGAGACGCCTGCCAGTGGGATTCGCGAGGCCCTCATCGGAGCAAAGCGGATGCTGATCGCGTCGGGGTGGACTTCGGTGATGAGTTTGAGCGACGCGAAGAGCCAGATGAGCGCCAGCCCGAGGAGAGCGAACGAGCCACCGACGACGGCGAGGGCGGTGTCCGACATCGGTCGATCTCCCCATGGTTCGCCCTGTCCCAGCTGGGCGTAGATGCCGGCGGCAAAGACGGCGATCGGCGCTCCTGCTGCCACCACCACCAGCATCGTGACCCACGATGCCAGTCGCTGTTCCTCGGAGAAGTACGCGGGTTCGGTCACGCCGCGAGCGTAGCTACGCCGGGGGTGGAGGGTGCTACTTCTCGCCCAGGCTCTCGAGGCTTCCGAGTCCTTCGACGGAGGGCTCGACGCTCGGGGATCCGTAGTAGGAGACATCCCCGACGCCCGTCACTTCCACTGTGAGCGATCCGGAGACCCAGACGGTCGTGTTTCCCACCCCGGTCGAGCGAACGTCGGCGTCGACCGTGCTGAGATCACCAGCCTCGAGGTTTCCCGTTCCCGTCAGATCGGCCGTGAGCCGGCGAGCGGTGCCCTCCACCGTCACCGATCCGACTCCCTCGATCCTGACGTCGAGCAGGTTGGTCTCCAGCAGAGGACAGTCGATGTCGCCGACGCCGGTCAGTTCGATCGTTGCCTGATCGGTCGCCCAGGGGTCGAGTTCGATGGAGCCGACGCCCCGCAACTCGACTCGCCGCAACGTTCGGACGGTGACCCGGTAGACGGGAGCGCGACTCGGATCGATGTCGATGCCCGACCCGGTCTTGATCACCAGCCGGTCGTCGCGCACCTCGGCCTCGAGGTGATCGAGCAGGTTGTCGTCTGCCTCGATCTCGAGCGACTCGCCATCGGTGAAGGCGACGGTGACCCGGCCCTCGCCCTCGAAGACGACTTCGGTGAACTCCCCCACGGATCGTTGCTCGGTGACGATGTTTCCGGAGCCGTCCACTTCATCCGCCCCGGATTCGAACGGGCCGATGTCGACGCTGCACGCAGAGATGGTCAGCAGGGGCGCCAAGGCGATCACCCAACGGGCTCGCACGACTACATCCTTTCGTTCGGTTGCACTTCGAAAGCTACCCCGCGGATCGGCATCCCGTTCTGGCTGTTGTCGTGGCGCCGGCGGGCCGCAATTGGAGCCTTGGGTGGGGGCGAGTTCACAGGAGGTGGGAGCAGAACGGATTTCGGCCTTCCCATGACCACTCTCCGTGGCTAAGGTGGAGGCGGGCTAGAAAAGGGGCGCATCGTGGCTGGAACGGTGGCGATCAAGCGAGAGATGCAGCGGCGTCGTCGGCTGCGACTACTCGCCGGAGTGCTTGCACTCGTTGCGGGGTGGATGTGGTGGCGGATACTCGGCGGCGACACGCCGTGGCCGCACATGCCGGACCTTGGTCCCGATGTCGCCTTCTGGCTCCCCGGCGTGCTCATCGTGCTCTTGCTGGGTGTCGTGCTGGTTGCCCCGATGCTGGTGAACCAACGATCTCCGCACATCACGTTTCGGCCCGAGGAGATCGATGTTTCTTTCGCCGATGTCCACGGGGCAGACCGGCTGAAGGAAGAGGTCCGCCATACGCTGGAGGTGCTGCTCGACTACCGGCGCTTCCGCGAGGAGATGGGAGGTTCGCCGCGGCGCGGCGTGCTGTTCGAAGGGCCGCCGGGAACCGGGAAGACCTACATGGCGAAAGCCATGGCCGCAGAGGCGCAGGTTCCTTTCCTCTTCGTGTCGGCGACGGCGTTCCAGAGCATGTGGTATGGAATGACGGCTCGCAAGATTCGGAAGTTCTTCAAGGATCTCCGCAAAGCGGCGCGCGCAGAGGGAGGTGCAATCGGGTTCATCGAGGAGATCGACGCCATCGGCCTGAGCCGGTCGGGAGTGAGCGGGGGGACCTCGCGAGCGGCGCACTCATCGATGACGGTCAACCAGGCCGGAATCAGCCAGGAGACCGGTGGCATGGTCAACGAACTGCTCATCCAGATGCAGAGTTTCGACACTCCTCCCTTCTCTTCAAAGGTCAAAGGAGTGTTCAAGGACATACTCAACCGCTACCTGGCCCCGGAGCGACAGCTCAAGAAGGACCCTCCTGAGTACACCAACATCCTGCTCATCGCCGCCACCAACCGCGCCGCCGCCCTCGACCCGGCGCTCCTGCGGCCCGGTCGGTTCGATCGTGTGCTCCATTTCGACCTGCCGGGTCGCACCGCTCGTCTCGCCTTGATCGATTACTTCCTGACCGGGAAAGCCCACGATCCCGAACTCGAGTCTCAGGATGCCCGGGACGATCTGGCCGCCGCCACCCTCGGGTACACGCCGGCTTCACTGGAACGGCTCTTCGATGAAGCGTTGCTGCTGGCCCTGCGAGACGGACGCTCGGCCCTCACGTCCGCCGATCTGTGGCAGGCACGGATGGAGATCGAGATCGGCTTGCCCGAACCCCTGGATCTCCCCGAACACGAACGGCGCACGATCGCCACACATGAAGCAGGTCACGCGACCGCCGCCTACCTCGTCGGTAAGGGTCGGAAGCTCGAGGTGCTGTCGATCATCAAGCGCAAGGAAGCGCTCGGCTTCCTCGCTCACCGGTTGCGTGAAGAGCGCTTCACTCAGCAACGGAGCGAACTGCTCGCTTCCATTCAGATCGCCCTGGCCGGAATGGTTGCCGAAGAGATGTTCTTCGGCGAGTCCGGAAGCGGACCTGCCGGTGATCTCGCCGCAGCTACGAACATCGCCGTGGAGATGGTGGGATCGATGGGGATGGGTGAATCCCTGATCTCCTACCGGGCGCTCGACGGAGGCCCACTGGCCGGCAACCTGGCGGCCACGGTGCTCGGCGATGAGCACGGCCGGGTGGCGGTCGATCGGTTGCTGGCAGAGCAGAAGCAGGAAGTCACCACACTGCTGGCAGGCAACCGGCACATCATCGAGGCACTTCGGGATGCGCTGCTCGAACGCAATGAACTCGTGGACGAGGAGATCATCGAGGTGGTCGAGGCAGCACAGGGTATCGCTCCCAAGGCGGTGCGCACGATCATCGACCTGCGGGACGAGGACCTCGTGGTGTTCGGGGAGGACGGCACGAAGGGCTGAAGCGATTCTCGAGTAGGAACGGTGGCTCCCCATCTCGCGCCGGGCCTCGAAGTACACTCCTGCCATGTTCGAGTTCGTCACCGGGTACGTTGTGGGGTCACGGCAGGCCGGCAAGGTGGCGGGCATGGCGGCATCCGCCGAATCCTTCGCGGCGGGCTCGGGCAGCAAATTCCTCGATATGAACGACCGCCTCGATCGTCTGGTGCTCGTCGTCGAGGCCATGTGGTCGTTGCTCGAGGAATCGGGCTATACGAAGGAGCAGCTCGCCGGGCGAATCGCCGAGATGGACCGCAGAGATGGAGCCGAGGACGGGCGCGCAACACCGGCCAGGCTCAAGTGCCCTTCCTGTGGATCGGTCGTGATGGAGGGTACCGGTCGCTGTCAGATCTGCGGGACCGCCGTGGGTGAAGAGAGCCCTTTCTCGGGAATCTGAGCCGGGGCTACTCGCCGGCGATCGAGAAAACCTCGCGCTCCGTGGTGACGAAAACCGCATTGGCGGCGATCACCGGGCCGCCGTGCACCCGCTCACCGGTGGGGAACGTCCAGAGCGAGGCACCGGTCAGTGCATCGATGGCATGTACGATGCCGTCGTTGGTACCGAAGTAGACGACGCCTTCGGCGACGATCGGTGCCGTCGAGATGTTGCTCTCCGCCAGATAGGGGAGCTCCCAGGCGAGTTCTCGTTTGAGACCACCATCCTCATCCGCTGCAATGTTCCACGCCACGACAGATGCGCCTTCAATCGAGAACAACCTGCCGTTTGCATAGGCAGGCGGTATCGCCGAGTCGACGTTGGTGGGTATGAGGTAGGGTTTCGCTCCGCAGGGGTCGCTAGAGACTTCATACACCATGATGACGCCGTCCGTTGGCAGGAACACCAGGCCGTCGGCCACAAAAGATGCGCTCGATGGTGCGTAGGCGGTTCGGATCGGATCACAGATCGGCAGTCCCGTTTCGATCGACACCATATGCAAGAACCCGCTTCCATCGACGGCATACACGGTTCCGTCTTCGATCGCGGGACTGCTTCGGAAGGCCGGACGGTCGGTCCTCGCCATCGGGTAGCGCCACACACTTTGACCGTCGGCATCGATGGCAAGAATGGAGCCCTGTGCTGTTGCGACGACGATCTTGCCGTCGGCGACGACGGGCGCCGCTCGCACCTCTTCTTTGAGTTCCCGGGTCCACCGGCCGGTGCTGCCTGCTCCCGAGGCGCTCCGGCTGTAGAGCGTTCCGTCCTCACTGACGACGATGAGACGTTGAACGGTCTCGGTGCCCTCCGGGCCGAGATCTCTCGTAAACGATGCTACGACCGGCCCGGTCCACAAGTGTCCGTCGGTCTCGAGCGTGAATCTGGTCGTTCCGTCCGACTGGTCGAGTGCAAATACGGCATTTCGAGTCTCGCTGGCGACGTACAAGAACCTTCCATACGACACCAGATCACTCTGGAGGAAACCTCCCGGGGCGACCGGCTCCCAGTAGCTTCCGAGCAAGGTTCGGAAGCCGCCGCTCGTTTCGCCGGTCAGCGCTGAATTGCCGCGGTACTCGAAGGTTCCGTAGACCCTGTCCTCGGGAGGGTCGATGGTTGGTAGATCACCATCGGTGGACTCCGGGGCGGCGGTGCTGTCGGACGTCGCTGGAGCGGTGCTCGAAGGCGATGGCGGTGGGGGGTCGTCGGAGTAGAGCAAGTACCACGCGAGTCCGTTGGTGCTGAGGAGCGCGATGATCGCGGCTACGGCGAGCAACGGCCAGACGTTTCTACGTGTGGCGTCCTCACCGGTGTGAGGCGTGTCGAGCGTCGGAGGACTCACCACGCCGGCGCGCCCCGTCGATGCGCGTTGCGCCACGGCGGCACCCTACGGGTCGACTGCGGCGGTGCGTCCACGATGTCCCCCTTGGTCTGGAACTGAGCCTACGCGCCGGTCGACGCCGGTGTCGGGATGAAGTCCACAGGCCCGGAACCCTCGGGTCGTCACGTCGTGGCGGAACGTACTCCGAACCCGGGTCGTTTCATCCGGCCGATGTTCGCAGGGATCGGGCCGCTAGAACCCGGCCGACCACTCGTTCATCCACACCTCGTCGTAGACACCAACGGGATAGCCTCCCGGCACGTTGGTCATCCACGAATCGTGAATCTCCGCCGGTTGGATCGCTCCCGGCACGTTCATCCAGGAGTCGTGAATCTCGGTGGGCTCCGACTCGAAGAACACGAGTGCGATGAACACTACGGCCGTGATGGCCAGCACCACGGTGAGTGCGAGCGCGATGTTGCGCAATGGAGACGGTACCCGTGCCGGCGGTAGCGGCTCTTCGATGGGAGGTGCCGGAGCCTTGACGTCGGTTGGCCCCGGATGCAGGACCGTCATGATGTCCTCCTTCCGGCCGGCTTCTTCGGGCGGCGCGAGGAGAACTCGTGCCCCCCATCCTCGTCCTACCGTCCGACGAAGGGGCTCACTACTCAGCATCGCGCAGCCATCCTTGGTTGACAATCGGGCCTTCGGCCCTATCGAGCGCCCGGAAGGATCGCGGCCTGCGAGGATGGGCTCGAGGAGGTGTCACGGTGGTGCGATACGAACGGCGAGGCTCGATTGCGGTCGTCACGATCGACCGGCCCGAACGACGGAACGCAATCAACCTCGATGCGGCTGCGAAGCTTCGGGACGCCTGGCGAAGGTTCGAGGCGGATAATGCCGCCCTCGTCGGCATCCTCACCGGTGGCGGAGATGTATTCAGTGCTGGGGCCGATCTGAAGGACTTCGACCTCGTTGACGCCGACGTCGGCTTCCTCGGGTTCACAAGGATGCGGGTCACGAAGCCGACCATCGCTGCCGTTGAGGGCTACTGCGTCGCCGGCGGTCTCGAGATGGCTCTCTGGTGCGATCTGCGGGTGGCGGGTGCTTCGGCGGTGTTCGGGTGTTTTGAGCGCAGGTTCGGGGTGCCGCTGGTGGACGGAGGCACACAACGGCTTCCGCGCCTGATCGGACTCTCCCGGGCGTTGGACATGATTCTCACCGGCCGGCCGGTCGATGCCGAGGAGGCACATCGCATCGGTCTTGCCGACCGTCTGGCTCCGGACGGTTCGGCGCTCGAGGTCGCTCTCGATATGGCGGAGCTCATCGCCGGATATCCACAGTCGACCGTCCGATCGGACCGTCTCGCGGTGCTCGAAGGGCTCGGCCGTTCTATGGCCGAGGGGCTCGAGATCGAGAGGCGCCACGGCACAGGAGTGCTGCCGACCGCCGCGGAGGGAGCGGCACGCTTCGCCCGCGGAGAGGGTCGCGGCGGGGCGGGGACTACCAGCGGAGGAGCATCGAACCCCAGGTGAATCCGCTGCCGAACGCAGCGCCCGCCACCAGCATCCCGGGCTGCAGCGTTCCGTCTGCGGCGGCGTCCCGCATCCCGAGCGGAATGGTGGCCGCCGTCGTGTTCCCGTACTTCTGGATGGTGTTGTAGACCTTTTCCGCCGGGATGCCGAGACGTTGTGCGACGGCCTCGTTGATCCGGAGGTTCGCCTGGTGAAAGAAGAAGAGGTCGACGTCGTCGAGGGCAGCGTCGTTGGCGGCGAGGGCGTCGTTGATGCCTTCGGTCATCCGCTTGACGGCGTTCACGTAGACGGCACGGCCGTTCATCTTGGGGTAGTGGTCGCCACGATCCAGGTGTGTATGCGTCACGAACCCATCCT
>JABAHS010001786.1_pt7 | contig 10415 bp, 9 predicted proteins | sample 7062111 | NCBI WGS metagenome assembly JABAHS01 (sample SAMN14534600, study PRJNA622989) | marine sediment metagenome | biome: marine biome [ENVO:00000428]; feature: marine pelagic biome [ENVO:01000023]; material: deep marine sediment [ENVO:00002113]; isolation source: pool of 4 deep marine... | reverse complement strand
GTCCCGCTTGCGGATCAGCCGCCGAAAAAGGGTCAGATCGCCGCCGAGGCTGAAGATCCCCGGGACGCTGGAGGCCAGGATCTGGTATCTGAGCCGGTCTGCGCGGCCGGCCTTCAGCTCCTCGCGCAGCCTGCTCTCGACCCGCGTCTGGCCCTGGCGCAGTGCCGCCACCACCTCGGGAGTGAAGTTTCTCGGGCTGTCGGATCGCAGACGCGCCCACAATGCGCCGTACTCGGCGTCGAAGTTCACCTCGTAATAGGTTTCGAAAGTATTCTCGGCCTGCTCTGCAATAGGGCTGGCTTCAGGGGTGGCGTATGCCGCCGCGGTGAGGGAAGCCGGCATCGGCAGGTTCGGGCCGGCCGGGATTCCGGGTAATAGCTCCATCCTCGTCTGTTGCATTAGATTTCTCATTGCTTCCTCCGCTGATGTCTCTTTTTGAGTTATTCGTGACGTCGGCCGACTCGGTCTCGCCGCTTTTCGAGTCCGGTGGAAGTTCGGCCTGTTTGGTGAAATATTCCTTCCTTTTTGCCTCGGATGCCATTGATCCGGCTAAATTTCTGTGTAACAAAATGTAACCAAATCGGGCTGGGAAGCGCTTGGCATTTACCCCGACCAGCCGGGTACGTAATATTCGTATCCGCCGCGGGCCGCCCCGGTGGGGCGGCGCACGCGCGGCGGCACGGGGCAGGGGGCCTCAAATCGTGGCCCGGGGCGCTTTCAACAGGCCAGCCGAGGCCCGCAGAGGTCAGGAGAACAGGGGAACATGGGCGAGAACGCACAACAGCCGAGCGTCGAGACACGCGTCCTTACGGTGGTCCGGGAGGTGCTGGCCATCGAGGGCGATCCGCCGGCTCTCGACTCGTCTCTTATCGAAGATCTGGGCGCGGATTCCCTGGATCTTCTCTCGCTTTTCATGGCGCTCGAGGACGAGTTCGGTGGCACGATATCCGAGGAAGACACCGAGGGCCTGACGACGCTTCGAGACATCATCGAATGTATCTCGGGCAGAATTGGAGAGAATGCCGTCGCGAGTCGTTGACCCATGGCGGTGAAGCGACGCGTCGTCGTCACCGGTGTCGGTGTCGTAAGCCCCATCGGGACATCTGCCGAGGAGTTCTGGATCAACTGCCTCGAAGGCAAGAGTCCGGTGTCGCCGATACCCGAGCATTGGCACCGCTACGCTGATTACCATTCGTCGATCTGGGCGAAACTGGAACCCCTCGATCCGGACGCGCTCGGTGCAACGCGGGTCGAGGCGGCGCAAAACGATCCCGTCACTCTGATTGCCGGCCATGCGGCCCGCCAGGCGCTCGCGGGCGCTGGTCTCGAGCCGGAGCTCGTCAACAGGCGCGCCAACGCGTACCGGATTGCCGGTGTCGATGCCCACCGTGTGGGGGTTTTCATGGGCACCGGAATCGGCGGCGCCAACAGCTTTCTCGACAACCACAGCTTTCAGATGCTCGCGAACCTGAAGGCGCAGCTGGCGGACCTGATGGCGCAAATCCCGCAGGACGACCAGCGCCGCGATGCGTTCGACTCGATTCTCGGGTCGATGCATCACGGTCGGCGCTTCAATCCTTTCGTCGTTTCGATGTTGATGCCCAACGCCGTTGCGGCCCATATCGGCATGAAGTTCTCGCTCAAAGGGCCGAATCTCAGCTACTGCGTCGCCTGCGCTTCGGGCACGGTTGCCATTGGACATGCATTTCACGCCGTGCGCAGCGGCAGCGTCGATTTCGCGATCTCCGGCGGCAGTGAGTACCTGGACGATTACTACGGCGGGATTTTTCACGGATTCGATGTCGCCAGGGCGCTGGTGAGAAATTGCGAGGATCCCGAGCGGGCTAATCGCCCGTTCGATATGAATCGATCGGGGTTCCTGTTTGCACAGGGCGGCGCCGCTGTGTTGCTGCTCGAGGAGCTCGATTCCGCCCTTGCCAGAGGCGCGCCGATCCTCGCGGAGATTGTCGGCTACGGTGAGACCTTCGACGCCTACAGCGTCATGAGCATCGCCCCGGATGGTGAACAGATTGAGCGTATGATGCAGTTGGCTCTTGCCGACGCGGGCTTGTCACACGCCGACATACATTACGTGAACGCCCATGGCACTGGCACGCAGGCCAACGATAGCGTCGAGACCGAGGTCATCGAACGGGTTTTCGGACGCGACGTGCTCGTCAATTCCACCAAGTCGCTGATCGGCCATACCATCGGTGCGAGTGGTGCCATCGAAGCGCTCGTCACGGTAATGAGCCTGAAGGACCAGAAGACGCACGTATGCAAGAATCTCGAAGAGCCGCTGGCTGACCTCAATTTCACCCGCGACGTGACGTCGGCATCGATGCAAGCGGCGCTCTCGCAATCATTCGCGTTCGGCGGCCACAATGCCGGAGTGATTTTCAAACAATTCGCCGGCTGACCGACGGCGATTACCCGGTGCGAACCGGGGCTCAGTGCTTTCTCTGTGTCAGATCGCCCCGTTTCAGATAGATATCGAGCTCTGCCTGGACGCGTACGAGCTCGGAGCGAATGCGCGCGACGTCGCCGGTTCTATGCGAGGCTTCATTCTGGGCGGTCGCCGCGAGGTCGTCGGCCAGATCTCGAAGTTTGTTTGCACCGATCGTGCCGGCACCGTCTTTGAGCGCCATCGCCTGGTTTTTCAAATCCGCACGATCGTCGGTCTGCCAGGCAAGGCTCATGCGATCGACAACTTTCTGCGCTTCGACGATAAAGTTGTTGGCGAGCTCCTGTACGAACTCCTTGTCTGACCCGAGCTCCTCGAGCGCGGCGAGCTTCTGGCGATCGACAGCGGGTGCGCTCGGCGATGGCGCCTTCGAGCCCTGCGCCTGGCCCGAACCGGCCGCCTGGGTATTTTTCGGCAGCTGCCGTTGCGCACGATCCTGGTTCGACAGCACCGACTCGACCGTTCGAATCAAGTGCTCTGCCTCGACGGGCTTCGTCAGGTAGGCATCCATTCCGGCTTCCTCGCACTCTTTTAACGCATCGATGGTTGCGTTTGCAGTCAGGACGATGAAAGGCATATCGGTTCGATCCATGCGCGCGAGCCGGAACACCTTGGCTGCCTCGATCCCGCCCATCTCCGGCATATGCATATCCACGATCGCGAGTGCGTACTCGTTTTCCTCGAGCAGGCCCAGTGCCTGTTTCCCCGTGCGGACCGTCGTGACCCGGTAGCCCGCACGCTTGAGAATAGTGGTGATGACCTTCTGGTTGATCGGGTTGTCGTCGGCGAGCAGGATCTCGGTGCTCGATTTCGCTTTTCCGTCCTTCGCGTAGTGATCGATGAGTCTCGTTACCCGCCCCGTCGAAATCGGTGTCGGTTGGGCGCTGGCTGCGTGCAGGGCATTGAAGAGCAGGATCTTGTCGACGGGCGCTTGCAGACAGGACGTGTACCCTGCTCTTGACAGAGCTTCGTCGTCATATCCGTCTCCCGGTGAGCCTACGTAAATAAGAGACACATCATGCAGGGAAGGCTCGGTGCGCACGGCATTGGCGAATCCGACGGCATCCATGGCGAGCGAGCCGCTGTCGACGACAATCACGTGATAGCCCTGCCCGGCCTGGGCCGCCGAGATCAGGTGAGCGAACGCCCGGGCGCCGTTCGCGACGCTCTCGGCATCGTCCACCCAGCCGGCGATAGTGCCGGGCAGATCGCTCTGGTTCTTGTCGGGGTCGAGAACCACGAGGACCCTTACGTCACCGAAGTGAACGGGCTCGCGCATCGCCATTGCAGGCGCCACGTCCTGCAACCCGAAATCGAGGTTGAACCAGAATCGACTTCCCTGGCCGGGCGAGCTTTGAAGGTGGATCCTGCCACCCATCAGCTCGACCAGCTGCTGGCTGATCGTCGTGCCGAGCCCGGTGCCACCGAAGCGGCGCGTCGTGGACTGATCGGCCTGCGTGAAGCGATCGAAGATCTTGTTTTGCGCTTCCTGAGAGATTCCTATGCCGGTGTCGATGACCTCGAATCGAACCGTCACGGCGTCGTCGGTGGAGGCAACCCGCGTCAGGCGCACCTCGACCATGCCTTGCTCGGTGAACTTGACGGCGTTGCCGATCAGATTGATCAGCACCTGGCGCAGGTGTTGCGGGTCGCCTCGGACCTGAAAGGGCACGGTAGGTTCGACGAACACATTCAGACGGATGTTCTTCTCATGAGCCTGCGGTGCGAGCATCTTCGCTGTCGAGTTGACCAGAAGATGCAGGTCGCAATCGGTCTCTTCGATACTGATCTTGCCGGCTTCGATCTTGGAAATGTCCAGGATGTCGTCGACGAGCGATAGCAGAGTCAGGGCCGATGCATTGATGGTTTCGACAAAATCGCGCTGCTCACGGTCGAGATCGGTCGTCACGAGAAGATTGCTCATGCCGATCACGCCGTTGAGCGGGGTACGAATCTCGTGGCTCATGTTGGCCAGGAACCGGCTCTTGGCCTGATTTGCGTTTTCAGCGTGCTCGATAGCGTCGTTCAGACGCCGGATCAGCGATGAGACGTACACGGTCAGCACAAGCAGACCGAGCGCAACACCGAGCCCGAGCCCACGGTACTGAATCCAGAAATCGCTCGTCACCAGAACGACGCCGAAACCAATGACGCTCAGCGTCATCGCTGCGAAGAGATATCGGTTTCCGTATCGAAAGCCGTTCCCGAATATGACCCAGAAGTAGACGATGAAAAGAGGCGAGCTCACTGCTCCGCCGCCCCACAATGCGTACGAGGTATAGCCCATGTCGCTCAGCATGCCGATCGCCCTGCGCACTATCGATTTGCGTGGACTGACCAGGATCGCGATCAGAATGCCCCATGACACGACCAGCACCGAGATACCCATCACTCTGTGGAGCAGGACGCGAAGCTCGGTGGGATCGCCTTCGAATACGCCCGCCAAGTACAGATAAGCGACCACGAGGGTGACGATGGCAACGCGGATGCACGCCTGCTCGGGCTCGGTGTCGGGGCACTGACCAATGCGATCGCGCAGCCACGCCAGCGCCTTGACGAGGAAACTTTCGGGACGTGGCTTCTGAGCTTCGTTCACGAGGAGAAAAAGCCGTCACCGCGGCGGTCGGTGCTGCCGTTCCGGCCGCCGCGGGACGGTACTGGAGAGCGATATGGATTACGTCGGGACCAGATGAGTGAGTTGGGTCCACGGGGTGCGGTCACTAGGCACAGTGACCCCGTAGTTCCACATCGCCGGCATGATGTTAACACCGCGCTGTAATCGCAGGATGTTCGTTCGTTGCCAGTATGTGAATTTTCGTAACTCATGTAACTCTCGGCCGAAGACGGGCTCGAAAGCCGGACTCAATCAGCTTGCGGAAAGTGCAGCGTGACCCGGGTGCCGCCCTTCGGCGCGGCGCCGAGACTCATTGCCCCGTGCGATTGGTGCACGAAGCCGTTGACGATGCTCAAGCCCAGGCCCCGGCAGCTGCTGTCCGACTTGGTCGTGAAAAGCGGCTCCACGACCTGGTCGACCAGATCTTCGGGAATGCCTCGACCGGTATCGCTGACGCTAATCTTCAGGTACTCCCGATCGGCTTCGAGCGCGGTCGTCCCCGAAGCCGCGCCGACGGCGCTGCTGATAAGGAGCTCGCCACCACCGGGCATGGACTCCCTCGCGTTGACCACTAAAGCAATGATAGCTGCTTCGAGCCGGTCGGGATCCACGCAGATGTCGGGCAGGTCGGGCGCGAGCGACACGGTGAGCTCGATATCGGCGGGAAGTGTGCGCGCGAGGAGGGGGGTGAGTCGTTCGATGAGGCTGTTCGCGGATACCTTTTGCGGGCGCAGCCGCTGTTTGCCGGCCGCGGCCATGAGTCGCTCGAGAAGATCCACGCACTCGCGGCTTGCCGAGAGCACGTCGTCGACAAGCTGGCGTGTGTCGTCGTCGCCACCGCCAAGGCCCTCTTCGCGTACCAGGCCGAGGCCGCCGATGACGGTGCCGAGCAGGTTGTTCATGTCGTGGCCGAGGCGCGAGGCGAACTCCACGAAAGCGGCGTTGCCGGGCCCCAGATGCTGTCCGCCACGGCTCTCGCGCGGCCCCGGGCCGAGCTTGAGGATGGCGGCCACCAGAGGGGTTGCCGGTGTCTCGATGCGCACGCACAGCAGCTCGGTGGCGATGCTGCGCCCCCTGCTGTCGCACAGCAGCGCCGCGCAGGCAAGCTCGGCGTCTGCCGGTTGGTCGCGCGGACCGAGCAGGCGCTCGAGCGTGTCGGCGGGAGGATGCAGAAAGACGTCGGTGAACGACATCGTCTCGAGCTGCGCGTCGGAGTAGCCGAGCATTGACCGCGCGCGCCGGCTCGCCTGCCGGATGGCCAGCGTGCCCGGCTCGATGATGACGACGGCCTGGTCGGTATCGAAGGTGAGCGGGGGTGTCGGTTCCAGCATGGGGCGCTCGGTCGTATGACGACTTCAATAATAAGAGTATCACCCCGTAGTGGGCCCCTGAATCATTCGGGCACCAATCGGGAAAAAAACCCGATCAAATGGCTAGGCTGGATCCCTGTGTCTATACTTATTTCGGTCCACGCGTGCGCGGCGAGGTGGTTTCAGTCATGCCTACGGGGGCGAAGGTTCTCATTGTCGATGACGACGAGAGGCTCTGTGGCATCCTTTCGAGGTATCTGACTCGGGAGGGCTACAGCGTCCGCAAGGCAGCGAACGGAGAGGAAATGCGCGCGAGGCTCGCCGAAGAGCCCGTCGATCTGATTCTTCTAGACCTGATTCTTCCCAACCACGAGGATGGCCTGAAGCTGGCGCGGCAGCTGCGCGCCGAATCGGATGTCGCCATCATCATGTTGACCGGCAAGACCGATACCGTCGACAAGATCGTGGGGCTCGAGCTCGGCGCCGATGACTACATCACCAAGCCTTTCGACGAGCGCGAGCTGCTGGCCCGCATGCGTACGGTGCTGCGCCGAACGGCCAAGCGCGCCGAGCTCACCGGCACGGAATCGGTCGTACAGTTCGCCGGTTGGAACCTCGATCTCGTCGCTCACGAGCTGACCTCCCCGTGCGGTCAGCACGTTCATTTGACCAGCAGCCAGTTCCAGCTTCTCGCTTCTCTGGTCGCCCGGCCGAATCGGGTCATGAGTCGCGAAGAGATCCTGAGTCTCGTCTCGGGGCGCGACTGGTCGCCGATGGACCGCAGCATCGACGTGCTGGTGGGGAAGCTGCGCAAGAAGATCGAGAGCGACCCCAAGTCGCCGACCCTCATCAAGACCATCCGCGGAGTGGGCTACAAGTTCACCGCTCACGTCGACTTCGGTTGACCCGCTCTCGCTCTGCGCTGTCGTATAATGACGGCCCCGGAGAGGTACCGAAGTGGCCATAACGGCACCGACTCGAAATCGGTTGGGGGCATAACCGCCCCACGTGGGTTCGAATCCCACCCTCTCCGCCATCTGTCTCCAGCCGCGACGACGCCCCGGCGTGTCCCGCAGACCAGCGGTGAGAAGCAAAAAACCCCTATTTTTCTGGTATTTTCTGCTTTCGCTGACTATTATCCGCCTGCGCGCGAGTGCGAAATCACTATTTGGAACATTCTTCTTGGAGGCCATACATGGCAACAGCTGCGATCAAAGACCCGCTCAACAAGTCACAGATGATTAGCGCCATTGCCGAAGGGTGCGGGATGTCGAAAAAGGAAGTGTCGGCGGTACTGGAAGGGCTTGCATCGGTTATTCACCGCCATCTGAAAAAGCGCGGTGGGGCCGGTCAGTGCACCGTGCCCGGTCTGATGAAAATCAAGACCATCAGGAAACCTGCCACCAAGGAAAGACCGGGAATCAATCCTTTCACCGGCGAACAGACGATTTTCAAGGCGAAGCCGGCCCGCACGGTGGTCAAAGTGACGCCGCTCAAGGGCTTGAAGGAAATGGTTGACTAGGTCAACGGCTGGTGGCCCCGCCATCGAACGGTGGCGGGGCTTTTTTTATGCCGGTCGCTCGGCCAGGCGGCCGCATCAGACCTGGCGCAGCAGCTCGTTGATGCCCACCTTGCCGCGGGTGCCCTCGTCGACCTGCTTGACGATCACGGCCGAATAGAGACTGTAGCGCCCGTCCTCGGAGGGCAGGTTGCCGGACACGACGACCGAGCCTGCGGGAACGCGACCGTAGCTCACCTCGCCGGTTTCGCGATTGTAGATGCGCGTGCTCTGGCCTATGTAGACGCCCATCGAGATGACCGATCCCGCCTCGACGACCACACCCTCGACGATCTCGGAGCGTGCTCCGATGAAGCAGTCGTCTTCGATGATGGTCGGCGAAGCCTGGATCGGCTCGAGCACGCCACCAATGCCGACCCCTCCCGAGAGATGCACGTTTTTGCCGATTTGCGCGCAGGAACCCACCGTGGCCCAGGTGTCGACCATGGTGCCGCTGTCGACGTAGGCGCCGATGTTGACATAGCTCGGCATCAGCACCACGCCGGGACCGATGAAGCTGCCGCGCCGGGCCACTGCCGGCGGCACGGCACGAAAGTCGGCCGCACGGAAGCGTGCCTCGTCCCAGTCGACGAACTTCGAGGGCACCTTGTCGAAGTAGCGTGTAAACGCGCCTTCGACGACCTTGCTGTCGTAGATGCGAAACGACAGCAGAACAGCCTTCTTGAGCCACTCGTGCACGACCCACTCGCCGCCGACCTTCTCCGCGACCCGGGCGCGGCCGCTGTCCAGCATCTCAATCGCCTCGTCCACGTCGGCGCGAAGGCGCGGCTCGGTGTTTCGCGGTGTGAGCTCGGTGCGCTGCTCGAATGCCTGCTCGATGCGCTCGGCGAGATCGGCCATTGATTCTCCCCCCCGGTTATCGAAGCCGCCACTATACACCGTGGCGGGCGAGTGCCCAGCCGACGTGCTCGCGCACGAGCGGCGAGGAGTGCGCGCGACGCGCCTCGAGCGCCTCGAGCACCGCAGGCTCGCCGGGTGCGTTGCCGAGTGCAACGGCGATGTTCCTGAGCCAGCGCTCGTATCCGATGCGCCGGATGGCGCTGCCCTGCGTGCAGCGCAGGAACTCGTCCTCGCTCCAGCGAAACAACGCCGCCAGGCTCGACGCATCGAGGCCGTGGCGCGGCGAGAAATCGGCCTCGCCCGAGCGGTCGGCGTAGCGATTCCACGGGCACACCAGCTGACAATCGTCGCAGCCAAAAATGCGATTACCGACGAGCGGGCGCAGCGGCTCCGGGATCGAACCTCGCAGCTCGATGGTCAGGTAAGAGATGCACAGCCGCGCATCGAGCTCGTAGGGTGCAACGATTGCACCGGTGGGGCAGGCATCCATGCACGCCCGGCAGGTGCCGCAGTGGTCGCTCACCGGCTCGTCCGCCGGCAGGGGCAGGTCGGTGTAAATCTCGCCGAGGAAGAACCACGATCCGGCATCGCGATGGAGCAGGTTGGTGTGCTTGCCGATCCAGCCGAGGCCGGCGGCGCGCGCCAGGGGCTTCTCCAGCACCGGGGCGCTGTCGGTGAACACGCGGTAGCTGAACGGGCCGACGGCTTTCTCGATTCTGTCGGCGAGCTTCTGCAGGCGACGGCGCACGAGCTTGTGGTAGTCGCGACCGAGGGCGTAGCGCGACACGTAGGCGAGGCACGGATCCGCCAGCACGGCCTCGGCCGGCGCTGCGTCGCGGGGAAGGTAGTCCATGCGCACCGAGATCACCCTCACGGTGCCGGGGTGGAGAAGCCCCGCCCGACTGCGCTTGAGCCCGTGGCGCTGCATGTAGTGCATCTCGCCGTGGCGGCCCGCGTCCAGCCAGGCGAGCAGGCGCGCCTCGTCGGCGCCGAGATCGGGATCGGCGATTCCCGCCGCCTGGAAACCCAGCTCCCTTGCCCACGCCTTGATGTGCCGGGCGAGCGCTTCGGTGTCCTCGGCAGGTGCGGCCATGATCTCCTCTGCCCGGGCGGCTCCCGCGTGACCTGGGAAGCCAGATTGGCTATTCTACTTCGCTTCGTTCACGAAACTCATGGCCTGGGCTCATCGGCAATGCAAGCGTTCAAGAAACTAGACGGCGTTGTGGTTCCCATGGATCGCGCCAACGTGGATACCGACGCGATCATCCCCAAGCAGTTCCTGACGTCCATCAAGCGCACCGGCTTCGGTCCGAACCTGTTCGATGCCTGGCGCTATCTGGATCGCGGCGAGCCGGGAATGGACAACAGCCAACGGCCGCTGAATCCCGATTTCGTCCTCAATCAGCCGCGCTATCAAGGCGCCGAGATACTCATCGCACGGCGCAACTTCGGCTGCGGCTCGAGCCGTGAGCACGCTCCATGGGCGCTGCTCGATTTCGGTATTCGGGTCGTGATCGCGCCGAGCTTCGCCGACATCTTCTACAACAACTGCTTCAAGAACGGCATCCTGCCGGTGACGCTCGACGAAGCCGTCATGGACGAGCTGTT
>JABAHS010145793.1_pt4 | contig 10416 bp, 7 predicted proteins | sample 7062111 | NCBI WGS metagenome assembly JABAHS01 (sample SAMN14534600, study PRJNA622989) | marine sediment metagenome | biome: marine biome [ENVO:00000428]; feature: marine pelagic biome [ENVO:01000023]; material: deep marine sediment [ENVO:00002113]; isolation source: pool of 4 deep marine... | reverse complement strand
CAACTTCGTGGGCAAGCTCGACACGTCGAGCGGCGACGTGCAGCTGATCCCGGTGCCCACGCCCCGGGCCCGGCCCTACGGCATCGTGGTCGATTCGAACGACCGGCCGTGGATCGTCGAGCTGGGCAGCTACAAGATCGCCACCGTCGACCCGGAGACGATGGAGCTGCGGGAGATCGAGCTGCCGCGCCAGGACGCCCGGCCGCGCCGGCTGGCGCTGACGTCCGACGGCGCGGTCTGGTACGTGGACTACGCCCAGGGCTACCTGGGCCGGCTCGACCCGGAGAGCGAGCAGGTGCAGGAGTGGGCGGCGCCGGCGGGATCCGAGTCCCGGCCCTACGCCATGGCTTCCGACGACAAGGACCGGCTCTGGTTCGTGGAGACCGGGATCCAGCCCAACCGCTTCGTCGGCTTCGACTCGAAGACGCAGGAGTTCTTCGCCATGGCCGAGGTCCCCAGCGGCGGCGGCACGGTTCGGCATATGGTCTTCTTCGAGCCGACGCGGACGATATGGTTTGGCGCGGATATGAACACGATTGGGCGCGCGCTTGTGCCGTAGTGGGAATATCGAGGTTTGGAATTCGAGGTCGGGATTCTGAATTGGGGAATTTCGAGTTCTCTCCGAATTGTCGAAGCGGATTCGGGGATTCGGGGATTCGGGGGTTCGGGGAGGTTGGAGGTGGGTTAGTGGGGGCGGGGGTCACGGCGTGTCTGGCCGTTGCCCTCGCAGCCGCTTATCCCGACGCGCCGCCGCCGGCGCATACCGGCGGGTTCGGTGAGCCGACGTGTCGGGCCTGTCACTTCGATCTGCCGCTGAACCAGCCACTGGGGAGTCTGACGGTGCGTGGGCCGGTGGAAGGCTACGAGGCCGGGCGGCGCTACGTGTTGACGGTCGAGGTCTCCCATCCAGAGATGGAGGCGGCAGGCTTCCAGATATCGGCGCGTTTCGCCGCCGGTCCCCGCGCCGGCCGGCAGGCCGGCGTCCTCGCCGGGCTCGACTCGACCGTCTCGGTGGTGGCCGCCGGCGACCCGGCGGTGGCCTACGCGGGTCAGAGCCGGGCGGGCACCGCGCCCCACTGGGACGGGGCCGCCCGCTGGCCCGTCGAATGGCGGGCGCCGACGGATGATCTGGCGCCGGTCGTCTTCCACATCGCTGCCAACGCGGCCAACCATGACGCCTCGGAATTCGGCGACTACATCTATGTCGACAGCGTGATCGTTAGCCCGGGATCAGAGCGCCGCTGAGGGCACACTCCCCCGATTCGGCGCTCGACGGTTCTCCTTGTTCTACCGATGACTCTTCGACAATTCTTCCCCGACGGATCCCGCGGCAACCAGTTCACTGAGAGTAACGACCCGGTACCCCCGCTCGCGCAGCTCCGGCAGCACCCTGTTCAGCACCTCGACCGTGGCCCGGCCGCGGTCGCCGCCATCGTGCAGCGCGATGATCGAGCCGGGCCGCGCGTTGAACAGGATCTGCCAGGTGCCGAACCAGAGCAGCGGCAGCGTGCCGTCGTAGGGATAGATCGAGGCGAGGGCGCAGCGGTAGTCGTGCTCGGCGGCGATGGCGAGCATCCGCTCGTTGTACCAGCCCGAGCCCGGCCGCCACCAGCGCGGCTCGGCGAAGCGGGACAGCGTGCTGTCGGTCTCGAGCAGCGACCGCTCGAACTGCACCGGGCCCAGCTCGATGCTCGGCCGGTCCCGGGTCATGTGGTTGCCGAGCTCGTGCCCCTCCTGGACGATCCGCGACACCAGCGCCTCGTTCCCGGCGACCCGCTCGCCGATGAGGAAGAAGGTCGCCTTCGCGTCGTGCTCGGCGAGGGCGTCGAGGATCGGGCCGGTGGTGCGTGGATCGGGGCCGTCGTCGACGGTCAGGGCGACCAGCGGCTCCCGGGTCCTCACGTAGTAGGTGACGCCCTCGTGGCGGCCGGCCATGATCCCCAGCAGCCAGCGCGGCTGGTAGAACAGGACCGCCGCCGCCCCGACCACGGCCAGCGCGCCGGTCACGACGGCCGCCACCAGCGTCAGTCGAACCCACCGCTTCATGGCCCAAACCTCGACCCCACCCGGCCTCGGAGCAAGTTTCGACCGTTCTTCCGCCCTCGGCCCCGATCCTCGTACTCCTACTCCTGGTCCTTATCGTACTCGTTATCGTGATCGTACTCGTACTGGAAGCTCAGATGCGGCTGTACGATACGATCACGATAACGATCACCAGTACGAGTACGAGGTGAAGGCTGAGGATCGGTTCAGCCCGGTCCCCATCATCGAGCCCCCAGCGGGATCTCGTGGCGGCCGAAGTTCTGCCGGTCCGGATCGCTGACCAGGACCTCCAGCGTCAGATCGCCGCGGGCCGATCCCGGCACCGACAGCTTCCCGGTGAACATGTTCGGCTGGCCGGCGTACTCGAGCGCGGTCTTCGCCAGCACCCGACCGTTCGCCTTGAGCCGGGCGCTGAACGACTTCCCGTTCGCGTCCCACAGGCCGCCGGGCTGGATCGGGCAGCCGCACATCATGCGGACCCGGGCCGTGACCTCGAGCTCGCCCGATGCCGGGTCGAGGGGCTCGGGCGACACGATCTCGACGATGAAGCCGTGAAGCTCGAGGATCACCCCGTCCCCCAGCACGTCCCGCCCGGGGACCAGCAGCATCTGCTTGCTGGCGCTGCGGGTCGCCTGCGGGTAGTCCAGCGGGCCCACCGCCGAGATGTTGACCACGGTCGGCTTCGCCAGCTCCAGCTGGGCCAGGAATCCGGCGGTGCCGCCGGTGTCGTAGATCGTCATGTCACGGGCGTGGGGCGTCGACATGATCCGCCGCGTGTCACCGGTCCCGCCCTCGTGCAGCCCCTCGGCCAGGACCGTTCCGGTCTCGGCGTTCACGACCGTCACCCTCGCGCCGCCGACCCCGCTCCCGATGATCTTGGCGTCCCGAGCCAGCACCCTCACCATCACCTGTGTGGTACCGGTGTCTTGTCCCAGCAGCTCCGCAGGCCCGAAGCCGATCATCAACCCCAGCATCGCCACAACTAACGCCGTCCGTCTAACCATCACTCCTCCTGCGATTTTGATCCTCCCTGCCAAACTCGTACTCGTACTCCTACTGCTTATCATACTCGCGATCGTACTCCGACTCGAAACTGACGCACGGTGTGATCGAGTACGAGTACGATAAAGAGTAGGAGTAGGAGTAGGAGTAGGAGTACGGTATACGAGACATTCCCTGAGATCGCAAACACGTCACCAGCGGATGAGGGCAGCGCCCCAGGTGAAGCCGGAGCCGAAGGCGGTCAGGCAGACCACGTCGCCACGCTTCAAGCGTCCCTCTTCCACCGCCTCGTGCAGCGCGATCGGGATGCTCGCCGCCGTCGTGTTCCCGTACTTGTGGATGTTGCTCACCACCTTCTCGTCCGGCAGGCCCAGCTGCTTCTGGACCGCCTGCGTGATCCGGTAGTTCGCCTGGTGCGGGATCACCAGGTCCACATCCTCCACCGTCAGCTCCGCCGCCTCCAGCGCTTCCTTCACCGCCTGCGGCATCCGGACCGAGGCGTGCTTGAACACCTCGCGACCCTCCATGATCGGCTTGGTCAGACCCTGCTCGATCATCTCCGGCACCAGCCAGGGGTCGTACCGCGACCCCGGCGCTTCCATCCACAGCTTCTCGGCATACGTCCCGTCGGCGTGGATGTTGATCGACAGCACCCCGCGCCCATCGTCAGCGTCGGTCGGCGCCAGGATCGCCGCACCCGCGCCGTCGCCGAACAGCACCGCCGTGTCCCGGCCCTCCGTCGTCTTCACCAGCCCCGTCGAGTGCACCTCGGTCCCCACCAGCAGGATCCGCTCGTAGGCCCCGGCCCGGATCCACGCGTCCGCCACCGACAGCCCGTAGATGAACCCCGAGCACTGGTTCCGCACGTCCAGGCACGGGATCCCCTTGATCCCCAGCTTCCGCTGCAGAAAGACGCCCGAACCCGGGAAATAGACGTCCGGGCTCAGCGTCGCCAGCACGATCGCGTCCAGGTCGCCGGCCTCCAGCCCGGCTGCCTCCAGAGCGCGCTCCGTCGCCTGGACCCCCAGATCCGAGCTGCCGGCCCCACCCTCCACCCAGCGCCGCTCGACGATCCCGGATCGCTGCCGGATCCACTCGTCGCTGGTGTCCATCATACCCTCGAGATCGTGGTTGGTCACGACCCGTTCGGGCACGTAAAAGCCAGTGGAGACCACGTTGGTGCGTGTCATGTCTTACATTATTCAGGTTCGTTCGCTCTTCGACTCGCGTGGGACAACGGGATGTGATAATCTACCGCGTTCCTGACGTCTTGACGACCGGTAGGAGGGACGCCGTTGGCTAAGAAGAAGTCGGGTACAAAGAAGCGTGGGGGTGCCAAAAAGGCACCGGGGCCGCCCTCGATCGCCGAGATCCAGCGGGCCACGGACGGGGCTCGGGATTGGCTGGCCGAGCGTCACGATTACTGGGGTTATATGGCGCGGCGCGACCTGAGTCGCGGGGCGCCGGAGCTGGCCAGGCACCTGCAGGGCGATCTGCGGGCCAGACAGAGCCGGGACGGCGACTGGAACGAGGGCGATCTAGAGGCCACGGCGGAGGCGATCTGGCGGCTGCTGGACCTGGGGCTGTCGCCGACGACGCCGCCGATCACGCTGGCGCTGGACTGGCTTTATGGCCAGCGGGACAAGGAAGGCGCGTTCAGCTCGGGGTGCACGCCGTCGCGGCACGAGGCCCACGTCTGCGAGCATTACATCAGCGGGTTTTTCAGCCCCGGCTGGCCGGACGAGCCTCTGGAGGTCACGCTGCCGAACGGCCAGTCGGTGACATCGGACAGCGGGGCGCGGCTGATGATGTCGGTGCGGGCGCTGCGATCGGCGCTGCGGGCGCGACCGGACGATCCGCGGGCGGCGGCGTCGGTGTCGGGGCTGCGGGGTCTGCCGATCTACCTGGAGTACGGCGGCTCGTACACGCCGGCGCTGCTGGCGGGGGCGCTGCAGGCGCTGGCCTGGGCGCCGGGTCCGGCCTCGGCGGAGCTGGTGGCGGGGCTGGAGCTTCTGGCGGAGGAGCAGGCGAAGGACGGGACGTGGTCGAACGTGGAGTTCTTCTTCGTGCTGGAGATGCTGCTGGAGGTGAAGCACCCGCTGGCGCGGACGCAGCTGATGAAGGCGGTGCCGCGGCTGCTGGAGACGCAGTTCAAGGTCGGCCACTGGGGGAGGAACTACTCCGCGGGTCAGACCTGGATCGGGCTGCAGGTGCTGGAGCGAGTCGGGGAGCGAGTGGCGCGCCGCGAAGAGTGAGGCGTCGCGGGAGAAATCCCCTTGACGCCCCTCGACCCGATAGGTAGTCTCCCCGCGAACCTCACCTGGCCAGAAGATGGGCATCCACCGGGAGGATGATGCGTACCCGTACGTCGTTCACGATCGGCCTGGTCCTCGTCGCCAGCTTCGCCGCCCTGGCTTTCGTGATCCAGGCCGGCCGACCGAACGTCGGAGGGCCCGCCGTCGCCGCCGCCCAGGAACCCCAGCTCCAGCTCGATCCCGACACCCTGGTCGGCTGGTACCGGGGTCCCGCGCAGCCCGTCTTCTTCAGCCATCGCCGCCACGCCGGCGTGTTCGAGATCGAGTGCCTGTACTGCCACAGCAACACCGATCGCTCGCCGGTCGCCTGGATGCCGTCGCTCTCGCTCTGCCTCGGTTGCCATCGGGTGGTCCGGGCGCAGAGCCCCGAGATCCAGAAGCTGCGCGGCTACGAGCAGCGTGGCGAGCCGATCCCGTGGGAGCGGATCTACAAGGTCGCCGACTACGTGCAGTTCAACCACGCGCGGCACATCCTGGCCGAGGTCGAGTGCGAGGAGTGCCACGGCGAGGTCCAGGAGTACGACGTGCTCTGGCAGTGGGCGCCGCTGACCATGGGCTGGTGCCTGGAGTGCCACAAGCAGCCGGCGGAAGACGAGGAGAAGCTGGCGCAAGCGGCGCGGGTCGCGGATCGGTTCGCCCGAGAGGGACGCGAACCGCGCGGGCTCTATCCCAGAACGATCGATTCGGACTACGGCGTTCTGAAGGGCCCAATCGACTGCGCGGCCTGCCACTACTGAGCGGTTGGGGCCCACAGGGGAGGCCTTTTTTCGGTCATGTCCGATATCAAGCGTCGTGATTTTCTGAAGATCCTCGGCCTGAGCAGCGCCGGGACCGGCCTGGTCGGCTGCAGCCAGGAGCCGGCGCACAAGCTCATCCCCTACCTGGTGCCGCCGGAGGAGATCGTTCCCGGCCTGCCGACCTGGTACGCCAGCGTCTGTCGCGAATGTCCCGCCGGCTGCGGCATCCACGCCAAGGTGCGCGAGGGCCGCCCGATCAAGGTGGAGGGGAACCCGGACCACCCGGTGAACGCGGGCCGGCTGTGCGCTCGGGGCCAGGCCTCGCTGCAGGGGCTCTACAACCCGGACCGCATCCGGTCGCCGATGCGCCGCACGGAGAGCGGCGACTTCGAGCCGATCGACTGGGACGAGGCGGAATCGATCCTGGCCGGCCGAATCTCCGCCGCCCGGACCGCCGGCCGGGCGGACCGGGTCTACCTGATCACCGACGGCGCCGTGAACACCCTGGACCGGCTGTTCGACGAGTGGCTGAACGCCATCGGGGGCGACCGTGTGGTGCACGAGAGCTTCGACCAGGAGGCGCTGCGCGAGGCCAACCGGCTGACCTTCGGGCTGGCGGAGATCCCGCGCTACGAGCTGGACCAAGCCGACCTGGTGCTGTCGTTCGGGGCCGGCTTCCTGGAGACCTGGGTATCGCCGGTCCAGTACGCCCGGACCTTCGCACAGTCCCAGCGCTATCGGGACGGCCACAAGGGCCGCTTCATCCACGTCGGTCCGCGCCTGTCCCTCACCGGGTCCAACGCCGACGAGTGGGTGCGGGCTCGACCGGGGAGCGCCACGCTGCTGGCGCTGGCCATGACCCGGGTGCTGATCGCCGAGGGGCGCGCCGGCGGCCGGGCCGCCACGATCCGACCGCTGGTCGAGCCGTTCACCGCCGAGCGGGTCGCTGAGTCGACGGGCGTCGAGGCGGAGACGATCGGGCGCCTGGCCCACGAGTTCGGCGCGTCGTCCAGCAGCCTGGCGCTGCCGCCGGGGACCGACCTCACCGACCGGAAGGCGACGGCGGCCCACGTGGCGGTGAACCTGCTCAACTACGCGGCGGGCAACGTCGGCCGCACCGTACGGTTCGGCCCCAACGTGCGGCGCCGCCGCGCCGCGGGCGTGGAGCGGCTCGAGAGCCTGGTCTCGGCCATGCGCTCGGGCGAAGCCGACGTGGTCCTGGTCCACGGGACCGATCCGGTTCATACCCTCCCATCCGCCCTCGGCTTCGCCGACGCGCTGGAGTCGGTCGGCCTCGTGGTCAGCTTCGCCAGCTTCATGGACGAGACGGCCGCTCGCGCCGACCTGATCCTCCCCGACCACACGCCGCTGGAGAGCTGGGGCGACCAGCAGCCGGAGGTCGGGGTCCACGGGCTCGTGCAGCCGGCGATCGAGCCGCTGTTCGACACCCGGGCCACCGGCGACGTGCTCCTCTCCGTCGCGGCCCGGCTGGGCGACGGCGTGGCATCGCGCTTCGCCGCCAGCGACTGGCTCGGATACCTTCAGGTCGCCTGGCGCGGGCTGATCACCACCTTCGCCCCCGGATCGAGCTTCGAGGACTTCTGGCGCGACGCCCTGCGCCGCGGCGGCGTCTGGCGCGACGCGCCCGTCCAGCCGGTCACGCTCACGTCCGCGGTTGCCGGGGTCGACTTCGAGGAAGCGACGCTGGACGGCGACGAGCTGACCCCGTACGCCCTCCTCGCCTACCCCTCGCCCTACTTCTACGACGGGCGCGGCGCCAACAAAGCGTGGCTGCAGGAGCTGCCCGACCCGATGACCAGGGTCGTCTGGAACTCCTGGGTCGAGATCCACCCGGAGACCGCCGCGGCGCTGGGCGTCGAGAACGGCGACCTGCTCGAGGTCCGCTCCCCCCACGGCACCCTCGAGGCCCCCGCCTTCGTCTATCGCGGGATCCGCCCCGATACCGTGGCCATCCCCATCGGGCAGGGTCACGAGCATTACGGCCGCTGGGCCCGGGATCGCGGCGTCAACCCGCTGCGGCTCCTCCCCGCGGCGGCCGACGACGGGTCCGGCGCCCGGGCCTGGCTCGCCACCCGAGTGGCACTGACCGCGGCCGGGCGGCGCGCACGTCTGGTCGACACGCAGGGCTCCACCGACGATCGGGGCCGCGAGATCGCCGAGGTGGTCAGCCTGGCGTTGGCCGCCGAGGAGGAGGCCCACGCCCGGGAGGAGATGGAGGCGCACCCGGACGAGCCCGTCGATGCCGCCTTCGATGCGGACCCCAAGAGCCCCTACCGCTGGGGGATGGCGGTCGACCTGTCGAGCTGCATCGGCTGCTCGGCCTGCGTCACCGCCTGCTACGCGGAGAACAACGTGCCGGTCGTCGGCGAGGAGCTCTGCGCCCAGGGCCGCGAGATGGCGTGGATCCGCGTCGAGAACTACTACGAGCACGTGCTCGAGGAAGCCGGTCACGGCGCCGGCGGCACCCACGGCGACGACGCGCCCGGCGATGACTTCCACGTCGTGCACCTGCCGATGATGTGCCAGCACTGCGGCAACGCGCCCTGCGAGCCCGTCTGCCCGGTCTACGCCACCTACCACAACCCGGAAGGCCTCAACGTCCAGGTCTACAACCGCTGCGTCGGCACCCGCTACTGCTCGAACAACTGCCCGTACAAGGTGCGGCGCTTCGAGTGGTTCACCTACGAGTTCCCCTTCCCGCTCAACCTGCAGCTCAACCCGGACGTCACGGTGCGGGAGAAGGGCGTGATGGAGAAGTGCACGTTCTGCGTGCAGCGCATCACGGCCGCCCGGTCAGCGGCGGCCCAGGAAGGCCGCGAGGTGGCGGACGGCGAGGTGACGCCGGCCTGCGCGCAGACGTGTCCCGCCGAGGCGATCGTGTTCGGGAACCTGCGCGACCCCAACAGCCGGGTCTCCCGGGCAGCCCGCAGCGGGCTGGGCTATCACGTGCTGGGCGAGCTGAACACGCGACCCGCGATCACCTATCTGAAGGAGGTCTCGCGGGGGATGGACGACGGGGACGGGGGGGAGGCGTAGATGGCATCGGTCGCACCGCCGGCGGGTACTTCGTTCGCGAGGGTGAGCCGCGACATCGTCGGCGCGCTCTGGGGTGCCGACTGGCGCTACAAGAGCCTGATGGCGGTCCTGATGCTGGTGCTGGCCTGGGCGGCCTTCGCCTGGATCTACCAGATCAGGTACGGGATGGGGACGGCCGGCATCACCCACCCGGTGATGTGGGGCGTCTACATCACCAACTTCGTCTTCTGGGTCGGCATCGCCCACTCCGGCACCCTGATCTCGGCGATCCTCTACCTGCTGCGCTCCGGCTGGCGCACCACGATCAACCGCGCCGCCGAGGCGATGACGATCTTCGCCGTGATGACCGCCGGCCTCTTCCCGCTCATCCACCTGGGCCGCGTCTGGTACTTCTACTTCCTGGCGCCCTATCCGAACCAGCGGCTGATCTGGCCCAACTTCCGCTCGCCGCTGGTCTGGGACTTCTTCGCCATCAGCACCTACTTCACGATCAGCCTGCTGTTCTGGTACTCGGGGCTGATCCCCGACCTGGCGACGATCCGCGACCGGCTGCGAGGCGTGACCGGGCGGATGGCGCGGCTGAAGGAGCGGATCTACAGCGCGCTGTCGCTGGGCTGGCAGGGCGACGACGCCCAGTGGAAGAACTACCGCCGCATGTACCTGTACATGGCGGCCATCGCCACGCCGCTGGTCCTCTCGGTGCACAGCGTCGTGTCGTGGGACTTCGCCATGGCGATCACGCCGGGCTGGCACTCGACGATCTTCGCGCCGTACTTCGTCGCCGGCGCGATCTTCTCCGGGATCGCCATGGTGATCACGCTGTCGATCCCGTTCCGCTGGGCGCTGGGTCTCGAGGACTACATCAACGAGTACCACTACGACAACATGGGCAAGCTGCTGCTGCTCACCTCGTTGATCGTGGGCTACGCCTACGCGGCGGAGTACTTCATGGCCTGGTACTCGGGCGACCCGATCGAGACCGACAGCTTCACCTGGCGGGCGATCGGCGCCTACAAGGGTCCGTTCGCGATCATGGTGACCTGCAACGTGCTGATCCCGCTGCTCTGCTTCTCGCGCAGCGTGCGGCGGAACATCAAGGCGATGTTCGTGATCTCGATCTTCGTGAACATCGGGATGTGGTACGAGCGGTTCGTGATCATCGTCACCTCGCTCGCCCACGAGTACGTCCCGGGCGCCTGGGGCCTCTACACGCCGTCCTGGGTCGAGATGTCGATCACCGTCGGCAGCTTCGCCTGGTTCCT
>JABAHS010092327.1_pt2 | contig 10426 bp, 14 predicted proteins | sample 7062111 | NCBI WGS metagenome assembly JABAHS01 (sample SAMN14534600, study PRJNA622989) | marine sediment metagenome | biome: marine biome [ENVO:00000428]; feature: marine pelagic biome [ENVO:01000023]; material: deep marine sediment [ENVO:00002113]; isolation source: pool of 4 deep marine... | reverse complement strand
CGAAAGGAAGCAGCGATAAGCAATCGTTTCTGGGTGCCGCCGGGGTTCCTGCCCAGGTTTTTCTGATGGCCCCTCCCATCGCAATCCATGTCAAAAGCCCCCCGTTTTTTCTGTTAGAATCCGAGATATGAACTTAAAACGCATCCTGATTCCGATCCTGATCGGAACGCTGATTGGCCTCGTCCTGCTCATTTCCCCCGGAAGCAAGACTGTCACCCTTCTTGTGGAAGGCCAATCTATCCAGGTCAACACCTCTGCCCGCACAGTGGCTGGCGCCCTGGATGAGGCTGGCTTCATCCTCCAGCCATTTGATGAAGTGGCCCCCCCGGCAAAAACCCGCCTGAAAGACGGACAGACCATTACATATACTCAATCGATGCAGGTCAATCTGCAGGCAGACGGTCAGACCACCCAGATCAGGACCGCCCAGCGCATCCCGGCAATCTGGCTGGCACAGGCCGGATTGAGCCTTGGTGAAGAAGACCGCCTGCTGATCGCCGGGCAGGCTCACCCACCGGAACAAGCCGTTCCCTTCCAGGAAGAAATCAACGCCCACATCCAGCGGGCGGTCACCATTACCGTACAAAGCGGGTCCCAATCCTGGGTGATCAAATCCTCTGCCCCCACACTGGGACAAGGATTGTGGGAAGCTGGATTTTCCTTCACCGTTTCTGACTTTCTGAGCCCCTCTCCAGACACGCCTCTGACCAGCGACATCTCCGCCCGGCTGGTGCCCGGCAAACAGATTCAGGTGGAAGCCGATGGGCAGCAGCTCACCTTTACCACTTCAGCAGACACCGTCGGCCAAGCGTTGGCCCAGGTCGGCCTACCCCTCCAGGGGCTGGATTACAGCATCCCCGGAGAAGAAACTCCCTTGCCGCCAGACGGAAATATCAAGATCGTCCGGGTAATGGAAGAAGTCATCATCAACCAGGAGACCATTCCCTTCCAGACCCTTTTCCAGCCATTAGACGATGTCGAGATCGACAACTATAAGGTGGCTCAGATCGGGCAGGTTGGCCTTTCCGCTCAGCGAATACGGGTGCGTTACGAAGACGGGGAAGAGATCAGCCGCACGGTGGAGGATGAATGGACCTTGCGGGAGCCGACACCGCGCATCGAAGGATACGGCACCAAGATTGTCGTCCGCACCGCCGACACACCTGATGGACCGATTGAGTATTGGCGAAAAGTGGAAATGTATGCCACTTCGTATTCACCGTGCAACTCGGCGGCTGACCGCTGCTATCCCTACACCTCCCTGGGTCTGCCGGTGGAGAAAGGCGTAGTCGCCGTGATTTATGACTGGTTCATCCCTATGGGGAACCATACCGTTTACGTTCCCGGCTACGGCCATGCCATTATCGCCGATGTCGGGGGCGGCATCCCCGGCAGGCATTGGATCGACCTCGGCTATACAGACGAAGAATGGATTCCCTGGTCTCAATATGTGACCGTTTATTTCACCACACCTATCCCGCCTGCTCACGAAATCCTCTACGTGCTCCCGTACAAATAAATCCGGTAAGGATCAAACCTTCAAATTTCCTTTCCAGATTTTAAAGATGATATATGATTGAATTGAAAAGCACCGTCTTCAAACCCACCTGGAAGAAATCACCGCGGTGCTGTTTGGATCGGAAACCAGCATGAAAAGAAGGATTGGCCTTTGGTTTATCATCTTTGGGGGAGTCATGTTCATCTTGATTTTCACGATTGTCATCCTTCCCCAACTGCGTAATTTTTGGCAAACGCCTCTTGGTCCCAGCCTCGGATTTGAAGAAACGCCTTCCTACAAAGATTCTGCTCCTTCCATCATTCAGCTTCCAACTTCAACCTCCGCGCATGGGACCAACGCCGAAGAAACCAACCCAACTCAAAACTCGAATGACGCTTCCCCAACACTCACCTCTGTGGCGATTCCCACGTTTACACCTAGCACCTACTGCGGCGACGTTCCATCAATGCTGATCCTGGCGATCGGTATCGATTACCGCAAAGGCACCTATACTTACGGCCTGGCGGATGTCATCAGGCTCGTCCAGGTGGATTTCATGACTCCCAGCGTCAGAGTGCTCTCATTTCCGCGGGATTTATGGGTGGAAGTCCCCGNNGGTACCCGCCATGGGATATTACGACGGCCCGGGGGGCGGCGCGGGGTTATTGGCGCGCACCATTGATTCGAATTTTGGTGCCAGGCCGGAACATTACGGTGTCGTCAATATGAATATCCTAATCGAAATGATCGACGCCATGGGCGGGGTGGACATTTACTTACACAACGAGCTTGATGCGCGTGATTCGGAAGAATCAGAAGAGTTGTGGAAAATTTATGAGGCTGGCTGGAATCACCTGGATGGCAAGCGGGCTGTGTATTATGCCCGCATACGAAAGCTGGATTCGGTCTTTGGTCGGATGGACCGCCAAACCGAAATTCTCTGCGCGGTTAAAAATAAGCTCCTCAGTCCTTCCGCCCTCCGCAGTATCCCGGATATGATCGCCACATTTTCGGACAATGTCCTGACAGACCTTTCTCCCGCCCAACTCAGCCAGCTGGCCTGCCTGGCACCGAATCTTGAATCAGAAAATATCGTATTTGCCCGCTTTCCGGAAGATGAACTCAGGGGCACAACGGTCTTCAACCCTGCAGTCAATGGTAATGATTTTATCTGGGATGTTGCTAACACAAACATCCGTCAGTATGTGACAAATTTCCTGGCAGGCACATGGCCGCCCCCGCCCGTGGAGGGCGAGGCCGCCGACTCTCACCAGGGAGAGACCCAGCAACTGTGCCCCGTTTACCCAGACCGATAGGACCAATCATGGCTCAAAACGACTCGATTAAAAAATTGCTCAATCGCTACAATTTGAGGCCGCAAAAGGGTCTGGGACAAAATTTTCTATCCGATCCCAAGCACCTGCAAAAAGTGATCCGGGCAGCCGAGATCAGCCCGGGCGACCAGGTTTTAGAGATTGGGCCGGGACTCGGCAGTCTGACGCACTACCTGGCGCAAGCGACCTCACGGGTGGTTGCAGTTGAACTGGATTCCAAACTCGTCAGCGCTCTTGAGGAAATTCTGCAGCCTTATCCCCACGTGGAATTAATTCATGCCGATATTCTTGAAGTTAACCTGAACAAACTTTTTGACCAGCCCGGCTATTTAGTGGTGGCCAATATCCCTTATTACATCACCTCTGCACTTTTACGCCAGCTGCTGGAAGCCAAACATCCCCCTGCCAGGCTTGTGCTGACCGTTCAAAAGGAGGTCGCTGAAAGAATTTGTGCAAAACCCGGCGACCTCAGCCTGCTGGCTTTAAGTGTTCAGGTGTATGGAGAGGTAGAAATCACCAACTCCATTCCCGCAGGCGCTTTCTACCCCGCGCCCAATGTCGATTCAGCGGTTGTCCGAGTAGATATTTACCCCCAACCCCTTATTCAACGCGAGAATATTGACACTTTTTTTGCCCTCACAAAAGCTGGCTTCTCTCAAAAGCGTAAAACCCTCACCAACGCCATTTCTGCCGGGATGCAGTGGGACAAAGAAAAAGTAAAAAACCTGCTCATCAAAAGTGGCATTGATCCCAGGCGCAGGGCGCAAACCCTCAGCCTGGAAGAATGGAAAAAACTGGTAACTGAAGTTGAAACTTCTGAATAACTAAAGCTGCTCAGTGATCCGTCGGTGGTCAAAATACACCTGCCAGACGCGGAAAGCAGCCTCAACCTGGATTCGGAAGTTCATTTTAGACTTCCCCCACTTCCGGTCAGCAAAATAAATTGGTACTTCTACGATCCGGAATCCTAGTTTCGTGGCGATATAGATTATCTCTACTGTGAACACATACCCGCTGGAGAGGACACGGTCTAATGGAAAGGTTTCCATTTTCTCTTTTCGCCACAACCGGTATCCCGTGGTGACATCCTTGACGCTTAACCCAAGAATGCCGCGGGCATAAAAATTTCCCCAGGCCGAAAGAGCTTTGCGCCAGAACGGCCAATCATGGTCGACTGATCCCCCCGGGATATAACGTGAGCCAATCACCAGGTCGGCGTCCTCCAGGGCAGAAATCATCTCGGGCAGTTTTTCCGGCGCATGAGAGAAATCCGAATCCATCATCCCGATGGCATCAATATCCAGTTCTAGAGCGTGCTGCATCCCTTCAATATAAGCGCTCGCCAGTCCCTGCTTGCCCTTGCGGTGAATCACCGTCAATCTGTCTGGATATTGAGTCACGAGTTGGTCAGCAATCTGTCCCGTTCCATCCGGGCTGTTGTCGTCCACCACCAGCAGCGAAATATCCTCACCCGGTAAGGCAAAGATCGCTTCAATCAGTTTGGGAAGATTTTCTGCCTCATTGTAAGTCGGCAAAATCATCAAGGTTTTCATCTATTCTACAGCCCTTACCCTAACCTGAAATTTGTTTTTCCAGGTTTGATTTCACTTCCAATATCGTTGAATATGAACCATCTTGATCTCGTAAAATACCCAGTTTAATGGACAACCGGTTGACAAAAATACTTTTTAGCCGACCAGTATCCCATTCACGGTCACGCATCGGGTAGAAATAATCTAGCGATTGTCTCAATCGAGAGTATATCCGCTTCTTTAGCTGGGCCGCGATCTCCGGGTTGGTCACGACAATAAAATCCGTTTGCGTAAGATGACCTAAGAAATCTTTTGGAATGCCGACTTCCTTAACCGTGCTATCGATCATCACACTGACCGCTCGGAGCACATCATCGGCAGCAATAAACCCATATTCATCCCTGAAGATGTCCAGATTTTTTAACGATATCGCCAATACAGCCCAATGGTCTTCCGACAGCATTTCCTCAAGCCTCTCATCTGCCAACTGGCTTTCCGGTAGATCGGTGACCGGATTCCGAAGCATGGTCTGCTTGGAGCGAACCAGCGAATTCCGCACCCGCAGGCGCAGTTCCTGAATATCGAAGGGCTTGGTGATGTAATCATCCGCTCCCAGTTCCAACCCGGCAAGGCGGTCCTCCCGCTCAACTTTTTCGGTTAGAAAGATGATCGGGACATGTTTTGTCTGCCTGTTGGTGCGCAAGCGCTGTGCGACCTCAAAGCCGTCAATATCCGGAAGTTTAATATCGGAAATGATCAAATCTGGCAGGCCGACCTCACAGACCCTGATCGCATCTCTCCCCCAGTTAACAGTGGAAACTTTGTACCCCTGAATTCGGAAATAGGCATTGAGCATATCTGCCACGTCCAAATCATCTTCAATGATCAGGATCGAGGGTTGTTGGTTCACAATTGGCATCTCGGCTAATTAATCGGTTCCTTCTGCACCACAAACCGGCATACCTCATCCCCCATGGCGATGCATTCAGATTCATTCACCCGAAATTCGTTACCCCCAGAAACCCATTTAAGGGATTCTTGGATCAAACCCGTCGAAATAAAACACACCGGTCGTTCCTCATCAGTGCGCCCCCAGCAAACCGGGCAGCGATGAATAATATAATGAAACTCAGTTCCGTAGTCTTCCACAGTGCTGTGTTGGTCGCTGACTGTGGTGAATATCCTCGCCATGGCAGGCAGACCCAGCTTTAATTTTTGGGGGAGCGGGAGGACTTTGAATGCCATATCTCCCACACCAGCCATGGCGCCGAAGTTGCGCAGGGCATCTGCAAAAGTAGCCCTACCGGCGCGTAATGCCAGCCCGCGCCCACCCCGGGGACCATACATCTCTTCAAGTGCAAGGTTGAGCATGGAATAATCTGCAAAGTCAAATTGCCGTTCCAGGTTCGCGGGAGGATAATTGTCAATCAAATTGGATAAATGGGCCATATTCAGAATAGCATTCAAGCCATTTTTCCCCATGACCTCCTCATAAGCTTCCAAGGTAATCAGGGCAAAACGGTTTGGGTAGTAAAACCCGCTCTTCGGGATTTGGTTCATAGCTTTGCCCGGCTCCTAAATTAACTCTTTGAGATCTTCAACTGCGCGCTTCATATCCAACAAGATCAGACCAAGTTTGGCTTCTCTCCGCGCCATAACGGTGAGAACAGCTTCTTCACCGACTGCTGTCAACAACACATACCCATTTTCGCCGCGAATATACACTTGTTCTAATATCCCCCGGCCAAGTTCAGATGCAATCCGTTCGCCAAGAGAGAGCATCGCCGCTGACATTGCCGAAACGCGATCTTCTTCGATTTCCTGGTGGAGAGCTGAGGCAATACTCAGCCCGTCTACACTGACAATCGCCGAGCCTTCAACATCCGGAGAGGATGCCTGAAGATCACGTAAGCGATCAACCAATTTTTGCGTGCGAGACTTCGTCAACGCTCTACTCCTGCCATAATTGAATTTTCCGATATGAGAGAGAAAGCATGCTGTCTCTCGCCTAACCAAAATTAATGTAGCACAAGGGTATTAATGTGTCAAGCACAGCAATACTTTCAACTTCGTCAGCATTTCATGACCAAAAATCAACCTTTTTGATGCTTTATGCGCATTTTCTGAAGTGCTACCCATGCTATAATTTCTCCGTCAATCAATTTGAGACCAAAGATCCCCGATTGACTTGTAAAACTAACAAAGAGGTTGCAATTTTTATGCTAATCCATTCCGCAAAACAGCTGTTAACCCTTTCCGGTCCTCCCCAACGCGGCAAAGACCTCGGCTCCCTGTCCATAATCCCCAACGGGGCTGTGTTGATTGATGGCGATGTGATCCATTCCGTGGGGACCACAGAGCAGATGCTGGCAGTTTACCCAGATGAACCCAGATTGAACGCCGCGGGAAAAGTCGTGCTGCCAGGGTTTGTCGATCCGCACACCCACGCCATCTGGGCGGGAGACCGGTCTGCAGAATTTGAAATGAAGCTCGAAGGCAAAAGCTATCTGGAAATCCTGCAATCTGGCGGCGGAATTCTTTCAACCGTCCGGGCAACCCGCCAGGCCAACACCCACGACCTATTGGAACAAACCAAGTCCAGGTTGTGGCGAGCATTTCACCACGGAACGACAACAATCGAGATTAAGACGGGTTACGGACTGGACACCGAGACCGAACTCCGCATGCTGGATGTCATCATGCACCTGGAAAATGAAGGTCCCTGGGATATAGCGCCTACATTCCTTGGTGCTCACGCAATTGCGCCAGAATACAAAAACCAACCCCAGGCGTACACCGACCACATCTGCGATTCCATGCTGCCGGCGCTGAAACAGTGGTGGGAAGCGCATCATGCCGGCCGGCAGCCGCCGTTTGTGGATGTCTTCTGTGAAACAGGGGCTTTTGACCTGGAACAATCGCGCCAAATTCTTAAGACAGCGATAAATCTCGGATTCCCGATCAAGGTGCATGCCGATGAATTTGACAACCTCGGCGGGACGCGTCTTGCGGTATCGCTGGGAGCTGCGTCTGCAGATCACCTGGTGACAACCTCTGAGGAAGATATCCAGGCACTCGGCCGCTCAGACACCGTAGCAGTAGGCTTGCCAGGAACGCCCTTTGGACTGGCCGAAAAAGAGTACACTCCGGCAAAAGCCATCCTGGATGGGGGCGGTATCCTGGCTCTGGCTTCCGATCTTAATCCCGGCACCACCTGGTGCGAAAATTTGCAGATGACGGTCGCAATTGCTTGCCGGTATATGAAGATCACCCCTGCTCAGGCGATTGCCGCCGCCACCATCAACGCTGCAGCCGCGATCAACCTGCAAGGCAAGATTGGATCCATCGAAGCTGGCAAACAGGCCGACATATTGATCCTGGACATTCCAGATTACCGCATGCTCGGTTACCGCTACGGCACCAACCTGGTGCACACCGTGATCAAAAAAGGGGCGCTTTATCCGGTGTTGACCGAACGCCAATAGCAGCCCCACACCACCCTAAATTTTTGGAGAAGTGATGTTTGCAGTCGAGAATACTGAGCTTGGTAATATTGTATTTCTCTTCATAGCCCTGGGCTTTGGCTGGTTTCTTTTAAGATTCCTGTTGAGATTGGCCAGAAAATTATTCATCATGGGCTGCTTGGCCATCGTGCTGGTAGGATTCTTACTTATTGCCATCCAGTTGCTAGAAGGAGTGTGATGCATGCCAACCATAGAAAATGCCACATCGTGGTACCAAAACAGTGACCAGGTTCATGATTTTGACCATGTGATGCGCGTTTACCGGGTGGCTGAAGTACTTGCCCAAAAAGAAGGCGCTGACGTGGAAATTGTCCGGGCGGCTGCCCTGCTCCACGACGCCCAATCCGCCTCNNGAGAAAGACCGCATCAACGCCGTGCAGGAGTGTATCCTCACCCACCGATTCCGCACCGGGCAAGCTCCTCAATCCCTGGAAGCCAAGGTGCTTTTTGATGCGGACAAATTGGATGCCATCGGGGCTATTGGCGTGGCACGCGCCCTGGCTTTTGCCGTCCTGGATAGGCAGCCAATTCATGCTGAGCCTTCTCCCGAATTTCAAAAGACCTTCAAGACCCAGCCAGAGGAAGCCTACACCGCCTATCACGAATTTCTCTTCAAGCTTCAGAAAATCAAAGATCGTATGCAGACCGAAAGTGGGAAAACCATGGCATCCGAGAGACATGCCTTTATGGAAAATTTCTTCCAGCAGTTGAATGCTGAAGTGCGAGGGGTGAAGTAAGATATAGGAGGAAACATTATTCTAAAAGATATGAGTAAAACAAGAAAAATATTATCCGTCTTGGCTCATCCAGACGATGAATCTTTTGGAATGGGCGGGACTTTAGCTTATTATGCCAAACAGGGAGTGGAAGTCCACCTGATCTGCGCCACCAAAGGCGAGGCAGGAGATGTGGAACCAGAGTTCCTAAAAGATTTCTCTTCGGTCGCGGAACGCCGTGAGTCCGAATTGAGATGTGCCGCCAATTATCTTGGCTTGAAAAATGTACACTTCCTAGGTTACCGCGATTCGGGGATGGAGGGATCTGAAGACAACCAGCACCCAAATGCGTTTATCAATGCCCCCATGGAAAAAGTGAGCGGGGAGATCGTCAGGTATATCCGGGAATTTAAACCCGATGTCGTGCTGACGTTCGACCCGGTAGGCGGCTACCACCACCCCGACCATATCCACATTCACGAGGCGACAGTGGCAGCTTTTGAAGCATCCGCAGATGCAGAGCAGTTTCCAGAATACGGAGCACCTTTCCAGCCAAATAAGCTCTATTACCATATCTTCCCGCGCGTATTTGTCCGCTTTATAGTCCGAATTTATAAACTATTGGGCAAAGACCCCACCAAGTTCGGCCGCAACCATGATATCGATCTTGAAATGATCGCCGGTGATCAGGATTACCCGGCTCACGTTAAAATCGATTACCGGAAAGTGAACAAACTGAAAGAGNNGTTAAAATCGATTACAGGAAAGTGAACAAACTGAAAGAGAAAGCCAGCAACTGCCACGAAAGCCAGATCAATTTCAGTGACCAGAGTCCCTGGGTGCTTCGGATTGCGCGCCATTTATCATCGGGCAAAGACACCTTTATGCAGGCACATCCCCCGGCACCGGACAATTACCGGGCACATGATTTGTTCGCCTGAGAATTCTTTGGCAATTGCAGATAAGAAAACCCAGAATTTTTCTCAAAACATACCCTTCCCAACATCATACTGCGCTGGTATAATAACCCGCTGTGTTGGAAGGTCATCTCTTGAGTGGATGATACGCAATTATAATTTGAGGATACAATCATGTCTGACGAAATTTTAAGATCAGTTGAAGCTCCAGAAAACGAAAACGTTCCCGACCTGAAACCGGGTGACGTTGTCAACGTACATGTTCGCATTAAAGAAGGCAACCGGGAGCGTGTCCAGGAATTTAAAGGCACCATTCTCCGTGTACGTAATAGCGGTAATAATGCCAATTTTACCGTCCGCCGGATTGCCAGCAATGGGATTGGTGTGGAGCGTACCTTCCTGATGCGTTCTCCCCGGTTGGAAAAAGTAGTCGTGGAACGCAGTTCGCACGTACGCCGGGCAACCCTTTACTACCTGCGAGACCGCATCGGTAAAGCCACCCGCCTGAAGCAAAAAATTAAAAAATAACATAACTTTTTCTCAAGTAAAATAGGGTGCAGTATTGTTGCACCCTATTTGCTATTTAAGACCCTGGAGGATTTATGTCCACTCCACTGATCGGACTCACAACCCGCAACTTCAACCACCCAAAATATGGATTTCCCCTGATTTCCTCCCCAAAGACATATTCGCAAGCCCTGGTCCGGGCTGGTGCCATTCCCATTCTGGTGCCCGTCAACCTGCCGCCAGACATGATATCCCAACTGCTCAAAAATCTGGATGGACTGCTGTTTACCGGCGGAGGGGACATCGACCTAAAATTTTTTGAGGGAGACCCACACCCAAAAATCTACGATATTGACCTAGAGCGAGATGAGCAAGAACTTGCCCTTGCACGGGCGGCT
>JABAHS010095170.1_pt1 | contig 10430 bp, 8 predicted proteins | sample 7062111 | NCBI WGS metagenome assembly JABAHS01 (sample SAMN14534600, study PRJNA622989) | marine sediment metagenome | biome: marine biome [ENVO:00000428]; feature: marine pelagic biome [ENVO:01000023]; material: deep marine sediment [ENVO:00002113]; isolation source: pool of 4 deep marine... | reverse complement strand
GGCAACTTCAGCTATGGCGTCTGATCCTCCAGTTAGAGCCTCCAGCCGATACTCCTTCAATCGAACGTTCACCAAATTAGCCGTAAGCTTTTGCACAGCCTTGACAGCAGCGTCCACAGGACCCAACCCTGTCTCGGCAGCCACATATGCTTTGCCGTCTAACACTAATTTCACTGAAGCTGTCGGGATGACCTTTATTCCAGTTACTACAGCCAGATCCCTCAAGTCGACAATCTTGTGCTCTTCGACCAGTCTTCCTGTAACAGTTCTGGTTATGGCCAACAAATCAGCATCTGTCACGAGTTTCCCCTTGTCTCCTAGCTCCTTAACCCTTCTAACTATCTCTTGCAGCTGCTCCTTGGTAGGTCGTATTCCCGCCTCTTCCAACTCGGTCTTTATGCCCCGTGTCCCCGCGTGTTTACCCGCCACTAGTCTCCTCCTTCTACCTACAAGCTCAGGTTTGATCGGCTCAAAGGTCAACGGAACCACTGTAACTCCGCGCGTGTGAATACCCGATTCGTGAGCAAAGGCGTTTTCGCCCACTATGGCCTTGTTTGGTTGAATTGTGATTCCTGTTAGTCGGGAAACTAACTGAGAGGTTCCGTAGATTAGCTTTGTGTTTATCCCAGTTTTTAAACCATGAATCAGGTGAAGAGCCATTGCAACCTCTTCCAACGCTGCGTTTCCAGCTCTCTCACCCAACCCGTTCACAGTTACGTGAATTTGAGAGGCCCCACCTTCTACTCCAGCTAAGGAATTTGCCACAGCCATTCCAAAGTCGTTGTGGCAGTGCACGCTCAAAGGAACCTTGACCACGGTCTTGACATCTTCAGTTAGCTTGCGCATGGTTGTTGGAACCATCACGCCCACAGTATCTGGGATGTTTATTCGGTCGGCGCCTGCTTCTTCGGCAGCTATGCAAATTTGCTTCAAAAACTCTATGTTGGTTCTAGTGGCGTCCATAGGCGAGAACTCGCACACCAATCCATGGTCTTTGATGTGCTCCACAGCGTCCACGGTTCTTGACAAGACTTGTTTAGGTGTCATTCCTAGAGCGTGCTTCATCTGCACGTCAGAGGTGGAAACAAAAGTGTGAACAGAGTCGACTTCGCATTCGATGGCTGCGTCAACATCTTCTTTTAAGGTGCGCGCGAGACCGCATATCTCAGCTTTTAGTCCAGCCTTGGCTATCTCCGTGAGTGCCCTCTTTTCACCTTTTGAGGTTGTTGGCATCCCGGCTTCTATCACGTCCACGCCCAGCTTGTCGAGTTGGTGGGCAATTTCTACTTTTTCCTCTGAAGTGAGAGATACACCCGGCGTTTGCTCTCCGTCTCTGAGAGTGGTGTCAAACATCTGGATGTACGCTGGTTTTATAGGCTTCAAAATTTCCGCCTCCATACAAAATCTTAACTTGTCAACATCATTTTCACAAGTTCTTTCATTCTAGATAGCCTCTACTCGCATGATTTCCTCTGCAATTGCTTTCCCAACTTCCGCTGTTTTGGCCCTTCCACCAAAGTCAGGAACAGTAATGCCTCTGCCCAGCGTTGCGATCAAACTTTCCTCTATTGCCTCGGCTGCGGCTAAGCATCTAGAATCACTGAATTGACCACTTAACCAGCTAAGCATCATTTTCGCAGCTAGAATCATAGAGCAAGGGTTGGCCGTGTGCTTTCCAACTCTGGTCGGTGCTGACCCGTGGACTGGTTCAAACAAAGCGAAGTTGTCTCCAATATTTGCTCCGGGAGCCATACCTAGGCCTCCGACGAGTTGAGCGGCTTCATCTGAGAGGATGTCGCCAAACATGTTCGTGGTTACAATCACGTCAAAATCCTGTGGCGCTTTGATTATGCGCATGGCAGCGGCATCAACATATTGTTCATCAAAGGTCACATCAGGATATTTCTGGGCTACTTCCCTGCAAGTTTCTGCGAAGAGGCCACAGGTTATCCTCATGACGTTTGCTTTGTGGACTGCTGTGACCCGCTTCTTCTTGTTTCGCCTTCTAGCCAGCTCAAAGGCTTTCTTCGCTATTCTTTCGCTTCCCTTCTTCGTTATGACTCTTAAGCAAATGGCAGTGTTGGGGTTCAAAGTGAACTCCAAGCCTCTGTAAACTCCTTCCGTGTTCTCTCTCACGAACACAAAGTCAATGTCAGGTCTTGCACATGGAACTGAGGGATAGGCTTTTACTGGTCGAATGTTGGCGTAAAGATCAAAAATGAGCCTCAGCTTCACGATGACGTCAGCTGCCGTTTCGCCTACCGGCCCCTTCAGGCACGCGTGAGAGCCTTTTATAGCTTCTACAGTTTCCTCTGGAAGAGCCACACCTCTCCTTTCAAAGCATTTGTCGCCAGCCTCTACTTCAACCAGGTCTAGGTCCAACCCAAACCTGTTTTGAACAGCTTCCAGAACCTTCAAGGTCGTTTCGGTGAGTTCGGGTCCAATCCCATCGCCTGGAATAAAAGCTATCTTGTAACCGTTCGTTTCAACCTCCTCCTCAAATGTTCTATGAGCCCCCCGTCGCTCAATATTTCAAGGATAAACTTTGGAAGTCGAAATGCAGAGAAGACTGAGTTTTTTGACAGATTCTTTACTGAGCCTGTCTCTAGATCCACCTCCAACTCGTCGCCTTCTTCTACTTCACCCAAAATCCCGCGGCATTCCAACACTGGTAAGCCTATATTTATGGAATTTCTGTAGAAGATGCGGGCAAAGGAGTCCGCAAGGATACAGCGAACGCCTGCATGCTTAAGCGCCAGAGGCGCGTGTTCCCGACTGGAGCCGCAGCCGAAGTTTCTTCCTGCAACTATGATGATGCCGCTTTCAACTCTTCCGGAAAAAGTTGGGTCTAGTCCTTCCATTACGTGTTTGGCCAGTTCTCCCGGGTCTGTTAGGGTCAAGTATTCTCCAGGAAGAATAACATCCGTGTTTACGTTGTCTCCAAACATTACTGCTCTTCCCTTGATCATGACTTCAGTCCTCCAGTAGTCTTGGATCTGTGATTTTTCCAGTCAATGCTGAGGCGGCAACAGTTGCTGGGGAAGCCAAATACACATGGGCGTTCGAACTTCCCATTCTTCCGATGAAGTTTCTGTTGGAAGAACTTATGCAAACCTCTCCAGGCGCAAGTACTCCTATATGTCCTCCGAAACAAGGCCCGCATGATGAGCTGGAGACGTATGCGCCAGCTTCCACAAAGAGTTCTATGAGCCCTTCCTTCAACGCTTGTGAGTACACTTCTTGGGAGGCGGGGATCACTATCATTCGCACTCCTTGCTTTATCTTTCTTCTCTTTAGGAATCGCGCCGCCAATCGTAAGTCTTCTAGGCGTCCGTTGGTGCAAGACCCTAGGAAGGCCTGATCTATCTTCACATTCTTCACTTCGGAGGCCCGTTTCACGTTGTCCACTGATGAAGGGCAAGAAACTTGAGGCTCCATCTCCGTGACGTCTAAATCTAGAATCTTCTCGTAAGCAGCGTTAGGATCACTTTTGAGGGGAGTAAACGCTTCACTGGTTCTCTTCTTAACATACTTCAGCGTCGTTTCATCGGGCTCTATGATTCCATTTTTGGCGCCCATCTCCACAGTCATGTTGCATAAGGTCATTCGCCCGTCAATGCTCATGTTCTGCACTGTGGAACCACTGAACTCAACTCCTTTATAGATGGCTCCATCAGCTTTGATCTGGCCAATTATGTTTAAGATAAGGTCTTTCGGGGTAACAAACTTCTGAAAGTTTCCAACTACGTTGATTTTGATTACGTTTGGCACCTTGAACCAAAGGGTGCCGGTTGTGAAGACGGCGGCCATCTCTGTTGATCCTATGCCAGTTGCGAAGGCTCCGAAGGCTCCATAGGTACATGTATGCGAGTCGGCGCCTACTATTAGGTTGCCTGGTCGAACATACCCCTTCTCAGCCATCACTTGGTGACATATTCCGCCGTGACCAACATCATAGAAGTTCTCTATTCTCTGTTCCTTCGCAAATTTTCTCATGATCTCATGTAGCTGGGCGGACTTGACGGATTCTGCTGGAATCTGATGGTCCAACACAATAACTATCCGTTGCTCGTTCCAGACGTTTCTAGCTCCGATTTCCTGGAAAGCCTTGACTGTCAAGGGACCAGTTACATCGTTAACCATTGCCACGTCGACTTTAGCCTCTACAATTTCTCCTGGACTAACTTCTTTTCTTCCAGAAGCCTTGGCTAGGATCTTTTCAGTGACGTTCATGAGCCCTTCAGCTTTGGTCCTTGATTATTTCTCGATTCCAGCTGTTTTTCGGATGAATCTGCCTACCTTCTCAATTTGGTGTTCCTCGACCTCTTTCATTAGGGCATTTAAGGTTTTGAAGCCTTCTTGTCCCTCTTTTATCCATTCTTTAGCGAACCTGCCGTTTTGAACGAACTCAACCGCTTTTCTCATGTTTTCTTTGACATGATTGTCAATGACTTTGGGTCCAACTGTTAAGCCTCCGTACTTGGCGGTGTCTGAGACTCCTCGAAGCATTCCTGTAAGTCCTCTTTGATAGATTAGGTCCATTATCAATTTCGCTTCATTGCAAGCTTCAAAATAGGCGAGTTCAGGTTGGTATCCAGCTTCTACGAGAACTTCAAAGCCTTGTTTGATAAGCTCCATCAATCCACCGACTAACACCGTTTGTTCGCCGATTAGGTCGCTTTCAGTCTCCTCTCTGAACGTTGTCTCCAGAACGCCGGCTCTGGTGCATCCCACAGCCTTAGCCATAGCTAGAGCGGTTTCTTTTGCTTGGCCAGAAGGATCTTGGTGAACTGCGATAAGAGCTGGCACGCCGAAGCCGTTGAGATATGTCGTCCTAACCATGTGTCCTGGTCCTTTGGGAGCAAGCATTACAACATCGACATTGCTTGGTGGAACGATCTGTTTGAAGTGAATGTTAAAGCCGTGGGCAAAGCCCAAAGTTTTTCCGTTTTTCACGTATGGGGCAATGTGGTTTCTGAAGACAATAGGTTGCGCTGGATCTGGGATCAACAAGTGGACAATATCGCCTTTCTGTGCTGCTTCTGAGACTGGATAGACTTTGAAACCGTCATTTCCGGCTCTGTTCCATGAGGAGCCTTCAGGTCTTAAACCTAGGATAACGTTTAATCCGGAGTCTCTCATGTTTTGAGCTTGGGCTTGTCCTTGGCTGCCGTACCCGATTACTGCAATGGTTTTGTCTTTCAGAGTTTTTAAGTTGACATCCACATCATAATATACTTTGACCAATCTTTAGTCCACCTCCTATTCTTCAATTCTAACTGATTTTGTTCCTCTGGAGAGAGCTGTTATACCGGTTCTAGCCACTTCTTTTACTCCAAAGGGTTTCATCAAATCGATGAACGCGTCTGTCTTATCTGGGTTACCGGTGATCTCTACCATTAAGGATTCAGATGAAATGTCTACTACGCGTGCTCTGAAAATGTCTGCGTAATTAATAATGTCGGATCTGGCTTTGGCGCCCGGTGCACTTATTTTGACGAGGGCCATCTCCCTGCTAACAATGCTGGCCGGGTCCAGTCTACTCACCTTGATCACGTCTATCAGCTTGTTCAACTGTTTAGTCACCTGTTCAACGGTTCTTTCATCCCCGTTGACCGTTATGGTCATTCTTGCAAGGTCACTTTGCTCCGTTCGCCCCACTGAAATGCTCTCTATGTTGAAGTTTCTGCGTCTAAACATGTTCGCAACCCCGTAGAGTACACCTGGCTTATGCTCAACAATAGCCGCTATTATGTGGCTTTTTTCTTTCATTTCTACAATTCCTCCTCACTTTCAACTATGCCTTTAAGACCAGCTCCAGGCGGCATCATTGGAAACACGTTTTCTTCAGGCGAAATTGGAACATCTATAACTGTTGTTACCTCGCTCTTCATCGCTCGTCTCACAGCCTTTGAAAACTCTTTGAGCGAGCCAACACGGATGCCTTCTGCACCGTAGGCCTCAGCTAGTTTAACAAAGTCAGGAGTACTTCCTAAATTCACTGCAGAGTACCTCCTGCCATAAAAAAGCCTCTGCCACTGGGCAACCATTCCCAGCACTGAGTTGTTCATCACGATTACCGTCACCGGGATTTTCTCCTCCACTGAAGTGCCGAGTTCCTGTTCAGTCATTCTGAAGCTTCCGTCTCCAGCGATGTCCACCACTGGTCTATCCGGACACGCAACCTTGGCGCCAATTGACGCGGGAAATCCGAAGCCCATGGTTCCGAGTCCCCCCGAGCTAATAAAAGTTCTAGGTTCATACGCCATGAAATGAAGGGCTGCCCACATCTGGTTTTGTCCAACTTCAGTTGCCACAATACCGTCACTAGGCAAGATTTTTCGAAGCTCCTTAATCAGTCGTGGAGGTCTCAGATCTTTTTCGCTGCCAGATGTTTCTTCTTTAAGCTGCTCTTTGACTTCTTGAACCCTCTGGTACCATGGAGAGCTGTCGCTTTTCTGTAACTTGCTTGCCAGCGATTTGTAAATTGCCCTAAGGGTTTTTTTTGCGTCGGCTACGATAGGTATGTCAACTTCTATGTTTTTCCCGATTTCCGCTGAGTCTATGTCGATGTGGACGATTTTTGCATCAGGGCAGAATTCATCAAGCTTTCCTGTTGTTCTGTCGGAGAATCGTGTTCCTACCGCCAAAAGAACGTCTGCCTCTAGGATTAGTCGAGATGCAGCACAAGTTCCATGCATACCTATGTTTCCGAGAGACAGTGGATGGTTTTCTGGGAAGCATCCTTTTCCCATCAGAGGTGTTGCCACTGGCGCCATCAAGAGCTCAGTCAATGCCAAAAGTTCTGGTGAAGCATTTGAGGTAATCACTCCTCCTCCAGCAAGAACTATTGGCCGCTCAGCTTTAAAGAGAAGTTCAACGGTTTTCTTAACTTGAAGTGGATGAGGGCTTGTTTTGGGTTTGTAACCTCGAATTTCAACGTTATCTGTGAACTTCATTTCCACATTTTCTGTCTGCGCATTCTTGGGAAGATCAATCAAGACAGGGCCAGGCTTGCCCGTAGTAGCTATATGAAAGGCTTGTTTCACTGTTTCGGGGATTTCGGAAGCTCTCTTAGGTTGATAATTGTGTTTTGTGATGGGGGTTGTGATTCCGATTATGTCCGCCTCTTGAAAGGCATCTTTGCCTATCAAATACGACGAGTTTACGCCAAAAGCGTTGACTTGACCTGTGATAGCGATGATCGGCGACGAGTCCATGTAGGCGTTGGCAATCCCCGTCACCAAGTTTGTTGCTCCAGGTCCTGAAGTGGCCATACAGACTCCTGGTCGTCCGCTTGCACGGGCATATCCGTCGGCTGCGTGGGCCGCACATTGTTCGTGTCTAACGAGGATGTGTCTTATTTCAGGAGTCTCGTACAGAACATCATATACTGGGAGGAGTGCCCCCCCTATTATGCCGAAGATTCTTTTTACTTTCTGTCTCTTGAGTGCTTCTACAATGGCTTGAGCACCTGACATCTTTGTCATTCAAGTTTCCTCCTTTGAGTTCTATTCTACAACTTCACGATTTTTACGTATAGTTCGGAGAAAAAACGTCTGGAAGTCCGTTCACTAGGTTCTCTGACGAGAATTTTGGGGAAGCTAGCGTACGAGGAAACGATCCCTCACGTTTTGAGTCCTCCATCTGAACGGAATTCTCCTTGACCTAACGGTTTTTATCTTTAAAAGGTTTTGGCTTTCTTATCTGTTACGATTTGTCTGGTTGCTTGTCGCCACGTCTGTTGTGGTCAGCCATCAGCACGTTCATGCCACTAATAACCGCTTCAACGCTGGCCATAACTATGTCTTCTCGGACTCCCATGGCTGTGGCTGTTTTGTCTCCTTTACGTAGGCAAACAATTACTTCTACCATGGCGTCAGTGCCGCCTGTGATAGCCTTCACGTGATACCGCTCGAGGTGAATTGGCTCAACGACCAAGAATGCTTTTCGCACAGCTCTTATTGCGGCGTCTACGGGGCCTACTCCAGTAGCTGCTTCTGAGACCACTTTGTTGTTGAGTTTGAGTCTCACCGATGCGGTTGAGGTAACTCGGTCTCCAGTGACAACAGTCAGTTCCTCAAGCTTTATTGGGCGACTTTGAGGTAAACCCATGACAGCCTCTGCCACTGCCATTAGATCAGCGTCGGTGACTTTCTTGCCTTTGTCTCCTAGAGTTTTCACACGCATGGAAATCTCTTTGAGCTGTTGGTCGGCGGGATTTAATCCCATCTTTTCTAGTGATGCTTTTATGCCACTGGATCCTGCGTGTTTGCCAGCTACCAGTCTTCTAGTGACCCCCACTAGTTCAGGAGAGATTGGCTCATACGTTGATGGATGAGAAAGTATAGCGTGGGTGTGGATGCCTGACTCGTGGGTAAAAGCGTTTTCGCCGACAATTGCCTTGTTTGGTTGAACTGGAACTCCAGTGAGTCGAGCCACCAACGCCGATGTGCGATGTAGAAGTTCGGTTTTTATCGGTAGCTCCATGCCATAAATAAGCTTCAAGGCTGCAGCGATCTCTTCCAACGCTGCGTTTCCAGCTCTCTCTCCCAATCCATTGATCGTTGCATGAACTTGGTTAGCACCAGCTCTCAGCGAGGCTATGGAATTGGCCACAGCCATTCCGAAGTCGTCGTGGCAGTGAGCGCTGATAATTATGTCTTTGAAGGTTTTCCTCATGTCTGAGAAGAATTTATAGGATTTTTCAGGAGTCAGAACTCCAACTGTATCACATGGACAAATTCTGTCAGCGCCAACGGAAATTCCTTTGGCAAAAAATTCTTTCACAAATTCGAATTCGCTTCTGGTAGCGTCTTCAGCTGAAAGTTCAACGATGAGTCCATGGTCTTTTGCGTATTGAACAGATTCTTCTGCGAGTTTAAGAATCTCTTCTCTAGTTTTCTTCAACTTGTATTGAAGGTGCAGGTCTGAAGTTGGAATAACTAGATGCACGCTTTGGGCGTCGCATTTTAGTGCAGTGTCTATGTCCCTCTTGGTCCCTCTAACAAAACTGCAGATCTCTGCTTCAAGTCCCTCTTTAGCGATTAGTCTTACTGCTTCCATCTCTCCGTCAGAAACTGCTGGAAAACCGGCTTCAATAACGTCTACTCCAAGCTTGTCTAGGCTTTTGGCAATTCTAAGTTTGTTCTCAGGGGTTAGAGAAACTCCGGGGGTTTGTTCGCCGTCTCTCAGGGTAGTGTCAAAAATCCGCATTTTCTTTGGGAAGGCGTTCAATAAAGCAATACCCCATTTTCGTTCGCCTCTATGTGGCGGGACAACTTTAAATATAAAGTTTTTGGTCTCCATAGACTAACGTAGACAAGCACTTTTTGAGGGATGGATTTGAGAAGTGACGAAATAAAGCGTGGAGTCAGAAGAGCTCCACACAGGGCCCTGCTGAAGGCTCTGGGAGTTACAGACAGCGATATGGGCAAACCATTCATCGCAGTGGCTAACAGTTTCACGTCCGTAGTTCCAGGTCACACCCACCTAAACCGAATCGCGGAGGCAGTGAAGGCTGGAATTCAATCTGCTGGCGGAGTGCCTTTTGAATTCAACACGATCGCCGTGTGCGACGGGATAGCGATGGGTCATGAGGGGATGCGATACTCTCTTCCATCTCGAGAGGTCATCGCTGATTCGGTTGAGATTATGGTTCAGGCCCACCGATTCGATGGTATGATTTTGGTTACAAACTGCGACAAGGTCACTCCAGGCATGCTGATGGCTTCAGCCAGGCTTAACGTACCCTCCATTGTGGTGACTGGAGGTCCTATGCTTGCAGGCGTCTTGGATGACAAGAAAGTCAGTTTCGCTTCGATTTCCGAGGCCGTGGGGAAAGTTGTAGCTGGCGAAATGAGTCAAGAAGAACTGAAGAGACTTGAAGATGCGGCGTGTCCAGGCTGCGGATCTTGCAGCGGCATGTTCACTGCCAACACTATGGCATGCATAACTGAGACCTTGGGGATGTCCCTTCCAGGTTGCGCCACCGCTCTTGCCGCCAGTGCCTCAAAGCTTAGGATTGCTAAGGAAAGCGGAAAGAGGATTTTAAAGCTGCTGCAAGAAGATTTGAAGCCTTCAGATATCATGACCGAAAAAGCCTTTGAGAACGCCATCACAGTGGACATGGCTCTCGGAGGCTCCACGAATGCCGTCTTACACCTCTCAGCAGTTGCGGATGAGACTGGAATTCCATTACCTCTAAGCCTTTTCGACGAGATAAGTAGACGGGTTCCCCACCTATGTAACATGATCCCCAGTGGGCCCTATGCGCTGGAGGATCTGGACGCAGCCGGTGGAATTCCAGCTCTAATGAAGGCGCTGAGTTCCCTTCTTCACTTAGACGCGACTACTGTAACCGGAAAAACCGTGGAAACGAATATTGAAGAGGCCAAAGTGCTGAACAAGGAGGTAATCCGCTCCTTAGC